>Ga0134103_1000046_pt1 | contig 174631 bp, 164 predicted proteins | sample 14_taG_2_FD_94445 | JGI IMG/M metagenome (GOLD analysis project Ga0134103, IMG submission 94445) | Switchgrass degrading microbial communities from high solid loading bioreactors in New Hampshire, USA - 14_58_20_212_A1 metaG | ecosystem: Engineered > Bioreactor > Semi-continuous > Anaerobic >...
CGGCTCAGGGAGAAGAAGCGAGCCGGTCTGTTCGGAACCACCTATTCACGACCGGCCGTGAAGTCTGGGGTGGGGGAAAATTCAACCGGCCAAAGTGGAGGAATTTTCGACCGGCCTTGACACTATCCACCACCAAAGGTTGACCCACTTGTTCATCCTGGTAAGCATCCGGTTCTCATGTGGACTCAAGAGTGTTCCCTCCTAAGTAAAGCCATCCTCAGGAAACACTGTACTTCGGCCGGATAGGAGGCACGGTGCCTCCCTTGGTCTGGTTGCCGGTGTCTCTAACTGTATACTAGTCGGGTGCATATCGTTTGTCAATGAATCTTTTTCGAAAAAGGATATGTACCAAGCCTGTGTGTCGGCGGACTGCCCATGTGTAAACGACTGCGTGGGTCGGGGTCCGTTCTGACTCGTTACCGGGGTGTATGGAATAGCGCGGCAGGGATCGCGCGGCCCCGAGTTGAAGCATGCGGCATCGCCAGAGCGAACAAGGAAGGGAAAGCCCATGATGCACCCGCTTAGCGAAGTTGACGCCGGGCAGGCCACACGGCTCATACGGCAGTTTTTCGAATACCATTCGAGGTGCGTTTCTGATCCTCGCTATGTTCCTGACTCTGAGGCGGCGACTTACCGGGAGGAGTGGCTGTCCGAGGGATTGACGTTCGGATATGAAGTTGATGGCGATCTACTCGGGCTGATCCGGTTCAGGGAAGACCGGGGGACGTACTGGATCGAGGACCTGATCGTGGATGAAGCAAAGCGCGGGTCCGGCATCGGAGGCGCCATGCTTGAGTGGGCGGAAGAATGGGTCAAGGCGAGGGGAGCCCGTTCTCTGTTCCTTGATGTGGTCCCGGCGAACCTCCCCGCCCTTGACTTCTTCGTGGAGCGAGGGTATGACCTCCTGAACACAATTGAGCTCCGCAAGAACTTCTACGAAACCCCTCCCAAAGCCGAAGTCTCTTTCATGGGCAGGCGGCTCAAAGTACACAGTTGGCCGGCCGACAGACCGCTGCCGGGGTCCCGGGAACGGATTAACTAAGACGGACGGCAAACAAACTGAGCATGCGTGTGCCTGACGCGGGAGTTCTCGCTTCTCTTCCGGAGGGTGTCGTGTCGCGGGCCATCAAATGCTCAAGAGAAGTCAAGAACGGCCGGGGCGGTCCCGGGTATTCTTCTAGCGCAAAGTGAGGTGACACCGTGCGCGAACAAGGCGGAGCGGTGCGTGAACAGGTCGAAGCGGCGCGTGAACAAGCCGAGGTCGAAATCGCGCGTGAACAGGCCGAGGCGACGCGTGAACAGGTCGAAGCCGCGCGTGAACACGCTGAAGCCGTGCAGCGGATGCAGACTTACATCGAAGCACACCTTCGCTCGGAGATGACTCTTGAAGACTTGGCGAGAGCGGCGGGCTACTCTCCGGAACACGCCTGCAGACTGTTCAAGCGGCTTGTCGGTCTGAGTCCGTTCGAGTACGTCCGCGCCAGGAGGCTGTCCCGGGCGGTCCTTGAGCTGCGTGACGCGAGGAAGCGGGTCTTGGACGTAGCGCTTGAGTACGCTTTCGGGTCGCACGAAGGGTTTACCCGAGCTTTCTCAAGCCAGTTCGGGATATCTCCGAGTCGCTACCGCCGAACGACTCCGCCACTTCCGTTGTTTCAGCCGCGTAGTGCCTACCTCACCTACCTTCGCGAGAAGAAAGGAGATGAGCCTGTGGACAACATCCAGACGGTTTTCACTCAGGTGATCAACAGACCGGCCCGCAAGTTCATACTAAAGCGTGGGCGTGAAGCCCAGTACTACTTCGAGTATTGCGAAGAAGTCGGCTGCGACGTATGGGGAGTACTGGAAAGCATCAAAGGCGCGCTTTACGAGCCCATAGGCGCGTGGCTCCCCGAGAAGCTCCGAAAACCGGGGACCTCGCGGTATGTCCAGGGAGTCGAGGTCCCCCTGGACTACTCCGGACCCATCCCCGAAGGGATGGAGATCATCGAGTTGGAGCCGTGCCAGGTGATGGTCTTCCAGGGCCCGCCTTACCCCGAAGAGAAGATGGGAGAAGCGATTAGCGCTATGTGGAAAGCGATTGACAGCTTTAACCCCACTCTCTACGGGTGGCAGTGGGCCGACGAGGACGCGCCGCGCTACCAGCTGGCCCCTATCGGAGAGAGAGGATACATCGAGGCCCGCCCAGTGAAACCGATGCGGAAATAGCGGGCAGCGTCAATTTGTTCCACTAGGTAAATCGTTCGCGCACTCCACCCGTCTTGCCGGGGATGGGGTGCTTCTCTGTGTACGCCGAGTTGACTGCGGGGTTCTTCATCAGGACCGCGTCATGCTCATAGGTCTTCACTGAGTTCTTGCCCCAGCATGTAATCTATGATGGCCTCGATGTGGATCTGGGTCGTGTCCAACAGGAGGACATCGAGGTCGCCTTCTTCTATTATTAGCGGCAGCTCGGTGCACCCGAGGACTAGGGCATCGGCTTTCGTCTCCCGGATCACGCGGTTCGCGATGCTCAGCACCAAGCGCTTCTCCTCGGGGAGGACAATGCCTTCTTGGAGGTTCGGGAAGATGACCCCGTGGATGGCCTTCTGCTCCTCGAGCGTTGGGACAAAAGCCTCTATGTCGTACTTGGCGAATGCCTGCGTGTACATCCCGCTGCTCATCGTAAACCCCGTGCCGAAGACGACCACTCGCTTGCATCCCCTGGCTTTGGCATACTTGCAGGTCTCCTCAACAATGCCGATGATGGGCAAGGGAGACCGCTCCCGGACCCGGTCGAAGACGATGTGCGCCGTGTTGGCCGCCATCGCCCCAAAATCGGCCCCTGCAGCCGCCAGTCTCTCAAGCGAGGATACCAGGCGGTCGGTAAAGGGATCCCAGTCTTTGGTGTCCGCTAGATGGTACATTTCATCCAGGTCCAAACTGTCTATGACCATGAGAGGGTAGCCGGCGCCTCGGGTCCGCGACCGGAATCCGGAGATGATCCCCTTGTAGTAGTCCAACGTTGATTCAGGTCCAATCCTGCCAACGAGCCCCAGTTTCTTCACAGCGAGTGCCTCCGTTCATCATCGTTACCCGATCGTTGCTCGGTGTCGCCACACTTGATCGTTGTTCGGTGTCGCAACTGCGAAAGCCAAAGGGCGGCTAAGCCGCCAGGATACCCGACAACCTGCGATGCCACCTATCGAGTTCTCGCAAGGTATTCGAGATCCTCCCGTTTGACTGACGACCAGCATCAGAGCTCCAATAGGCGCAAGGCGGGGAGCGACGTGTGGGCTATTCCCGATCCCAATCCTGGTTGCGGGCCACTTCCCTCGCGATGTCCTCGAGGGTTAGGATCACGGGACCTTTCGGATCGAATACCCTGCGTGGAACGTCGTCGGGGATTACCTCAAGGATTCCTTCGAGCGTGAGTATCCGATTGTGAACCACCGAAAGCCTTATGTTGTTCTCCTTGCTAAGCTGGATTTTCCGGAGATCCCTCTTGTGCCTCTCAACGAAGGCCCTGTCGCCCTGGTACCTTTGAGTGGGACCGAAGTGTTGGTCGCCGTGATACTCTATAGCCCAGAGGTACCTCGGCACATAGATGTCGTACTCTAGGTTCTGACCCGTCTCACTGTTGCGGAGAAAGTCCGGGCGAGCGTGCCGGATGAGCCGGACTTCAGGGGCGACGATCCACTCAATGAACAGCGCGGTTGTCTCTTCGCCTTTGTAAGGTGCAAGGCTGACCTTAAGCCGGATTTGGTCGGCGATTATGGTCTCAACATCCCGGGGGACAACAGCAACCGGCTTTAGCTTGGTGCCATCCTTGATGAGATCCATCCAGCCCAGGTGCTGGAGACTACGCAGATGTTTAGCCAAGTGCCTCGGCGTGAGGTCTGTGTGCCTTGCGAGAGCCTCAACGCTAGGATACTGCTTGTACATAGTCACCACGTAGATGGCTTTTTCGGCAAGCGAGAGATTTGGGCTGTCTGCAAGGCTCTCGATGATGAGCGTGTTTATGATGATCCTCGCCTCCCAGGTCGGATAACGCCACCGGAGATAGCCAAATTCTACCAAATATCCCATCGAACGACAAGTATACTGTGCGTAGAGAGGCATCCCAATTCGGTAGGTGGAGAAGAATCAGGGATCTTGGCGAAGTGAGTACGTTGAAAGCTGACTCCGGTCGTTGGCGGGAGGATGGTTACCCGGCCGAATCACCGCCGGGATGTCGTCGGGCGGTCCGGTTCATGTACAAAAGGTAACCTTTCGGCCCAAGTCATGTACAAAATGTAATGCTTCGGCCCGACTTATGTACAAAAAGTAACCCTTCGGCCCAAGTCATGTACAAAAGGTAAGCCTTCGGCTCAACTCATGTACAAAAAGTAACCCTTCGGCCCGGCTCATGTACAAAAAGTAACCGTTCAGCTCAACTCATGTACAAAAGGTAACGCTTCGGCCGAACTCATGTACAAAAAGTAACCGTCCGACGTCGCCTGGCCTACGAAGAGGAGAGACTGTCCGGATCTGCAACATGAGAACAAAGCGGGATAGGAAGACCCGCCCGGTGGTCGGCACACAGCATTCCGGCCGCCCGCCGGACCGATGTTACCGTGGCCCGTGGTAGGGTCACTTCTGTGTGACCAACAAGTAGAACAGCACGCTTCCGGCGATCGGTCTTTCTGCGAGTGGCTCGGAGAGGTCGCCCCACAGGCTGGTGATCACCAGCTTGACCCGGAGGTTATCGGTTTCTTCCGTAATGACCATGTCTTCCGGCGAGAACTCAATATCGACGGCATCCCCATACTTCGCCGAAAGGTCCCGGATATGTTCAAAGAGCGGTTTTTGCCACAGGGTCGAACCATCGATGTTCACCTGGATTTCCCAAGTCTCACTGTTGTACAGCGCTTCGAATGGTCCTTGGCTCAGCGAAACAGCGGGACCCCTCGAGAACTCCGATGTGAAGTCAAAGAGCTTGTCATACCCGCTTATATCCAGTACCTGGCCTTCTGAATGATACCGGACGTACTTGTGTACCTTGGGGAATCCCGGCTCGTAGTACTGGAAGCCGAACACTTTCTCAAACTCGTCGAAGCGGAAGCCTGAGGGGAGAAGACGGACATCCTCAAGGCTGTGGTTTCTGGAGAAGTAGAAGAGGATCTCGGCAAACTCGCGGCGGTCCTCGACGGGTACCGGCTGACTTGGGTGGACTATGGATCCTTCCTGAAGCATGCCGTACTTGGTGAGGAGCGCCTCAAAGCGCCGGTTCTGGCTCCATTTGGATACCGAGAAACTGCTCCAGGGACCGAGGACCGCCAGGGCAGCAACGACCGCCAGAGAAATGGGGAGGACCAGGCTCTTTCTAGGTCTTGCCAGGATGAGGTAGATCATGGCCCCCAGCACCCATGCGCCGAAGACCATTACGTAATAGCGGTTTTCGGTGATACCGTAGTGCCTCACCCTTATCCCCACGGATGCGAACATCATCAGCGTCAGAGGGATGACGGCTTTCGGGAAGTAGGCGGAGAAAACATGGCCCCACTTGTTGTCGATTGCGACCGGCCAGGTGAAGTACAGTATCGCGGCTCCGACCATCGAATACCAGAGCACAAGGTGAGCGACCAGACCGACGGGCCACTCCCTGGTCATCAGGATCTTCGCGAAGTAGACGTACAGGACGAGCGTGTAGGCGGAGAGCAGCGGAGTGACGACGAACAATACCAGGTTTCTTAGGACCTTCGGGTAATCTGCCGTATCGCCTCTTAGCGTCCCTCTCGGTATTCCGGCCATGAACAGGAAAGGAGCCAGTGTTACGGCCATCGCGAGGAATATGCGGATGTAGGCCCGGTACGTGATGTCCAGCGAAAACAGCGACGACACAGTAAGGGTGATGGCGGACAGGCCAAAGAACATGATAGCCGCGAACAGAGCCGAGACCACGGCGTGAGAGAAGATCCTGACCACGTACATCTCAAGGCTGCCCTCACGTCGCAGGTGCGGGATGATGAAGCAGGCAAGTGAGAGCACTAGACAAATGACCAGGTGCCGGCTCATGGACACGACGCCCAGATTGCGGAGCATCAGGTAAGTGGCCGCGATGATGAGACCGGAGACAGGAAGTGCGATTAGGTTGGCGGTAAGCTCAGAACCTGCGCGGGTAGTTTCCCCGGCACCGGATGAGACTTCGCTTTCCGGCTCAGGGTAGACGTAACGACGCTCCCGGTAGAGGATAGCGCACCAGGCTGCGAGGATACCTGTGACGAGCGCCAGAGACACCTTCAGCAAGTCTTCGTTATTGCGTAGATCCCTTGTGAGCGCACTCGACAGCGTGAGGGTCAGAGCCACGCAGAGCACAACAGGGACCCAGAACCTCCGAAAGGTGGGTATTGCGGTCTCCAGCATTCTTGTCGCCAATGTCCTCAGGTTCATGGTGCGTCCTCCTCAAGTGCTGAGTCCGGAGAAGTCGGTGGCTGAGTCTGTTCCTAACCCATGCCCCCGGTTTTCTTCCTGTAATTAGCCATCGCGATGTTGTGAGCGATAACGCCGCCAAGGAGTCCGAGGGCCGGGCCAAATTGAACCTTGTTGAAGATGACCCCCAAGAGCATCCCGATGACCAATCCCATTGCTATATAACTGCCTAACTCAGGCGCGCGCGGTTCCTTCTCCACGGTTCTCCCTCCCTTAACGTATGTGGCTATTTGAAAGTTCCATGAGAAGGCGCGTTCCCCTCTACGGAAGATGTCTGGGTGAAGTGGGGAGAATTGGTGTCTCGCGGAAGCTAACAGCCGGCCGCGGAAGAACCTCACCGTGCCCGGAGCCTGCGCTTGGACAAGACTAGGGCAGGGTCGGGTTGCGGGTTCGGGTTGCGGGCTCAAGCCCGGCCTCAGGTTGCCGCCAGACCGGGCGAGACACTTGGGCTCCACTTAGCTGTGAACCAGGTAGCCCGACGGCTACTCCGACTTCGAATCGCTGGCTCCTGTGCTTACAGGCAATACGTACGTGCGTACGGTCCGTTCACCGACCCTCTCCGGGTTCAGATTTCCGTCATCGCCTTCACGGATAGTGACCGTGTCGCTCCTGCCGTCTGACACAAAGCGTGCGTCCGGGTACTTCTGGAACTCTCCCAGCCACTTGTCCAGCTCTTCCTGGGAACCGCGGATCCTCGGGACCGCCAGAGGGTTGAACTTCTTGGAGAAAGGGGAGGGGGCGGGCTCGGCGCCTACCAGCAATATACCCTTATTCTCGTATTCGCGCCCGTCCCAAGTGCCCGTCAGGAGGTTTTCTGTCGACTTGGGATACCCTCCGTAGGGAAGTGCCAGAGATACGGTGTCATAGCCGCATTTGTCTTTCACTTCGTTGGCGAGACGGCCGATCTCCTTAGCTACAACTTCGGGCGATACGTATGCCAGGTTTTCGTGAGTCATGGTGTGGTTGCCTATCTCCATACCGTTCTCAATCAGAAATCTGAACTTCTCTTCGACCTGCGATGCTCCAAACGGGCTTGAGTACACGAAAAACGTTGCCGCGTTCCCAAAGTCCGGGTGAGACCGCGAGAACTCAAGCAGGATTCCCACGGCGCAATCGGGGTCCGGGATGGGCCCTTCATCGCTCTCGATCATGCTGAATTGCCCCCGAGTCCCATCGTCGAACGTCAAGACAAGGGGCGCCCTTCCTGCAGGCACGTTCATGTTGCCGTTGAGGTAGTCGCTCAAAAGCACAAGACTGTACCCAAGGTTATAGAACCGCTCCAGGTCACTCCTGAAGTTTGACCTCGACCGTACCCACTCGGCTTCGTAGTCCTGGATATCGTGGTACATGATGATGGGGACTTTGCCCAGTTCGTTTACCCTGAGGCGAGCGAGTTCAGCGTCATCCAACGGCGCTTCAGGTTCACCGTCAGGCCTATCGGAGGAATCTCCCGGCTGGTCACCACCAGGTTGGACACCGGGTCCGGCCGCGCCGGGGCTATCACCGAGGCCGCCGGCGGGGTCCTTGCCGGGCTCACTGCCAGGGTTGTCACCTAGGTCGCTGCCCGGACCATTGCCGGGAACCCTGGCTTCCAAGCGTCCCCTTATCCCCGAGAAGAGCGCACGGGCATACCCGCTTGAGTACAGGGCGAGGGCCCCCAAGACGGCGACCAGGCAGAGCCCGGTCAATACCCGCAGCGAACGTTTACGCCGCCCGGCGGCCTTCATCTTTCTCTCTCGGCGGTGACGGTCCATATTATCCGGTTGCCCCTCTCGTGTGCCGGGACCCATTCGCAGATGGCGGTCCTCTATCCATATGACGCACATCCTGGGCAAATGTTCCTAAGATAAATGCTCGTAGGCGATTGAGTCCCGGGCTTGTAAGGGGCTCACATGAAAGGACAACTAACACAACGCGCAGAATCCCCGACCGGGGTGGTGGTTCGATGAACGACTCAGGGACGAACCCTTTTGACACGCTTCGAAAGCACCGCTTTCCTCAGTTCGTCCAAGCGGTTTTCGTGGACCGGGACGGGACCCTGGGAGGAACGGGCGAGTTCATCCATCCCAGGGAGTTCGAGGTTTACCCCTATACTCGCGAGGCTCTCAGGCTCCTCAAAAACGAAGGTTTCCTTGTGTTCGCCCTCACCAACCAGTACCGAATAGCGAGGGGCGAGGCTGCCGTGGAGGACTTCCTCCGAGAGTTCGAGGCCCTCGGGCTGGACGGGGCCTACATCTGCCCCCACGACGCCAATACTGTGTGCGAATGCAAGAAGCCGGCACCCGGCATGCTGTTGCGCGCGGCCGCAGAGCACGGCTTGGACCTATCTCGATGTGTCGTGATCGGCGACACCGGGTCGACGGACATGCTCGCAGCACATGCGGCCGGGGCGACTAAAGTACTGGTAAGGACGGGGTGGGGTGAGGGGTCTCTCGGCGAATACCGCGGCTTGTGGGCCCACGTGGAGCCGGACTATGTTGCTGCCGACCTACTGGACGCAGCCAGATGGGTTGTCGGGCTCTCCCGGTTCAGAGGCATCTGGCTGGGCTTTATCGATACGTTGAAACGAAAAGCGTTGGGTCCCGACGACGTAAAGCCGCTCCACCCGGATATTGCCCCGGCCCTCTGCCAAGTGGTATCTACGCTCGCCGAGAAGATCCCCCCTGATACCTGGCCGCTGCGCCCCCGCATGGTTTCGGGCGAGCCCGGCCAACCGGGCGAACTGGGCCATCCGGTCCAATCCGTCCACTTCCTTGTGCCTCTTCCTGCGGATGCTCCGGAAAGCCCGTTTTGCTTCTCGTTCGTCATGGAAGGCGACCGCTGGTTTCTAAGGCATATTGAGAGCATTGTCATCCCTATCACTCAAGTCCCCGACTTGCCTGCGTCGTCGTTTCCGGACATAGCACCTGCGATCAAGGACTGGATGCGCGAAGAGACCGACACCACCGAGAAGGTCAGGCTCTGGTCTTTTCTCAATGAGAGGTTCGGTCGCCAGTTCGCGATGGATTGGTTCAAAGACGGGGCGGGTTACGCTCTCGCCGCGAAGGCTTGGATCCCATTTCTTCCTCCTGAACAGGCATTTATCTTGTATGTTTGCTGGGAGCAGACAAGGCTCCGCGGGGGAGAGGCGAAGCTTTTGGAACTCACCTCGACCAGTGCGAGGATTTCACTAAGGCCTACGTGCCTCTCTGTGTATGAACGCGCCGTTCACCTCAGGGAGCAGATATCCGTGGAGGACTATAAGGCTCTATGGGAGGCGATTTGGAAAGACAGGGCCGCTCACGGCGGATGGCGGGTAGATGTGGAGTATGACTTCCCAGAATGCACGCTTTGCTTCACGCGTCGCAACAGGTAAACCTGACTCCCGATCCTTGATTTCTGAAAAACACGCATTCTGCCAGCCCAAATATGAGCGGGAACGCACGACCTCAAGAGGACAATGCGAGAGCATATCGAAGTCTAGTTGGAGGCTTCGATATGTTGGAAGACTCGCCGTAAGATCTGATGACCCGTCCGTCGCAGGGGGATGAATATGTCGGAAGTCGCCATAACACTCGTCATTCTCGCCGGAGCTTTGATCCTGTTTGTCACCGAATTAGTCCCGCTGGGCATTACACCTCTCATTGTGCTTTCGAGTCTGGCCGTCTCGGGTGTCTTGCCTGTCAAGGATGTCCTCACCGGTTTCTCGAACGACACAACCGTAATGGTGCTTTTCATGTTCCCTGTAGGAGAAGCCCTGTTCCGGACGGGTGTATGCGACTATATAGGCAGAAAAGTCATCAAGATGGCGGGCAAGAATGAAGTGCGCCTAATAGGGCTCGTCATGCTGGCTGCCGCCGCGCTCTCGGCTTTCACGAGCAATACGGGGACGACCATTGTGATGGCTCCGCTGGTCGTCTCGGTAGCCCGTGAGGCCGGGGTAAGCGCAGGCTCTCTCCTCCTGCCGTTGGCCTTTGGAGCGTCGTTCGGAGGCATGCTGACCCTCGTGGGGACGCCGCCTAACGCAATAGTCCAGGGCGCACTGAGGCAAGCCACGGGCGAGTCTTTTGGGTTCTTCGATTTCGGAAAGGTATCATTGCCCTTCGTGGCGATAGCGGTGCTCTACATGATGTTTATCGGGAGGAAACAGGTCACCGCAAGGCCTACACCAGAGGCCCCATCATCCGAGAAACTCGAGTTCAGGACGGGCAAGATGGGCGTGTCCCTACTGGTCCTGGCCCTGGTCGTAGTCGGAATGCTGTTCGAGAGCAGGCTTTCTGGCTACGGCCTGAGCCTCCCCATAGTCGCCATGATCGGGGCGGTGCTCACGGTTGTCACGGGATGCATCACCATGCATGAGTTTACCGGGAGCATCGAGTGGTCCTCGGTACTCCTTATGGGTGGTATGCAGCCGCTGGGACTCGCTATGCAGAGGACCGGCGCCTCTCAGATGCTTGCAGGGTTCCTGACCCGCGCCGTCGACAACCCTTCTCCTTACCTGGTGACGGGGATCGTGGTCGTGGCTGCGGGCCTTCTGGGGCAGTTTATGTCCCACACCGCGGCAACCGGTGTCCTTGCCCCGGTATGCGTGGCGATAGCCCAGGGGCTGGGGGTGAGCCCGGCGCCGCTCCTCATGGGACTCTGCCACGCTACGTCCATAGCAGTCGCGACGCCCATCGGCACTCCGCCCAATGTAATCGTCTACCAACGGGGAGGCTACAAGTTCACCGATTTCGTGAAGACGGGGCTGCCCCTCTTCGTGCTTGGTGCGTTGATGCTGTCTGTCTTCATTCCCAAGGTGTTTCCGTTTTGAGGTCCTTTCTGAGGTCCCTTGTTGCGTGAGGTCGTGGCTTGCGCGAAACCTCCCTAGTTGTGGCAGTCTATGAGTGACCGGTCCGGGCGCAGGTTTTTGCCCACCGGCGGTGAAGCAGGCTTATGGCGGGGCGAGACCGAGATGGACATCGCGATTCATCCAATTGTGTTGAGGGTTATGGACACCCTCGAAAAGGCCGGTTACCGGGCCTTCCTGGTCGGCGGGTCGATCCGTGACCTTCTCTTGAACCGTCAGCCCAAAGACTGGGATGTTGCCACAGATGCGCTGCCGTCTACGGTGCGGACTCTTTTCGAGCGAACGGTTCCCACGGGCGAGAAGTACGGCACGGTGACCGTTATCGCAGAGATCCCCGTCGAGGTCACTACGTTTCGGCAAGACGGCCGGTACCTTGACCGCAGAAGACCCGAAACCGTGGAGTTCTCATCGTCTATTGAAGAAGACCTCATGCGCAGGGATTTCACCATAAACGCTCTTGCATCGACCAAGGACGGGCATGTGGTCGACTGCGTCGGGGGCCTCAAGGACCTCGAGGAGCACATTATCCGGAGCGTAGGAGACCCGGGTGAACGCTTCAGGGAAGACGCCCTGAGGATGCTCCGGGCCCACAGACTTGTGGCCGAGCTGGGCGGCGGTTTCCGGGTTGAACCCAGGACTCTCGGGGCCATCGCGGATAACGCCCACCTGATCCTCCATGTCTCATGGGAACGGATCAGGGACGAACTGGTGAGGATCCTTATGAGCGACAACCCGGGTGTCATAAGGGACCTCTACCATTCCCGGATATTGGGGTACATCCTTCCTGAAGTGGCCGAGTGCTACGGGTTCCAGCAGGCGAGCAGGCATCACGACAAGGACGTCTTTGAACATACGGTGGTCGCCCTCGAGTCTTCCCCAAAAAAGCTCAGGGTTAGATTGGCTGCCCTCCTGCACGACGTAGGAAAGCCCAAGACCTTCACTATCGGTCGCGACGGCGAGGGGCACTTCTACGGTCACGCCGAGAAGAGTACTGAGATTGCGGGAGAGGTCCTCAGGCGCCTGCGGTTCGACTCTCAGACGGTCTCCTCTGTGTGCACGTTGGTGCGGGAGCACATGACGAGGCACGCCCGGATGGGGATAAAGGGCCTCAAGCGGCTTGTTGCCAGGGTGGGGAAAGATCTCGTCGACGACCTCTTTGACCTCCAGAGGGCCGATGTGAAGGCCTCGGGCCACCCGGATGACCTGTCCGGGGTTGAGCGGCTGAGGGCCGGCGTGGAAAAGGTCCTGGCCTCAGGCGAGCCACTGACCGTGAAAGACCTTGCGGTGAACGGAGACGACCTCATCGAGTGGGGGATGAAAGAGGGGAAAGAGGTCGGTCGCGTCCTCAAAGCCATGTTGGATAGAGTGTTGACCGAGCCTTCCCTCAATACGAGAGAAGGGCTGCGGTCAATCTACGAGGAGATTAGGAGAGGAAAGTAGACTTTCTTACCTGCGACCCGAATGCTTTCGCTTCTGACTGTGGGCCTCTGACACTATGAGTATGACGATGAGAATCAAGATCAGCCCCGTTGCAAAGAGGATAAGCTGGGAGCGCTTGGAGTCGTTATCTCCGGTTCTCGGTTCCGGACTGCGCGTAGTAGGCTTAATCACCTGAGGCGACGTTTGTGCCGGAGCCGTGCCCGGCGTGGGCCCCGGTTCTCCCTTGCTCTCCGGGGGCGACTTAGGCGATGTGGCGGGTTCTCCTTGACCCCCTGTGGCGGCGCCCTGCTGCCCCCCTGCGCCGGCGCCCGGCTCTCCACTCTTGTCGCGAAGGTACTTGTAGCCCGCGTCCTCGTAATACTCCGGACCCGGGATTGCTCTTAGGAGGTCCTGGACCGTGTGGGCTCCCTGAGTTCCTTCAACCTGCAGCTTGACCGTATCCGGAAAGATCCTCCCCGACCCGTCTACCTGGGCGTAGGCGGTGACCCTTTCTTGTCGCTCCTGCACGTAGGAGATCAGGTCCTGGACCTCAGCGCGCCTTAGATCGATCTCATCTTCCGCCCACTTGACCCAGGCGGCGTCCGAACCGGCCTTGAGTTCATTGAAACATTTGAGCATCCCGGCAAGGTAGGGGTCTTCTTCGGGCCGGGCGTAATCTGCCCTGAACCTCAGGGTGATTTCCCAAGCGGAGCAGTACGTTCCTTCGTGAACCTCCGCACCTACCTTGTTGATGCTTAATGAGTCAACCCTGAGGCGGAGGGTTTCTGATCTGCCGTAGATGTACGCCTCAATCGACTTGGCGATGGACACATCATCGGAAGACGGAGGCAGGGGAGTGGTAGCAGCGGTTAAGAAGAGGGCTGCCAGGAAGGGAAGCATCAAGGCCACAAGAAGGTGCTTGCGCCTTAGGGGGCGCCCTACGGAAATGGGCTTGCGGCATAGCATTCTAAGCGATGTCCCTCACCTGCCTCTCACCCTATATAACGGAGTTTCCTAAGACGAAGTTGAGCGGAATTCAGAAGATTGCCGGGAAAGACCGGGAGTTGGCAGGCGGGATGACGGACCGGGCTGTAGTGCCGCTGAAGTGCCAAGTAATCCGCCAAAGTGATTCAGAAGTACTGGTGGAGCTGTAAGAGTATCGCTAGTGCAGGAGCTGGCTTAAGACAATGCTTGTCATGACGCCTGCGACGGCTCCCAAAGTGCCGCTGTGGCCTCCCTCGGAGAGCTCTTCGGCATCGGGTATGACCTCATCAAACGTCACAAACAACATGGCACCTGCGGCAAACGCCAGAGACGCCGACAAGACCTGCGGAGACAAGGTGCCGAAGAGAGCTCCCATGGCTGCGCCTGCCACGGAAGGTAGTCCGGTCAGCGCGCTCACGAGCACGACATTCGATCTCTTCCTGCCTATGCAGACCAGAGGCCCGGCGACTGCCATGCCTTCGGGCATGTTGTGGAGGAACATGAGCGCAGCCACCCTAAACCCCAAGGATGATCCCGAAGCGAGACCTGCTCCAACCGCCAGTCCTTCCGGAAGGTCGTGCATGGCTATACCCATGGCGACGACATAGGCGGTCCTGGTGAAACGCATGCTTTCCTCGTCGCAGGCGAAGTGATGGCTGTGAGGAAGCAGCATGTCGAATATCATGATGGTAACCGCTCCCACGACCATGAAGGCCAGAGGGAGCAGCGTTCCCCCGAGTTCTATGGCTTCGGGCATGAGGTCGAACGCGACAAGCGAGACCATGACGCCTCCCGAATAGCCGAGGAAGAGAGAAAGCAGCTTTCTACTGGGGTTGCCCTTGAAGGAGACGATCAAGCCGCCCGCGCCTGTCCCTACTACGCCCACTACTGCGGATAGAAGCACGATGCTAAGAAAAGACATGCTCGACCCCCGTTCTTATGCCTGAGTCGATCCGGCACTGTTGATTCTAAATCCGAAGTAAAGGGATGTCTACCCTTGACGTTAGGTTCGGCTCGGTGCGAGACGGATGTTGGTGACTGATACCGGCGATGACCCGTGGGAGAAGAAAAATGGGCGGCCTAAGTACGGCCGCCCCGCCGCTTCCTAAACCGTTCTAGATGAAGCAGAAGCAGCAGAAAACAAGCAGGATCAGAATGAGAAACAGAATGAACGCCCAGTTGTTGCCACAGACCGGTCCGGTGCCAGACATGGTTTCTCCCCCTTGCTTCATGTGTTGCATCTCATGTTATGTCTATAGCGTCCGGGGAGCTACCACGAATATGAGAACTCCAGTATCAGTACTCCAAGAGGTTCAGGGCATCGGTCACGATCTTCTGAATATCGGTCATGACGATGAGAAGGCGCCTTTCGGCATCCAGGAAACGCTTCACCTCTCCGTGCATGTTGACGAGGTCGCTGAGCTTCTGCACCTCTTCTTTGGCCTTCTCGTCGGGCTCTTTGCCGCTCAGTAGTCCCATCTCCATGCGGATCTGTTTCTCCCGGAAATCGCGCAGGATTGACATAGCCGATTGGTTGGCCTGAATGGCCTGTTTGGCTTTCTGGTATTCCCTGTACTCCTCACTCTCCTTCAGCTCTCGCGCGAGTTCATAGGCTTTGTCGTATGTGGCCATGTCAAAGCCTCCTTGCATGGTAATCCGAAGGGTAGTGTCCTTCTACGGGTACTCTTACTGCGTCATATCAGTTTCAGCACGTTGTTTCTTATTCCTGTCTGCACCGGCGGTCGTCTCGACCGTCCACTATGTCTGGCTCTATGTCATGACCGATCTCTCTGTCTGAACTCCCTCAGTTTGGCCAGGGCCGCCTCATAGCGCCTCTCCAGTTCGGCTTTCTCTCCCTCGTTTCTTGCGGTGGAGAGGAGGGAGACGATGTAGGCAAGTTCCGCTTTTGCGGCCAGTTCTTCGGCCTTGCGGTCTTTTTCCTCCACGGTAGCCGTTTCGGCCCACCTGCTTTTCAGGTCCCTGTATGTTCCTTCATGGACCGTGAGCCTCCCCAAGTCCAGATGCCATATTACGGTGCAGACGTGGTCAAGGAGGTACCTGTCGTGAGTTGCGACCACGAGAGCCCCTACGTAGGAGCGGAGAGCTTCTTCTACGGCCTCTTTTGCAGGAACGTCCAGATGGTTGGTGGGTTCGTCCAGAAGGAGCAAGTCGAAGGCCCCGAAGCAAAGGCACGCAACGGCGACTCGCGTGCGTTCGCCCATGCTCAGCGTGCCGAATGGTCTCGTTTGTTTCTCGCCGGAGACAGCCATTCGACCCAGCAGGTCTCTCGCGCCGGGCGTGGGGAGGCCTGTCTTCAGGCTAACGTTCTCTGCGGCCGACCTCTCGGGGTCCAGGTCGTCGAGCATCTGGGCCAGATAGCCTACTCTGGCTCCCGGGTTAAGCCACAGAGACCCTGAACCGGGCGTGAGCACGCCTGCCATAAGCCGGAGGAGCGTGGTCTTGCCCGAGCCATTCCTGCCGATTAGTCCGATCTTCTGTCCGGGCGATACTCGAAATGAGGCGTCCTCCAGGATCACACGCCCGGCTTCGGAAGGAGAGTTGCCGGAGGGAGAAGAGATATCCCGGCTTTCGGCATCCGGAGGAGGATAGGCAAAGCAGAGTTCTTCGGCGCGCGCTAGTGTCTCAGTTCTTATGCCTGCGTGGGAGATGCCGGCGACCACCGGGCGGTCGTCCCTCGTGACCTCGGGTCTTCTTGCCATGACCCTCGCCAGTTCCGACTCTTTCGCCAGGAACTGTTTGGCGTGTTTCTTGGACTTCCGCCTCAGGAAATCGTTTTGTCCCGCGTCTTTATGGGCCTTTTCATACCACTGCCGGCGGGCGCGGATTTCCTCTCTTAGCTCCTCGACTTTTCGGGACCACTTGGCATGCTCCCGCCGTTCGTGGGTAAGCCTCTGAGCAAGCGCCTTGAGGTAGGCGGAATAATTGCCCGAGTAAACCCTGAGCCGGGTATCGCGGATTTCCCATATCTTCCGCGCAATTCCGTCCAAGAACGAGCGGTCGTGGGATACGGCGATTACGCTGCCCCGGTACGATGTCAGTAGCTTCTCGAGCCATTCAATCCCCGGGATATCCAGGTGGTTGGTGGGTTCGTCAAGGACTAGGAGCTCGGGGCGACGGGAAAGGGCCATGGCCAGAGAAAGCCTGGTCTTCTCGCCGCCGCTCAGTTTGGCAGAGGGAGCGTCCCATAGAGCCCTGCGCACCCCACATTGTCCGAGGTACTCGCCATTTTCGTGACCTATGAGGTCAAGCGGGGTCTTGGATTCGTCAAGGTTGAACGTCTGAGGGACATACCCAATGCGGGTGCTTTTCACCCAGTCAACGGTCCCTTCATCGGGTGGAATCTCCCCGAGGACAAGCCGCAACAGGCTGCTCTTGCCGCTTCCGTTCGGTCCGACGATTCCGACCCGGTCGCCGGATGCCAGAACAGCCGAAACGTCACTGAGGACTGGGTTCCCCTGGTAGGAGAGGGAGATATGTGAAAGCCTGAGGACCGTCATTGAGTCTCACTCCAATACTCGCTAAATGCTCATCAAGCGACCGGAAAACGTCCGGCATTAAGGATGGGTGAAGCGCTTTGCGCGAACTTAGCGAGTGATCATTGGGGTGAGCGGCTATCCTCCTTGACGGTTATTCCTTGGATCGTCCCAAATAGTCTCAATGAGTATATCATGAGCGCGAGAGAAGGGTCGACCTATTGCGTCCACGGCTAGTGTGTCCCGGTCTGGTCTTGCCTGCCGGCCGTGACGTCCATAGCACGACCGGAACGCGCCTTGGGCCACGCTAATCTCCGGACTCCCATCTCGGGACCTGAAGGGGTCCCAGGACCAGGCCGGTCCTCCTCACGTGGACTTCCACCTCAGTGGTGATCTTGGCGTCCTTGTACCGGTTAGGCCACTCGAAGGCCTCGAAGTCAGGCCAGGTAAGGAAGGTCATCTTGACCCTTCTTCCGAAGCCAAACGCGTCGGCGCCCATTTCCTGTGTCCGCTTTATTGCGCGGTCGAGGATTTCCTTGAAGTAGCTTGCCAGCGCGCTTTCTGCAACGTAGACAAGCCTCGGGTCTGTGTAGTCGGTCTGGGTTTTTGGAGAAACGTATGATACCTCCAAACTCACCTTCACGTCGATCTCAACGTTTTCGCCCGACCGTTTGACCTTGACCTTGCTTGTGGCCGATTGAGCCGTGAACCCCAGGGAGTACTGGACGTCATCGGGCCTCTCGGGATCCGGCACGGCGAAGGAAGCCCTCTCCAAGTCCTCTAGCACCGCCAGGAGCGCGCGGGTTTCTTCCCCGCTCAGAGTCCCTGCGAGCTTATCTCCCCTAAAGACCGCCACGCCCAATACGGTGACAGGGCCGCCTCCCATCTTTGGGATCATCCCTGCTTCGCCAAAGGTAGTGTTCCCGTCGGGGGGGAGGAGAGGCCGGGGTACTTTGTCGGGTTCCAGTGTCTCACCGACCTCCGGAGTGGACGGGTACTGCTCGCCGGGACTCGACTCGCCTTGGCTTCCCTGCCGGCCCTGTCCGCCTTGCCCGTCCTGTCCCTCGGGAGGCGTGTAGTCCGAGGCAATGCCGAGCAGCGGTACTACCGGAGACTTAACGCTGGATTCAGAGAGATTCGTTAAGTCCCTCGCCAACGATGAGGCTTTAAACAGCCCGGTGTATATGTGCTGCTGGAGTACCGTCTGTATGAACCTGCTCGGGCTTACCTCAAGCGGAGAGGTGTTTATGCGGAGAAGATCCTCGGCCCGTCCCCTAACGACGGCTACCAAAGCAGATCCCCTGACCTCCCGGAACCTGTCCAGCGCGCCTACCAGGCCTCTTAGGCCTGAACGGGCAAGCTCTTCCCCGAAAAGAAAAAGCTGGGTGTGCACAAGCGAAACGCGTCGCCCGAGGTTCAGTGATACGAGGTCCAACGCCTCAAGTGCGGTCCTTGAATGTATCGTTACGGTTAGGTATTCGGGCGCCCCACCGGCGCCTCCACCTGACACAGTGGCGCTCCTCAGGCTGTGGGGGATACCTATCTGGAAGGTGGTCGCAAGATATCCGTCTACTCCCGGGTCAAAACCCATTGCCTGGACCCACGCCACATCTTCCAGCTCGATCCTGTCCCAACAACCGGTCGCGGATGTCCCGAAAATGAGGACGATGAGCAATACGATGGACGTCTTCTTGGTTACCGTCACGGCGTTTTGCGTCCTCCTCCACACTCGGGGATGCGGCTTGAGGGATCGGGCGGATGGCCGTTCGGGCCGGACCCGCCTCCGGTCCTCCTCTTTTTCTCCTTGATCAGCTGGAGCGCGAGAAGCGTGAATGGCCAACCGTACATAAGGAAGAGGCTGTAGGGCCTAATGACCTGCGAGTGGACAACTATGGCCTCTGTCATGCTCGGGAAGAGGAGCGCCCCGACCAGGACAAGCGCTCCCGATATAAGCACTCCCATTCGGTAAGACCCCAGCCCGGTGACGCCTGAGATGAGGTGGGCGTCAATCCAGGCCCCAATGGTCACAAGCAGGGTGCCTGCACTCAGCCACAAGACTACGAAGAACACGTCGAAACGCTGCAGGAACCTGCTCAGGTATATTATGCGGATCGTCCTAAGGAAAGGGAGGTGGACCCGCGTGAGGGACGGGTATGGGAACATCATCTGGCAGGTCAGAGTTACAAGAGACAGTATGACACCTGAAAGTACTCCTGCGACCCAGGTAGACTTTCCTATGTCCGGTATCTTCCTGAGGTAGGGCGCCAGTATCCCTATGGCCAGGAGCTCCAAGTACATTGGCTGGTTTAGGCCGTAGACTTTCGCCAGATCGAGGGCGCCGGGGCCCAGGAGGGGGTAGATCTCATCCAGCCGCCATGCGTGGAAGGTGAGGGCTGACAGAAGGACCACATTGAGAGTGGTGCCAACGGCGGTGACTATGGATAACCTGCCGAGGATTTCCGTCCCTTTCAAAGCTACATAAATCCCCGTCGCGCAGATGGTGAACACAATGAACGTGATCGGGGTGAGAGGTACAACTACGGTGGCCAGGGCCTCCGATAGCTGTCTGGCTTCACTGGCGATCATCGCAGTGTTGAACACGAAGAAAGCGAGTCCGAAGACAAATGCCGAGGTTTTTCCGGCTAAGTCTCTCGTGACCTCGACTACCGTCTTCCCAGGATGTTTGCCCAGCACGTAAACGAGGGGCGCCAGCCATAGGATACACAAAACGCCTGAAAAGATGGGAATGGTCCACGCGGCGGTCTGACCGGCTTTGGCTACCCGGGTAGGAAAGGCGAGGAAGGCCCCGGCCACCGTGTATATAAGGAGCACTGATGCCACGCTGAGCATATCGATCCTGCCGTGGCCGAAGTGGTCTAGGACTCCTCTGCCTGGCCGGTCACGCATGCCCCTCTCCTCCTTTGCCGGCGCTTGGGCGGTCCTCGTTCCGCGAGAGCTGCTTACCGGCAGGAGGGTTTTCTCTACCCGACCGGACTTCCTGGGGGCGCAAGAAGCCCGGTCGTTTGTTGAGCTTGGAAACGGGGCCGACGATGATGTTGTCCAAGTTCTTTCTCCAGAACGGTATTATCGGCGCGGTAATGGGTTGGCCCAGCGACCTTACGGAGAGGATCTCGGCCATGAGGAGTAGACTGGCGAGTGTCAGTCCGGGGATTCCGAAGATGGCCGCGACCAATATCAAGAGGAACTTCATCGTTCTTGCGAAGAGGCTGAGATCATAGTTGGGTATCGCGCAGGAACCCAGCCCGGCGATGGCCACCACTACAACTGGGATGGGGCTGACTATGCTTGCCTGCACGGCCGCTTGCCCGAGCACCACCGCCCCTACAATGCCGATTGTGGGACCTATGACCGACGGAATGCGCACTCCTGCTTCTCGAACAAGCTCAAAGGCTACCTCCATCAAGGCCACCTCCAGGGCGGCCGGAAAGGGCACCACCTCGCGGGCGGAAGCGATGGCGAACATAAGCTCCGTGGGGAGCATCTCCGGATGGAAAGTGGTTATTGCGACGTACATGGCTGAAGAGTAAAGGGTGACGAAAAAGGCCAAGTAGCGTATTAACCGCAGCATGGATGCAGGGACCGGGTGGACATAGTAGTCCTCCGCGGAGTTCATCAGGCCGATAATGGTAGCGGGGAGCAGCAAGACGTTAGGCGAGTCGTTTACGAGGGCGACGTGTCCTTCGGCGATCATGGCCGCGACCCTGTCCGGCCTCTCTGTGCTTATGTAAGTTGGGAACGGGAACCACTTCACGGGCTGGAACCACGTTGTGATGTCTCCGGCCGGCACCAGATCGGCGCTGATGGAGTCGATGGCCCTCCTGATCTCGTCGACAAACTTAGGGTTGACGACCCCTTCAAGGTAAGCTATGACGAGAGGAGTGTGGCCCCTCGCGCCGACCATATGTCTCTCAGCCACAAGGTCGGGCGTGGCCAGCCTCCTTCTGATGAGGGCGATGTTCTCCCGGAGGTTCTCCACGAAGCCTTCATGTGGTCCTCGCACCACCGCCTCGGTAGGAGACTCCTCTACCTGCCTGTGTTTGACGGACCTGGTGTCGGCGGTGAGGGCCTCCTGTTCTCCGTCGATGAAGATAACGCACTCGCCCTCCACCAGGGCCATCGTTATCTGGCTGTATTTCCGGGCAGTGAACACCTGAGCTTCTCCAATGTGCTGGAACGCCGTCTCAGAGTCGAACCGCACCGGTTTGTCGAGAGTGTTGAGCCTGTTCAAAGGGGCAATGAGGTTCCTCTTGACCGTGTCTCCATCTATCAGTCCTTCCATGTAGAGGAGCGCCACTCTGACCGCGCCCCTATCGGTCTTAACCTCAATACCCCTTATGATGAGTCCGGCGTTCCTCGGCGCGTGGAAGATATCCATGATCACTTGCAGGTTCTTGTCGATGGACCTCGAGATGTCGCTTGCCAGGATACGCCTCTTCTCATGGCTCATGGCGCCGAAGGGAGACCTTCGGGGAGGGCTTTTGCTGTCGGGGCGCGCCGGCCGTCCCCACTGCCCGTCCGATGCCGACCAGAGAGCCCGTTCGGCTACTCTTGCGTCCGGAGTGGCGTAGGGCGGACGTTCCAGGTGTTTGCCCTCGACGATGTCTTCGCCCCCTCCGGGGATCCCCGGTTTTCCGGTCCTTCCGAGCGAGAAGGGACGAATCCATTGGGGCTTGACGAACTTCTTTATGAAGGAGAAAGGCGGCATCCCGTGCCTCCTAGAACGGTGCTGCTATGGAAGCCAGAGAGCCAGAGATAAGGGCCGATAGCACGAGCAGGACCACGACTCCCAAGGTCTGAGACCTGCTGCGGGACTCCTTAATCAGCACGAGAAGCCCCACTCCCGCGTTTGCCGTGAGCCCGCTTACAAGTGCAGGAAAAGAGACGAGCCCCGATCCGAATCCTTCCGCCAGGACAACAGATGTGGCGCACGAGGGGATGAGGCCCAGGAATGACGCGCTGAGCGGCCTGACGATTCCCCGACCTGAAGCGGCCGCCTCCGCAAGCCTTTCGCTGAAAAGGTGTCCTGCCGTGTCGAAGAGGGACGATAACACGAAGACCATGGCTGCTATTCTGAGAGCCCTGGAGATGGCGTGGGGGATGATCTCCTTGACGGTGCCCTTGGTGCCGACGCACGTGTGCGTGTGGGTGCGGTGCGGCGCATCATCCCTGCTTCTGTATGCCGTGCCGGAACGTGCGTGAGCGCCGTGAGAGACGGCCGCTTTGCGCATCCCGTAGTTTACAGCAATACCCGCAATTGCGCCCCAGACCAACTTCGTGCCCAAGAGCGGTATTACCCATGAGAAGGTATCCGGGTTTGCCATCAAAATGGGGATTGCTTCATCTGAGGTGGCTATGTATGAGGCCAGAAGCGATCCCGTCGGGATGAGTCCCTCGATGTAGAGAGAGGTTGTAGCTACTGAGAATCCGCACTGCGGGAGGAGACCCAAAGCCGCAGCAGCAATGGGGCCTAACAAGGGATGGGCCATGCTCCTTTTGAGCCGGTTTGCTTCCGCGCGGTGAGACACGGTCTCGACTACCCCAAAGGCGACGATCAATATGGGCAGCATTCTGACCGTGTGGATGAAGCTCTCCGAAAGGACTTCCCTCAGGAGATCGGGAAACGTATGAGCCATATGGACCTCCGCGTGCGTCTTATCTATAGAAGTAATCTTTGCCGCCGGCGGCGAAGATATGCTGGTCTCGAGGAGTGTGTGGTGCCTTACGGTATCCAATACGGTAGGCGTTTGGACGGCGCCGGAGGGCGGGCGGCCCGCCTCGTATGTGCGCACCTTGATTTTTCTCACCTTGACCTTCAAGAAATGAATAGGCCAGGATGATCTTGAGACCTAAGCAGGCAGAAATCGTATCCATTTTCGTGAGATGACCAATTACTGCCCTTGAGCGCCGGTCGCACAGATTCCGGTCAGGGGCGAAGCGGGAGGAATGAAAATGCCGTACATAGCCGAGATCAGCCGTGGAAACCCGTCTTGCTTTCTGTTCCTTATCGATCAGTCAGGTTCCATGAGAGACCCGTTCGGGGCCGATCCGTCCAAGCGAAAGGCCGACGGGGTGGCCGACGCTATAAACCGGCTCCTCCAGAACCTGGCCATCAAGTGCGCCAAGGCCGAGGGAGTGCGCGACTACTATTACGTCGGCGTCTTGGGATACGGTCATAGGTCGGGCCCGGCCTTCGGAGGAGCGCTGGCCGGTCGCGAACTGGTGCCGATAAGCGAAGTGGCGGCCAACCCTGCAAGAGTGGACGAGCGGGTGAGGAAAGTGGAGGACGGTGCGGGCGGACTTGTGGACCAGACGGTCAAGTTCCCGATCTGGTTTGACCCTGTGGCCAACGGCGGTACTCCGATGTGCCAGGCTCTCACACGTGCCCACAGCATTGTCCAGGGTTTCATAGCCCAGCACCCTGACTGCTTCCCGCCGATGGTCATAAACATTACAGACGGAGAGGCAACTGATGGGAACCCGACGGCGGCTGCCCAGGCTCTCCAAAGCCTTGCCACCACCGACGGCAACGTGCTCCTTTTCAACTTGCACCTTTCGTCCCATAAGGCTTCTCCAATCGAGTTTCCCGATTCCGATGAGAACCTGCCCGATAATTACGCGAAACTCCTTTTCAGCATGTCGTCCAAGCTTCCGGAGTACATGCGTGGGATCGCCGAGGAAGAGGGGTTCAAGACAACGGAGAACACCAGGGGATTTGTGTTCAACGGAGACTTGGTGTCGGTGATCAGGTTCTTGGACATCGGGACCAGGCCGGCCAATCTCCGGTGAAGGGCCTGCGGCACGCGGCTCTCCCGACCGGGAGTGGGACATGAGAGTAGAATCAGAGACGCGCTGGCTCCCGAAGAGGGGCAACAAGCTTTCAGAATACGAAGATGCCTTCTATCCGAAGGAGACCCCACATGACCGGGATGGGTCTTGGCGGTTTGCCGTCTCCGACGGAGCCAGTGAGTCCATGCTCTCCGGTCCGTGGGCCGAGATCTTGGTAAAGTCTTTCTGCAGGAGCTTAGTCCCCGTCACCAAGGCCTCGGCGAAGGCGATAATCGGAAGGGCTACCATGGCCTACGAGGCGTGGCTCAAGGGATACCTGCGGCGCAGGGAACGGGAAGGACGGCCGGTCCAGTGGTATGAAGAGCCGGGTCTTAACGTGGGGGCTTTCGCTACGCTCCTCGGGTTGTCCCTCGTTGCGGGGGCTCCGGGCAACGGTCTCAGGTGGGAAGCCATCTGTGTCGGGGACAGCTGCCTGTTTCAGGTGAGAGAGGATAGGCTCATTACCAGTTTCGCCGTGAAGCGTTCGTCGGACTTTAGTGTGCGTCCTGTCTTGATATCCTCAAAACCCGCCAAGAACCAGGTGGCTTTCTCGAAACTGAAGTACACGTCCGGGACCTGCCTCTCCGGCGACAGGTTTTACTTGATGACAGACGCGATAGCCGCGTGGTTTTTGCGGGAACACGAGCGAGGCGAAGCTCCCTGGTCAGCGCTGGAAGCCTCTGACTTCGAAGACCTGGTAAGCCGCCTGCGCCGTGAAGGCCTCATGCGCAATGACGATGTTACGGTGACGAGCATACGGGTGTTGTAGAGGGAAGATAGAGATGCAGTGGCCCACAATGAGCGACTATCAGGACGCGATGCAAAACCCGGGCCTCTCGTTCGCCGATCCTGAACTCAGAAGCGGAATCCCGGTTACCGACAGTCTTGGACTGCCGAGACCCATAACCGGCGGGTTCGCCAGCGTCTATCAGGTAGTGAGCGGAGGGAGGAAGTGGGCCGTCCGCTGCTTTCTGAGGCACCACCACGACAGCGAGCAGCGTTACGCAGTTATTGGCCGCGCGCTGTCGTCATCTCGATTGCCCTACACGGTTTCGTTTCAGTACCTACGAGACGGCATCCGTGTGAAGAACAAGTGGTATCCGATACTCAAGATGGAGTGGGTGGACGGCGAGCCCCTCCATACATATGTGGCCAAGCACAGGTCCAACCCCAGGGCTCTCAAAGACCTGGCAGACGCTTTCTCCGACATGTGTCGGGAACTGAGATCCAAGTCCATAGCCCACGGTGACCTGCAGCACGGAAATATCATGGTGGTCGACGGGAAGCTCAAGCTCGTGGATTACGACGGCATGTACGTGCCGGGGCTCGACGGTCTCCCGAGCCACGAAGTCGGACACCCGAACTACCAGCACCCTAAACGGAATCAAAGCGATTTCGGACCCTACCTCGACTCGTTTTCCGAGTGGGTTATCTACGTGTCGCTGGTGGCGCTTTCGGTGCGCCCCGACCTGTGGGATATGCTGCAGGTTGGAGACGAACAGCTCCTTTTTTCTCAGAGGGATTTCATGAACCCCGCGGGGTCTAAAGCCCTTAGGGTCCTATCCGATTCGGGCGATCCGCTCTTGGAGAAGCTGTCCGCGGCGTTCCGGCAGATCATCATGCTGGACGATCTTTCGTCTGTACCTCCGCCTGACAAAGCCGGCGACCTTTCGGGCTTTAGGAGCTTGGTCTTGCGTCCGGCCCAAGCCGGGGCTATTCTTGGCGGCATAGTGAAGAAGATCAAGTTGCCTGAGGAAAAGGAACAGGCTCAAGCGGGGGTGGCCGCGTCGAGCACGGGCTCGCTTCCATCGTGGGTCCAGGGTTACCTCAGGCCTGAAGCGGTGCGGCTATCGCCTCCCTTTGCCGTTGACCGGGCGGTAGTGGGAGGTTATGCAGCGGTTGCCTTTGCGCTCTACAGGTTTCACATCGCCGGGTACCTGTCATTGCAGCTGGCCCTGTGGTGCGGCGCCGGAGGCCTTATTGGAACGATGGCGGCGCTAACCTGGAGGTTTGTGAATCGCCCTGAGTTCAAGCAGAAGAAAGCCCTTGTTGATGAGATCAGGAAAGTTAGGCGGGAAGCCAAGCGGGCCGACAAGGTCTTGAGCAAGCTACAGAAAGAAAAAGATAAGGTTTTGGCGAGAGAACAGAAGAGTGTCGATAACATAATGTACCGTTTAAGCATGCTATCATCGGAGGAGCAGGAAGAGATCGCGCGTGTTGACTCCTGGCTCAACGAACAGGTCTCAAGTGTGATAGAGCTCCGGGAAGCCCTCAATAGGGCCGAAGCCGATGAACTGGCCAAAGCAGCCAACAGCATCCAGCTGCCGCTTCTCGGCAAGAAGGCTTCTTCCATCATTAAGCACTACCGCCAGAAACGCGAGCCCTTGCTCCGCAAGGAGGAAAAGCTCCGGCTCGAAGCAGAGAAGAGAAAGGACATGATACGGCGGAAATATCAAAGCCAAGAGCACGTATTCCACACAAAACTGGCAGAAGTTAAGATCAATTACGGAAAGGATGCCGGAGCGCTCGACAAGAAAATAGCAGATGAGAACGCCCGGCTTATGTCCTACCGCGAGACCGAGAGCAATCTCTCCCGCGAGCTCAGGCTATACGCCGAAGTCAGTTTTGGCACATACCTGCGCCGGATAGCTTTCATCCGGTAACGGGAGACTGCTTGTGAAGAGGGCTCCTAGCCGTCACGGGAGCGGCCGTCCATGCAGGTCCGTCAAGACTTTGAGAGGTGACTGAATTGTCTAAGCCTACTGGTTCTTCCACCCGGACAAGCCGGACCTCGAGCCTGAGAACTAGTTCGAGGCGGCAGCGAAATCTCTTCGACGTGCCGGTATGGATCATTCTCCTTACGCTGATATCGCTTGCCGCCTCGGCTTGCCTTGGTCAGAAGAACGACCCGCCGCAGATATCCAGAGCGCTGGACCCGAGGACAGTCGCGGAGTTTGAGGTACAGGGATGGGCATGGACCGACGATCCCGAGAACTCAATATCCCCGGACGGGAAATATCTGCTTGCGATCATAAACAACGAGGAACACAAGGCCGTAACCGTGATACCCGTCGAGGGCGAGACGCACGACCCTAAGATACTGCATGAGGCTCCCGCCGGATGGGCTCAATATGACGGGCTGGACTACAGAACGCTTGGGTGGACCGGAGACGGCAGACCGCTTTTCCTTGTTTTCGGATATCAGAACCGCGGGCCGAATACGGGCAAGAGGGGTGTTGGCATCTGGTCCGGGGGAGCCGGAGAAGGAGAAGCCGAAGAACTCGCCTTCATTGACCTACCCGGCGAAAACCTTCAGTCGTCGGTTTACCTTACGGGACAAGACAAGGTGTTCATCTCAGTCTCTGCCGCCATCTACTCTTACGACCTTAAGAGCAGCCGCATAGCGCCCGTGAAGACCGGCTTGCCGGAGTATGACGACCTGTTCTACGCGAGCCTCTCACCCAGCGGCAAGCATTTCGTCTACGAACTGTACGAGGAAGGCAAGAGGGGGATCTACATCCTCGACGCCGGAACCGGGAAGGAAGAAGTGCTCCTCGCAACCGGTCAGAGCTTCAGTTTTGTGCCGCTTTGGTCACCCGACGGGAAGTATGTGGCCGCGTACACTGCAGACCTCAAGGCCGGCGCCGACGGCACATCCTTCGAAGATTACGACTGCTTCCTGGGAGCAGCGGGACCGCTCACCATCGCGCCTGCCATCACGATTGCGGATACCTCCGGGAAAGTTGTTCAGACCATTCGTGTTGAGGGGAAGTACCTGGCCAACATGAGGTGGTCTCCCGATTCCAGTTCCATTGCATTTGTGGCCGGAGACAAGGCAGGGGCAGAAGAAAACCAGTACGACGAGATGGGAATACCGGATATCACGTGGGACGGAGTCTGGATCGCGGGGATCGGCGCGGGCGCAGGGCCCCGCGAGGTCGCGTCCTTGACGCCGTCAGATAGCGAAGCGCTGGCTTTTGCGTATCCGTGCGATTTTGACACTGCAGGCAGCGGTGTTTTCTACCAGTACGGCGACATGGAGAGCATCTCGGTCTGGTACGCCGGTCCGGGGAAAGATGGATCCACCGACAGCACACCTTCTCCGGTGAAAGTCGCCGACGGCTACTGGCATCCGCAGTACTCGAATCCGAAGTTCGGCGAGTACCTGGGAGTCCTGATATCCGGCGACGAGATGACGGAGCTCTGGCTCTTGGGACCCGAGATGCGAAAGGTCGACGGCTGGAGCGCGGCGTCCATTACAGGCCTCCTTGGGTTCAACGAGGACACCATGCTTCTTTTCCACAAGGAAGAAGCGGGACCGCCCAAGATCCTGGTGATTTCGGTGTATGAATGATGACCGAGACGCGGAATAGAGGACCCGGCACGGACAACACCGCACTCGACCTTCGGGAGCAGCGGTTGTACGACAAGGTAAGGAGCAAAGTTACGGAGGCCGTGAGGGGCAAGGTACCTCCAAAGCTCCAAAAGGCCGCCGAACTCTTGCTCACACTGCCCGACTTTGTCGTGCTCATCTTTCGTCTCGTGAAGGACCCCAGAGTGCCCCTTAAGGCGAAGGTGAAGCTGTGCCTCTTTATCGCGTACCTGGCGAGTCCCATCGACTTGCTGCCCGACGTCATACCCGTCGTGGGCCAGATGGATGACCTGGTCGGGGCAGTCATAGTCGTGCGGGACCTCTTGACCGTCACCCCTAAAGAAGTTGTGCTTTCACACTGGAGCGGCCATCAAGACGTCATAGGTCTCATCGAGACCGTGCTTGAGGTGGCTCCTGAGGTACTGGGCAAGGACATCCTGACGGGCCTCCTCAAGCGGTTCGCCATAAGGTCCGGTCGCCGGACTTCTGAGAACGGCAGCTCTACCGGCCCGTCGGGCAGCTCTCCCACGCCCGGTGCATAGCCCCAACATACCCACTTGAAGGACTTGAGGCCGGTCCCGGTGAAGGGACTATGGCCCCAGAGATCGTGCTCCGGAGATCCACGCTCCTGGGCGGGGCAATTCTGGGCCATCTCTCCAACGAAGCACGGGAAAGGGTGACCTGCGATGGATTTCAGTCTCCCCGAGAAGTTCTACAAGTGGATCTACGAGGACCGCGCAGCCATGGTCAGGCGGATGGCGGCAGGGGAGGAAGTGCGTCCTGAGACCCTGTTCTTGGGGTTTACGCGCCACAACCCTGCGTTCATCACGAGCGGTCCGGCGGGCCTAAACGGCTCCATCAAAGGAGTAGGATTCGTTCCCAAGAAGGAGTATCTGGAGGAGACTCTAGAGGCCTACCTACGCCACATTGACGGCGGCTGGCGCGAGGGTTACTCACAAGAAGGACTGAATGTCCTGGTTAAGCACCTGTGGGCTCCTGAGTGCAAGGACCGGATCGACTTCTCCGTGCTTGGGTCGCTGGAAATGGCTTTCAAACACAGCTGGGCCAACCTGCAGACCGGTAAGGACGTGACGCTGCTCTTCTACCAGCCTCCGATGGTGAGCTTTGAGGTGAGAGGCGAGGTCGAGGTCCATCGCGACGGGCCCTACCAGCAGTACCTGAACGCCCAGCACGATGTATACCACAAACCCAACAAGGAGCGGTGGGCTTCCAGACCCGCGTACATCATCCGAATAAAGGAGATCTACGACAACAGCGCGTCTAAAGACGGGTTCGGGGTGAAGCTCCTTTAGGTGAGGGTTCTCTGGGTGAGAGTTCTCTGAGTGAAGATCCCCTAGCCGGTCGCTGCTTCGCAGCCCTTCGATATCCGGGTCTCGATGTAGTTGTTTCGGCAAGGGGCCCCTCGGGAGAACGCGATCCATCCGAGGCGAGGGACGGCCACTGAAGACCACAATGTCGCCATCCCATCGGCGTGGCCGCATACGGGGACGATGTGGTCTCTCATGAGAGAGGCTACGCCGGAGACTGCTGACGCAGTTGAAGCTTCGGGCAGCGAATCCTTCCCGGGTCTCTTAGGGTCTTGCGATGTCGTGGCGTCTCCGCCACCAGGGCTCTCAAGGGTCTCAAGGATGCGGCGCGCGCCTTCCGTCAGGAACTCCTGCCTCGCGTGGCTCTTGGGAGGTACTGCGCGCATGAGTGCCACCGTATCCGGGTGAATGTAATGGTTGGCGCATGCGAGGACCCCGCCGTCCGCAGCCCTCATCCTGACCCGGTCGGGGTGTGCTTCCACCACTAGCATCCCATCACTGTCTGCAAGGAAGTAGTTGTAGGACGCAAGGTGTGGCATGAGGGCTATCCGGGCAGCGGCCTCTTCTGCTGTAGAACAGGTTTCCAGAACTATCCGGGCTATGTGGACGCAGAACACCCCGGGCTTGCGCCTTTCCGGCGGTTTGGAGCGGACGGTATGAAGGCTCACGAAGAGGCCTTTTTCGTTGAGACCGTCTGTCCTTCCGGGCACCAGGCCGTCGTACATGCCGACATGGGCGAACCCCGTCTCGGGCTCGGTTGTGATCTGGTGGCGGATGCGCACCCTGTAGAAGAGGTCGAAGTTCCTTCCGACTACCGGTCCTTGTCCGGTCATGAGTCCTACGGTGCTGCACTGCCGGTTTTCCTGAGCTGCCACCAGGGTAGAGGGCGCCCGACTCCGGCCTTGCCTTGAGGTCTCGGTCATTCCCACGGACAGATAGAAGTACGCTTCGTCCAGTGGCACGGATGACGCGTCCGCCCAGGCCTCCAGTTCTTCGACCAGCGGGGGATAGATGAGCCTGGCTTCCTTTGCGCACGCATGGGAGAAGGCGATCTGCTCGGCAGTAAGTTCATGTCGCCGCGGTCTTTCTACGCCGCCGTGGCGAGACGCGAGGGCTTGCCCCAAACGGTCAGGGGAGCCGCTTATCGAGTACTGCCGGTAGTCGGCAGTCTTCTCCTGCACAAGATTCTCTTGTTCAATGTCGCAGCCTCTTTGGCGGTTCACCTGAGCCCAATCATCCCTTCATATACCTCACGTATGTTTCGTGAGCCGGATATGCTTACCCTGCTTATAACTGATATCATTGTCTTTAGGCTGCTTCTACAGTGGACGCAGCGAACTATTAGAAACCTAGGGCGAAGACGGCGCGGGATGAATAATGAAGGAGTGAAGCCGGCTCGCCTTGTGAACCGGGGGATCTGTGTGGACAAGAAAGCCAAGAGCGAGCTGGCAGCCATACTGAGGTTCTACTTGCCGCTTGCGACGACTTCCATTCTCATGATGGTTACGCATTCACTGGTGTCAGGGGCCATGGCCCGGACTCTCAGCCCGGCAATCACCCTGGCAGCCTATTCGGCCGCTTACGCCGTTGGCCAAGTTCTTGAGTCGCCATGCTATGCATTGCAGAAGATGGTCCTAACCTTTACACGGGGCAAGCGCTCTTACAGGACGGCTGCCATCGTTGCAGCCGAGTTCCTCGCGGTTGTCGCGTCCATATACATCCTCCTGGCCTGGTCTCCTCTCTCGACGGTTGTTTTCAGGGATCTTCTCGGACTCAGCGAGGCAGTCCTTGGCCAGGCTACTGTGGACCTCAAAGTGCTTTTACTCTGGCCGATCGCGTCTGCCCTGAGGTCCATCTTCCAGTCCAAAGTGGTCATCGGGAAGAGGACGTACTGGCTTACCATCAACATGGTCCTAAGGGTAGCTCTCATGTTCATGATCGCCGCCGTGCTTCCAAGGGTCATGCCGGAAGGCCCCGTAGGATCGGTCATCCTGATGGCCGGGCTTTGCCTAGAAGCCCTGCTTGCCTTCGTGGTCTCCCAGAGGTTCACGCCCCCGCTTGAGGAGGACGACGCAGACTTGCCGGAAGTCCGGCCATCCCAGGTCGTCGCCTTCATGCTTCCTCTGGTCCTGGCTGCCTCCGTTCAGACGGTCGCCAAGCCGGTCGTCACCGCGGCTCTCTCAAGGACGGCCAATCCTGAAACCACGCTGGCAGGTTACCAGGTGGCCTCGAGTTTTTCCTACATCTTCGCGGCGGCGACTTACAATATCTACCACGTTATGGTGGTCTTCGTTAAAGACCGCCCCTCGTTCCGGAGAGTCAGGAACTTCGTGCTCGCCATTGGGGTAATCGCCTCTTCGCTCCTGCTTATCGCCGCTCTCCCGGGACCCGGGGCCATCATCTTCGGCAAGGTTATCGGAGCGCCCCAAGATATCACTCAAGAGGCGGTCAGGACCCTCATAGTGCTCGCCGTTACTCCGCTCCTTCTGGCGTGTGCCGAGTTTTTCGATGGGATCCTGATGCTTCATAAGCACTCAGGGCTGGTTACTGCGGCCAAGATGTGCAACGTCGGCGTCACATGCGTGACCGCGATGGTGGTGGCGCGACTTTGGCCCCAAACAGGAGGAATCGCGGGAGCCCTGGCCATTGGCGGCGGGGTGCTGGTCGAGGTCCTTTTCTCGTACAGGTACACGCGCATCCTTCCCGACACGGCGGAATACCTGAAGCGCGACCTCGCGCACGCGGGCGTTCACGAGACCCTGTAAGTGTGAAGGACCTAACGTACAGCACGGCTGCGGCGCCTTAAGGGCGTGGTGGGTCTGAACACCGCCACAACTCTTCTTCCGTACTTGAGGACGGGCTCGATCCCGCTCGGGCGGTCTTTCAAGACATGCAGCATGTTTGTCTCGTCGACCATTACTCCCATGTGCGTGTAGCCGCCCGGGAGGCGCATGAGGATGATGTCTCCGGGTTCCACTTCTTCAACCTGCACGCAGTACTTCGACAGGGATTTCATCGCCCGGTCCATGTAGTCGGGCTGCCTGTCATGCTCCATGGGCAGTCCGTCTCCGTCGGGGATGTAATAGCCCCTGTACCTCTGGTAGGCACAGACGAGACCTAAACAGTCAATGCCGTCCTTACCGCGCCCTCTAAATCGAAACGGGATCCCGATAAAGTCCTCGAACTTCATGTAAGCGCCCTCCTCTTCCGGTCGTGGCGCTCTATTCTATTCAGGCTCTCCCCGGGAGGCGACATAACATAACGCGGGAAAAGGAAACCGCTTTCACTCCGTGGAATACTGATGAAGTATTGCAAAGAGGACTCAATCTGCCCAGATGGCTGCAGGCCGAGCAGATGGTGCTGCGCGCCAAGAACGACGGAGACGGGGTGAGATAAATGTTCCGGTCAAGAGACGAGTATGCAGAGCCCTTCCGCATTAAGATGGTTGAAATGCTCAGGCAGACCACTCGAGAAGAGCGGGAGAGACTTATCAAAGAAGCCGGATACAACATCTTCTCTTTGCCTTCTCATGCTGTGTACATAGACCTCTTGACGGACAGCGGTACTTCCGCGATGTCCGACTTTCAGTGGGCGGGCCTCATGACCGGTGACGAGGCCTACGCAGGGAGCCGCAACTATTGGAGCCTGGTTGAGTCCGTGAAGGAGATCATGGGCTTCGACTTCGTGGCGCCTACCCACCAGGGGAGAGGCGCCGAGCATATCCTCATGAACATGCTCGTCAAGAAAGGCGATAGGGTCCTCGGGAACATGCATTTTGACACGACCGAAGGGCACATCCTCCTGCGCGGGGCCGAGCCGGTCAACTGTCTGGCCGAAGAGGGCTACCGGGTGGCGGAGGAAACGCTGTTTAAGGGAAACTTTGACCTTAACAAACTGGAGGAAGAAGTCCGGAAAGACCCCGAGAGGGTACCCCTGATCCTCATTACGGTTACCTGCAACAACAACGGAGGTCAGCCCGTATCTATGGAGAACATCCGCGGGGTCAGCCGGATAGCGCGCAAGTACAGGATCCCCGTGTTCTTCGACGCCGCCAGGTTCGCGGAGAACTGCTGGTTCATTAAGAAACTGGAACCGGGCTACGCGGATAAGTCGATACCGGAGATTGCCCGGGAGATGTTCTCCTACGGCGACGGGTGCACAATGAGCGCCAAGAAGGACGCCTTGGTGAACATCGGCGGTTTCCTGGCTTTTCGGGAAGAAGCCATGCACAGGAAGGCCATAGAGTGGCAGATACCTTTCGAAGGCTTCGCGACTTACGGGGGCCTCGCGGGTCGCGACATGGAGGCGATCGCGAGGGGCCTCCGGGAGGTCATAGACGAATCGTACCTGGAGGACCGGATCGGCCAGGTGAGATACCTGGGAGACCTCCTCATCGAGGCAGGTATACCCATAGTTAGACCGACGGGAGGACACGGCGTCTACGTTGACGCCGCTGCCATGTTCCCGCACCTTCCGAGAAAGGAGTTCCCGGCCCAGGCCCTTGTCGTTGAGCTCTATATCGAGGGCGGGATAAGAGGGGTCGAACTCGGCGGGTGCGCCTTCGGCCACGTAGATCCCGAGACCGGCGAAGACATCTGGCCGGCCTTCGAACTCGTGAGGCTTGCGGTGCCCAGGCGAGTCTACACCGACAGACATATGGCGCAAGTGGCCAAGGCCCTGTCTAGGGTAAAGGATAGAGCATCATCGGTCCGGGGCCTGAGACTTACGTATCAAGCCCCGGTGCTCAGGCATTTCACGGCCAAGTTCGAGCGGGTATAGCGCTCCTATTTTCCGTCTGAAGAGATGGAGGCAAGCACGGGCCCAAGTACCGTTCCAATGGCCAGGCCTGACCCTACCTGGACGGTGTTCCCCAGGATTTCGGCAGGGACCGCAGCCGGTGAGTAGAGGACGGCGGTGCCCAGAGCGTACGCCGCGACCGTCCAGACGCCTGCCATCCCCATAGACAGGAGCATGGCGGCCTTGGGCTTTCCGTGTCCCGCCTTCCCGACGATCCATCCGGCCACTCCTTTGATGACGAAAGTCCAGGGAGCCCATATGAAGTAGCCGCCGATGAGGTCTGCCAGGGTCGAGCCCAGGGCTCCTGAAATGGCGCCAAAAGAAGGCCCGAACGCCAGAGCCGCCGCGTAGATGATTCCGTCGCCGAGATGGACGTAGCCCGTTGGTGTAGGTAGCTTGAGGAAGGCAGTGGCAACCGTAACCAGCGATGCGACCATCGCCAATAGAACAAGACGTCTCTCTCTCATATTAAGTCTCCTCCCACTCGGACTGTTACCGTCGGCACCGGAATCTCACCGGACTCAACCGCTGGTGCTGTCGGGCTCGCCCCGCTCGATCCGGTTTGGGCGGAAGGAGGGGTATTACCGCCGGTCGGGAATTTCACCCTGCCCCGAAGACGTTGTCGATTACAACCCATTATACCAGATATATGTGGTTCTCTTGGGACGGCAGGTGATATCACCTTTAGTTGAGAAAGATAAGAAAGAAATGGATGACTTCCGGATGTACAGAGGGGTATGCGTCTCGTGTACATACATGCCGGTGAAATTGAGGACCTTGTGAGAGACCTTTGTATCAAAGCGGTGACAGACCTCCCGGGTGACGTCGCCGTAGCCCTGCTTGCCGCTTCCCGCCGGGAGACAAGCGCCCTGGGAAGAGAGATCCTTGGCGCGCTCCTCAAGAACGCCGAGTTCGCGAAGGAAACAAGGACCCCGCTCTGCCAGGACACCGGACTAACATATGTCTTCTTGGAGATCGGTCGCGATGTCCGAATTGAGGGCGATATCAAGGAAGCGGTCACAAGGGGTGTAGCGAGAGGATACACCGAAGGGTATCTCCGGAAGTCGGTTGTTAGGGATCCGCTGTTCCACAGAGAAAACACAGGGGACAACACCCCTCCCGTGATCCACATCGATATCGTTCCCGGCTCTGAAGTGTCTGTCACCGTATTGCCCAAGGGTACTGGCAGCGAAAACATGAGTGCCGTCAAGATGCTTACTCCTTCGGCAGGGCCTCAAGGTGTCATGGACTTCGTCTTGGAGACGGTAAGGCAGGGGGCCCCCAACGCATGCCCACCTATGGTGGTAGGCGTGGGTGTCGGAGGGATGATGGACACGGCTTCATTCTTGGCAAAGAAGGCCCTCCTTAGGCCCGTCGGGGACTCAAACCGTGATCCTGAAATTGCTTCAATGGAGAAAAAGCTCCTTGCGGCAATCAACAATCTGGGGATTGGACCGGGCGGGTTTGGCGGTATTACCACTGCCCTGGCAGTCCACATCGAGACCTACCCCACGCATATCGGAGCGCTGCCCGTGGCAGTCAACCTCCAGTGTCATGCCGCAAGGCGCGCTTCGGGGATTCTGAGGGGAGCGGAGAGACCATGCTCACAAAACCAACACTCTTCAAGGTAGGCTCATGACCTTGAACGGGGCTTTCTGGGACGGTGCTCTCAGAGTCTCGGTTCCTTTCACGAACGGCCAGCCTCTCACGAGGCTTAAGGCAGGCAGCAAAGTATTGCTCAGCGGGGTCGTCTACACTGCCCGCGACGCAGCCCACAAGAGGATCGTAGAGGCTCTGGACAGAGGCGAGAAACCGCCTTTCGAGCTCGAAGGACAGGTTATTTACTATGCCGGGCCTTGTCCTCCGCCGCCGGGAAGAGTAATAGGCTCCCTCGGTCCGACTACCAGCGGGCGGATGGACGCATACGCCCCGAGACTCTGCGCCGCCGGGCTTAAGGGCATGATAGGGAAGGGCAAACGCTCGAAGGTCGTCGTCAGGGCCATCACCAAGTTCGGAGCAGTGTATTTCGCGACCATCGGCGGAGCAGGCGCGCTCCTGTCACAGGCGGTGAAAAAGGCCGAAGTCGTGGCCTACCCCGATTTGGGTCCCGAGGCCGTATACAGGCTTGAGATAGCCGATTTCCCCGCGCTGGTTGCTATAGATCCTCTCGGCCGCGACATGTATGATCGTTCATAGGCTGCGCGCTGATTGTTTGTCAGCGGATGACCGCGGCTGCCTTGGACGCGAAACCATTCACAAACTGATGCGACGGGGGAACATACGATGACACTCAGAGACGAGGCCCTAAAACTGCACCGGGAAAACAGAGGCAAACTGGAGATTGTGGGCAAGGTCCCGCTTCGCGACAAGAAAGACCTGACTCTGGCATATACTCCGGGCGTTGCCGAGGCCTGCAAGGAGATAGCGGCCGACCCGGATAAGGCATACGAATACACCTTCAAGGGAAATGTCATCGGAGTGGTATCGGACGGCACGGCGGTCCTCGGCTTGGGCGATATCGGACCGGCCGGGGCTCTGCCCGTTATGGAGGGCAAGTCGCTCCTTTTCAAGGCGTTTGCCGGCGTTGACGCGATACCGTTGTGCATAGCGAGTAAAGACACGGACGAGATAGTACGCTTTGTAAAGATGCTTGAGCCTACCCTTGGTGGGGTGAACCTCGAGGACATCTCGGCTCCAAGGTGCTTCGAGATCGAGAGGCGTCTCAAAGAAGAACTGTCCATCCCCGTCTTCCACGATGACCAGCACGGCACCGCGGTAGTGGTGCTGGCCGCGGTGATTAATTCCCTCAAAGTGGTAGGCAAGGACCTTACGGAGATCCGGGTCGTCGTGAACGGGGCGGGAGCCGCGGGGCTCGCCACGGCCGACCTCCTCATAGGCGCGGGCGTCAAAGACTGCGTAGTATGCGATAGTAGGGGCATCATCTATCCGAGTCGCCCCCAAGGTATGAACCCGTTCAAAGAAGAGACGGCACGGCGCGGGAACGTACGGGGGATCAAGGGCTCACTGGCCGATGCCATGAAGGGCGCGGATGTCTTTGTCGGAGTCTCGGTGGCGGGCGCGGTGACTCAGGACATGGTTAAGTCGATGGCGGAGAAAGCCGTAGTGATAGCCATGGCCAATCCTGTCCCAGAGATCTTTCCCGATGAAGCCAAGGCAGCAGGCGCCGCGGTAGTGGGCACCGGCCGTTCGGATTTTCCCAACCAGGTAAACAACGTGCTGGCGTTTCCGGGCATACTCCGGGGAGCGCTGGATGTGAGGGCTTCCGACATCAACGAAGAAATGAAAGTCGCGGCTGCCAATGCCATAGCCTCTTTGATAAGCCCTGCCGAGCTGAGCGCGGACTACATCATCATAGATCCTTTCGACAGGCGGGTCGGACCGGCGGTGGCCGAAGCGGTGGCCAGAGCCGCCATAGATTCGGGGGTTGCTCGGGTGAACGTAGACCCCACAGAGGTCCGCAGGCGGGTAGAGGAGATGGTAGGTAGGTGAGATATCCCAAGAGCGGGCGGCGCCTTGCCTCTGTTTGTCTTCTGTTGTGTTTGACCTTGGGCCTTACTGCCCTTCCGGGATGCGCCAGAAGAGGAGACAAGGCCGCCGGCTCGATTACCCTCGCAGGCTCAACCTCGGTTCAACCCTTTGCAGAAATGCTTGCGGAAGAATGCGCCAGGAAGTATCCTGACCGCCCGCCCGTCAACGTCCAAGGCGGCGGTTCCAGCGCAGGCGCCCGGGCAGCCCTGTCCGGCACGGCACATATAGGGATGCTGTCGAGAGAGCCGGCCGAGAGCGAAAAAGAGCTTGAGCCCACGGTTATTGCCATAGACGCGCTGGCCCTCATTGTACACCGGGACAACAACGTGGTTGACCTCACCAAGGAGCAGATTAGGGGTATATTCTCGGGTCGAATTACTGACTGGGGAGAGTTGGGAGGCACACCCGGACCGATCCACGTCATAAGCCGGGAGGAAGGATCCGGGACGCGGGGCGCGTTCGACGAGCTCATTATGGGTGGAGAAGACGTGATGGCCCGCGCGATAGTCCAAGACTCCAACGGCGCCGTCCGCGAGACGGTCGCCGGTGACCCGAGGGCGATCGGCTACGTTTCGTTGGGGCTCGTAGATGACCGGGTCAGGGCCGTCAAGGTGGACGGTGTGGAGGCATCGGTCGAAAGCGTCCGTAGTCGAGAATACATCCTGGTCCGCCCGTTTCTCTTCGTTGTGAAAGGCGATCCCACCCCGGAAGCCAAGGAGTTTCTGGATTTTGTGCTGAGTGAGGAAGGACAACGCATCCTCTCGGAGGAGGGCTTGGTGACGGAAGAGAGATGAACCGTAAAGAGAAGTTCGCGGAAGTAGTGCTTACGGTTGTGGGACTCACTTCGGTGGCCGTCCTTGCCCTCATCATCTTCTTCATCTTCAGGGAAGGCGCCCCGTTTTTTGCCGAGGTAGGGCTTGGCAGCTTCATCGGCGGCACCAAATGGTCGCCGGGCAAGGGGCAGTTCGGCGTCCTGCCCATGATCGCCGGGTCATTCTTCGTGACTCTCGGCGCCTTGGTAATAGGAGTCCCCCTAGGACTCGGGTGCGCCCTCTACCTATCCGAGTTCGCGCCCAAGCGGACTGCGGCCATCCTCAAGCCCCTGATTGAGATACTTGCGGGTATCCCATCGGTTGTGTTCGGCTTCATAGGCCTCACGGTCATTGTCCCTCTCATAAGGGACCGTCTGGGGGGACCGGGCTTCTCCGTCCTGGCTTCCGCCCTCGTCTTGGGTATCATGATCCTCCCGACGATGGTGAGCATATCCTACGATGCTCTGAGGGCAGTCCCGCAGGTCTACCGCGAAGGTATGCTGGCCGTTGGGGCCAACCGCTGGCAGGCAGTCACTTCGGTCGTACTTCCCGCAGCCAGATCGGGTATTCTGGCCGCAGGAATCCTCTCAATGGGCAGGGCCGTGGGGGAGACGATGGCCGTCATAATGGTCGCAGGCAACGCGACAATCATCCCGGGGTCGGTTCTTGATCCCGTAAGGACGCTTACATCAAACATCGCACTGGAAATGGGCTACGCTGCGGGATTGCACCGCCAGGCCTTGTTCGCCACCGGGGTAGTCCTGTTCGTCATAATCGGAGCCCTGAACATTGTGGCCAGGTCGTTCGTGAGAAACAGAGTCAGATAGGAGCATGAGGTAATGGCGCCGTCTTCCGGCACAGATGGAGCGTATGGGCCCGGGGCCTTGAAGAGGCCGAAGAGGAGTCCGGGGAGGTTCGGCATGGCCCTGGTACAGGGTTGCGCGGTGCTGACCGTAGCCGTCTTGGTCTTCATAATCGGCTATGTGATGGTGAAAGGCGCTAGGGTCATGACGCCCGGATTTCTCCTGGGTTCTCCCGAGAAAATGGGGCGCGAGGGAGGCATTTTTCCGAGTATTGTGGGAACCGTCTCCCTTACGTTGGCAAGCGTAATCATAGCCGCTCCTCTCGGGATAGGCACTGCGGTCTTCCTTACAGAGTACACACAGGAAGGGCTCTTCTCCCGGATCGTGCGCTTCGGCACCGAGAGCCTTGCCGGCATTCCCTCCATCATCTTCGGCCTCTTCGGCTTCTTGTTCTTCGTCATACGGCTCGGCATGGGATGGTCCATCCTCTCGGGTTCTCTCACGCTCGCCGCCATGATGCTGCCAACAATCGTGAGGACTTCAGAAGAAGCCCTGAGGTCGGTGCCTGATGTCTACAAGGAAACCGCCTATGCGCTGGGGGCAAGCAGGTGGCAGACGGTGGCGTCGGTCGTCCTCCCGACGGCGATGCCCGGTATCGTCACGGGAGTCATCCTGGCCATGGGCAGGGCGGTAGGTGAGACTGCGGCCGTCATATTCACCGCAGGTTCTTCGCTGAGGCTTCCCAAGTCGATCTTCGACCCTGTGAGGACTCTCCCGGTCCACTTCTACATACTGGCCAGAGAGGGTATTTCGATCGAGAACGCCTATGGAACCGCTGCCGTGCTCCTGAGTGCGGTGCTTCTCGTTGATTTCGCCGCCTACTACATACTTCACCGGATCTCTAAGAAGCGCCCGGTGGCAAGAAGGTGAAAGGTGAAAAGATGGCTTCCATGAGCCGGCTACAGGCAGAAAGCCAAGTGGAGAACCGGATCGGAGGTCCCCCGAAGGTCGAGGCCCAAGGGTTTTCCTTCTTCTACGGAAAGACCCAGGCCCTTAAGTCCTTAGACCTCACGGTCCCCGAGAACTCCCTTCTCACCATAATGGGACCGACGGGGAGCGGGAAGACCACGTTCCTCAAGGCGCTCAACAGGCTGAACGACAGGGTGCCAGGGATCTCCCATAGCGGCTCGCTTCTCTTGGGCGGGAAGGATGTCTACGACAGGGACGTTGATGTGGCGACCCTCAGGAGGCGCGTGGGGATGGTCTTTGCCCTGCCTGTGCCGCTTCCCATGTCAATCTATGAGAACGTGGCTTTCGGGCCGAGGAAACGCGGGGTCTCGTCCAAGAAGCGTCTCGACGAGATCGTAGAGGAAGCGCTGGTTTCGGCTGCCCTATGGGACGAGGTGAAGGACCGCCTCGACTCATCCGCTCACAACCTTTCGGGGGGACAGCAACAGAGGCTTTCCCTGGCCAGAGTGCTTGCAGTCGATCCGGAGGTAATACTGCTGGATGAGCCCACGTCGGGGCTTGACCCTATATCGACCCTGAAGATAGAAGAACTCCTACGGGTCTTGTCAGAGCGTTACACCGTCATCTTAGTGACTCACAACCCGGTGCAGGCCGCGCGAATCCAGGGAGAAGTGGCCTTCTTCTACATGGGCGAGCTCATTGAGAAAGGACCCGCTGCCTCGATGTTTGTCCGTCCGAAAGACAAGCGGACCGAGGACTACATAACCGGCAAGTTCGGCTAACGCCTGATGGGTCGCTTGACTCTGGCTTTGAGGCAGGATGGAACCGGTTTGATGGATGTGAGAGTTTGGGGGACTCGATGGGTACAGAAAGCATGAGTGCCGGAGCGAAGGTAACGGCCAAAGACTTCAGGCTCTACTACGGGGATTTCCTGGCCCTGAAGGGCCTCAATGTGGATTTCCCAGACAAGAGCATAACCGCCATTATCGGCCCTTCGGGCTGCGGCAAATCAACCTTTCTCCGGAGCATCAACCGGATGAACGACCTTATCGAAGGAGTGAGGGTCGCCGGAGAGATCGTGTATCAAGGCACGAACATCTACGACCCCTCTGTCGACCTCATGTGGCTGCGGTCGAGGGTCGGGATGGTGTTCCAGCGCCCGGTGGCTTTTCCGCTCTCCATCTACGATAACGTCGCCTGCGCCCCGAGAGTCCAGGGGGTACGCAAGCGGAGCGAGCTGGATGAGATCGTCGAGCGGAGCCTTAGGGGCGTGGGACTTTGGGACGACGTGAAGGACGACCTTAAGAAGTCCGCTCTCGGGCTGTCCCTCGGCAACCAGCAGAAACTGTGCATTGCCAGGGCCATCTCCACGAACCCCGACGTCATCTTGCTGGATGAACCGGCTTCGGCTCTTGACCCGATTGCCACTTTGGTGCTGGAAGACCTTATGTGGAAACTCAGAGAGGACTACTGCCTGGTAATCGTCACCCACAACATGCAGCAGGCCGCCAGGGCGTCGGATTACACCGTGTTCATGCTGGGCGGAGAAGTCGTTGAGACGGGTCCTACCAGGCAGGTTTTCACCAACCCGAGAGATCCGAGGACAGAGAGATACATAACAGGGAAACTGGTCTAGGAGCGGAGAAGATAGGCTCGAAAGGACGTGACCGTAATGCCCCATCCGAGACGGGTCTTTGACCGCCAGCTGGCGAAGCTCGACGAAGACCTTTTGGCCATGGGCCGGGAGGCAGAGGCCATGCTGGGTGATGCGCTGAAGGCGCTGGAAGAGAGAGATATCGCTCTTGCGGACGAAACGATTGCCCGGGATGACGTGGTCGACAAGTATAGGTTTGATATCGAGATGCGGGCCATGGAGATCATCGCCACCCAGCAGCCTGCAGCCCGGGACCTCAGGCGGGTTTTCGCCGCACTGTCCATCGCCAGCGACGTGGAGCGGGTCGGCGATTACTCGGTCGACATATGCAAGACGGCGAAGCGCCTGGCCGAAAAGCCGCTTTTCAAGCCCCTTGTCGATATACCCAGGATGGAGCGCATAGTGGTCCAGATGCTCAGGGACAGTCTCGAGGGTTTTGTATCACGGGACCTCGCCATCATCGAGAAGATGATTAATGACGATGACGAGGTTGACCACCTGTACCGCTACCTCCACGACGAGCTGTGCGACTTCATGAAGAAGGATCCTGAGCTGGTAGACCAGGCGGTCCAGCTTCTGCTCATCTCCCGCTACCTAGAGCGTATTGCCGACCACATCACCAACATAGGCGAAAGGGTATTCTACGTTGAAACGGGAGAACTCAAGGAGCTTCACCAATAGTGCCGGTATGAACACGGGATACACGACTCCGGAAGAGAGGCAGCGCGGCGAGAGGTTCTTGGCCGCCTACCATCTCATTGAGCAGCTTCTGAGGAAGATGAGCGGAAACGGTGCCAGGGAGAGTTTCAGGCACCTAGTGGACGACATGTCCAAACAAAGCCCCGTTGTCCGGCGGTATAAAGACGACCTGGTCGAGTTCGGCGAACTTAGAAACGCCATCGTGCACGAGAGGATAAGCCCCGATTACCTGATCGCAGTGCCACTTCCCGAAACCGTGGAGAAGATCGAGGAGATAGCGCGCCTTCTTTCGGACCCGCCTCTGGTATATCCCACGTTCCGCCGGGAAGTGGCGGTTTTTTCGCCCCAGGATCCCCTCGAAAAGGTGTTTGACGTCATGCACCGGAAAGGGTTCACCCAGTTTCCCGTGTACGAAGATGGGATATACAGGGGCCTTCTGACCGACGGCGGTATTGCGCGCTGGGTAGCCGGCCTTATGGCAGGGGGAGTGAAGAAGGCCTCGGTCGGCGAAGTCCTGTCCGGCGTAACGGTCGGCGAGGTCTTGGCCTCTGAAAAGAACCCCCGCAGGGCCCGGTTTGTGAGCAGAAGGTCTACGGTGTATGAGGTGGAAGAGATCTTCAGGGAGTCCAGGCGCGAGAAGTGGCGCGTCGCCGCAGTCCTCATCACCGAGAACGGAGACGCTGACGAGGAACTCCTGGGCATCGTCACCCCGTCGGACTTGTTGTCATCCGCAAGTTAGGAGGGACTATGACTACGAGGATATACGTTGTCGGGCATAGGAATCCGGACACCGATTCCATAGCTTCACCAATAGCCTATGCCCACCTAAAGAATGTGACCGAACCGGGTGCCGAGCATATACCCGCAAGACTTGGGCCCCCGAATAGGGAGACCCAGTTCGTCTTGGACTACTTCCGGGTAGAAGCTCCGGTGTTGCTGGAGAATGTCTACACCCAGGTCAAAGACCTTTCGTTTGACGAGCCGACCAACGTATCCCTCGACACATCCATGCGCTCGGCCTGGGAACTCATGGCCCAGACGGGGTTCAAAAGCCTGACCGTCGTGGACGGCAGGGGGAAACTCGTGGGAATCGTTACCTTGGGCGACATAGCAGAAGCCTATCTGGCATCAAGCGGAAGCCTCCTCAGGGGGATGGTACCGGTCAGGAACATCGTAGGGGCTCTCGAGGGAGATCTCCTGGTAGAGGGAAAGCCCGAGTTCCATGGGCTGGTCGAAGTCGCCTCTCGCAGCGGGACAGGAATAGGGGAGTATCCCGGAAATCCCGTGGAGGTTCAGGCCGCTCCCGGTAATGGAGTCCTGCTTATCGTAGGCAAGGGTTACATAGGTCCCGAGGTCCTTGAAACACCGCGGCTTGAGGTCATTGTGCTGACACAGGAAGCGCCGGTCTTCCCGGAACTCCTCGGTGAGGCCCGGAGGAGGGGCATCACGGTCATTAGGACTCCCCACGGCATCTACGAGACCACCAGGCGCGTGAGCCAGAGCGAACCGGTCGCCCACATCATGACGGCTGACGACCTCGTGACCTTCACCCTCGAGGAGCAGGTAGACGACATCAAAGAAACAATGCTCAGGTACAAGTACCGGTATTTCCCGGTCCTAGACGACGAGGGGAGGCCGGTGGGCAAAATCGCGAGGCGCCACGTCATCGACTATACCGGGAAAAACGTCATCCTCGTAGACCACAACGAAAGGTCCCAGTCGGTCGAAGGCATCGAAGAAGCCCGGATCCTGGAGATAATCGACCACCACCGGGTCGGCTCCGTCGAGACGGGCGAGCCGATAGTTTTCATCAACCGCCCGCTGGGCAGCACTGCGACCATCGTTTATGAACTCTACTGTCAGAGAGGCGTAGAACCGCCAACGCCCATAGCCGGGCTGATGCTCGCCGCGATACTGTCCGATACCCTAGCCTTTAAGTCGCCGACCTGCACTCCCGAGGACGTGCGGGCCGCGCAACGACTCGGCCAGATAGCAGGGGTAGACCTTGATGAGTTCGTAAGGGGCATGTTCAGCGCGGGCACTTCCCTTGAGGGCAAGAGCGAGGCCGAGATCTTCTTCGGCGACTTCAAGGAGACGCGGATCAGGAACCTCAGGGTGGGTGTCAGCCAGGTCAACACGTACCATACGGATGTGGTTTCACTCAGGAAGAGGCTAATGGCGTTCATGGAGCACCTGCAGGCAGACAGGGGATACGATCTTCTCCTTCTCATGCTGACCGACATCATCGGGGAAGGCTCGGAACTCCTCGTGGTTGGAAACCAGGCGGAGATCGTAGAGCGGGCGTTCGGGGTGAGTCTGAAGGAGAAACCCATCTTTCTGCCGGGTGTAATATCAAGGAAGAAGCAGGTGCTTCCGCGGATCATCCGTGCCATCAACACGATGTAGGAACGCTGTGAAGGGGTGCAAGAACACTATGCGAAGAACCGGCAGGTACATAGGGAGGCGTACATGATGGAAGCAAGACCTAAGGACTGGATTCAAGAAGGCCTGAAAGAACTGGACGGTTGCCAGGAAGAACTGGTGGACCTCATAACCCGGGTAGTTCAGGTTCCTGCGCCCAGTAACGATGAAGCCGACCGGGGCAAGCTCATCGCGAGCCTAATGCGAGAGTTTGGGTTTCCTGTGGTCCAGACGGACGCCGTCGGCAACGTCTTGGGCTTCTTCCCAGGCGAAGACGCCTCCAAAGTGATCGTGAGCATGGCCCACATGGACACCGTCTTTCCCAGGGATACCGATCTCAGTGTTAAGAGAGACGGCAACATCCTTGCTGCGCCGGGCGTCTCGGACAACACCGCATCCGTTTGCCAGATGCTTCTGGTCGGACGGATATTCGCCCGTAACGTTCCGCTCCCGCACCCCGTCATCCTCATCGCCAACGTGGGCGAGGAAGGCCTGGGCGACCTCAGGGGCGCGAGGTACTTCTGCGACCATGTGGAGGAGTACGATTTCGACGGTTTCAAGATCGATCCCGTAAGCCTTGTCTTCCTGAACATCGATGGAGGTATGGGCCACATAGTCAACGAAGGCATCGGGTCCAGGAGGCTCCGCGTCACGTACAGGGGAGAGGGAGGACACTCATGGGGAGCCTTCGGGAAGTCTAGCGCGATCCACGGCATGGGCACCGCGATTGCCAAGATAGCCAAGATAAAGGTCCCCGAGAAACCCAAGACCACCTACACTGTGGGTGTTGTCCAGGGCGGGCATTCGGTGAACTCGATAGCCCAAAGCGCCTGGATGCTCTTGGACATGAGGTCGGTGGCCGGCGGGCCCCTAAAGGCCCTCGAGAAGGAAGTGAGGGAGATCCTGCAGTGGGCCGCGGAGGACACGGGCACGACGTACGAGGTAGAGGTGGTCGGAGACCGGCCCACCGGAAGCATCTCGCCCGATTCGCCTCTGGTGAAAACCATTGTTGAACTGGGCAAGGAGCACGGGATCGAATACCATCTGGCGCCCTCAAGCACCGACTCGAACATCCCGCTTGCCAAGGGATGGCCCGCGATCACCATGGGGTTCAAGAGATCCGAGAACGGACACCGGACGTCGGAGTATTTGTACATCGACTCCCTGGTGCCGGGTATCAAACTCCTCCTTGAGTGCTACGGGCGCCTGTTCTACGCACTATAGTCACCTGAGCCGGGATGCGATATCGAAGAGGGCATCGAGCCACCCCGGCTCGAGGAGCCCGAGCCTCCAGATGGCCACTCCCGCCAGGCCGTAGCGCTTAGCCAGCGAAGCCCTGGCGGCCAGTGACCGGTTGCTTTCGGTGAAAGCGTGATATGTCACGCCTTCAGACTCCCAGGTGAAGTAGTGGCAAGACAAGTAGGGGTCGTAGGTTTCAGCGGTTTCCCTAGAAACCGGCTCGTCGCCGGACACACCGGGTGACCACCCGGCGATGCTTGCATCATGCGTTCCCGCCCTATTCGGCAGTCCGACTTCGTCGCGGGCAGCGGGACGGGATACCAGACGCACCGCAAAGGTATCGCCCCCGGCCGCTGCTTGGGCTGCGGGAACTTCTTCTTCCACTGCGTACAAAGTGCCATACGCCGGGATGCCGAGGATCAGCTTCTCGGCCGGCACTTCCTGAAGCTCCAAACGGATCGCCTCATCTACTTTACTCCAGGGCGCAGTCGGAGTGGGCGTTTTCTGGTCCTCATACCCGTAGGCCATGAGGATGACCGCGTCGGCTATCTCTCCTATGCGCTTGTGGTCATATCCCAGGTAATGGCTGTTGAGCGGGTGCACAATGACAAAGAGCCGCGTATCCTTTATGTAATTCCTCAGAGATTCGAGGAAGGCGCTGAAGTTCGCAGCATCGGTTTCGCGCTTCTCGGGGTCGAGTCCCAAACTCTCGAAATCGATTGCCACTCCGTCGAAAGAAGCCGCGGAAGAGGCGATGGACATCGCGAGCCGCTGGCGTTTCGCGGGATCGGCCAGAAGCGATGAGAGCCACCCGTCGCTCTCATTCGCGAAGTACATGGCGACGGCCTGGGCGCCGCTTGCCTCCATGCCTATCATGGCGGCTCCCCAGCCGTCAGGCTTCCGGAAACCCGAACTTGCATCTTTGTCGGCGACCCGCCCATCCCGGTCGACTGAGAACCAGCCGAGGATCGCGCCTTTCAGGTTGGACGACGGGCTATCCGGTCCCGGCACCAGCGGGTATGGGTATTTGTCGCCGAAGAAGTCCTCCCAGCTGGAGTACCCGGAGGAACCGAGCGCGTAGAACCCCCAGACGGGGAGATCATCCTTGGGAGAGGCCAATAACGCAGAGCGTGATGCGCCATCCCATCGCACGTCGTATTTCATAGCTTCGCTGAAGAACCTGAGGGGTACCACGGTGTGGCCCTGAACGAGCTCAGGCGGCTGCGACAGCGTCACCGCTTCTCCGTTTGCCGAGACAGAAGGGGTGCCTATCCTGAGGACGATTGCCGTCTCGTCTTTAGCGCAAGTCACGGTCCCGTCATCGCTCCACGTGACGGTGAAGCCCAGGGCCTCCGAGAGAGCCCTTAGGGGGACCATCGTTGTGCCGTCCTTGAGAAACGGGCGTATGGGGAACGCGATGGGAAGGTCGTCAAGGTAGACCTCAACGGGTCTCTCAATGCCCACGCTTTCTTCCGCAAGAACCTCTTGAGCGGGAATAATGAGCAACGCGCCGGTGAGCATTAGCGCGAGCACAATGAGCGTTACAAGTCTCCTCATCTACGCAGTTCTCCCGTCCGGAAGTCTCTTGAGCGACAGCTCCTACAAGTCACAAAGCTGGCATAGGGCGACTCTTTCTAGGGTACATCTGTTATACCACAGAGGTGTCGTTTCCAGACAAGGATCGTGAGTAGCATTTCTCACTGGTTAGTTCCTTCCCGGGTGCTCTTCTACGGACGGCGAGCTCTCAAAGAAGTAGTCCAGGGGCAGGTTGGGGAATCCTTGCTTCAGCGCTGCGATGAACCTTGAGTTGGGTGAACGGAGCCCTCTGAGTATCCTCGACAGGGCCCCTCTTGAAACCCCCATCTTCCTGGCCAATTCTGCTTGATTCATCCCGCTTCTCAGAAGAGCTGCCCTCAGACGGGAGGGTGAAAACCTGTTCACTGGGGTCACCTCCGTTGCCTGCCAGCGACAGAGCTAGTATAGAATTGGTGTTGATGAACGTCAACTACAATCGTTCGACAAAGCCTTCTCAGGGAGCGGTGGAGAGATGCGTGAGGGCCACAGGGGGCGCAACGACAGGCGGCGCAACGTGTTGCCGAATGTCAACTAACGATATACACTGGTGACATGACGATTGCTGAGATGGTCAAGAGGCGGCGAGCCGAACTGGGGATGAGCCAGCGCCAGCTGGCCTCTGTTTCCGGTTTGAGCAACAGCGAGATATCCAGGATCGAGTCGGGAGAAAGGAAGAGTCCTTCTCCGCAGGTACTCCTTGCTCTATCTGCCGCTCTGGACCTCCCTTACGATTTGCTCATGCAGCAAGCGGGTCACCGGCCCATTTCCGATGTCGTCCCCAAAATGCCCGATTGGGTATACAGCCTGCCTCCTGATCTGTACCGGTTTGTGAAGGAAGAAGCCTCGCGAGGATGGCCCTATGTGAGACTCGCGCGGGGCATGAGCGAGAAAGACCTTTCACCTGAGGACCTGGAAGCCATCATTGCTGCCTGGGTAGAAGCACGGCGCAAGTATGATAAGGGATCTTCGGGACGGGATTAGATACTATCTGAAACTGCCGGGAGGGCTCTGAATGTCTGAGAAAAGGTACGCCAAGGCTCAAGTTGCGGGAAACGGGATGGTGGCTGCGGCTCACCCGCTGGCTGCCCTGGCAGGGATCGATGCCCTGCGAGAGGGCGGAAACGCTATGGACGCTTGTCTTGTCATGGCGTCGGTGACTTCGGTGGTGCTTCCGCATATGTGCGGCCTGGGCGGCGATGCCTTTTTTATCTACTACGATGCCGCAACAAAGAAGGTTACCGCCCTGAACGGAAGCGGCGCTCCGGGTGACAACTCGACTCTGGAGTTCTTCGCAGGTACCGGGCCGATTCTTCCTCAGGACGGCATTTTCTCGGTGGCGGTCCCAGGCGCTCCGCTTGCCTTCGAGATGGCAGCCCTGCACTTCGGCACGTTTGGGCTCCGCAAGTGCTTTGAGGTAGGCGCCCGGGTCGCGGAGCGGGGGTTTGTTGTTTCGGCTGCCTTCTCCAGGGCGATTGAGGCCGAGAAGGCCAAGCTCTTCAAGTTTGAGGAATCCGCCCGAGTGTTTCTCCCCGGTGGAGAGGCGCCAAAGCCGGGGACGTTGTTCCGGCAGGTGGACATGGCCCACACCCTCAGGGCTTTCGGCGAGGGCGGCGCCGAGTATATGTACGAGGGTCCCTTCGCTGAGAAGTTTTACGAGATGAACGAAGAAATGGGGGGCACATTCGCCGGAGGGGAGTTCAAGCATCACCTCCGGAACCCGCTTGATTTCTACGAGCCCATCCGGACTACGTATAGAGGATACACGGTCCTCCAGACGGCGCCCGTTTCCCAGGGCTTTATCGTCCTAGAGGAACTGAACATGCTTGAGACCATCGACATGGCCGCTCTCTGCCCGTCGGGACCGGAAGCCATACACTTCATGGTCGAGGCCAAGAAAATCGCTTTTGCGGATAGGAACGCCCACGCCGGCGACCCGGCCGTGACCGGTTTCGATGTGGAGAGGTTTATCTCCAAGGACTACGCAAGGACGGCTGCAAAGGCCATAGACCCGAAGAAGGCTTCTGTGTATGCCGGAAATGGTCTGGGCGGTGGCGACACCACATCGTTTGTTGCTTGGGACGCCAAGGGCAACTGCTGCTCTTTCATCCATAGCAACGCATTTGCCTTCGGATCGGGCGTGATGGTGCCGGGGACCGGAGTGCTTCTCAACAACAGGGCAGGCAGGTCTTTTGTGCTTGAGCCCGGGCATCCCAACTGCCTGGTGCCGGGGAAGCGCCCCATGCACACCCTGAACTGTTACATGGTTCTCCGCGACGGACTCCCGTTTATCGTCGGTGGCACCCCCGGCGGCGACGGACAGCCCCAGTGGAACATGCAGATGCTCAGCCTCATGCTCGACCACGGCATGGGCCCTCAGGATACCTGTGATTTCCCGCGCTGGACCTCATCTCCCGGAACGGATGTCATCGGTCTGGGCAAACCCTACGAGCTTAGGCTGGAGTCGAGGTTCCACGATGCTGCTCTAAAGGACCTGCAGGCCATGGGTCACACGGTTAAGACGGTCGCTCCGTGGGCAGGAGGCGGCGGAGCCCAGATTATCATGAAGGATTTCGAAACCGGAGCCTTGATAGGCGGCTCTGACAGGCGCATGGGAGGCATGGCGCTTGGGTACTAGTCGGGTACCATCTGAATCCCTGAGCGGCCTGGAGGCACTACTTGAGAACGCCACTCTCGGCGACCCGTAACCCATAGCATATATGAGAAGATAAGAGGGAAGTGAAAGCCCCCGGCGGCCGATCCGGTCCCGGGGGTTCTTGAGCTCAAGCCATTTTGGGGCGCAGTCCCGGAATGCCGCTCCCTGGATTCTCTCTCTAGCATAGCGTTTCCGGGATGCCCGGACCCTCAGTTCTTCTTCGCCGTTATCGATACATTGTTGACCAGGGCGTACGGGAGCACAAGTCCGAAGTTCTTGGTCTCCCGGCTTAGCGCCACGAGATGGTCCTTAAGGTGCGTGAATATGTTCAGCGAGAACATGCAGTCCTTCACGCGACCAACAAGCTCTCCGTTCTCAACCAGGAAGCCCATGGCGATGTTGCCGCTTACCTGGCCTGAGTACGGGTTGCCTGCCCAAGCTCCCATGGTGTTCTCAATCACGATGCCGCGCTTTATGCCCGAGAGGAGGCTGTCTTTGGACGCGGAGCCTCCCGGCACAATAACGTTGGCGGGCTCGATGCCGCCGATCCCTCCGGTACCTATCGGCTTGCGCCCGAGCTTATGGGCGGTATCCAGGTCGAGAAGATACTCGCGTAGGACGCCGTTCTCAATGAGGGGCGTGCGCCTGCAGCGTACTCCCTGGGCGTCGTACATCCGGCTCTGAAGTCCTCCTGCCAAAAGACCGTCTTCTACGATCGTGAGGTCGGGCGAGAAGATTTGCTCCTCTAGACGTCCGGCGAACGGGCTTATCCCCCTTGTCACTGACCTTCCGTCAAGGCAAGCCAGGATGGGAGATACCAGGTCGCGGAACGCGGAAGGAGTGAACAGCACCGGGTAAGCGTCCGTCTCCACCGGCACGTTCTTCCTGGCCAGCTCTAGCTTGGACCGGATCTCATGCTTTATCGCCTCGACATCCCAGTCCAGATCAGTGGAGACGTGGTAATCCCAGAGGTCTACCAGGTTCTGGCCGTCAACGAGGCTGGCGATTGCCGCGAGGACGACGACCGTTCTGTCCCAGGTGGCTTCCAAGCCGTTCGTATTGGCGATCCCTTCGCGGAGGATGGTTTTGGACACGTTGACCGAGCCGTTCATGTCGGGGTGCAGCGACTTGAGAAAAGCCGCCAGGTCTTCGCCTACCCGGAGCATCTCCTTGAGGTCGAGAGAAGCGGCTTTTTCGGAGTATACCTCGGGCTTTTCGGACGGCTCTGGGTCAGGGAATGCGTAGTTCGCCGGGGCGCCGTACTGGCAGAGCCTTATCGCCCTTTCCATGGCCTCCCCCTCTCCACCTGCCCTGGTGGATACGGCAACGCCCAGCCTGCCGCCCTTTATTGCCTGAGCGGTGACCTGCAGGCTCTCGGTATTCTGAATCCCTTTCAGGCGGTTGAACTCGAAGCTAAGTTCTACGCTCTGCGACTCTCGGAAAGTGAGCGTGGCTCCGGCCCCCGCCGCTTGGGCATGCTTTAGGGCTTCTCGCATCATTTCTTCTCACCTCCCACAACGACCCGCTGGACCCGGATATGCGGGGCTCCGTCGGCAGTGGGAAGCGGGCTCTGGCCGCCCTTGCCGCATCCCCCGGCCGTGTTCTTGATGCTGAAATCGTTTCCGATCATGTCGATGTTCCTGAGGGTCGTGAAAACGTTGCCGGTCAGGGTTACCTCTCGTACCGGCTCCGCAATGGAGCCATTCCGGATCATGTTGCACCTGGAAGCCGTGAAGGTGAACATCTCTCCGTTGGTCTCACCACCGTACCCGCCGGCCACGTAAACCCCGAGGGAGATGTCTTTGAGCATGTCTTCCAGTGAGTGTTTACCGGGGGCTATGCAGGTGGTCCTCATCCGGACAATCGGGGGGAACCGGTAGTTTATGGCGCGCGCGTTTCCGGTGGGCTTTTCGCCCATCTTCCAGGCGCTCTCCCTACAGTGGAGGTGTCCGACTACGACTCCTCCCTTGATGAGGTAGGTCTTCTGCATGGGCACGCCTTCGTCATCGTACTTCGCATCGCCGCGGTTGCCGCCCTCAATACCGCTGTCGAAGATATCGAGGTCCTTGGGGCCGTACTCCGTCCCTATCTTGAGCAGTTCCTTGAGCCGCTCGTTCTCATCAAGCGAGTCGGCTTCGGACAGGTGGCCGAATGCCTCGTGGACGAAAAGCCCTGCCATATCCGGCGCCAGGATCACCGTGTACTCGTCTGCTCTTATGACCGGCGCATAGAGCAGGTCACGGGCGGCTCTGGCGGCCCCTATGACCTCTTCTTCCCGGCCCAGCGCCACGTTGTAGTCAACGCTTGAACCGAACTTGACCGATTCCTGGGTGGTCAAGCTTCCTTTGGTCGCTATCGCGGAGATGTTTCCGCCCAGGTCCATTTTCTCCTGGTAGATGTATGTCCCGTCCGAGTTCGCGAAGTAGAGGTGAGTGTGCCTGTCGAAGTAGCGGATGTAGGATGACGTGATCTCCGGCTGGCTGAGGACCAGTTCGTTGTACTTGCTCAGGAGGCCCACTTTCTCGGCCAGGGGGACTTCGAACGCCCGGGTCCCGAACACTCCTTTTACTTCGTCTTCCACGGGAGAGACGGGGAAGAGCTTGATCTCCTTCTTGAGGATGTCTCCAAGGATCCGTGCCTGGGCGCAAGCTTCGTCGACCTTGCGCTCGAGGTCGTCCAGCTTGTTGAAGGAGACAAACCCCCAACCGCCGCTTGCTAAAGCGCGGACGTTGCCTCCTACGGAAATCGTCTCGGAAACCTGGTCGATGTCTTTGCCCCTGAACTGAACCCTCACTTCTTCTGTTTCCTCGACCCGGATCTCGCAGTACTCGGCGGTGGAGCGCTTTAGCGCGCGCCGCAGGAGATCCTTCATGGATTCGGTCACGTTCACTTGCCTCCTTCCATCGTAACCTATACCTTCCAGGCGCACCAATTCTACGCGTATGGGGCGCATACCTACCGCTGATGTTATACTTGCAGAGCAGGCGTCTGTAGACCGATCTCGAGAAGCGACCGGTCTCGGGACGGCTCAGGTGACCGGTCTTAGCGGGGGAGGTCCACATGAAGAAACTCATCGTAGTGATCATTTCGTTCGCTATGGTGCTGGGGACGCTGGCCAGTTCTATCTACTACTTGCTTTCCAACACCCGTGCTGACCCCACCTCGTCGGATCCCTTTGCCGACATACCGCAGGCTGTCGTAAGGTCTTTTCGCTACAGTGATTTCTCGGACATGGACGTATCCGAACTGGACCTCTCGACCGTCGGAGATGAAATCCTCACCTATACCTTCAGTTCCGGGACAAAGTGGCCTGCTCCCGAGAAGATGCCTCCCGGAGATCCTCCGGAGCGGATAATTTCCCTCGGGAAGGACCTGGGCTTGGGGCTTGACGCTTTGCATGAGGCGGGCATTACCGGGAAAGGCGTCCCGGTCGCCGTGATTGACAAGCCTATCCTCGAAGATCACGAAGCGTATTCGGAGAACCTGAGATATATCGAGGTAAAGCCGGACGAGGGCGGGACGCAGGAGCCCGGCTTCCACGGCGCAGCTATCGCATCGATTCTGGCGGGAGACTATGGCGTAGCACCGGAATCTCCCCTTTACTACTTCGCTATCCCGGATGACTCCACGCCTTACAAATGGCTTACCGAGGCCATGAACATGCTCCTGGATATGCGTGAGGAAATGCCGGAAGAGGAGAGGATCCGCGTCGTATCGGTCTCTTACGGCATTGAGAGCTCACAGGTTGGCGCGGCGGAGTGGCGGGAGGCCATCGCGCGGGCGGAGGAACAGGGCGTCATCGTCGTCTATCCTGGGATGCCGGGGCTCCATTTCACAGGGGCAGGTTGTCCGCCCAACCTTGACCGGGATAACCCTGCCAATTACGAGCGCTGGAGCTGGCTAGTTGCCAAGGAGCAACTAGTGGGGAAGCTGGTTGAGGCCGGCGTCTCCTCGTTTGACGAGGCGAGGGAAGAACTGAAGCGCCTGCTTACCTCCGACCCAGAGTTGGATGTCCTGCGTGTCGAGGCTATCCATGCATTTCTCTACATGATCGAACTCTCGAGGCTTGACCCGGCTGCCAACTGCGAGGAATACCTCTGGTCAATGGTGACTTACGATCCCGGGGCTCTTTCGGTGCCGGTGGACTACCTGACCGTCGCCGGCGCATCATCGCCTTCGTCCTACACGTACTTCGGCGCCGGAGGACTCAGCTGGGCCACCCCGTACCTCGCGGGGGTCTTGGCCCTTGGGCTCCAAGTGAACCCGTCCGCCACGCCCGAGGAACTCTTTGCAGCGCTCCTCGAGACCGCCTGGACCTATGGGCATGAGGGTGTTCAGGGCAAGCTCGTGAACCCAAGAGCGTTTGTGGACGCCCTGAGGTAGAAACAGGGCAGACCCCGCACAGGTGACGTCCGGTTAGCGTGCAGGCCTCGCCTATGGCGGTGAGCCCTAGGGCTGTGTTACCGGCTTAGCACCCTTGTCTTGATCCCCAGCCACTCCGGATACTCGTGGAGGCCCAGCCGCTCGAGAGTGTGCAAGGTTGGCAAGCCTTCCTGATCCCATCCACGCAGCGCATAGTATTCGTGGAGCATCTCGCCCAAGAAAGGTAGGGAGCCTGTGGCTCTTCCGGAAGGCCTCGGGTGGCTCAAAAGCCTGGGTGGAAGACGGTCGTCCTTACGGGTTATCCCCAGGGCTACGTTACAGAGCCGCCGCAAGTTGAAACTCCTCTCACCGGCCTTAATCAGGTCTTCGGGGCTATATGGGATCCCGAGGCAGCACTCGACCCATCGGGCCATCTCAACGGGAGAGATGTGGGCGTCGAGGACGGACTTGGTGAGACCAAGGGCGTTTAGGGCGCCCGCGAGGTCCTGCATCTTCACGGCTATCTCGGCTTTACCCTTACTGTCTAGCGCTTCGAGATCGGCTTCTATGCCCGCCATCTCCTTGGGATACCAGCCCGTTTCGATGTAGTACGTCATTCCGTCCAGGTGGCAAGCTCCCCGGTTGCCGGTGGCGTAGGCGACTGCCATGCTCGTGTAAATCCGGGGGTCATGCATGGGGACTTCCAGCCCCTTTACGTGTATCGCGAACTCCTCTGCGAGAGCCCCCAGGTCTTTGCCGACAGCCCGCGTTCCTCTCGAAAGGATGGCTCCGAGCCCCTGCTGGTTAGCGACCTCGTTCAGAAGGAAGAGGACCGCTTCCCCGTCTCCCCAGTGGAGCGGTCGTCCGGCGATCGCGTCATCGATGATGCCGCGTTCGTAGGCTTCCATGGCGAATGCGACGACGCTCCCCGCCGATATTGCGTCGAGCCCGAGCCTGTTGCACAGATCGCTTGCCGATGCGATGTATTTCGGGTCGTACACCAAACACATGGTTCCGAAAGCCCCGACCGTCCCGCACGGGATCCCTTGCCGCAGGAGGGACTCGAACCGGTCCTCCCTTATCGCCGGGAAGGTCCCGTCCCTCCAGTTCCTTACCGGCAGACGGTCTAAGGTTTCGGCGAAGGCGGCTTTACCGCCGCGGCCGTTCTGACCCCATCGTCCGGCCCGCCCTTCTGCCCATGCCGTAAGCTTACTCATTGCGCGGCTGAGGCCTTCCGGGTCTTCTGGCTCCGGAGGTCTACCGCCCCGGACGACAATTGCCTTTAGGTTCTTGGAGCCCATCACGGCCCCCATCCCCGTGCGACTCGCCGACGCGGGGTTTCTGCCGCCAAAGATGACGGCCGCGAAGTGCACCCCGTTTTCTCCTGCAGGTCCAATGACGGCGGCATCCATGTCTTCGCCGTGCCGTTCCTTCAGGGCCTCATAGATGGAAAACACGTCCTGCCCCCAGAGTGCGCCCGCTTTCTCCACTTTCACGCTGCCTTCATCGCCGTCAATGACGATGTAGGAGGGGTCATCGAAAGACCCCCTCACCGTGAGAGCGTCCACGCCTGCCGCCTTCATTCTGGGCCCGAAGCGACCTCCGGCGGAGGACTCGCTGAGGAGGCCCGTCAGGGGAGACTTGGCCACGAGGGATGTCCGGTTCGCAGCCGTAATGGGGAACCCTGTGAGCATGCCCGGAGCGATGACCAGCGCGTTGGCCGCCGACAGGGGATCAACCTCAAGCCTAGATGACTCGAGCCACAGGCGGGTAGCAAGGCACGATCCACCGAGGTAGTCCTGTCTTATCCGGTCCTGGATGGGAGAATCGGTGACGCTTCCTGTTGTGGCGTCAACTACTACTGCCCGGGTGTTCTCGGATTGAGTGCTGCTCATGGCTCATTCTCCTCATCTGACCTTTTCGCCGGCGATCTGGCTGCCGGACTAGTCCGGGGTTCCTGTTATGTGGACTAAGGTCAGTTATCAGTGCCTGTGGCGGAAGAACGGGTTTCTCCTGCTTCCGGAACCTTTCTCAGACGGCCCCTCGCGCTCCGGTTCCTGGCCTCTCTCCCTGAGTATTTCTCGGTCTCGCTCGCGGCCTTCGCGGCTGAAAGCGTCCTTGGGGAAGGGCCGCGGGCTCTGGCTGCCTCTCGTTCTCAGTTCGTCGACGAACGACGGTCGCCTGACAAAGGCGGATCCCGTAGGCCTTTCTTCACCGGTCCCGGTTCGAGCGGCCGTCTCGCTGTTTGCAGCAAGTTCGGGACCCGGTGTCACATGCTCTTGGGCACCGGGGGCAGGGCGTACCTCGCCGGAGGGCGCAGTCAATGGCGCACCCGATGGAACGGCGGGCGGCGGATCCGTTGTTGCAGCCGATGTGGCGGCAGCCTGGCTGCTACCCTGGTTTCCCTGAGACTCGAACATCCTGAGGTACTCGGCCATCGTGAGCCGTACTTCTCTGGGCTTGGAGCCCTCGTATGGCCCAACGTAGCCTTTGACCTCCATGGCGTCTATGAGACGGGCGGCCCTGCTGTAACCGATGGGCAGCTTGCGCTGGAGCAGGGATACCGATGCCTGTTTGGCTTCAACCACTATCCTCAATGCCTGCGGGAAGAACGGGTCGTCCGAGATCTCCGATTCTTGCTCTACAGTCTCGGGCACCTGGAGTATGCCTGAGGCGAACTGGGGCTTGGCTTGCGCCGAGACGAAGGAAACGAGTTCGTCGATCTCGCGCTCGGATATGTAAGCGCCCTGGGCGCGCAGCGGTTTGGATGATCCTACAGGGTAGAAGAGCATATCTCCGCGTCCCAGCAGCTTCTCGGCTCCCGCCATGTCAAGTATGGTGCGGGAGTCTATCTGAGAAGCGACCGCGAAGGCTATGCGGGAGGGGATGTTCGCCTTTATGGTACCCGTGATGACGTCGACCGAAGGCCTCTGCGTCGCCACTATCAGATAGATGCCCGATGCCCTGGCCATCTGTGCCAGGCGGAAGATGGCATCCTCGACTTCGGCAGGCGCTACCATCATGAGGTCCGACAGCTCGTCGATGATGATGACGATGTACGGCATTGCAGGTTTTAGGCTGTCGGGCGGCGTCGCCACCTCGTTATAGCGGTCGATGTCGCGGGTCCCGACCTTCGTGAACTTCTCGTACCGGGCTTCCATCTCCTTAATGGCCCACCTAAGTGCCCCGGCTGCTTCCTTGGGGTCGGACACGACCGGAGCGATGAGGTGCGGCACTCTAGACCACACGGACAGCTCCACGCGCTTGGGGTCTATGAGGACGAGCTTCACTTGGTCGGGTCTCGCCTTAAAGAGGAGGCTCGCGATAATCGAGTTAATGCAGACGCTTTTGCCCGCTCCCGTCGCGCCGGCGATGAGGAGGTGGAGGCAATGGTCAAGTGTCGTCACCACCGGGCGGCCCGAGATGTCTTTCCCCAGAGCCACCGTGAGGGGCGACTTCGAGGTCCGGAATTCCCTGGTTTCCAGCACGTCCCTAAGGTGTACCAGAGAGACTTCCTTATTGGGGACCTCAATGCCTATGGCGGACTTGCCGGGTATGGGCGCCTCGATGCGGACGTCCTGCGCCGCCAGGGCAAGCGCCAAGTCCTGAGACAGGTTCACGATACTGGCCACCTTAACTCCCGGACCGGGTTGAACTTCAAAACGTGTGACCGTGGGTCCGCGTTCTATGCCTACCACCTTGGCCGCTATACCGAAAGACATGAGGGTCTTTTCTATAACGCGGCCAGGTGCGGTATAGTCCTGAGACTGCTTGGGCTTCTTCGATGGCTCGGACTTCTCGAGCAAGTCGAACGGAGGGATCTCGTAGAACGCATCCTCGCTCAGCGGCTGTTGCTGTACGGATGGGACGAACTCCTGGATTTCTCCGGGCTGTCCATCGGGCTTCGTTCCCGGTGCAGATCCCTTGACATCCCCGGTGCCGGGCGCCGGTACTTCGCCCGGCCGGTTGAGGCCTTGGGGCGCCTGTCCCAAGTCTGCCGGTTGTTCGGCCGGTCTCGCGCCCAGCTTCGCCTGGAGGTCCATTACCGTGGAGGAGAAAGAACCGCGCGCGGGCGTACTCCCGGCTTCCACGAGATCGGCCAGGCTTATCTCTTCTTCCTCTTCTGCTTTGGCTTCTTCTGCGTCCTCATCCTCCCATACATCTTCGGGGTCGGGCCCGTGTTCACTGAAGAAGCGGCCTACGAACTCCTTGAACCAATCCCACCCGGACATGACCGCCATCCATATGAGCGAGAACGGAGTCCAGGGCGACTTGTTTCCCAAGAGGCTGACCGCCACCAGAACTCCCAAGAACATGACCGGGAAAGAGAAGTACTTGCCCGTGGCTATCCTGAAAAACCACCAGACCGATGCTCCCAGGAGCCCGCCGCCGCCTCCCATGCGGCCTGCGGTGAAAACATCTTCCCAGGGGACACGGAGAGCGTGGTAGATGCTTGCCCCAAAGACCAAGAGCACCCAGAAACCCCAGACGAAGCGGGGTAGGGGCTCGCCAGGGTTGGCCAGTTTGACCACCGAGTTCAAGATGAGTATGAAGCAGAAGAACATAGCCAGGGCTCCGGCGATGGACGAGATGAAACGGGCGAGTCGGGCAAACACCATAGTGACGGGCGTTCCGCCTTCGGGGTTGTAACCCGATATCCCCATGGCTACGATGAGCGCCATTCCGGCTATGAGCAGCACTGCCCAGGGCCAGCGCTTACCCTGCCGGTTGCCGGTTTTCCTTCCACGGGAAGAGCGGCTCCGGCTCGTTTCGTGACTGCGGCTTCCCTTCATGCCATTTTGGACGTTTCTGCCGCTATTTCCGTTTCCGGAGCGTGGAGATTCCGGTTCGCTTTCGGGAGATGCGCCGGTCGATCGTCTTACCCGGTATACTCTAGCCAATATGAACCTCCGCCTTGACGTACTTTCCTCATGAATTCGCCCATAACGGGGCTTTTCCTCCAAATAGGATACCTGCCTGAAGGTCCCCGGAAAAGTAGCGCGCGGGCGGGTTGGAGTGGTCTCGTCCACGGAAGAAACCGGAAGGATAATGGGCGGCGGGGCAAGAAGAGTTTCGTGGTTAGAAACAGTGCGTTTGCAGGGGCGAGGAGGTTGTTTTGTGGATACCGGAGGCTTGGTGTTGGTTTATACGGGAAACGGCAAGGGGAAGACCACGGCCGCGTTGGGACTTGCCCTGCGCCAGGTTGGTTGGAACAGGAAGGTCTTGTTTATCCAGTTCATGAAAGGCAAGGGAAACGTTTATGGCGAGCGAGTCGCGGCCGAGCGCTTCCTGCCCCTTTTGGAGATCGAGCAGCACGGGCGAGACGAGTTTGTGAACCTGGGTAACCCGGCGGAGGTTGACGCCGAACTTGCCCGGAAGGCCCTCCGGCGGGCCGGAGAGGCGATGGCGTCCGGCGAATACGGGATGGTCGTGCTGGATGAGGTCAACGTTGCGATGGCCACCGGGATGATCGACCCGAGTGAGGTGCTTGCCATCCTGGACAAGCGGCATAAGGACACGGATGTGGTCCTCACTGGCCGGTATTGCCCCAAGGAGATAGAAGACAGGGCGGACATGGTTTCCGAAGTGCGGGAAGTCAAGCACCATTTCAAGCGAGGGGTTCCGGCGAGGAAGGGAGTAGAGTACTAGCTCCTTTTTCGCCTTTGTCGCTTTGGCAACCGGCAAAAGAGGATTAAGGCGAGTCTGGTTCCGCAAATGGTTTCTTGGTCAAAAAACAAAGCAAGAGGGGGGCCTCACAAATGAAAAAGCCGGATTTCACGCGCTACCTGGACTACGGCGAGCTGACTCAGACGCTCCGGGATATGGTCAAGGAGCATGAGAACCTAGCCAAGATGTACTCGATAGGGAAGACCTACGAGGGAAGGGACATCTGGGCGGTGGAGATCACCAACTTCGCGAAAGGTGTCCCCGAGAAAAAGCCGGGCATGTACATAGACGGCAACCACCATGCCGGAGAGGTAACCGGTTCGGCGGTCTGTCTCTACACGATCTGGTACCTCCTTTCCAACTACGGGAAGGACTCATTCGTAACCCGCTTGGTGGATGACAGGACCTGGTACATCCTGCCCAGGATATCTGCTGATGGTGCGGAGGTCTTCCTCCACACGCCCCATACCTTGCGTTCGAGCACCAGGGAGTATCCGCCGAGGGACAACGATGACGGTTTGAATGCCGAGGATATCGATGGAGACGGGTGGATCCTCCAGATGAGGGTCCAGGACCCGGACGGCGACTTCAAGGTTTCCACAGAAGACGACCGCCTGATGGTCCGCCGCGAGCCGTGGGACAAGGAAGGGCCGTTCTACAAAATATACCCGGAAGGGATCATCAAGAACTGGGACGGCGGCGAGATCAAGATGGCGCAGCCCAAATGGGGCCTTGACCTCAACCGCAACTACCCGGCTTTCTGGGAGCCCGACAACGTCCAGCGAGGCGCCGGCCCCTATCCCTTGTCGGAGCCCGAGACCCGGAACGTGGCCAACTTCATCCTGTCCCACCCTAACATAGTGGGCGCCATGTCCTATCACACCACCATGGGCGCAATACTCCGTCCTGCCTGCACAAGGCCGGACAGCAAGCTGCCCGCCATAGACGTGACTCTCTACAAGACCATCGGGCAGAAGGGGACCGACCTCACCGGCTATCCCCACGTGTCAACCTACGAAGAGTACACGTTTGACAAGTCGAACCCGCTTAAGGGTGTTTTCATGGACTGGCTCTACGAGCACCTGGGCATCATCACGTTCTCGACCGAACTTTGGGACGCTTCGGTCCGGGCGGGCAACAAGCTCTTTGACCGGAGCGGCAGGAGCGCCGAAGAGAGCCAGCTGAACCTCCTTAAATGGAATGACAGGGAACTGGCCGGACAGGGCTTCGAGAGGTGGCGGAAGTTCAACCACCCGCAGCTCGGCGAGGTCGAGATCGGCGGCTGGAAGTCCAAGTTCGTGCTCACCAATCCGCCGCCTCAGTTCTTGGAGGGCGAGTGCCACAAGAACTGCATGTTCACTCTCTATCACGCGGCGTGCTTGCCTGAACTCCATATCGAGAAGACCAAGGTCCAGAAGCTGGCCGAGGACCTGTTCAAGGTATCGGTTGTGGTTTCCAACAAGAGCTACATGCCGACGAGCGGGTCGCAGCAGGCCGTCATAACCGGCAAGGCTAAGCCCGTGACTGTTGAGATTGCCGTCGGCGATGAGGTCAGCCTCATAACCGGCAAGCAGAAGACCGAGATCGGTCACTTGCCGGGCCTCTCGGGCAGCGGCAGAGGTCGCGGCGGATGGATGGCCGCCAGCGGCCAGGGAACTCATAAGGAACTCGAATGGGTGGTGAAGGCCCCTAAGGGTTCCCGGGTGGAGGTCACTGCTTCTTCCGAGAGAGCGGGCACAGATACCGCTGTTCTCGTCTTGGAATAACCCAAGTCGCGCTTTTGCATTTTGCGCCCAAGCGGGGAGGGAATGAGTTTGAACATAAGCTTCGACAAGTACCACACCTACGATGAGATACGGGCGTTCCTGCAGGACTGCATCCGCGAGTATCCGGAGCTTTGCCGGGTAGAGTGCATCGGCAAGTCCTATCAGGACCGGGAGATCTTGATGTTTGAGATCACCAACAGGAAGACCGGGCCGGGCTCAGACAAACCCGGCATCTACACGGACGCCAACACTCATGCGGGCGAGGTGACCGGTGCCGAGGTCGTTCTCTACACCATCAAGATGCTCCTTGAGGGTTACGGAAAAGACCCCCGCATTACAAACCTGATTGATACCAGAGTCTTCTACTTCATCCCCAGGATTACGGTGGACGGTTCTGAGTACTATCTCTCGACTCCTTACATGCTCCGGTCCAGCCTCCGGCCCTGGCCGGAAGAGACCGACGACAAGCCGGGGCTCTATGCCGAGGACGTGGACGGCGACGGCAGGATACTTCAGATGCGGGTGAAAAACCCTGACGGCGCGTGGAAGGTATCCAAGAAAGACCCGAGGGTCATGGTCCGCAGGCGTCCCGACGACCTGGGCTCGCCGGATGAAGTCTATTACGACCTGTACACCGAGGGCCTTGTGAGGGACTACGACCCCGACGTCTCCCTGAACACCGTCCCGAGCAAGTACCGGCTGGACTTCAACAGGCAGTTCCCGACCAACTGGGCTCTTCCCGTGAGGCAGCCCGGGTCGGGCGACTATCCGTTTGCCGAACCTGAAATGAAGGCCATCGGCGATTTCATCCTGGCCCATCCCAATATCGTTAGCACCATGTGCTACCACACAAGCGGTGGCGTGCTCCTAAGGCCCCTCTGCGACAAGCCTGACCGGTCCTTGGATTCAAGAGACCTGGCTATCTACCGCGCTCTGGGTGAGATCGGCGAAGAGGTTACCGGGTATCCCCTGAAGTCGGTGTTTGAGAGCTTCACCTGGGATCCCGAGAGGCCTGCCGTGGGAAGCGACCTGGAGTGGGCTTATGAGACCCTCGGCATCCTTGCTTTTGAGACTGAGCTTTGGGATATGCAGGGGCGCGCCGGCATCCGCAAGCGCTCAATGAATGAGATGAGGACGCTCTCGGAGAAAGACAGGGAAGAGGACGCGGTGAAGCTCCTCAAGTGGAACGATGAAGAGATGGGCGGAGCGCTCTTCCACGACTGGAAGCCGTTCAACCATCCCCAGCTCGGCGAAGTCGAGATAGGTGGTTGGGAGCCCAAGATGGGCAGGCAGAACCCGCCGGTCTCGCTACTTGAGGACGAGTGCAAGCGAAACGCCCAGTTTACGATAAGTCGGGCAGCGGTCACTCCTCATCTTGTCATCGAGAAGTTCGCCGCCGAGGCCCTTGGCGACGAACTTTACAAAGTGGAAGCCGTCGTTAAGAACGACGGGTACCTGCCAACCCATGTAACCTACCAGGCCTTGAAGGTGAAACAGGCCCAGCCCGTGAAAGTTTCCCTGTGCGGCGGCACCTTGGTGAGCGGGAAAGAAACGCAGGAGATCGGTCACCTGGGTGGACGCTCGGGCGGTGGAGATACAAAGAAGAAACTCACATGGGTCGTGCGGGCGGAGAAAGGCACGAAGATCGCAGTGACCGCCGTCTCTCCCAGGGCGGGTAAAGCCCGAGCCGAGTTAGTCGCCGGATGAGCAATAATCCGCGGGGTTAGGTTCACACCAACGTTGGCAGAAGAGGAGGTACGTAGGTGACCACAGGCTACATCCCGGATATCGAGTACATGACCGAGAAACTGGTTACCCTTTGCAAGATTCCAAGCCCGAGCGGGGATACCAAAGAGGCCATAGACTGGCTCAAGGCCGAGTTCGAGGCCTTGGGCTACGAGCCCGCGATCAACAACAAAGGCGGGCTCCTGGTCACCATCCCCGGGGTCAAGGAGGGCAATGAACGCGGTTTGTCTGCCCATGTGGATACCTTGGGCGCCATGGTGTTCGAGATAAAGAGCAACGGAAGGCTCAAACTGACACTTATCGGGGGTTCTCCATGGCCCAGCCTCGAGGGCGAGCACGTCATCGTCAAGGCCAGTAACGGCAAGCGGTACACCGGTACAATCCTTGTCACCAAGGCTGCTTCTCACGTCTGGGGTCAGGAGACTTCCAAACTGGAGCGCAACGCCGACAACATGGAAGTCCGGTTGGACGAGAAGGTTAAGAACAAGGACGACGTGCTGCAGCTCGGCATTAGGGTGGGCGACTTCGTGGTATTCGACCCGAGGACCCAGGTTACGCCGTCAGGGTTTATCAAGTCCAGACACCTTGACGACAAGGCCTCCGTAGCTGCCCTGCTCGGGTGCGCCAAGTTCCTTGCGGACAACAAGATGAAGCCTGCCTACACCACCTACTTCTACATGAGCGTCCACGAAGAGGTCGGGCACGGCGGGTCGTACGGCATTCCAGATACCGTGAAAGAGTTCATAGCGGTCGACATGGGCTGCGTCGGAGACGGGCTCCAAGGGTCGGAATACACGGTGTCCATCTGCGCCAAAGATGGCGGCGGGCCCTACGATCTGACTCTCAGGAAGAAGCTCGAGGCGATCTGCGAGGCGCACGACATCCCGTACGTAGTGGACATCTTCCCGTACTACGGCTCGGATGCCGGAGCGCTGCTCAGGGCCGGACACGATGTGCGGTGCGCCTGTGTCGGTACGGGCGTCGACGCGTCCCACTCTCACGAGCGCACTCACAAAGAGGGTCTCCTGGCGACGGCCAGGCTCGTGCTCGGGTACATCCTGAGTGAGTGAGCGACAGATTCGTAAGACCGAGTGGTAAGACTGAGCAGCAACAACAGAATGAAGGGCAATGAAGCCGAGACCTGCAACTTTCTTGCCGGTCTCGGCTCTTATTGTGAACGGTGAACGGGCACTAGTCCTGTGGTTCGTGTTCCGAAAGCCTCTTCATGTGCTTGTTCAGTTCATCCATCTGGGCCGATAGCTTCTTCATCTGCTCTTCGGCGAGCTGCATGTAGTATTCCAGCTCCCGCTTACGCTCCGGACTTGCTTCTTCGAGAAGGGCCTTGCACTCGCGGTAGACGTCTAGGGTGTGGTCCATCTCCTTCCAGAGGGCGTCCGACTCCTCCTGGGCCGCCTCGGTAGCGTCTTTGACATAGGAAACGCTTGGGAGGACCACTTCCTGGTACCACGGAGTGTCCTCTGAGTTGTCGAAGTCCACTTGGAGGCAGATCGGCGCGTCGCTGCTCTCCATGGACCTTACCAGCGCATAGGTGTTAGGCATGGTGATACCCCGCACCGTCGCCTTGAAGGGTTCGCTCGGCCAGATCCTCCGGTGGCGGAAATCCAGCTGTATGGCGATCTCCGCGCCCGTCAAGTCTTGCACGAAATGGACTCTGTCTACCTGCCCTACGAGGTAGCCGAAAAGGAACGCGTACCACGGGTTCTGTCCGACCATGAGCCCGCAGTTGTACAGCGCTTCTAGTTTTTTAGCTCGGGTGGGCACAGGCGACACCTCGGGGTTATTTTAGCGCAGATCCTGTGCGAGAGGGAGCGAGGAGGAACCGAGGCACACTGGGAACCTGCTCAATTACTTGCGGAACTGGTGTATCCATGCATCCGCCAGATGATGTTCATACAGTTTTCGAGCACTTTGGAGGAGATTTGCCAATTGTCGTGAATATTCTAGATGCGCTCGAAACTCGTGATGACAGGAATGTGCTTCCGTAGGCATACGCCGTGGGTACTTGCGAAGGTGGTGCTGGCGCATGGCCGATGTCGCGTTAGACCTATCGGTCTTTACCAAAATGAGGGTAGCCTACGATGGTTACGAATATAGTCCCACGGATTTCGATCTGCAGAGTCTGAAGCTAATCAGTGAGTGCCTGTCTGGGTCAGAGAATGGTGTCGCAGTCTACACCCCGGTTCCTACTGCACTCTTCGTCCTGTGCTGCATCGCGTTGCCTGCAATGGTATTGGACCGTAGCCTGAAGATCCGGTCGAAAAGTACATATCAAGACCTTCAAAAAGGCGATCTTGTGAAACTTCGCGGCTTGCTGGGACAGTATATAGGGGTAAAGGATGGACTCATATACATCCGGTTTGCAGACGGACTGCTCTACGGCATGCCTCCGAACATGGGCTGGACCCTAACCAAGTACACAGGGCAGAGAAAGCGCTTGAGCAAGTTCAACCGAAAGGCAAGACGAGACGGCAGTCGCGAGCTGGCCGTCTTGCAGAGAATACTGGGACTGGAGGATGACAAACTACCTCCGTTCTTTGCTTCGAAGGTCATCATTGTTGCAGACAAGCGAGAAACACATGAGCACTTAATGAAGGTAACTATAGATGGATGCGGTTGGTCGTCTGTGTTTCCCTCGCGCTACTACGCCAAAGAAGGGAAAGGCACTTCGTTCGGTCTCGACCCACTGAGCCGGAAGCCTGTTGTTCTGTTTACGTCCAAACTTGATGTTGCAGTTGCACTCAACAAGAACGAGAAGGCCGACGTAATCGCTGTGATGGATCCGAGGCGTCTGGGTGGCTATTACGTTGACTTGGAAAGGGAAATACGTGGTGGAACCTCAGTTGCAGTATTAGGCGATTCAAAGCGTTGGGACAGGAAGGACATAGAGCAATTGAGGGCTTCAGGGTTCCGTGTTTTTGTCTGGAACTCTGCGAATGCTCGCCCCCATGCGATAATCCGGTCTAGGGTCACACAGGATACAGTCTTGCACAGGTCCGAGAGAGTTGTGAGGAACCTGGCGCGGGCAAGGTGGTCCTTGATAGAGGTGCCCGCGGGCGGATGTGCAGGCCTAGATAGGATCCGAAGGTTGCTTGCCGATGTGGCTAGGCATAGCCGCTCGGAGGACTTGGACCGGTTCATCATTGTGGCCAGACAACTCCTACTATCTATTGCTTGCCTTCCGATTCCTCGTAATCATTGTGTACAGTTGCGTTCCCGCGATGAAAGGCTTCTCGGCAGCCTAAGAGATTTCGGCATCCGCGCCCGTGTCACTGTTTCGGATAGGGCATCGGCTGTAATCGACGAGACCATTCGTTTGGCAGAAGGGGCCTTACGTTCCTGCCATGACCAGCATCCAAAAGCGGAGAAGTTGCTAGAGAGAGCGGCGCTACTCGCTGATGATGGATGCGTGATCGCCCGGACAACGGAGGATCAGTCCCTCATGAGCGAGTGGCTTAAGGCTCACGGTGTTTGGGCCAGGGTTCAGCGCATAGATGAAGCGTTCAGGAGTTCAATGCTAGGCGACTCTGTACTTCTTCCGGGATGGTGGGGCAGGCCCCAAACACGCTTCGATTACTCCGGGTTGTATTCTAACCATGAAGTCATCGTGTTCCCCTACGAGCGCGAATGGCGTGTGGAACAGCTAAGACACGAGGCACGCTTCCTGGGAGGTCTATCCATCTCGACAAAGCCAAGTATCGTGTCCGAAGCAGCCCGCTTCGATGATCTCGATGAGATAATCGCCCGCGTGTCCAGTCGTGTTTATGAATCCACGATGAGCACCCTTGATGCCATGGGAGAAACCGAAGCGATTGTAAGTGCTACCCCCGTGAGATTCGGGAATGACTACTACGCGTTATTGACCCCGAGACATAGGTGTCGATGCATCGACTTTGATACAGATAGGATTGTCGTTAAGACCCCGAGCGAGCTTCAACCGGGCGATGTCCTCGTGTTCGTTAAAGACTCGGCGGATGATATTTTCGACCGTCTCGTAGCTGCCGCAAGAGAGGTTGGCCCTACGATGGCAGAAACGGTACGATTGGCCGGGTTGTGGAAGACCGCGCTCCTGGAGACGCTGACGGGTGGTACGTCCGATCCGCGCACCATACAGGCCCGGCTAAGCAAAGTGGGTGTAATCCGCTCTACAGCCGCTATTCGCAGATGGCTGACAGACGAAGACACCATTGGACCTGAGGATGATGCTATACGTGCGATCGCGAAGTTTACTGGCCATGCCGAGCTCCGAGCGCGGTTGGAAGATGTGCTTTCTGCTTGCAGAAGACTTAGGGCACTTCACGTTCGGCTCGGGCGTTATCTGGCAACGGCTATAGTGTCTTCTGTGGTCGGAGAAGAAAGCGACACAGAAGACGGCGTCTTGGCCTCTATAGTGCAGGATCTTTCTGAACATGCCGAAGCGGTAACGGTTCTCAGTGTAGCGCCAGAAATGGTGGACGTGCCTGTAAGCAAAGCCAACAGACTTATAGATATCAACATGTGAGACGCGAGGTTATTCCGTATGGCCCGTATGATACCTCCGTATCTCCATCCTGATGTCAGAAGCCGAGCAGAACACAGGGTGTTTCACAAGCTCGCATCGGACGCAGGTTTGGCAGATTGGTACTGTTTACACTCACTCGGGTTAGCGGAGCATGCCGATAAACCTGAGGGTGAGGTCGACTTTGTGTTGGTTGGACCCTACGGGGTACTGTGTTTGGAAGTCAAAGGCGGCGCCGTTGAGCGTCATCAGGGTATTTGGTCCTATACTGATAGATATGGAAACACTCAAGAGAAGACAAGGAGCCCATTTGCACAAGCCTCAAGTGCCTTGTACTCGCTGAGGGAGCTGCTCATGGAAACTCACTCGGATCTCGTCAGGGATGTTCTTTTTGGGTATGGTGTGCTTTTCCCGGACATACGATTCGATGTTACGTCTCCGGAGTGGAGTCCAAGGATAGTCTATGACTCACGTGACAGCCTTTCTCCTTGCTCAAGGTATATAGAGCGATTGTTGCACTACTGGCGCGAGAAGATCCCCAGAAAGCGACAGCTTTCTCGATCTGAAGTAGAATCGTTGGTTTGTGCGCTAAGAGGCGACTTTGAGAAGGTAATCTCCCTAAAGGACAGACTCTCGGGAGTCACCGAGCAGATCATAAGACTAACAGAAGGACAGTATCGGGCTCTAGACCGTATGGAGGAGAATCCCCGTGTTTTCTTTAGGGGCTCAGCTGGTACCGGCAAGACGTTGCTGGCGGTTGAACAAGCCAAGAGACTTAAGATGCAGGGAAAAAGGGTACTACTGGTATGCTTCAACCGTATCTTGGGGGCCTGGTTACGAGAAGTAGTCAGCAAGATCCCCGGGCCGGGATTGATCACTGCAGGCTCGATCCACAGTTATTTCAGGAGTGTTATCTCAAGAACGAGCTTGAGGCAACCGTTTGATGCCTGGTTGAGAAAGCAGGATGCCAACCGCAACCGATTGTACAGCGAGACATTTCTCTGTGCCATCGAGGAAACAGATGAGCGATATGACCATCTGATTGTTGACGAAGGACAGGACTTGTTAACCCTCGACTTCTTCGTTGCCTTGGATGCAGTGCTCGAGTCAGGCATTTGTAACGGACGGTGGTCGGTATACTATGACCCAAACTACCAGAGACATTTCTTCGGCAACTATGATTTTCAGTTGGTCGAGGAGCTTCGGCGAGGGGCTGCCGAGTATAAACTGGATGTGAATTGCAGGAATACAAAGCCAATAGCTACCCAAGTATCGATTGTTTCCGGATTCGCGCTCGAAGAAGCGCTTATCGATGGAGAGAAGGTTGAGTACATTTGGTACTCATCACATGAGTCTTACGTTAACAACCTGGTTTCTTTGCTGAACCGCTTGCTAAGGCAAGGACTTGAGCCAAGCGACATAACCGTCCTCTATCCTACTACCGAGCACGCTGACCTTGTTTCCTCCCTTCCGGACCTCATGGTGGATGTGCATCGGATCGATGAGAAGACCGTCGTTGAGCGGGGCCGCAGTATAGGGCACTCCACCGTGCAGGCATTCAAGGGAATGGAGAATAGGATTATCGTTTACGCCGGACTACATGGTAATGAAGAGTGGGTTGATTCGGTCAATTATGTCGGCATGAGTCGTGCTCGGGAAGCGCTCTTTGTGTTGTTGCCCGAGACCTACAAACCGGCTTATATGGAAAAATGCAATCTCTACCTGGAGAGGAGGAGCATTCGTGAGCGATTACCTCAAGACGAGGAGAGATATTCTTGATGCCGCAGTTGCTGAACTGATGGGGCCAGGCTCAGAACCCATACTCTCCGAGAATCCGGCGTTTGAGGTGATTTCGGAGAGCCCGCTTCAGAGGTATTCGGTAGGGATCCTATATCCAAAATGTGAACGTTCCCCCGAAGATGGTGCTAACGAGCAAAACACGGCAGCTGAAGGAGCAGAGGAGGACGAGGTTCTAGATGCATCACCGTCGCTCCTGAACCAGTACTACCCTTCCGCAATAGGTATGAGTTTTTATGTCAACAGAGCAGACGCAGCTCTGCAAGTCACGGTATCTGCCTCCAGGTATAGACGGCTCGAGGTGTCTGAGTGCAGAGTACCTTATCCGGAGCTATCCCGGACCATTCACAGCCATCCTGATTTCACCGCTAATCTGGACAATCGAGAAGGGTGGATTCATCTACGCAAAAGGCTTGAGAGAAGTACTAGAGACAAACTCGTTGAGCTCGACAGAGGAAACCCGCGCTGGCGAAGTGCTGTGTTTCGCTTGTACGATCTCGGGCGTGACGGTTGGGCCAGAGAGCCACTGCCGGATCAACAGTGTCAAATGACAATACCGGGCAGAAGAGCATCTACGCCTGTAAAGGAAGTACAAGAAGTAGCACCGGGCTTGGACCTGGTTTGCATCAGGAGGCCGACGAGCGCCCGTGACTCGACCTTGTTCACGGTCTCTCTGGTCAACAGGAACGTGGGAGATCGCACCAATGTGGAAAGCGCTTTCTTTCAGGTCGGAATAGAGGTCGTTCCCCTAGGCACAGGCGCCAAGATCCTAGACTACTCCCGAAGAGGAGAGGTATTGGGAGACGACGAGACCCAAGGACTCCAACTCCTGTATCGAAATCGTGAGGTCTATGGAGTAGGGCATGGGTGTTCGGTGGAGTGGGATCCCGAAGGCACCGTGATTCGCACATCAGTGATACCGACCTATGAAGTGCCACAGGTGACGTTCGATGTTGACGAGCTTTTCGACTGCAAGGAGATCTTGAGCATGCGAAACCTGTCCGACATGACTACAATGGACAAGAGTCGCGTGATCGACGGTTTGAACCGCTTTGTGGACGCATACCGCAAATGGATCGAGACGCAGGAAAAACGCAAAGACACTCTCGGATTATCAGAGGGTCAAAGGTCTATTGCAGAATTATACCTTAACCTTTGTAGACAAGCTGCGGACCGGATGAGTCGCGGCATCGAGCTGTTAATTGGTAACGACGACCTATGGCTTGCATTCCGATTGGCGAACCGAGCCATGTTGATGCAGCGGGCCCACTCGGTTCTTTCCAGAAACCTAAGGTTTCCGGATGACCAGCCCATTGTATGGCCGGAATACCGCGCATTTCCTGTTAAGCAGTCCAGCTGGCGTCCGTTCCAGTTAGCTTTCCTGTTGATGAGTCTTCCCGGGCTGAACGACCTTAACAGCCCAGACCGACATCTGGTGGACCTGATCTGGTTCCCGACGGGCGGAGGCAAGACAGAAGCATATCTCGGAGTCACTGCCATTGTCTTGTTCTTGCGGCGCTTGAGATATCCCACCACTTGTGATGGTACTGCGGTTATTATGAGATACACCCTTAGGTTGCTGACCGCCCAGCAGTTTCAGCGTGCATGTACGCTTATTTGTGCCTGCGAGCTCATACGTCGCGAGCTACCGAAGGAACTGGGTGAGTCGCCCATCAGCATAGGGTTGTGGATTGGCCATGCGTCCACACCGAACACCTTGAAAGAGGCGTTTGAGGCTCTCGACAGTCTGGTCCACGGAAGGGAAACTCGTAGTCCATTTCAAGTTCTCAGTTGTCCGTGGTGTGGAACTAAGATCGTCCGGGAGAGAGACCGGGAACGGGGCTTGAGAGGTGAGTGGGGATACCGCAAAGGCAGGGGACGCCTTATCATCCATTGTACGGACTCCACGTGTCCATTTTGCGAAGCCCTGCCTATAGCCGTTATCGATGAACATATTTATCGTAACCCACCGACCCTCCTGTTTGGAACGGTCGACAAATTTGCGCAGCTACCGTGGAAGGGAGAAGCAGGTGAGATATTCGCACTCCGCTCGCAAAACCGTTCTCCGGAGCTGATTATCCAGGATGAGCTTCACCTAATCTCGGGTCCCCTTGGGACCGTCGTGGCACTGTATGAAACCGCTATAGATCTCATGTGTTCACACAAAGGCGTGCGACCTAAGATCATTGCCTCTACCGCAACTATCCGAAATGCTTCACAACAGGTTCGGGCCTTGTTCGACAGGGAAGTACGGGTGTTCCCACCGCCGGGAATAGACGCAGAAGATTCCTTCTACGCTCGAGAAGCTCCGTTGGATCGGAGTCCGGGCCGTCTCTATGTCGGTATAATGTCCGCGGGCAGAACGCAGACAACGATGCAGGTAAGGCTCTTTGCCGCTCTTCTTCAACACATCGACCATCTGAGTGAAGCCGGTAGACAGGTTGACCCGTACTGGACACTGGTTGGCTACTATAACACTATCAGAGAGTTGGGCAAGTGTTCGACCCTGATTCGCGACGACATCAAGGATCAGGTGAGACGTTTAGCGAATAGGCTTGATACGAAGAGACGAGTCTTCTACCAAGCCGAAGAGCTTACGAGTCGTCGACACGGTGCGGAGATACCGAGTATTCTGGAGCGACTAAAGATACAACATCCCGACAAGCGGTCAATTGATGTGCTCCTGGCGTCCAATATGATATCGGTCGGTGTAGACATAGACAGACTGGGCCTTATGGTCGTCGTTAGTCAGCCGAAAAGCACGTCCGAATACATCCAGGCTACCAGTAGAGTCGGAAGGGCGTATCCAGGTATTGTTTTCACTCTTTACGACGGAGCCAGACCCCGAGATAGGTCCCACTACGAGAGATTTGTGGCGTACCACCAAGCCTTCTACCGCTACGTGGAACCGACGAGTGTCACTCCGTTTTCGGGCCCAGCGCGGGACAGGGCGATGCATGCCGTTCTAGTAACCCTTGTGCGACATGTGGGCGGCCTTTGCGGTGACGATCAAGCGTCCGAGTTTACCGCGGACCTGACGGTTCTGCCTGAAATCCGGGAGAAGATCCTTGCACGGGTTGAGTCGGTCATGCCCAAGGAAGCTGATGCTACCGAGAGGCAGTTGGACGGACTTACAGCGTTCTGGGCACGGTGCGCTTCACAGCAGACGAGTCTTGTCTACTCGAATCCGAGGCAAAACCATCTCTTATATCCCGCAGGTAAGAAGAACGATCGTTATTGGGAGACGTTGCAATCCATGCGGAGCGTAGATGCACCCTGTAACATTCGTATCACCGAGAGAAGGTGAGGTTCTTGCGCATGAAATTGGAGCTCTCGAGTCTGAGGAAGGAAGTTCTGCGTCGAGGACAAGCCATAGTTCCCTTTGGCGTAGGCAGCATTCTCGATCTGCCCGAGGAGTCGCTGATTTGTCTTTCAACCGATTTCTGGGAGGAATCCCTAACCCGCCCGATCTACGAACCCAGATTGCAAGAGCGATTGGGGGTCACTGGTTTTCGGGTCCTGAAGTCTGCTGACGAAAACCCTAATGTAGGGGTGCCGTTCAGCTACTTCCCGAAATGGCTTTTTTGTCCCCAATGCCGCAAGTTTCGGCATATCGATGAATGGATAGCCCTGTATAGACAAGCCCATAAGAAAAACTTCAAGGTTCCCACCTGTGATGCGTGTAACCAAGTTCTAGTGCCCAGTCGTTTCATAGTAGTCTGTGAGAACGGTCACATTGACGATTTTCCCTGGGTTCAATGGGCTCACAGTCAAAGGCCAGTCTGCGAAAACCCAGTTCTGGAACTTAGGACAGTTGGAAGTAGTTCTGGCCTTGACGGCATTCAAGTGCGGTGTTTGTCATGTGGCGCGCCACCTCGCAACATGGTAGGTGCGTTTGACGAGGATCTGCACTCGCAATGCAGTGGTAACATGCCTTGGCTCTTTGCGCATGAGCCGTGCGATAAGAAGCCTCGAACTTTACAGCGGGGAGCTTCAAATGTCTATTTTCCGAGACTAGCCACCTCGATCGCAATCCCTCCCTACGTGGATAGACTGTTTGCAGAGATACAAAACACGGCTTATTGGGAGGTGCTTTCGACTCAACAAGGAGCTATCGATGATTCCATGGCCGAGTCTCTCCTGAAGATGATCGCAAGTGCTCTGGACCGCGACTTTGACGAGATCAGAGATGCCGTTAGCAGGATGCTCGGAGATGCGAGGACGCCGCACCCTGCTATCACTAGCGAATCGCAGTATAGATTGGACGAGTACAATGCCTTTCGCCGGGAGCCTGCTCCTGATAACGACGGCTCGGTCGACTTCCACATAGAGATTCGGGATCCATCAGACTACGAGATATTCGGGTTGAAGGGCGTGACTTTGGTCCATCGTCTTCGGGAAGTCCGGGCACTCACTGCGTTCAGCAGGATCTACCCGATTGATCCGGAGGAGCCCTATAGCGATGATCCCGGTGCACCTCGAGGTCGGGCGGTGCCGCTGGGTCGAAAGCGATCGGCATGGCTTCCGGCAATGGAAGTACGGGGCGAAGGGATATTCCTCGAGTTTGACACTGAGTTGCTGGATACTTGGGCACAGGACTCAAGCGTATGCACGAGGGCCACGATCCTGGAAAAGAACTACAACGAGATGGCCGGGCGGCGGGAGCTGCGTTGCAGGCACATTAGTCCTCAATTTGTCTGTCTTCATACTCTCGCTCACTTGCTTATTAGGCAGCTGAGTTTTGAGTGTGGGTACGGGAGTGCCTCGTTGAGAGAGAGAATCTACTGCTCTGTGTCCCCCGGACGGCGCATGGCGGGCATCCTCATCTATACAGCCAGCGGCGACTCGGAAGGTACCCTCGGCGGATTGGTGAGACAGGGCAGGCCGGAGTTCTTGACGCGGGTGTTCACTACGGCGCTTACTGAGGCCACTTGGTGTTCATCAGATCCCCTGTGCGTTGAAAGCGAAGGGCAGGGTTTAGGAGGTCTTAACCTCGCTGCTTGTCACGCGTGTTGTCTACTGCCCGAAACGAGCTGTGAGGAGTTCAACAGATTATTGGATCGTGGTCTCGTCGTCGGTTTGCCCGATCGGCCTGAACTGGGCTTCTTCTCTGGCTTGGTTCAGGTATGAAACGGTTCTGCTCCTTTTTGCTGTTTGCGCACAGTCCGGAAAGGGGACAATCAGGGCAGCGTGGGTCACGACGAATGCATACCGCGTGTGCCAAGTCAAGAAGTGCCCAGTTTACTGCCTTTGGGCAGCCGAAGGATACGAGGGCATCGGCAAGGTCCCATGTCCGCTTCTTCGCGTGTGTGGCGCCTGAGGATAGCTTTTCGCCAAGTAGCCGCTCGAGTACTCTTGTGACATTGACATCGACTATTCCAAAACGTTGGCCGTAGGCAAAACATAGTACTGCTCTTGCCGTATAGGGACCTACGCCGGGAAGAGCCAGTAGATCTGAGAGTGTCTGAGGTACGCGACCGTGATAGTCGGATGATATGACACTGAGCGCTCTATGGAACTGCGGTATTCTCTTGCGCAGTCCCAATGGCTCCAAAGCGGCTGCGACTTCCTCGATTCGGGAGTTCCTCACTGTGTGAGCGTTTGGGAACTTGGACAGGAACGCATCGTACACGTTGACGACCTGCGAGGCTCCGGTTCGCTGCAGCATGAATTCGGCCACGAAGACCCGATACGGATCTGACGTCATTCGCCACGGCAACTCACGCCCATTCACTTGTGACCACCTTAGCAATTGGTCACAAACGATCGCGGCAAACTTACCATCTAGCACGGCGTCATCTCTCCCGTGAGTGGTAGAGTGTAGCTGCCCAATCGGAGCATGTCATCTATCTGTTGTCTCAACGCGACTCCGAGGTGGTATGCCAATAGCGGAGGTACGGCGTTGCCGATCTGCCGGGCGATCGACGTGATCCCTCCTCTGAACTCCCATCTGGACTGTCTCCCAGTGATAGGAAATGACTGGAGAACCGCCATCTCTATCGTATCGAGCCCACGATGCTCGATGGGATGGATGTACCTTCCCTTGGCAGGGTAGATTGCACCGGTTCGTATTGTTACGCTTGGACGATTCAGCAGCAAACGACCGAAGCAATCGCTGCCCGAGAACCCGCTTTCTCTCCAACACCGAAATTTGAGGTGGTCAGGGAGGTCACGCCAACACATCGTTGTCCCCGGCTGAATATGCTCGATCATCTTCACGATCGAGGGACTCAGATTGGCTCGATAACTATCGGGCCGTTCGTAGTGCTTTGAGGTCAGGCGGGAAAAGGCCCTTCCCACCGTTTCCCAGCGCTTGAGCCGGATCGTCCGCCTGCAACCCGAGCTCTCCAGTAGTCCTTGGAGCCTGGCCTGCTCATCTGAGTCGGGGTCGAAGTGCGTCGGCAGCGGGAACGCCGGGCTCTTGTTATCTCTTCTTCCTATCATGAACACTCGGTATCGCTTTTGAGGTACTCCGTAGTCTGCGGCGCATACGAGGCGCAGGGTTGTCTCATAACCCGTCTCCAGAAAAGCATCGCGCATGAAGTCGACAATCCTTCGATGATTCTGCAGCATGCCGCGGACATTTTCGAAGAGGAACATGGCGGGGCGTGCTTCCCTTACGATACGTATGAAGTGACGGTATAGACGACCGTTGGCCGTCTTCTCTCCATCTCGTTTACCGAGCGAACTGTATGGCTGGCAAGGGGCCCCCCCGGCTACGAGTGCCACTTCACCGGGTTTCAGGCCGGAAACATCCAGGATCTCCTGTGAGGTCAATTCCGTGATGTCACCGGTGCCAGCCAGAGGCCACTGCGGCCGATTGTGCCTAATAGTATCAATGCAGTCCGGGTCGTTTTCCACAAAGGCTTTCACTACAAAGCCGGCTTGCTCCAACCCCAAATCTAGACCTCCGGCACCAGTGAATAGACTTATCATCGGCAACCGTCCAATAAGGTGGGTGGACTGATCGGGGAAGTTCGGAATCCAGTAGTAGCTCTGATGAACCGGGTCCCAGACCGTGTTACCACTAGAGGTTCTTTCTTCGCTGCAACTCCGCGGTACTACTAAACCGCCTGTCAGAGTTCTTTCGGCATCCATCTTCGGTCCCCACTTCAAACAAGCCTGAACGGCACTGTTCCCTGATTTCTTCACGTTTGGACGACGCTCCTGCCTTGTCTAAGAGGGGTAACTAACGCGCGCAATCCTAACCACAACACCAGAGAAGGGTCGTGTAACTTGATTTCATATCGAGGGCCGAGACTTGGCTGCCGGAGCTCATCCGGGCTCCGGAAGTGAAAAGGGCCTGTCTTGGGAAATAGGAGGAACTCTATACGTATTTGAACTTCGCTATGATGGGAACCCCTGGCTTGGGGAACCTCCATGATCCCTGAATGCCTGATGCAGAGCAGGCTACTTCGAAGTGCAGCATGGCTATGCCGCACGACAGGCGCTTCACGGAGTCGAAGCCTACGTCCCCCGTGTCGACCGAGAGGGTCACTCCGTCTCTGTCCACTCTGAAGCGCCAAGGTTGCGCGTTTCCGGCAGATGGGGCCCACCTGGCCGCCTCAATAGCCTCTTTGAGTCCCTTAGGCCACCGCGGTCTAGGCAGGCCGGTTACGATCTCGGATAGGGGTTTCCGGGTATCTGACTTGAGCAGAGCCCGTAGCGCCTTATCACCCAGCGTCGTGCCTTTTGCCTCGTAGCCTAATGGGGTCACCGCGATTACCTTCCATCCGGGGGGCAGGTTTACCCTGGCTAGAACTCGGTCCTTGCTGAAAGAGCCCGTCATCCAGCACGTAGCCAAGCCGAGCGAGGTCGCTTCCAGTATGATTCCTTCTCCTAGGTAGCCGATCGCTTCCATATATCTCGGCAGGTGGAAGTCGCCCGCGAAGGCAACGGCCGCAGGCGCGTTGGTAACCTTCCCAAGGGGCCCTACGTAACCGGTGAAAATGCGCGAAGCGTCCTGAACCACCAGATAACCCCGCGCGCGCTCGCAAAGGGGCGAAAAGCCCGCCAGCAGCCCTTCTATGCGGTGAAGGGCCTCTGCCCTGACCGGCCTCTTGCGATAGGAGCGTACCGAGTAACGATCGGCTATGGCTTCGTTCCATGCCCGGAGCCGCTCTTCACCCAAGTACGTGGCCAATCCTCTTGTCAACGCGCCACCTTCCCCGGCGGACTCAAGTTGTGGTCGCACGTTATTCCCAATGGCTACTATACCCTGAAGACAGCCGAGGTTCCTTCAAGGCGCCGCGCAGTTTGGCGGAAGAAGTCGAATGAGTGAACCGGGTCAACGAGACGGGTCAAACCGGCTCAATAGACTGGGCAGTGACCTCTCAACAGACCGGCTCAGTGACCGTCTCAATAGACCGGTTTCAGTGGACCGTCTAAGCAAACCGTCTCAATAGCCCAACTTAACAGACCAGCTCAACAGACTCGCTCAGTAGGCCGGCTCAGTAGACCACATCAATGAACCGGACCGCATCCCTTTGGGAAGTTCAGCGGGGTGCGGTCCGGTCCTGGGCTTGGGGGAATCACCGCTCCTAGTGGTTCCGGGTCTGTATGTGGGAGGTGTACTTCCCCGGGGGATCACCGGGAAACCTGTTTTCTAGTTACTCATCCGCTTAGGTGTTCATCCAGTTCCAGCGCTTGGATTCCTCGATATCGAACCACATGCCCGTCCTCGAGAGGTACATGAGCATGTTCTCAAGGGCGACCAAGTGCTCGTACTCTTCCCGGCGGATCTTGTCAAAGATCTCCTTGGTGCTTCCTTCTGATTTCTTGAAGAGCTCGTCGTATGTCTCGTAGGATTCCTTTTCCAAGGCGATCGCCTTTTTCAAGACCTCAAGCTGGTCTGGGTCTGCCTTTGCCCTGGACACTTCGTCGAACTGGGCGAAGGCCGCCTTGATCCTGCCCTCGATGGGGGCGCATCCGATTTCAACACTGGGATCGGGCTCACCAATCGCTTCACGCCCCAGTTCCTTGAACCACGCGCAGTGAGCGAGCTCGTCCGCTGCCAGTTCCTCGAGCAGTGACTTGGCCAAGGGGTTCGAGGACTTCTCGGCCATCTCCTTATACATCTTGTGCCCGTGCTCTTCGGCGCTCACCGCCATCCTAATCGCTTCTTCTATAGTAGCCGCGTCTACCGGGTCCATTCTGCCCTGTCCGTCATTCGGCGTGTCGGTCGTCATCTCGTAGCGTTCCATCACATGTCCCTCCCGTTTTCACGTGTTCCCTTCGTCTCTACCTAAAGGGTATAGGAAGGAAGACCAGGAGAGTATGTCCAACCGTGCAAGATCTTAGACAAGCCTAGATCCTTTCGCTTGTCGAAGGATACTTTGCCTGCTATGACGAAGTCCTGAGTCATCCCAGACTTGTGAGGAGGCAGTGGCATGTCGTCCAAGGTGGATATCGGGTTTGACAGATACCTTACGTACTCTGAACTTACCGACTATCTCAGGAAGACCGCCGAGGCCTATCCTGATCTAGCCGACCTCGAGTCCGCAGGAAAGAGCTACGAAGGTAGAGACATCTGGGCTCTTACGCTCACGAACAAGAAGACCGGTTGCCCCAAGAAGAAGCCTGCCCTGTATGTTGACGGGAACATCCACGCAGGCGAAGTCACGGGCAGCATGGTGGCGCTCTACCTCATTGATTACCTGGTCGACAACTACGGCAAAGACGAGGAGGTTACATACCTTCTGGATACCAGGACCTTCTACATACTCCCGAGGGTCAACCCGGACGGCGCCGAGTTATATCTTACCACCCCGACGCAGCTCAGGAGCAGCGTCAGGGTGTGGCCCGACGAGGAGGTAGACGACCTGCCGGGGCTCCACAGGGAAGATGTGGATGGCGACGGTATGATCCTTCAGATGCGAGTGAGAGACGACGGAAGAGGCGAGTGGAAGGCCTCGGAAAAGGATCCCCGGCTCATGATCCCCCGCAGGCCTGGAGAGCGGAAAGGGCCGTTCTACCGCATCTATCCCGAGGGGTATATCAAAGACTACGAAGGCGAGCCAATAGAAGTCCAGAAGCCGCGTTTCGGCCTTGACCTCAACAGGAACTTCCCCTCTAACTGGGACACGAAGGTCCCGGGCGGAGGGGATTTCGCAGGCAGCGAGCCCGAGGCAAGGACGATCATAGAGTTCATCATAAAGCATCCCAATATAGGCGGAATCCAGGCTCTCCATACATCCGGCGGGTTCTACTACAGAAATCCGTGCCAGTATCCTGAAGACAAGATGGATCCGCAAGACCTGAAAGCCACGAGGGAGATCGCGTGTGAAGGCACACGCATAAGCGGCTATCCCGACGTGAAGTCTCCCAACCGGGCTACGCTGACGGAATGGGCCTACGAGCACAAAGGCATTATCGCGTACACCACCGAGCTGTGGAACCGCTACGCCAGGGCCGGGATAGACCTCATTGAGTGGCAGAAGACCACCGATCCGGAAAAGCGTGAAGCGCAGAACGCGAAGCTCCTTGAGTGGAACGATAGGGAACTGGCCGGCAAGGGCTTCAAGGACTGGACTCCCTTTGAGCACCCGCAGCTCGGTCCCGTGGAGATCGGAGGATGGGATCCCAAGTTCTGCGCGCAGAATCCTCCTCCGTTCCTGCTCAAGCAGGAGTGTCACAAGAACGCTCTGTGGATCATGAAGCACGCGGCGGCCCTTCCCGAAGTGCACATCACCTCGCTCAAGGTTGAGGACATAGATGGCTGCGTCAAGAAGGTTACCGCTGTGGTCGAAAACTTCGGATACCTGCCCACATGCGTGACCAACAAGGCGAAGGAACTGGGAGCCTGCAAGGAAGATGTTGCCGAGCTCCTGCCCGGGCCGGGCGTCCAGGTCCTCGGAAAGGCCAGGCTTGAGGCCGGGTTCCTTGAGGGTTATGTGAGCGGAGGAGGAAGAGGCGGTCCGGCCAAGTCCGCTGCGCGCTTCACCTGGATGATCAAGGTGGATCCCGAGGCTTCCACCAAGTTTGCCGTGGAATACAAGAGCCAGAGAGGCGGCACGGTCCGCAAGGAGTACCCGGAGGAGTGATTAGAAGGCAGAGCGGCAGATCGGGCGATTGGTACCTAGAGTGACCGGCACCTACTACATGGCGTGACCAGTAGATTGACCGGCATCCTCCCGAACGCGGGGCTTGTGATCGTCGCGGATGTTCGCGACCCGTTCAGCGCAGGCCCCGCTTATTATTGACCCGCTTGAGTTTGGCCGTTCGCCGCCAAGGTCCGTACAACCCGACGCCAGGGTGTGGGGCATCTGGCAGTCATACCATTCATACAATGATTGCTCAATAGTCGCTTTCTGCCGGATAGCATAGGACTAACTGTTACTTTTTGATAGATAGACCGGGGCTATCTAGTGATTTTCGCCAGTTAGGTCGGGTCTATCTATCGTTTTTAGCTAGATAGACCGACGCTATCTATCAGTTTTTGCCAGATAGGCGCCAACCGGCGCCGTGTCGGAGTTCAGATAGGGGTTGCCTGTTGACAAGTGCTGATCCCCACTTGTAGATTAGGAAAAAGCCTGGAAGTGGTTGACATGGCTACCGCAATATCCACGAAGAACCTCACCAAGGTTTTCCGTACTGCCACGAAAGAGCCAGGTCTTAAAGGCTCCATCCGTAGCACCTTCCGCCCAAGTGTCCGGGAGATCCATGCTGTGAAGGGCATCGATCTCGAAGTCGAGCGAGGAGAAGTCGTAGCCTTCATTGGCCCGAACGGAGCGGGGAAGTCCACCACCATCAAAATGCTCACGGGCATCCTGTACCCTACGTCGGGCGAAGCCAACGTCCTGGGATTTGTTCCCTGGCGCGACCGCGAGAGCCTGTCGTACAAGATTGGTTCGGTGTTCGGGCAGAAGTCCCAGCTGTGGTATCACTTGCCCCCATCCGATACGTTCAACCTGCTTGCGAAGATATATGAGATGGACCGGGGCGAGTACGAGAAGCGGAAGGACTTCCTGGTCCAAGCATTCGAGATAGGCCCGTTCTTCAACCAGCCGGTCCGGAAGCTTTCCCTGGGCCAGCGGATGAGGTGCGAGATTGCCGCCTCGCTCCTCCACGGTCCCGAGGTCATCTTCCTCGATGAGCCCACCATCGGACTGGACGTGGTCGCCCGGCAGAACGTGCGTCAGACGCTGAAGAGGTGGAACGATGAAGAGAAGGCGACGGTCTTCCTAACGTCCCACGATGTGGGTGATATCGAGTACCTTGCGGACAGGGTAATCATGATAAACCACGGCCAGGTTGTTATGGATGACAAAGTGAAAAACCTCAAGTACCACTACCTCAACAAGAAGATAGTGGACCTCAGAGTGTCCGGAGAGGTAAAACTGCCGGCGCTTGAGGGAGTGAAGATAGTCAAACAGGCGAAGTCGGGACTCAAACTCGAGGTGGATACAGAGGTAATAGATATCAACGCGGCGGTATCTCACATCCTCAAAGAATGTGAAGTGCAGGACATAAGCATCTCCGACCGTCCTTTGGAGGACATAATCGCCGCCATCTACCAGCGGGAGGAGGTGGCGCCTTGACTGAAGTGGGGAGACACAGGCAAGGAGCAAGTTGGTCAAAGAAGATCGCCAAGTACGTGGAAATGCTGCGCATCACCGTGCTTACCGATCTGGCCTACGCCTACGACATGCTGTCCCGCCAGCTCTTCCTTGCGGTAGTGATGTTCGTCTTCGTCAAGCTGTGGTCGGCCACCTACAGGTGGGAGGGCGCTGTGTCCATAGGCGGCTATACCATGCGTCAGATGCTCTGGTACCTCGCGCTTACCGAGTCCATTTCCATGAGCACGCCCCGGACGGCCGCCGACATTGACGACGACGTCCGTTCCGGGAGCCTGGCTTACTCTCTCACCAAGCCGTACAAGTACCCGTGGTTTTTGTATGCGAAGCACATGGGCAAGGCGCTTGTCGGCTTCTCCGGGAGCCTTATTATCGCAGGAGCCGTCGTATGGATCGCAGTAGGTCCGCCTCCAGTGACGGCGCTTTCGTGCGCGTTGGGCCTCTTGACGGCTCTCCTTGCGTGCACCTTGGACTTCTGGGCCCAAGTGGCCATTGGCCTCAGCGCTTTCTGGATTGAGGACGGCTCGCCGTACAGGCTCCTGTACTCGAGGGTGAAGATGCTTCTGGGAGGGATGCTCCTGCCGCTGGAGCTTTTTCCGGATGTCCTGAGACGCGTTGTGGCGTTCCTTCCGGTCGGGCAGATCTACCACGGGCCGGTAAAGACCTTCGTGAGCCTGTCGCTCCACGAGTTTGTCGGCACGGTGGCGAAGCAAGTCCTCTGGACCATCGTGTTCATCGCGCTTGCCGGCGCAGTATACAAGGCGGGGGTGAGAAGGGTCAATGTCCACGGAGGATAGGGGCACGCAGGACTGCCGTGACGGCACCCTCGCGGATGGCCAAACGGTACGTGGCTTACACGCGATACCTAGCGTTCAGGTGCAATGTGGCACTGACGTGCCCAATGGTCCTGAGGAGCGGGGCGCCGGAAGGCCGTCGAGACCACCCCGCGGCTTTAGGTCCTACGCTTCGTTTGTTTATGAGTATATGAAAGCCAACCTCGCCATGCAGATGGAGTACAGGGCTACGTTCATAGGACGGGTCTTCGGAATGATGCTGAACGATGCCATGTGGCTCTCCTTTTGGCTCCTCTACTTTGCGAGGTTTCCTGTGGTCCGGGGATGGGAGCGGGCTGACGTCATTACGCTCTGGGCGATCTGCGCATTGGGCTTTGGCCTCTGCTTCAGCCTATTTGGGAACATAAGCCGGTTAGCCTCCATCGTGGTTAGGGGCGAGCTGGATTTCTACCTGACCTACCCGAGACACGTGCTCCTGCACGTCGCAACCAGCCGGATGGACCCGACGGCGCTTGGCGACGTGGCTTTTGGACTCGTGGTTTTCTTCGTCCTGGTAAAGCCCACGGTTACCCAGGCGCTCCTCTTTGTCCTGTCAGGAGTCCTGGCGGCGTGCATCTTCTTCGGGTTCACGGTAGTGGCTCACAGCCTCGCTTTTGTTCTGGGCAGCTCGGAGCTTCTTTCCGAACAGGCCACGTCCATGCTCATCCATTTCGCGACTTACCCGCTGGGGATTTTCGACGGGCCCACAAAGGTCGTCTTGTTCACCTTGATACCCGCCGGGTTCATTAACTCTATCCCCGTAAGCGTGGTAAGAGGTTTCGACCCGGTCTTTTTCGCCGGGCTCGCGGCGGCCGCGGTGTTACTCGTAACCGCGTCTGACAGGATCTTTAAGGCTCTCTTACGAAAGTATGAGTCGGGCAACCTCATCCAGGTGAGGATGTAAAGAGGAGAAAGAGTCGCGGTTGCGGTTTAAGATGGGTACCGGATAGGGGAAGAGAGGGCACAGGATACAAGTGATGGGCCCTGGTTAGCATGAGATAGGCCAGGGACAGGCCAAGACAGGCAAGAGACAGCAAAGAGACGTGCGAGATACAGACAATAAGCCGGACGAAAGGCACACAAAACCTACGAAAAGGGCTGACTTAGGGTATGGGTTCTTTCATGGTTCTTCTTGGGTGGCTGTTGGACATACTCAGCCTCAAAGGGCTTTCTGACGCGATATTCACCAGGTTCGCGACTCCCAGCGATCCTGACTACCCAGTCCATAGGGCAGTGTGGGGGCTTTTGGCTGCCGGAGAGGTTGAGAAGGCACACGCGCTTGCGCGGGGAAGGTGGGAGCGTTCTAAGTCGCCCCGCTCAGGCAGGGACTACATCCACGTGCTCCTCAGGAAGCGGGACTTCTCCGAGGCCGAGAAGGTAGCCGCCGAACTTGCGGAGCGATACCCGGAGAACGCATGGCTCAGGATGCTTTACGGCGATATCGTGCGTTTCTTCTCCGACCCTGAGAATCCCGAGAGAGCCCTCGAGATTTACCGGCAGGCCGACCCGTTGTGCACCGCAATGCTGCCGGACCATTACCCTTTGTCCGTCCTCCTCAAGAGGGTGACCAGGATCTACCGCGAGCGTGGAGACGAGGATGCCCTGCTTGAATCGATGGAGCGTTTCCTGTCGCTGAAGTCCACCAACTTCCATCACGATGAGTTCATCCTCCTGGCCGAACTGCACCTAAAGAGGGGCAATAGGGAGAGGGCCAGAGAGGTCCTTGAGACCGGCTGCAAGGCGAAAGTGAGAGATGTCCACCTCAGGGAAGCCTGGAGGAAGATGGGGTTCGGGGATCCCCCGCCCATACCGCCCAGAAAGAAGGCCCTGCCGGACCTAGGCGGGTACGAGAAGGTCCCGGTCAAGACCAAACTCCTGACCGAGGCCGACGACCCGGTCGAGACAGTTAAGTCCTATGTCGAGGACAGCCTGAAGCCCGGTGACGTGGTGGCTTTTTCATCGTGCGTGGCGGCAATCATGGAAGGCCGGATGCTCATGGAAGGGACAGTTCCGATAAGCCTTCTGGCGAGGTTTACATCTAGGCTGATCGCAGGGCGGCACCCTGTGGGGGCATTTACGTCCTCGGCGCCCATGGCCAACGCCCTGTCGGCCCAGACCGCCCTTGAGGAAGTGGGGGCATTGCGGATTTTGGTGGCCATCGTTGCGGGCGGCATAGGCAAAGCTTTCCGCAGGGACGGCTGGTTCTACGTGGTGGCCGGACCGCAGGTTGCCCAGATAGACGACATCCTCGGCTCACTTCCGCCTTACGATTACTACGTAATGCTCGGCCCTAAGGACCCGTACCTCTTGTCCAACCGGATCGCCCGCGGACTGGGCGACGGTGTTGGCGCTGCCATTGTGGATGCCAACGACCTCGGCATCGCATGGGCGGTCGGGTACTCCGACAGAGTCGATGCGAAGGCCCTCGAGACCGCCATGGCCGACAATCCCGCAGGCAACCAGGACCAGATGACGCCCATAGTCCTAGTGAGGGTGCTCGAGGGCAGGGCAGGTCTACTGACAAGTCCGAGGTGATCCGCGGTCCTCGCACCGAATCCTCGTACGTGCGTTGGGAGACACGGCAGAGCAGGCTCGAGATCATTTGGACGATCTCGCAAATCGGACTTGAAGGATAACGCAAAGTAGATGTAGAAAGAAGTGTACCTTGGAATATCCCATTCACAACCCAATACACCTGCGGATGAAGGTGGCGGGAGAGTCCTGGAACGGTCTACTGGTTCCCGTACGCTGCCCAATGCGAGGGGGCGGCGTCAGGCTCACGCACGGGAGCCAGTATGGCCGCCAATAACCGGGCGCCGTAGGAGCAAGGGCCTTAAAGGCCCGAAACTCTCAGGTACAAACACTGTCATCTGACGCGTCTCTGGAGAGCCAGCTATGGCACCAAAGGGGAAACTGCCGCATGGCAGCAATCTCTCAGGTAAAAGGACAGGGATCGGGGATTCTCCCGGTCCCTTGTTTGCATTTTAAGGAGAGGAAGGGACGGGCGCACGGGACGAGGACTCGGGGGCCTTGGTGAAGAATGGGTGATCCCGGAAAGGTTAAGGTATTGGAGGGCAGGTTTAGTTCAGTCTAGGTCGTAGTCGGCATCTAGTTTCAGTCGTCCAGAGGCAAGGCAGTTTGGCTAAAGGTCCAAGGCGAAAAATCGGGAGGTGAGTTTCGGAAGTGGCAGATCTTAAGAAGACTCCGCTGTACGACATCTACGAGAAGTACGGAGGTAGGATCATCGACTTCTCAGGTTGGGCTCTTCCGGTCCAGTTCACCAGCATCAAGGAAGAGCACGCCGCGTGCCGCGAGGCAGCCGCTCTGTGGGATGTCTCCGACATGGGAGAGATCTTGGTGGAGGGTGCCGACGCCCTCAGCCTCTTGCAGTTCCTCATGGTCAATGACATCTCCAAAGGGTACCCCGGCAGGGTCATTTACAGCCCCATGTGCTATCCCAACGGCGGCGTGGTAGACGACATGATGATCGTCTGCATGCAGGGCGGGAAGTACCTTCTCGTCGTGAACGCCGGCAACATTGAAAGGGATTACGAGTGGATTCTGACGGCATCCAAGTACTTCAAGGACGTGACAGTCAAGAACCTCTCGGCGGACGTTGCGGAAGTCGCCCTCCAGGGCCCCAATTCCGAGAGGGTCCTCCAGAGGATCTGCAATTATCCTCTCAATGAACTCAAGTACTACCACGCTGCGGAGCACGTGGATGTGGCGGGTATCGACACCCTTATCACCCGCACCGGTTACACCGGCGAAGACGGCTTCGAGATCTACTGCAAGGCTAAGGACGGTATCGCCCTCTTTGAGGCAATACTCGAAGCCGATGAGGGAGACGGTCTGGTCCCCGCAGGTCTCGGATGCCGTGACACGCTCCGGTTCGAGGCGTCCATGCCGCTCTATGGCCAGGAACTCGATGAGAACCACGGTCCTCTTGTGGCCGGTCTCGGCAGGTTCGTGGCTTTCGGCAAGGGGACCTACTTCGTAGGTTCCACCGCTCTCATGGAGCAGCGTGAGAAGGGGCTTCCGGCGAAGCTGGTAGGGCTCGAGATGCTCGAGAAGAGCGTCCCCAGGACCGGCTACAAGGTCCTGGACGAGTCGGGAGAAAAGGAGATTGGCTACATAACCACCGGCTCTTACGCTCCGACCCTCGACAAGTACCTGGCCATGGCATACGTGCCTGTTGAGGCAAGCGCAGTAGGCACGAAGGTCAAGGTCTTGATCCGCAACAAGCCGTACGCGGCAGAAGTAGTCAAAATGCCGTTCTACAAAAGGGGGAAGAAATAAGTGACTTATCCGGCGAACCTGAAGTACACGGAAACCCATGAGTACGCCAAGATCGAGGGCAACAAGGCGTACTTCGGCATCACCCACTACGCCCAGGACCAGCTCGGCGACATCGTGTTTGTCGAGCTTCCCGAGGTGGGCAGAGAGATTAAGGCCGGCGAGATCTTCGCGACGGTCGAATCGGTGAAGGCAGTATCTGACTGCTATGCTCCGCTGTCGGGCAAAGTGGTTGAGGTCAACGAGAACATCAACGACTCGCCCGACCTCCTCAACAAGGATCCTCACGGCGAGGGTTGGATCTGCGCTGTCGAGATTTCCGATCCTTCCGAGGTCAACAAGCTAATGGACGTCGCAGCCTACGAGAAACACGCAGCCGAGGGTGGCGGTCATCACTAATGAATTACCTACCGAACACACCTAAAGACAGGGAGGAGATGCTGAAGACGATAGGCGTCAAGTCTATCGAAGAACTCTTCAGCGACATTCCCCCGGCTCTTAGGTTCAAGGGCGATATGAAGCTCCCCGCGGCCCTTTCCGAGAGCGAAGTGGCGAAACTCATGCGGGAGCTTGCGGCGAAGAACACGGCTCAGGACTTCGCGACCTTTATCGGCGCCGGAGCCTACGACCATTACGTGCCTGCCGTCGTAAGGCACGTTTTGGGCCGGTCGGAGTTCTACACCGCCTACACGCCCTACCAGCCTGAGGTGAGCCAGGCGGTCCTCCAGTCCATCTTTGAGTACCAGACCATGATCTGCGAGCTCACCGGGATGGACGCAGCCAACGCGTCCATGTACGACGGCGCTTCCGCCGCCGCCGAGTCGGTGACCATCGCTTCCGGACTTACCCGCAGGAAGACTGCGCTGGTCTCGCGCTCGGTGCACCCTGAGACGAGAGGGGTAACGGAGACCTACGCCAAAGGTCACGACATAACCGTCAAAGAGGTACCGTTCGAGAACGGCGTCACTTCCGTCAAAGAACTCGAGAAGATGCTTTCCGGAGACGTTGCCTGCGTGGTCATCCAGCAGCCCAACTTCTTCGGGAACATCGAACCGGTTGACGAGATCTCCAGTAAGGTCCAGGCCGCAGGCGCCACCTTGATCGTCCAGGTGAACCCCATGAGCCTCGGCGTTCTCCGCCCGCCTGCCGAGTACGGCGCCGAGATCGTTGTCGGCGAGGGACAGGTGTTCGGGAACCCCATGGCTTTCGGCGGTCCGTTCCTCGGGATCCTGGCCGTTAAGAACAAGTACCTTAGGCGCATGCCCGGAAGGCTTGTCGGAGAGACCACCGACAACCGCGGCCAGAGGGGCTTCGTGCTTACCCTGCAGACCAGGGAACAGCACATTAGAAGAGAGCGCGCCACGTCCAACATCTGCTCCAACGAGGCGCTCAACGCTCTCGCGGCTACTGTCTACCTGAGCTGGCTCGGCAAAGAAGGTATCAAGGAGCTGGCCGAGCACTGCGTGGCCAAGGCTCACTATCTCGCCGATGCGATTTCCGGTCTCAAGGGCTACGAGCTCGCGTGGAAGACCCCGTTCTTCAACGAGTTCGCAGTTAAGTGCCCGGTAGACCCCGAGAAGATAGTGAAGTCGCTGGTCGAGAAGAAGATCCTGGCCGGATACCCGCTCGGAAGGACGTATCCGGAGCTCAAGGACCACCTGCTCATCGCAGTCACCGAGAAGCGCACCAAGAAGGAAATGGATGACCTTCTTGCCGGATTGGAGGGATTGGCATGAGGCGCCTGGAGCCCTTGATCTTTGAGATATCCAAACCGGGAAGGAAGGCATACTCTCTTCCAGCGCTCGAGGTTGAAAAGAAACCCATGAGCGAGTACCTGCCTGCCGGAGAACTTCGGACCACCCCGGCCGAACTGCCGGAAGTCTCGGAAGTTGACGTCGTCAGGCACTTCACCAGGCTGTCCCAGCTCAACCACGGCGTGGACATCGGGTTCTATCCCTTGGGTTCGTGCACGATGAAGTACAACCCCAAGATCAACGAGGAAGCCGCGAACCTCCCCGGGTTTACCGACATCCACCCGTATGCTCCGGAAGAGACCGTCCAGGGAGCCCTGCAGCTCATGTATGAGCTCCAAGAGTACCTGGCCGAGATCGCCGGCATGGATAAGGTGAGCCTCCAGCCCGCGGCGGGAGCCCACGGCGAGCTCACCGGTATCCACATCATCCGGGCCTATCACAAGTCGAGGAACGACGCCGCGAGGGCAAAGATCCTCATCCCCGACTCGGCCCACGGCACCAACCCGGCTTCGGGCGTACTGGCCGGCTTCCAGACTGTGCAGATACCCTCGGACAGCCGGGGTGGCGTGGACATCGAAGCCCTCGAGAAGGTTATGGACGAGACCGTTGCGGGACTCATGCTGACCAACCCCAACACGCTGGGCCTTTTCGATGAGAACATTGAGAAGATCCAGGAGATCGTCCACAAGAAGGGTGGCCTCCTGTACTACGACGGGGCCAACGCCAACGCCATCATGGGCATTGCCCGACCGGGCGACATGGGCTTTGACGTCCTCCACTTCAACCTGCACAAGACGTTCTCGACGCCGCACGGCGGCGGCGGTCCCGGATCGGGTCCGGTTGCCGTCAAGAAGGAACTGGCACAGTTCCTGCCCGTGCCCGTCGTTGAATTTGACGGCCAGAAGTACTACCTGAATTACGACGTGCCCAACACCGTCGGCAGGATGAAGTCCTTCTACGGGAACTTCCTGGTGATGGTCAAGGCTTACGCGTATATCAGGTCGCTGGGTCCCGACGGACTCCGCGAGGCCAGCCAGGACGCGGTGCTGAACGCCAACTATATCCTCCGCCGCATACTCGAGTACTACGACCTGCCTTACGACAGGCACTGCAAGCACGAGTTCGTGGTCTCGCCGCAGAGGATAAAGAAGGAGACCGGATGCCATACAATGGACATCTCCAAGCGCCTCCTCGACTACGGCGTCCACCCGCCGACCAACTACTTCCCGCTTATCGTGGACGAAGCTATCATGGTGGAGCCGACGGAGACCGAGTCCAAGGAAACCCTGGACTACTTCGCCGACGCGCTCATCGCAATCGCCAAGGAAGCCTACTCCAATCCGGAGATGCTGCATAAAGCTCCCCACACCACGGTAGTGGGACGCCTCGATGAGGCAGGTGCCGCCAAGAACCCGAGAATCAGGTGGCAAAAGGGAATGTAACCATCCTGGGGGCCTTCCGGACCCGTTCCCCCGGGCGCGGTCTTGGTGAAGGCTCCTTGGGAATATGGCAAGGTACCGTCGGGAGGAGGTCCGCCCTCCTCCCGACACGCTATACGAGAGTTGGGTGTTACGGGATTGGAGAGAAACCGGAGCTCAATGGAAAAAGCGTTTGAGGATGCCATGGAGGCGCGGAAGAAGGACCGTCCGCCGGTCCTTTGGGCGGTCTACCCGACAGGCACCATGGCCGTAAGTGTCACTGGGGCGGCGTGCCCGCTCAAGTGCTCCCACTGCGGCGGCCACTACCTAAGGCACATGGTGGACATTGAGCGCCTGCCGGATGTGCTTCAGGAGAAGAGGCCAAAGAGCATCCTCCTTTCGGGCGGCTGCGATACTTCGGGAGCCGTCCCGCTGCTTACCCACCTTGACGAAGTTGCGGCACTATCGCGCCGCCTTGAGACAGAGGGAAGAGGCTTTCGGGTGAACGTTCACCCGGGAGTGGCGGCGCCGGAGGCGGCCAGGGCGATAGCCCAGACCGCGTCAGTGATATCCTTTGATTTTGTCTTGGACGATGAGACCATAAGGGAAGCCTTCCACGGGAAGTGGACCGGCCGCGACTATGTGGAGACCCTGAGGAACCTGCGCTCGGGAAAAGCCGAGGTAATACCCCATATCCTCGTAGGGCTCTACAAGGGCCGCCTGAAGGGCGAGTACGATGCCGTGGATTTCTTGCTCAAAGAGGGAGTAGGGCGCATCATCTTCATAGTTTTCATCCCGACGGAGAACACGGCGTGGCAGGATTATCCCCCGCCGCCGCCTGAGGAAGTCGCAAGTCTCATCGCATGGACCAGGACGCGCGCGCCGGGACTGGATATATCAATCGGCTGTATGCGTCCTAGAGGCAAGTACAGAGAGCTTTTGGACCCGCTTGCAGTACGGGCGGGTTGTGACCGAATAGTTCTGCCTCACCCCCGGGCGCTCAGGGAAGCCGAAGCGCTTGGGCTTACAGTGATCAGGAAGGAAGAGTGCTGCTCCTTTGACCATATTTAGTTTGGAAACCGTCCCCATAGGAGTTTCATCGGGCACAGCTTCAGTTTTGGGCCTTAAGCGGATAAAGCTCATGGAAAAGCCGATGACCGCCCACTTCCTGTTCGGTGAAGATTGCCTGAACCAATGCGCTTTCTGTGCCCAAGCAAGAGGGAGCAAGTCTGCCCCCAACCACCTTTCCAGGGTTACCTGGCCGAGGTTTTCCTGGGAAACCCTTAAAGAGCCCCTTCGTGTGGCTATAACTCAAGGGACCTTCAAGAGGGTCTGCGTCCAGACCGTGGAATGCGTGGATTCTCAGGGCCCTGCCCTGGATTTCATAGCAAAGATCAGGGAGATATCGCCCGAAGTGCTGATCAGCGCGGCCCTAGGTCCGGTGTCGGTCGCGAGGGTGAAGCTGTTTTTCGAAAAGGGCGCAACCAACATCGGGCTTCCCATCGACGCGGCCTCGCCCGAGGTATACGAGAAGGTCAAGGTCGGGTCATTCGAACGTGCTTGGGACGTGGTCGAGAAGGCCGCCGGGCTCTGGCCGGGCCGCATATCCACCCACCTCATTGTGGGGCTGGGTGAGACCGAAGAAGACGCTGTGAGGTTCTTGGTGAGGGCCAGGTCGGCAGGAGTTACGGTCGGGCTATTCGCCTTTACGCCGGTTAGAGGCACTGCGATGGAAAAGACGCCTCCGCCCGATGTGGGGCACTACCGTAGGGTCCAGCTGGCCGCGTTTTTCCTGAAAAGAGGAGGAGACGCGGGGAAAATCGAACTCAGAGATGGGCGGATAGTGAGTATTGACCTGGACCGGCAAGACCTCTGGGAAGAGATTATTGCCGGCAAGCCCTTCGAGACGAGCGGGTGCCTGTACTGCAACAGGCCCTACTACAACGAGCGTCCCGGGCAGGTCATGATGAACTACCCGCGGGCTCTCACCGAGCAAGAAGCCAAGGAAGCCTTGAAAGAGAGCGGCCTGGCCTGAGTGCGACTTCAGGGAGGGGAGTCTTCGATGTTGGTCCGCCTGCTATCCCATGAGCCGGCGAAGGGTAGCTACAACATGGCGGTAGACGAGGCCATTTTAAGGTCTTGCGCGCGGGGTGAAACGGGACCTACGCTTCGTTTCTACCAATGGAACCCCGCGTGTCTGTCGCTGGGATATTTCCAGGACGTAAGCAGGGAAGTGAACATGGAAGCCCTACCGTCCCAGGGAGTAGATCTGGTAAGGAGGGTGACCGGCGGGAAGGCGGTGCTCCACGACAACGAGCTTACCTACAGTGTGGTAGTGCCGGAGAAGATGCTGCCCGGGTCCGTGCTTGAGACCTACCGGCGGATCTCTCAGGCGCTGGTTGAGGGCCTTCGCCTCATGGGCATTCCCGCCACCCTTGCCGCGCTGGAACACGGAGTTACATCCAGGGACCCGCGATTCCGCCAAGCGGCTTGTTTCTCGGCTCCCTCCTGGTTTGAGATCCTCTGGGAGGGGAAGAAGCTCATCGGGTCTGCCCAGAACCGCAAGAGCGGTATAATCCTGCAGCACGGTTCCATCCCGCTTAGGTTCGATGCCTCCAAACTTGTGAAGTGCATCCTCACGAAATCCCCGGAGCACGCCGAAAGGACCCGGTCAATGCTCGAGAGAAAGGCCGCCGGGGTATGCGACGCACTCGGGCGGGAATGCGAGAGGTTCGAGCTTGAGGAGCACCTCAAAGCGGGATTTGCCGCGGCGTTGGGTTGGCAGCTCGAACCGGGTAACTTAACGGCGAGAGAAGAAGAGGAGGCCAAGAAACTCGCGGAGACGAAATACGGAAACCCTGCCTGGACCATGGAACGGGGCAGGCAGAATGAGGACTTGCATTAGGAAGAGCGCTAAGGAGGAGATACAGTGTTTGATGTAGTCGTCATCGGCAGCGGTCCGGGCGGTTACGTCGCCGCCATCAAGGGGGCCCAAATGGGCGGCAAGGTCGCTTTGGTGGAAGGTCACAAGCTCGGTGGGTGCTGCCTCAACGTAGGGTGCATACCCACGAAAGCCCTTGTCCATGCGGCGACCACGTATCTGAACGCCAAAGAGGCCCACAAATTCGGCATCGAAGTCGGAGAAGTAAAGCTCAACCTCGCGGGCGTTATGGCCCACAAGGCCAATACCGTGAAGCGCCTCGTAGACGGACTCGAGATGCTCCTCAAAGGGAACGGCGTGACGGTCTACCGCGGCTGGGCTAACGTCCCTGCTCCCGGTAAGGTCGAGGTTACCTACGACGATGGCTCCAAAGAAATCCTCGAGACAAAGAACATAATACTGGCGACAGGTTCCACCCAGCAGCTTCCTCCCGTGCCCAAGGAGAGCCTGGCCCACGCTATATCCTCTGATGACGCCCTGGAACTTGATAAGGTCCCCGAGAGGATGCTGATCATAGGCGGCGGCGTGATCGCGGCCGAGTTTGCTTGCATCTGGAACGCTTTTGGCTCCAAGGTCGATATGGTCAAGCGTTCGCCTCTCATCCTGCCTCCGGTCGACGAGGAGATCTCCAGGCGCCTCATGCCCATGTTCAAGCGCAAGGGCATAAACGTCCATTCGGGTATCTACATTAAGGAGATGCGCGAAGAGGGCGGCGAAAAGGTCCTCATAGCAGACACGAAGGAAGGCGAACGGAAGGAGTTCCGTGCCGATGTAATCCTCATAGCCATGGGGAGAGTTCCCTTCTTCGGCGGCATCGATCTGCAGGCCCTGGGCGTCGAACATGATAAGTACGGAATCAAGACCGACGATACGATGCAGACGAGCGTGAAGGGCATCTACGCCATCGGCGACGTGGTGGGCAAGACCTTCCTGGCGCCCGTAGGGTCTATGGAAGGCATCGTGGCAATGGAGAACATATTCGGCCATGAGGCTCACATGGATTACAGCGTGATCCCCGCATGCGTATTCTCCATCCCCGAGTGCGCTTCGGTTGGCCTCAAAGAATCGGAGGCCAAGGAGAAGGGATACAACATCAAGGTTTCCAAATTCCCCTTTAGCGCCAACGGCCGCGCCCTGGCCATCGGCGAGACGGAAGGCCTGGTCAAGGTCATAGGTGATGCCGATACCGGCAAGATCTTGGGCGTCCATATCCTTGGACCTCACGCCGACGACCTCATCCACGAGGCCGCGCTCGCGATGCACGCCGGTCTCACGGCCAAGGAGGTCGTGAACATGATCCACGCTCACCCGACCCTTCCCGAGGCCATGTTTGAGGCCATGCACGGGGTGAGCGAGAAGCCCATCCACCTCCTTGCGAGATAAAGGGAGCCGATAGAAAAGAAAGGCGGGATATAAGTGAAATCACTGCTTCATGCCGACCCCGAGATTTACGCGGCCATTCAGGACGAGAAGAAGAGGCAGATGAGCGTTATCGAGCTCATCGCTTCCGAGAACCTGGTTACCGAGGCAGTACTTGAGGCCATGGGTTCGGTCATGACCAACAAGTACGCGGAAGGGTATCCCGGCCAGAGGTACTACGGAGGCTGCGAGGTTGTGGACGTGGCCGAGAATCTCGCACGAGACAGGGCCAAAGCCCTCTTCGGAGCAGACCACGTGAACGTCCAGCCCCATTCGGGAGCGCAGGCGAACACCGGAGTGTACTTCGCGTGCCTCAAGCCCGGAGATACCGTCCTCGGCATGAACCTTGCGCACGGCGGGCATCTCACCCACGGCAGCCCCGTCAATATTTCTGGGAAGTACTACAATTTCGTGGCCTACGGCGTCGACCGGAAGACCGAGCGCATCGACTATGACCAGGTGCGCGAGATAGCCAAGGAAGCGAAGCCGGCGCTAATCGTCGCCGGTGCGAGCGCCTACCCGCGCATCATTGACTTCGCCGCTTTCAAGTCGATAGCCGACGAAGTCGGAGCCCTCCTTATGGTCGACATGGCCCACATCGCAGGGCTTGTGGCCGCGGGACTCCATCCGTCGCCCGTGCCCCATGCTCAGTTCGTGACCACGACCACCCACAAGACCCTCAGAGGGCCCCGTGGCGGCATGATCATGTGCAAGAAAGAGTGGGCAACGGCCATCGACAAGGCCATTTTCCCGGGAATCCAAGGCGGGCCGCTGATGCACGTAATCGCCGCGAAGGCAGTCGCATTTAAGGAGGCCCTTGAGCCGTCGTTCAAGGAATACCAGAGCCAGGTTCTGAAGAACGCCAAGGCTCTCGCCGAAGCGCTCATGGAGCGCGGCTACAGGCTGGTGTCGGGCGGCACCGACAACCATCTCATGCTTGTTGACCTTACCTCCAAGGGTATAACCGGAAGAGATGCAGAGGTCGCCCTCGACAAAGTAGGTATCACGGTCAACAAGAACGGCATTCCGTTCGATACCAGGAAGCCCATGATCACAAGCGGGATACGGATCGGGACTCCGGCGGTCACCACCCGCGGAATGAAAGAAGCCGATATGAAGGTGATCGCGCGGCTTATTGATGAGACCCTTTCGTCCATAGGCGACGAGGCCAAGGCTGAGAAGATCGCCGGAGAGGTTAAGGAATTGACCGGGAAATACCCGTTCTACGCCTAAGGAAGATCTTTGTTCCGGGGACCCGCCCGGCCTGTCGCCGGACGGGTCCCTTCTGTGGTAAAATTGGCAAGAAAAAATTCCCAAGGGTGGAGATGGGCTCGTGGGATCTCAAGAGAAGCTTGCAAAGATTCGTGGGAAAATGGCAGGCGAAGGCGTAGATGCGTTTCTAATCACTACATACTTGAACTGGCGGTATCTCACAGGGTTTAAGGGGGATGCCGGGCAGATCCTGGTCACGGAGAACTCCTCCTACGTATTTACCGACTCCCGCTACACGGAGCAGGCAGAAAGCGAAGCTCCCGATTTCAAAGTGGTTCAAACAAGTTTGGACAGCGATCTCTTGAAAGAGACCCTCAAAAAGGAAGGGGTCCGCTCCCTCGCCTTTGAGAAGGACCAGGTCACCTACGCCAACTATGAGAGGATGACGGAGAGATTCGAAGGAGTCACCCTCAAAGGCATATCCGGGTGGGTCGAGGACCTCAGGATGAGGAAGACGCCGGAAGAGATAGCCCTCATCGCAAAGGCTCAGGAAATCGCGGATGAGGCGTTTTCGCTGGTCACAAGATCCGTAAGGGTAGGGGCCACCGAGAGAGAACTGGCCATGGAACTTGAGTTTACCATGAAAAGGCTGGGCGCGGAGAGCCTGGCTTTTCCGCTTATCGTGGTAAGCGGTGCTAGGTCATCGCTCCCCCACGGCCAGCCCACGGACAACAAGGTATCTCCGGGTGACTTCCTCACGTTTGATTTTGGGGCAAGGTATGAAGGGTATTGCTCCGATGAGACCAGGACCTTTGTCATTGGTCATCTCGATAAGAGGCACGAGGAGATATACAAGATCGTGTTGGAGGCCCAGCTCGCCGGCTTGGAGGCGGCTAAGCCCGGGGTGCCCGGGAAAGCGGTCGACGCCGCGGCGAGAAAGGTTATAGAAGACGCAGGGTATGGTGAGTATTTCGGACACGGGACGGGCCACGGTGTCGGTTTGGCCGTGCATGAAGGGCCCAGCGCCGGGAAGAAGGGCGAGACCATCCTGGAACCCGGTATGGTGATAACCGTAGAGCCCGGTATCTACATACCCGGATTCGGGGGGTGCCGCATCGAGGACTTGGTCGTGATTACTGAAAACGGCAAGGAGATACTCTCCGGAAGCCCGAAGGAATTGACAGTGATAGAAAGCTCCCAATCCGTAATTGAGTGAGGTGTCCGCATGATATCCACAAACGACTTCCGCACCGGAGTAACCATCGAGATTGACGGCCAGCCTTGGATCGTCGTCGATTTCCAGCACGTTAAACCCGGTAAAGGCGCCGCTTTTGTGCGGGCCAAGATCAAGAACGTAATAACAGGAGCGGTGCTCGAGCGGACGTTTAACGCTGGCGAGAAGCTCCCAAGGGCTCTCATTGAGCGCAGGGAGGCCCAGTTCCTCTACGCGGTCGATGATGACTACACGCTCATGGACAACCAGACTTACGAGCAGATAACCGTGAAGCGCCAAGACATCGGCGAAGGCGCCAATTACCTCAAGGAGAACATGAACGTCGTAGTATTGAGCTATGATAACAGGGTGATTGGTGTCGAAGTTCCCAACTTTGTCGAGCTCGTAGTAGTCGAGACCGAACCGGGCTTCAAGGGCGACACGGCGACAGGCGGCACCAAGCTCGCGAAACTCGAGACCGGTGCTACGGTGAAGGTACCGCTCTTTGTGAACGTTGGCGATGTCCTCAAGGTGGATACTCGGACGGGCACCTATATCGAGCGGGTGTAGTGTTCTACGGGTTGTGCATCCTCGTAAGGTGACCGGCGGCACATTGTTTTCGGCCAGTTGGCCGGGGAGTCGATAAAAAAGGAGGGGTTCAGATGTCTCAGCTAAAGGAGAGAGTCGCGTATCTCCAGGGACTCGTTGAGGGCCTGGACATATCGGACAGCACCAAGGAAGGCAAAGCGATAAGGGTCATTTCAGATGTGCTCAAGGAGATGGCTCAAGCAATCGAAGAACTGGCAGAGGCCCAGGATGACCTGGAGGACTATGTTGAGTCCATCGACGAAGATCTGTCGGATGTAGAGGAAGAAGTATACGGTGAGGACTTCGTGGAAATCGAATGTCCGCACTGCGGTGAGCTCCTAGAGATCGAAGCGTCGGTCCTGGACGATCCTGAGACTGAGATAGTCTGCCCTGAATGCGGAGAAGCGTTCACCCAGGACGATATCGAATGGGACGATGAGGACATCGACCTCGAACTGGAGTGCGACGAGTGCGACGGACACGGTCCGCGCGATGATGACGACGACGATGACGACCCCGGCGAGAAGGCCGACTAGGTCAGCGTACAGTGCGTAGCGCGGAGCTGTGTGGGTAACTGAATGAGCAAGTAGATAGGCCAACTGAACCGGCAGAAAAGCCGAGTGATTAGTCTCGGTTCCGGTTAGGTTGGAACGAAGGTCAGAGACGAGGCGCCCGACCGGGCGCCTCGCGTGTTTTCAGTCTTTCTTCCTCGCCCCCGCCTTCATCTCAAGCCGCTGTCATACCGCCCTGGTTTCCAAAATATGTTATGACAACGGGAGAGTGAAGTACCGGTGGGTTCTCCAGTGAAAACGGGCATTGTCTTGGCACCTCGAAGAGTCGGCCGGACTTCTGTCGACCGGAATCCTGACGGCCGGGTTCCTGCCGACCGGACTCATGCCGACCGCATTCCCTTTCGCGAAGATCCCGGCTGGGAATCTTTCGAGCGTGAGGTGCTCCCCTTGGTACCCGACCGCATCCGGCGCGGTATCTTGGGGGCCTTGCCCCGCGGCACGCCGGTCAACGAATTGCGGATCCGGTCCGGGCTTCCCGTTTGCATCGTCCTGCCAAGGAGCGACATCCTTTTGGACGGCTCCCGCCCCGGCATCCCCGAGATTGTAGCCTCCCGCGAGGAGATTGCGCGGACCTTGTCTCTGATCAGTGACTGTTCCTACTACGCGCTGGAGAGCGAATTCGCAGGCGGCTACATAACCATCCCCGGAGGGCACAGAGTAGGGCTGAGCGGGCAGGCTGCGGTCTGGACCGATGGGACGGTTCGGATACGCGAGGTCTCGGGCCTGTGCTTCAGGATTGCCAGGGCGGTGCGGGGCGCCGGCGCCTCACTGGCCAAGGAACTGGCCGGTCCCGACGGGCGGCTCGCCTCGACACTGATCGTCTCACCGCCCGGGGCGGGGAAGACCACTCTCCTCCGCGATCTGTGCCGCATCTCCGGTGAGGGGATGCCCGAGGCCGGGATCCGGCCTTGTCAGGTCGGCATCGTGGACGAGCGCTCGGAGATTGCGGCGTGCTATGGAGGCATTCCCCAGCATGACGTCGGTCCGCGTGCAGACGTGTTGGACCGGTGTCCTAAAGCGCGGGGGCTCATGATGGTCATGCGCTCCGCGGGACCGGACGTTGTGGCCACGGATGAGATAGGGGGAGAAGAAGACGCGAGGGCCGTAGCGGCGGCCATCTCAGGCGGCGCAGTCGTGCTTGCCACATGCCATGGGAGCAGTTTGGAGCAGCTCAAGATGCGGCCGTACTCCAGGTGGCTCATCACCGAAGGCTACTTCGATAAGGCGGTTGTCCTCTCCAGGCGGAAGGGTCCTGGCACCGTCGAGTACGTTGGAGATATGCCCAGGGCGTAGAGACTCTGTGCAGCCGGCTCGCCTCGATCCGTGCGCCGGTGGACGCATCGAGAGGACAAGAAACGGCACCGTAGGGAGGTAATGGGAGTGTTCCTCAAACTGGCCGGTGCGATGTTCATCGTGGGGACGGCAGCAGCGGCAGGCGCCGGCGCGGCCCGGGCTCTGGAAGAGGAGATCAAAGAGCTCCGTAGGCTAGAGATCGCGCTGGAGGCCCTCTCATCGGAAGTCTCCTACATGCTTCGGCCGCTTCCTGCGGCCATGATCGCGGCAGGCGAAAGGGCAGGAGGGGCCGTGGGCGAGCTATTTTGCCTCATGGGGAACCGGTCGGGGATATCGGGGAGGCGCACTCCGGAAGATGTGTTTCTCTCGGCGATGGAGGAGACCGGCGAGGCTATACCGCGGTTTGCGCGGGAGACATTGGGCGAACTGGTCAAGACCTTGGGTACAAGCGGTCATAAGGAGCAGCTCAGGTATATAGACATGTCCATAGACAGAGTCCGGTCCTTCTTGCGTTCGGCCGAGGGCGATTACGAGAAGAAGGCCAGGATGTACCGGCACTTGGGAGTTCTGACCGGACTTGCGGCCGTCATCGTGCTCATCTAGACGAGGGGGTTGGTCCATGCTGAGCGTCGATCTCATATTCAAGATCGCCGGGCTGGCGATTATCGTGTCCGTGCTGCACTCGGTCCTCAAGCAGGCAGGCAAAGAGGAGTACGCGTGGCTCGTCACTCTTACCGGAATAGTCATTGTCCTTACGCTGGTCACGGGTCTGGTGGCAGACTTCTTCAACTCTGTGAGGTCGACATTCCAACTGCCGTGAGGTGCATCCGGTGGACATTTTCCAGGTAGTCGGGCTTGGCATCGTCGCCAGCGTTGTCTTGCTTCTTGTGCGTAGGGAAAGGCCTGAACTTTCGCTCGGTCTCTCGCTCGTAGTGGGACTCATGCTCTTTTTCATGATATTGCCCCGGCTGTCAGCGGTCATCGCCGTGTTCGGGAACCTTGCCGCGGAGTCGGGTATCGAGCCCCTCTACTTCGGGATCGTCCTGAAAGTCCTCGCCATCTCATACGTTGCCGACATGGGGGCATCGATCTGCCGGGATGCCGGTGAGGAGATGGTGGCCACAAGGGTTGAGATGGCAGGGAAGATACTGATCCTGGTATCGGCCCTGCCCATAGTCCAGGAAGTCTTGAACGTAATCAGGTCTCTTATGTCGTAAGGGTGAGGGGAATGGGCAGGAAGGGTTACCTAAAGATACTTGTCCTCATACTCGGTCTCCTGGCGTTCCTCTCGTGCGCGTTTGCGTCGCCGGAAGGCCTCGTTGAGACAGTCGCGGGAGAGCCGCGGGGACCGGGCGACTCCGGAGACGGCGCTGAACTCTGGAGGTCTTCGCTTAGAAACCTGGAAGACTCGGGAGTCACTAACCCCATCGACCGCGTATTCAGGGACATGGTCGGGGACGGAGAGCTGAGCTGGCGGGGCATAGTGAGCGATATCTTGAGCGGCAAGGGGCTCCCCCTCAGCGACCTTGGGAGGGTGTTCGCGAAGACCGTAGCGGGCGGCCTTCTCGCGAACTCCAAGATACTCGGCAAAATCGTGCTCATAGGCGTCGCCATGGCATGCCTCGAGATCCTTGCCACGACCATCTCGCCCGGAGGAGTCAACAAACTGGCCCTGTGGGCGTCCCACCTCGCCCTCATCGCCCTGGCGGTGCTCTCTTTTCGCGACGTGTTGGGCATAGCAAGGACGGCCATGGAGAACCTGCGGTCTGCCTTTTTTGCCTTCATCCCTGCGCTTTCAGGGCTGTCGCTTGTTTCGGGCATGCCTGTTACGGCGGGGGTGCTCCACCCGCTAGTTTTTGGGATGGGGACCGTGGTCAGCGTCTTCGTCTTGGATGTGGCATTTCCCATGATATACACGTCCATCGCGCTGGATATGGCCGGCAACCTGGGCGGAGGGGAACGGGTATCGGGCATCGCGTCTATGCTAAGGCAGGTGGCCTTCATAGGGATCGGGGTCCTGATGGCCTGCTTCGTTGGGGCGGTACAGGGCCAGAGGGCGGCATCGGCCCTGGCCGACGGCATGGCCTTCCGGACCGCCAAGTACATGAGCGGCACCTTTATCCCGGTTGCCGGAAAGCTCGTAAGCGACACTATGGATATGTTCTTTTGTTCGGCCTACGGGTTAAAGTCGGCCTTGGGGCTTGCCGGGAGCATCGCCCTCTTCGGCGTGCTTTTCTCCCCCCTCCTTGAGATCCTTTCCTGCCTGGTTGTCTGGCGACTTTCGGTGGCAGTCCTGGGGCCTCTCTGCGGCAATGAGGTCAGTAGGTCTCTGAAGAGCATGTCGGACGGGATTGCCCTTCTCGCAATGTCCGTGTTTGTGACGTGTTTCGTGTTCGTAATCTGCCTTTCCCTGGTTGCCCAGGCGGTCAGGCCGGTATAGGGCTTGTTCTTTGTGGACTTGTTTTCGTGGAGGTGTGAGATTTGGAGTCCGTGAGAGTGTGGGCCCGGGGAGTGTTTCTCCTTGCCGTGTTCGCGTCTACGGTGATGCTCCTCGTCCCCAAGTCGGTCGTGCGGCAGGCCAAGTTCGTGTCCGAACTGCTCATCCTTTTGTGCGTCATCGCGCCTCTGGCAGGGATCTTGAGGTCGGGCACCCCCGGTCTACCACAGACGGCTACCGAGACGTTCGCGGATTTCGCCCTGGGGGAGTTCTACAGTAACGAAACGGCCCGCCGCATAAGAGAGTTGGGTGAGACGTGCGGGGTTGGGGTAAAGGCAGTTTCGGTAAGCACGAAAGACGGAGGGTTTTCCCTGGATCGGGTGGATGTCGAGGTTGAGCCTACATCCGCGGATGAACTGGCCGCATTTCGCGAGGCCATCGAGATTTACACGGGCATTCCCGGTGAAAAGGTCGAGATATCAATCCTTGGTCCTTAAGAGGTGAGAACGAAGTGAAACCCACCATGGACGCGAAGGTCCTTCTTAAGCCGCAGAACCTGCGACTTGTCCTCTTGGGGCTCGTCGGAGTAGCCCTCATACTGGCCGGCACTTTCCTAACCGGGCGGCCGAAGAAGGGTACTGCGGAAGACGCCACCGTGGCGGAACTCCTCGAGCACGCACGGACTATAGAGGCCGCTCTTGAGGAGGCCATAGGTTCCATACGCGGCGTCGGCAAGGTCAGGGTCAAGGTGACCCTGGCGTCAGGACCCGAGACCATCTACGCTGAGAACGTGTCGAGGTCTATGAGCTCGCAGACCGAGACTTTGGAAGGCGGCCAGACCAGGCAGAACATCTCCGAAAACGAGGTGGCACAGCCCGTAAGTGGCCGGTTCGGCTCCTCGGAGACTCCTTTGATCGAAAAGACAATCCTCCCACAGGTGGCCGGCTGCCTCATTGTAGCCGAGGGGGCCTCGTCTTCCGGAATTAAGGAGGATATCTACCGTGCCGCCCAAGCGCTCTTGGGCATCCCGCTCTACAGGATCCAGGTGGCTCCCATGAAAGGAGGAAGCTAGAGTGCGGTTCGCGAGCTTTTCAACCGGGGCAACCGGTCTGCGCGTCCTGAAAAGAGTAAACTGGAAAGTCGTCCTGTACATCGTGCTGCTTGGGGCTCTTCTGTACTACATAGCCTCCAAGTGGTCCCAGTTCGCTTTGTTTTTCTCAGACCGAGGCGTAGTGCCCGCCAGCACACTTGCGGGCGAGGATACCGACTTCTTCGTCGAGTTCAGGCTAGACAGGGAGAAGACCCACAAAGAGCAGGTCGACATGGTGAAAGCCGTGATGAACGACCCGAAAGCGTCCAAGGAGGCGAGGGACGCCGCCCACGCCCAGTACCTCTTCCTGGTGGACACGATGGGAAAGGAGCTCAAGATCGAGGGGCTCCTGAAAGCGAAAGGGTGGGACTCTCTTGTCTTCTTGTCGCCTGATGCCTGCACCGTGGCGGTGAGGGCGAAGTCCTTGACCGAACGGGACGTGGCCCAGATCGGAGAAGCAGTGAGGAAGGTCACCAAGCTCGGGCTCGAGAAGATCACCGTGTTCTCCTGTGAATGAGCCTGGCTTGTGAATGTGAAGGAATTGTGAATGAAGCCGGCCCTTGAGTGCGGCAGGCTTATCGGTGCGGGTGGCTCGTGAACGAGACCTGCCGTGAATGATACCGGCTGACCTGCGGAGATGCGCCGCCAGGCACGGTGGAATGCCCGTGGCCCGCATTGCAGGTTAGCTGGAACACTTTGTATAATGGTTCGTGTAGTGCTAGATAGACATAACGCTGAGGCTCTTTGACTTATGAGCCGGCTTAGGAGGATAACGGGTGTCTGGAGATCAACCTACCGGGACGGATGCCGGCATTCGTGCCGAATCGGAAGTCAAGATATCCGACGAAGTGATCGGGGCCATAGCTAGTACGGCCGCGTGCCAAGTGCAAGGGGTTGCCGGGATGTCCAGCAGCATTGTTGGCGACCTAGGAGGAGCTATCCTTGGAAGGAAGAACCCCACCAAGGGAGTCCGCGTCATATCCAACGACGGCGAAGTGGCTTTGGACCTCTATCTCTCCGTGAGGTACGGAGCCCGAATACCGGAAGTTGCGTATAAGGTACAGGAGAGCGTCAAGAAATCTGTGGAGAGCATGACCGATCTCAAAGTGACTCAAGTCAACATCCACGTTCAGGGAGTGACGTTCCAGGAGCAGGCCAACTTCGACGCGGAAGACCAATAATCCGGTGGGGTGGATATATGGGGATACTTGACAGGGTGGTTCTAAGCCTCTATGCACTGGCTCTCACGGTAATATCTTTCCTTACCCTGCTCGTAACCTTCGGGTGGGAGCTTCCGACGGTATGGACGAGGAACATAATGACGTCGTCGTCAGGCAGGACCACGGTCGGCATCGTATCGTCTCTCATATTCCTGGCGGGGATTAGGTTCATCTACTACGCCTTCAAGAAAGTGCCCGACCAAGCCGTAATCCACGATAGCGACATGGGAGAAGTCAGGATCTCCCTGATGGCGGTCAAGAGCTTGGTATCGAGGGTAGTGTCCAAGATCCCGGGAGTCCGGGAGGTCAAGACTCGAGTGCACTTGTCCAAGGGAAAGACAGGCATCTGGGTCGCTCTGGACGTGAAGGCCGCCTTGGACGCCAACCTGCCCGACCTCTCCGACAAGATCCAGAAGACCACGGCGAGCTATGTCCGCGATATCGTTGGCGTGACTGTTGAGACGGTAAAGGTTACCGTATCCGACATATCGATGGACCCAAGACGGTAGGAGGTACTTCCGCATGGCACAAGTATGGGAGAGAGTCCTCCAGTACATAAAGGAACATCCGGGCAGGGCTACGGGTGCTACCATCGGGCTTCTGTGCGGTGTGTGCCTAATCTCCCTCGGCCTGTGGAAGACTCTTGTCCTGGGGACGGCTACGTTTCTCGGGTATTATATTGGCAAGTGGATAGACGATGAGGGAAGGGGTATTAGGGAGTTCCTGGAAGAGAAACTTCCGGGAAGACCGGATTTCCATTGACAAAGAAAAAGGCAACGATCAAGAGGCATGACTCCAGGGTCCTTGCGCTTTCTGCGCTTTTTTGTTGGGAAAGTGTCAAAGAAGGTGACCTTGAGACCATATTCCAAGATATAGCCCAGGACTTCTTCGGAAGTCTCATCCCGTCCGACGCGCCTCAGAGCCTTGAGTACGCGAGGCGCCTCTTCTATGAGACCGTGAACCACGTTGGCGAGATTGATGCTATGATATCCCGCGCTTCCCAAGGATGGGCTATTTCCCGAATGCCCAAAGTGGACCTTTCCATCTTGAGAATGGCCGTTGCAGAGGTTTTGTACGTGAAAGAAGCGCCACTGGAAGTAGTAATAAACGAGGCGCTTGAACTGTGCAAAGAGTTCAGCACTCACGCAAGTCCCAGATTTGTCAACGGTGTACTTATGGGCATATTTCGTGTTGTTTAGTACAATGTGAAGTGGTGCTTTTAGGCGCAAAGAGAAAAGTGGGAGGCAGCCGGATGAACGAGATACTGGTGAAGAAGAACCTTACCCCAGTCACGAAGCTCATTGTCGTAAAGAATCCCTTTGTCGCGGCCAAGGCCCAGCCGGGCCAGTTCGTCATCCTCCGCGTCAGGGAAAACGGCGAGAGGATCCCCTTGACTATCGCCGACTACGATCGCGAGAAAGACACGATCACCTTGGTTTTCCAGGAAGTTGGCCTAAGCACCATTCTCCTGGGTAAACTCGAGGTCGGCGACAGCATATTGAACCTGGTAGGTCCTCTTGGAGTACCCGCCGAGCTCCCCGAAAGCGGAACCGTCGTGGCCGTTGGAGGCGGAGTAGGCGTAGCGCCTATTCTCCCCAAGTGCAAGGAGCTCTACAAGCGTGGAGTCAAAGTCATAAGCATCATCGGAGCCCGTTCCAAGGACCTCATCATCCTGGAGGATGAGATGAGGGCGTGCTCCCATGAAGTGCATATCTGCACCGACGACGGAAGCCGTGGTTTCAAAGGGTTCGTATCGGACAAGCTCAAGGAACTCATCGACGGTGGGCTTAAGTGCGACGAGGTAATCGCGGTAGGGCCAATCCCCATGATGCGTGCCACATGCGAGACCACTCGGCCGTACGGGCTCAAGACGTGGGTCTCCATGAACCCGATTATGGTAGACGGCACGGGCATGTGCGGCGCCTGCCGGATCACCGTGGGCGGCAAGACCAGGTTTGTGTGCGTTGAAGGACCGATGTTTGACGGCCATGAGGTTGACTGGGCCGAGGCCTGGCTGAGGGCCGGGACGTACAGGGCCGAAGAGAAGGTAGCCGTTGAGAGCTGCCAGTGCGGAGGTGGAAAGTAATGCCCGTGAAACAGAGAACGCCGATGCCGATGCAAGACCCCGCCGAGCGGGCAAGAAACTTCTCGCAGGTGGCGATGGGATACACCGAGGAAATGGCACTGGCCGAAGCCGCGCGCTGCCTCCAGTGCAAGAACCCCCAGTGCGTTGTGGGCTGTCCCGTATCGGTCCAGATCCCCAAGTTTATCGGACTTATCAAGGACAAGAAGTACAGAGAAGCCATTGACGTAATTAAGCAGACTAACAGCTTGCCCGCCGTCTGCGGTAGGGTTTGCCCCCAGGAGCACCAGTGCGAGTCCAAGTGCGTGCTTCTCAGGACCGGGCAGCCTATCGCCATCGGACGGCTGGAGCGTTTCGCGGCCGACTGGGAAGCGAAGAACGGCGCTGCGACGCCCGAGAAACCGGCCTCAAATGGGAAGAAAGTTGCCGTCGTGGGAGCCGGCCCCTCTGGGCTCACGGCGGCAGGCGACCTGGCCAAGTTGGGCTATGAGGTAACCATCTTCGAGTCGCTCCACGAGCCCGGTGGCGTTCTCATCTACGGGATTCCCGAGTTCAGGCTTCCCAAGGAAGTCGTGAGGCGCGAAGTTGAGTACGTGAGAGCCCTTGGCGTGAAGATCGAAACCGATGTCGTCGTCGGACGCACCATCACCATAGAAGACCTGTTTGATGACGGTTTTGAGGCTGTGTACGTTGCTAGCGGCGCAGGACTCCCCATGTTCATGCGCATCCCGGGCGAAAACCTGAACGGTGTCTACTCGGCCAACGAGTGGCTTACCAGGATCAACCTCATGAAGGCCTACTTGTTCCCCGAGTGGGATACCCCGATTAAGAGAGGGAAACGGGTGGTCGTGGTCGGAGCGGGCAACGTCGCTATGGACGCAGTGAGGTGCGCGCTCAGGCTTGGCGCCGAAGAGGCCTCCATCGTCTACAGGCGGAGCCGTGCCGAAATGCCCGCTAGGGCTGAAGAAGTCGAGAATGCCGAGGAAGAGGGCGTCAAGTTCCACTTCCTCACCAACCCGGTGGAGGTCATTGGAGACGAAAAGGGCTGGGTCAAGGGCCTTAAGTGCGTGAAGATGGAACTCGGCGAGCCCGACCAGTCGGGAAGGCGTCGTCCCGTGCCCATCCCCGGTTCTGAGTTCGTCATGGACTGCGACATCGTCATCATGGCGCTCGGCACTTCGCCGAACCCCATCATCTCCCAGACAACCCCGGGTCTGAAGGCCCAGTCGTGGGGTGGACTCATCGCCGATGAGAAGACCGGCAGGACCACCAGGGAGCGGGTCTGGGCAGGCGGCGACGCCGTGACGGGTTCCGCCACGGTAATCTTGGCTATGGGCGCAGGAAAGGCCGCAGCCAAGGACATCCACGAGTTCCTTTCGGGACCTCAGGACAAGTGGTGAGGTAGGGCCCTGACCTCTGAGATTGCTGCCCCCGGTACATCCCCGGAACGACTCGGGGAGGTATGGGGCTGAAGGGGCTCGAAGTTATTCACAGGCGACAAAACCGGATACCGGCCAGGAGCTGGCCGGTATCCTTCGTCAAGAGAGGTGATTCGCCGCTCATGGATCCGAACAAGGCGATAACCGTATCCCAGCTAAACGCCTACGTGCGGGACCTTCTCCGGTCGGACGGTTTCCTCCAGCAAGTTGTGGTGAGGGGCGAGATCGCGAACCTCCGCAACTATCAGGGGCACCTCTACTTCACGCTGAAGGACGAAAAGGCCAGCGTCAAGGCCGTTATGTGGCGGAGCGACGCGCTCAGGCTTTCCTTCGTGCCATCGGAAGGCTCAGAGGTCATAGCCGCGGGCAGCGTATCTGTATTCGAGCGCGACGGGGTGTACCAGATTTACGTCAATTACATGGAGCCGTCGGGCCTCGGAGCGCTGTACGCCGCCCTTGAAAAGCTCAAGGAGAAGCTCGAGAAGGAAGGGCTCTTCCGTCAGGAGAGGAAGCGGCCTCTGCCTTTCTTTCCGAGGAGAATCGGTCTTGTCACGTCGGTCCGCGGAGCGGCCATCAAAGATATCGTCAGCGTGGGGAGGCGCCGGTTCAGGGGAGTATCCTTTGTCGTCGTGGATGCAAAGGTCCAGGGAGACGGAGCCGCCCAGAGCATCATCCGCGGCTTGAGCATATTGAACCAGGTCCCCGAGGTAGACGTCATCATTATCGGGCGGGGCGGTGGTTCACAAGAGGACCTTTTCGTTTTCAACGACGAGGCTTTGGCGCGTGCGATCTATGCCTCCCGGGTGCCGGTGGTTTCGGCCGTAGGCCACGAGAGGGACGTGACGGTGGCCGACCTCGTGGCCGATGCCAGGGCAGCTACTCCGTCGCAGGCCGCCGAACTGGTGGTACCGGCGGCTCAGGACCTCATGTCGCAGGTGAGAGGCTACGAAGAAGACATGCGAAATGAGGTCTACAAGATGATCGGCGGGTACCGCCAGATGCTGAGCCTCCTGCGCGGGAGGCCCGCCCTGGAAAGACCCGACTGGTTCCTGGTGTCATGGAGGGAATCCCTCATGCGGTCAACCCGAGACCTTGAGTCCGCCATGGCCGCAGTAATGGAGAAGAAATCGGTCGCTTTGGCCAATGTATCCGCCAAGCTGGATGCTTTGAGCCCGCTCAGAGTGCTTTCACGAGGGTTTAGCCTGGTGCGCAGGGTGCCAGACGGAATGATCGTGAGGAGCGCGGAGCATGCGCCCCGGGGCACAACCGTCCAGGTTTCTTTGATGAAGGGGTCGCTGGTGTGCCGGGTTGAGGAATCTGTGGCCGGCGAAGATGGAGAGGAAGGCCGAGAGAAAAAAGAAAAGGCGAGCGATCTTTGACACAGGGCGATAGTTCCGGCGCAGAGATTACGGTTTTTCTCGTAATGTTAACAGTGCTCGGCGCGGGGTTGACAGCGCTTGACGTAGGGTTGACAGTGCTTAACGTAGGGCGAGAATGAGGGGGATGACCATGAGCGTGCCTGAGGAGATGGATTTCGCCAAGGCTCTCAAGCAGCTGGAGGAGATAGTGAAGCTCTTGGAGAGCGGAGAACTTTCCCTCGAGGATTCACTCGCGAAGTTCGAGGAAGGAATAGCTTTGGCCCGACGGTTGGAGAGTATCCTCGATAGGGCAGAACGGAAAGTCGAAGAGATTCTTTCCGCTCCCAAGGAATCCGGAGTATCGGAGGACCCAGGTACCGGAGATTAGTCTCATGTCAAGTTAGTCGCATGTCGTGGTAGTCGTACGGCAGGTTTGTTGCACGGCGAGTTAGTATCGTGGCAAGGCTATTCGCACGCAGTGTTAGTCTCGTTGCAGGTTAGTCGCATGCCAGGGCTAATCTCGGGAGACAAAGTTGGTGGCATGCCGGGTCGGTATCGTCGCGAGCTTGTCTCGTACCAAGTTAACTCATGCTAAGCGAGTCTCATACCACGCTGGTCTTACACCGGGCTAGTCTTAGGCCCAGCAAGATTCGTGCCGTCGCAGCCTGGCGGCTCATGGTCGAGCGCGGCGCTCCAGGGTTTGGGCGTTGGGGTTGAGTTGGAAGCTTTGAGATTAGGTAGGGGATTAGGTCGGAGATTAGGTTGGAGGTTAGGCTTGTGGAGGACTTGTTCAAAGAACTAGATTGCCTCAAGGCGTCAATAGACGAGGCCATGGAGGCGGCCGTGTCCGGTTACCGCTGCGACGTGCCGCTAATCCGTGAAGCCATGGCCTACTCGACGGAAGGCGGAAAGCGCCTCCGCGGCGCAATCGTCCTATCGACCTACAAGAGTCTGGGCGGCAATGGAGACGCCATGCCCTTCGCGCTGGCCATTGAGATGATACAGGCATACTCTCTCGTCCACGACGACCTGCCGTGCATGGATGACGCAGACATGCGCCGCGGCCGGCCTGCTTGTCACAAGAAATTCGGAGAAGCCATGGGAGTCTTGGCCGGGGACGCCTTGTTGACATTGGCTTTCGAGACCGCATGTACTTCTGACCTTCCGCCCTACCGGGTCGTAGAGGGAATACGGGCCCTGGCCTATGGGGCCGGAGCAGCCGGGATGGTAGGGGGCCAGGTGCTCGATCTGCAGCCGGAGATGTCAAACGACCGGACCGATGAGGCCACTCCTGCCGACCCAGCCGGCCAATCCGATCCCGCTGAACGGGTCCGACTCATGTACAGGTTGAAGACGGGCAGGCTGTTTGAGACGGCCGCCAGGCTCGGGGCCATACTGGCCGGAGCTCCTGACGAGATCGTCCGGCGGGCAGGAGACGCGGGTATGAGCTTCGGCGTCGCGTTTCAGATCTTGGATGACATTGAGGATGCAAGTCAAGGCGGGACAGAAGACCAAAAAGCCACTCTGCCGGCGACGATATCCTTGGAGAAAGCCCGCGAAGAGGCCATCATGGGCCTCCAGAGGTGCCAAGAGCTGTGCAGGCAATTTGCGGGACCGGACTATCTGCTGGGAAGACTCGCCGCTCACTATCTCGTGAGTAAGCTGGGCTAAGCTCGGCGTTTCATATAGTCCTCGGAGTTCCCGAGGAGCTCCCCGATATTTGTCCGAGCCTCCTGTCGCCCCTCCTGTCAGTGCTCCTCTCGGAGGATATGTACATCTTGCGCATTCTTGAGAGATCGCACATTGGCTTCAACCTGCCTATCAGCGGCGGGCGTGAGTGTCAGCTTCATTTGATCAACTGATCAACTGGCATAAGCTGCAAGATCGAGCGATGGTATCTAGCAGAAGATGCAAGATCCGTCGGCGCTATCTAGCAAGAATCACCACATAGGAAGGTTGCATCTGGCAAAAAAAGGAACATAGGATGCCGCCAACTAGCAAAATGTGACAGTTACTCAACTATCGAACTATCGGACGGCGTTCCTGAAGTCACACGAAGGCTATTGAGAGACCTGCGAAGGTCGCTCGAGGCCGTGACGGTCGTCCGGCGACGATCCCGTGAGGCCTGGCGATGGTCCAGCGATGATTACGCGAGGTCATTGTGGTCACGCGAGTCATACGGAAGCCAAGCTGCGGTCACGCGAGTCATACGGAAGCCATGCGACGGTCCCGCGAAGGTCGTGCGCAGGCCGAACCTTGAGATAAAACCCCAGTTAGAGTATAATTTCTTGTACGCTCCGGGTGGGCGCAGTATTCTAGTGGGCTGACCCATCTCAAAGGCGGGGCTAAAAATCCGTCACGGGCCATACCGATCCGCCCTGAGGGGGTGCCGGTTGCGCCCAGCTTCCGGCCTCTTTAGGGAAGAGGAAATCAGGGAAACCTACAACGGCATGTAGGGGAGAGCCCTGGTTTCGGTGGGACGATCGTCCCAGCGGTTCAATCCCTATGAGGAATGGCCTGCCTTGAGTGGCCGGGTAGGAAGGTTCCTCCTGAAAACCCGTTGCTGCAAAAAAGGCTAGAGATGGGGGGCCTTTGAGGAAAACTCCTAGACTGTCCCAAGTGGGCGCTTGTGGGGTTGCGGTGTGAACTAAGTGGTGATCCAGCTCTGCCTGCGGCGACGCGGCAGGCCGGCCTTAAAGGGGAACCGCCGGGGGCGAAAGCCACGGTAGGCCGGCGGGAAAGCCTGCTGGACCTAAAGTCACAAGATTAACTGCAAGCGCTGCCCCTCGGAGGCGGAAGACAGGCATGGGCAGAAAGAAGAGAGAGCGAAGTTTCCTGACCGGAACGCTTGTTTTCGCACTCAGTGCCTTTATCCTTAGCTTCTTTATGAACCTCACGTTTGAGCGATTGGCAGAGGCGATCCCGCCTGCATTCGGGGTGCCTCTGTTTTTCATTGTTGTCATGTTTGGGATCATGAGCGACGCCGTGGGGCTCGCCGGAACCCGGGCAAAAGAGCAGTCGCTTCTTTCTATGGCATCCAGGAAGGTCCCGGGGGCGAGAGAGGCGGTTTGGTTCGTGAGGAACGCTTCTAAGGTTTCATCCGTCTTTAGCGATTTGGCAGGTGATGTTGCGGCCACTATGGCCGGCGCTCTGGCAGTTGCCCTCGTGTACAGGACAAGACAGTACGTGCCTTTCGCCGACTGGGCCGTTGCGACCAGCATCGCCGTGGGAATAGCGTCTATGCTGAGCGTCGGGGGTAAGGCACTTTTCAAGCCCCTGGCTTTGAAGTACGCTGAAAGCATAATCCTGTTCCTCGGACGGATCCGGCGCAGAATCATACGGGAGAGGAAAGGGTAGATGTCAGGAATCTTGAGCATCCAGTCACCTGAGGACCTAAAGCGACTATCACCTCTTGAACTGCGGGCGCTCGCAAAAGACATACGCGACCGCATCATCGAAACGGTATCCAAGAACGGAGGTCACCTGGCGTCTTCACTGGGAGTCGTGGAGCTTACTCTGGCGTTACACTCCGTATTCGACGCTCCGAGAGACAAGATCGTCTGGGATGTGGGCCACCAGGCATATGCCCACAAACTGGTCACAGGCCGTGATCATCTTTTCCACACCCTGCGCCGGCTGGGCGGAATCTCGGGTTTCCCAAAACGTGCGGAGAGCCCTTACGACGTGTACGACACGGGTCACGCCTCGGGTTCCATTTCCTACGCTCTGGGGCTTGCCAAGGCGCGCGATCTCAAGGGCGAAGACTACCACGTAATAGCGGTAATAGGCGACGGGTCGCTAACTTCAGGCGTGGCGTTTGAAGGCCTAAACAATGCGGGCGGCCTTGGGAGCCGGCTAATTGTGGTCGTCAATGACAACTCCATGTCGATATCCGAGAACGTTGGAGGCTTATCGTTCTACCTCACGGCTCTGAGGCTCGCGCCCTTGTACAGGTCCGCTAAGGCGCGTTTGGAGAGGGTCCTCGACAAGATGCCGAGCCTCGGACCGGCTGCCGTGCGGATGCTCCGCAGGCTCAAGGGCGGTATCAAGCACTTCCTGTTCCCAGGGTCATGGTTTGAGTCGCTGGGCTTCGCCTATTACGGCCCCATCGACGGATACGACATAGAGGCCATGCAGCGTGTTCTTGAGCACGCCAAAACCCTAGAGGAACCTGTCATAATCCACGTCGTCACCAAGAAAGGGAAAGGCTACGAGCCTGCCGAGAAAGATCCTGAGAAGTATCACGGCCCGGGTCCCTTTGACCCGGTGACCGGAGAGATATTCAGGAAAGCAGGGCCTCCCGCTTGGAACAAGGTTTTCGGAGAGGCCATGTGCACGTTCGCGAAGACCCATCCCGGACTTGTGGCGATCACCGCGGCCATGTCGGACGGGACGGGACTGGGCGAGTTCAAAGAACTGTACCCCGACCGGTTCTTCGATGTCGGCATTGCCGAGAGCCACGCCGTTACTTACGCGGCGGGGCTGGCCCAAGGTGGGCTTCTCCCCGTCGTTGCGATCTACTCTACTTTTCTGCAAAGGTCCTACGACCAGATAGTCCAAGACGTCGCCCAACAGAACCTCAAGGTCGTGTTCGCGATTGACCGAGCAGGACTTGTCGGAGAAGACGGAGAAACCCACCACGGCGAGTTTGATCTGAGTTATCTGCGAACGGTTCCCGGCATGGTCGTGATGGCTCCCAAAGACGAGAGAGAACTCGTGAACATGCTGTACACGGCCCTCAAGGTCCCCGAATCGTGCGCGATAAGGTATCCGAGGGGAGCTGCTCCTGGAACGCCGTACCGGGATGCACTTCAGAATCCCGAGGTGCTTGAGATTGGCAAGGGTGAAGTCTTGTCGCGGGGAACCGACGCTAACATCCTGGCCGTGGGGAGCACCGTCTACCCGGCGCTTGAGGCGTCAGAGATCCTCTCTCGAAGCGGCATCTCGTGCGGCGTGGTAAACGCCAGGTTCGTAAAGCCGCTCGACCGGGACCTGATTATCGACCTCCTAAACTCCGCGCCGCTTGTGGTTGTGGAAGAAAACGTGGCAGCCGGAGGTCTGGGAGAGGCCGTGCAGAGCCTTGCGGCCGGCATCGGAAGCCACAGGGGTGTCACAGCAGTCTCTCTGCCGGATGCTTTCGTCAGGCACGGCTCACAAACTGAACTTAGAAAGCTGTCGGGACTGGATGCGGAATCAATTGCCGAGCGGGTCCGGCACTTCTTGAAGGAGACCTATGACCGGTAATTCAAGAACACTTATAGGTGTATATCCAAACCTTCACAAGGAAGGCAGCCGTGAGCTTTCGGCGCGGCTTTTGGACTGGTTGGATGTCCAGGGCTATCGTGGGTGCCTGCCGCCTTGCCTCTCGGTGCTGGTGGGGCGAGCCGGCCACGACCTCCCGCTTAGGCTCTGGCCAGAGCGGGTTAAGTTCGCCATCGTCCTCGGGGGAGACGGCACGCTTTTGGCTGCCGGACGGGCTCTGGGGTGCAGGGGAATCCCCCTACTCGGAGTCAACCTGGGCCACTTTGGATTCCTTACCGAGCTCGAGTCAGAAGAGGTTTTTTCCACACTCCCCCAGTTCCTAGCGGGACGTTATAAAGAAGACAAGCGGATTTTCCTCAGGGCATCGGTCGTAAGGGATGGACAGATCGTTCGGACGGGACTGGCCATGAACGAGGCTTGCGTGGTCAAAGGGCCTTACGGACGGATGACGATCACGACTCTCAGGGTAGGCGGAAACATTGTCGACACCTATTCCGCCGACGGCGTTATTATCGCAACCCCCACGGGGTCTACGGCATATTCGCTTTCGGCGGGCGGGCCGCTAATGGAGCCCTCAATCGAAGCGCTTCTCGTGACCCCTGTCTGCGCTCACACGCTGTACTCTCGCTCTATCGTGCTCCCCGCGCATGAGCCTTGCGAGGTCGAGGTCGTCGAGCCTAGCCAGTCGACCTCTCTTTCCCTTGACGGCCAGGAGTTTTTCTCCCTTGAGAAAGGCGACATAGTACGGGTCTCAGTAGCCGGTCCGAAGGTCACACTACTCAGGCGTGAGGGCTGGTCTTTCTACAATGTGTTGCGCCGAAAACTCAAAGAAGGTGCCGATAGACTTCCACGGTAAGCCAAACCGGGAGGGATTGCAGTGAAGGCCAAGAGGCAGATGAGGATAATCGAACTCGTGTCGCAGAACGTTGTGACCAGTCAAGAGGCTCTGTGCGAAGCGCTTGCGCGGGAAGGCATCAAAGTAACCCAGGCAACCGTTTCGCGTGACATCAAAGAACTGAACCTCGTGAGGGTTCCTTCGGGAGACGGCAGGTACAAGTACGCCCTTATGCCGGGAGACCCTTCCTCGGTGTATCGTGAGCGGTTCAAGAAACTGTTTGCCGATTGCTGCCTCGACATGGAGAGTTCAGGCAACATAATCCTGGTGAAAACCATCGAAGCCACGGCGGCTGCCGTAGGGCAGGCCATTGATGCCTTGAACCTTCCCGGCATCTTGGGGTGCGTCGCGGGCGACGACGCGGTGCTGGTTGTCGTCCGTGAAGGAGTCTCTGCGCAAGAGGTACTTGACTCCTTGAGAAAAATCGCTGGGCTGTGATAGGACATGCTGTCGTATCTCAGAATCCGGAACTTCGGGATATTCAAGGATGTTGAGCTGGAGCTTGGGCCGGGCCTTACCGTATTCACCGGAGAGACCGGAGCGGGAAAGTCGATGGTCGTCGACGCTTTGATGGCGTGCCTCGGCCAACGGACTTCCCGGGATCTCATAAGGTCAGGCGAGGACCGGGCGATAATCGAACTCGTGGCCTCTCTACCGGGGCTTTCGGAGGGGGGAGAAGGCACACCGGCTCCCGGGGAGTCGTATGACCGGATGGCTCCCGGTGTTTGCGAAGGCGCCGGTATTCCCGATGCTCCCGGGATTCCCGAGAAGCCCGGCGCTTCCGGACATTCCGGCGCTTTGGAAGCCCCGGGCGGTCCTAAAGACCCTGGTGCTGCCGATGATCCCCTGAGACCGTTCCTAGAAGGCTCTCCAGAAGTCATCATCCAGAAAGACATCCTTCCCGATAGGTCATACCTCAGGTTAAACGGGCGACTTGCCACCTCTTCGCTCGCTCAAGAATTGGGCGGGCGCCTGGTCGATATTCACGGGCAGCAAGAACACCACTCCCTCCTTAGGCCTCAGAATTACCTAAGGATACTTGATGGTTTAGGCCGGAGCTCGATAGAGCCCGTCCGCCGGGACTTTGAGCGCTTCTACCGTGAACGGCAGGAGATCCTTGCCCGCATCACCGACTTGGGAAAAGACGATAAGGAGAGACAGAGGGAGATCGACCTTCTGTCCTACCAGGTCAAGGAGATAGAGGACGCCAAGATACGCGTGGGCGAGGAAGAGGAGCTCCGCAAGGAGTTCGCGGTCTTGTCTTCGCAAGAAAGGCTTATAGAACTTGCAGAAAGATGCTATTCAGCCCTGTACGACAGTCACGGACCTCGCGGAGCGGCCTGGGAGCTGGTCGAAGAAGCCCTGGAATGCCTGCGCAAATCCGCGTCCATAGACGAAAGGGCGTCCCGGGCCCTTGAGTCTCTCGAGCAGGCGGCTTTTCAGCTAGAGGCGGCGCTTGACTCCGTCCGTGAGTACAGGAGAGGTTTGTCTGTGGACCCCGGAAGGCTCAAGGTGGTTTCTGACAGGCTCGACCTCCTGCAGCGTCTCAAATCGAAGTACGGGGATTCCCTTACGAGTGTGCTCGAGTATGGCAGGAAGGCAAGGGAGCGCCTGGAGGAACTCACTCGCGCCGACGAGACTCTCTCAGAGATCAAGGACAAGTTGTCTGTCGTCGAAGCGAAAATGCTGGAACTGGGGCAGTCGCTGACGCACCTCAGGCGGGAAGTCGCGTCTCAGATGTCCTCCGGGGTGACTTCTCTCATCGGAGAGCTGGGAATGCCGGGAGGATGTTTCACTGCCGAGGTCCAGACCGGCCGGGAGCCTTTCCCGTGGGGATACGACCGGGTGAACTTCCTGTTTACGGCCAACGTGGGTGAGACGCCGATGCCTGTCCACAAGGTCGCCTCGGGCGGAGAGCTTTCCAGGCTCATGCTGGCGATTAAGACCGTCCTGGAGAAGACCGACCCCGTTCCGACTTTGATTTTTGACGAAATCGACGCCGGGATTGGCGGTAAAGCGGGACAAGCCGTGGCTGAGAACCTGAGGCGCCTCGGCCGCACTCACCAAGTATTGTGCGTGACGCACCTCGCCTCAATTGCGGCTGCTGCTGACAATCATTACCTGGTCTCGAAGGTCCAGGAAGAAGGACGGACTTACGCCACTGTGCGGCTCCTCTCGGGCGAAGAACGAATACCGGAAATCGCCAGGATGCTGAGCGGCACCGAAGACCAGGTCTCTCTGGAACACGCCCGGGAGCTTCTGAAGGGCCGCGGCGCGTGAGAGCGTACAGCGCCAATCTCAGCTGTGAGGCTCGGCGTCCTGAACTGTGATTAGCGAGGCTCCGCGAGTTCCGTTTCAGTCCATGACTTTGACTCCATCGATTACCTTTTGTACACTACCCGCACTTCGTCGTTTACCTTTTGTCCATGAGTTTTCCCGGAAGGTTACTTTTTGTACATGACTTCGGTCGAAAGGTTACCTTTTGTCCATGAGTTTTCTCGGAAGGTTACTTTTTGTACATGACTTCGGTCGAAAGGTTACCTTTTGTCCATGAGTTTCCTCGGAAGGTTACTTTTTGTACATGACCTCCTTTCGAAAGTTACCTTTTGTACATGACCCCTGCCTCCGAACGGAAATAAAGGCGTTCCTTTGCCACGCTAATAAATCTGCTTTGCCCGGCGAACTTTAATACCTGTCGGCTCAAACGAAAGCGAGGTGGCTTCCGGTGACAGGACAGAGAATACGTGTAATCCTGGGAGTCTTCCTTAGCGCTTTGGTAGTGGCCGTATGCATGTCGGGCTCCTTCAGGTTTGCCTTTTCGTTTCCATCTGAGATGACCCTGACGAAAGGGCAGCCTTTTATCATAGAAACAGGCTCTCCCGTAATCTCAGTTAGCCGTCCCGGAGCACGCCTTTCCGAGCTTCTCCCGTGGATAGGCACTTCCACGCGCCTCGCCCTTGATACCGGGGAAACCGGGTACTCGTCGGTAGAGTTTCGTCTTTTCGGCCTAATACCGATACGGCGGGTTTCTCTCAGCGTTGAAGAACCAGTGATGGTCGTCCCGGGCGGGCACTCCATCGGAGTGGTGCTCCGCAGCAGCGGCCTCGTGATCACCGGCCTTTCGCCCGTCGAGACCGTGGATGGTCGCCACGTGTGGCCGGCCCGAAACGCGGGGCTGGAAGCGGGCGACGTGATCATCTCAGTTGGAGATGAAAAGGTCGGCACCAAAGAGGAGTTTGCCCTGCTCGTAGACCGCGCCGGGAGAGACGGCCGCTGGGTTGACATTCTGGTGGAAAAGCAGGACGGCTCGGTTGTGCGCAAGACGCTCATGCCGGTAAGGCACAGAAACGGCGGATTTCAGGTCGGACTCCTGGTGAAGGACGCGCTGGCCGGTGTCGGGACACTTACCTTCTATGATGCCGGGACCGGGCTCTACACGGCGCTCGGACACATGATCTACGAAGGTGATTCCAGAAAACCCGTCTCCATGAACGAGGGCCATATTGTCCGCGCGACGGTGACCGGAGTTCACCCCTCCAGAAAAGGGATCCCGGGGGAAGTCCTGGGTACCTTTGTCGAGGGACACGATGTCATAGGCACAATCCTGCAAAACAAAGAATGCGGCATTTCAGGGATCCTGTTCGGACCGCTTGAGAACGAGCACTATCCCGAACCGATCCCGTTGGGCTCTCAATCGAGGCTCCGCAAGGGCCCTGCCGAGGTGCTGACTACCATAGAAGGTACGACCATCGAGAAGTTCTCGGTGGAGATCGAAGACATCTTCCTCAGTTCAAAAAACTTATCCAAAGGCTTTCTCCTTAGGATCACTGACCCGCGGCTCATTGCCCGAACAGGCGGTATTGTGCAAGGTATGAGCGGGAGTCCGATCATCCAGGACGGATACCTGGTAGGGGCGATCACCCACGTGCTGGTAAACGATCCTCTCAGGGGATACGGTACCTTCGCGGAGTGGATGGCGCGGGACGCCTACATGATGAGCGGAAGCGAAGTATTGCTTGAGGGCGAGGCGGAGGCGGCGTTTCTTGAGGTAGAGCCCGGCTCGGCTAGGTTAGTGGACTGAAGCAGGTGAACGGGTTCAAACAGGTCGGTAGACTGAACTCGATTACCTTGCTCAGGCAAGTCGCCCGGCTGAAGCGGCGATCGACAGGTTGAGTTGGGCGATTGGCGATAGATGAGGTTTATGCACTGATCGATTTCCTGGGATAGTCTGAGTACCTCGGCATCCATCATCGAGCGGCCCGACTCGACCAGACCCACAAGCTCGCGCAGGTAGGACTCCATCTTGTGAGTTACTTCGATGGGTTTCTTCGGTCCGGCCCTCATGCCAGCCACCCCGGTCCTCGGCCGTCTCATGCGGCTCCTTACTCAGGTAGTCGTAATTGACCCCTCATGCTTTAGCCTTTCCAGCGAGAACAAACTGCGCGAGTTACGAAGGCTCGAACTCTATCCAATTTTTCCCATAAACACCGTGGTTCATATTGTCAACAAGTTGGTCAGGATGGTAAGATTTGTCCTGGAATAGATTGTAAGCACACGCGGCTTGTCTTATCGTCGCGAAATCCGGGGGGAGTCATCGGATGCGGAAAATGCGGGTCCTTGTAGTAGACGACAACAAAGAATTCGTGGGTCTACTTCGCGAGTATCTCGAAAAGCAGGATGACATAGAGGTCGCAGGCGTTGCGTACAACGGGGTGGAAGCACTGGAAGCCATCCAGGAACTCAAGCCTGATATCGTAGTCCTTGACATCATCATGCCGTATCTGGATGGAATCGGTGTTCTTGAGAGACTCTCCAAAGAAGATGCATCGACTCGCCCGAAGATTGTGATGCTCACCGCGTTTGGGCAGGAATCGATCACCCACAGGGTTGTGGAGCTGGGAGCCGACTACTACATACTGAAGCCTTTTGACCTAAGCATACTAACGGAAAGACTACGGCAGCTTTGGTCCAAGGACGGTACTTCCACAAGGCCTGCCCCAGCCGTCAGGGAGAGAGACAAGAGCCAGGATTCCCGCGTGACCTCCATTATGCATGAACTGGGGATCCCGGCCCACATTAAAGGCTACCTGTATCTCCGTGACGCCATCATCATGGTCGTAGACCGCGTAGACCTCCTGTCCAAGATAACCAAAGAACTCTATCCAACTATTGCTCAAAAATACACAACTACACCCAGCCGTGTCGAACGGGCCATACGTCACGCAATTGAAGTCGCCTGGGACAGGGGCAACATGGAGTTCATCCAGAGGGTATTCGGGCATACCATCAGCCAGGAGAAAGGAAAGCCGACGAACTCTGAGTTCATCGCTATGGTCGCCGACAGGCTCAGACTGGGCGCATAGACCGGCGGTTTTCCTCCCGCCACGTCCGGCCGGGCGGCGGGTGACGGCCCTGACGGGTGATGGGACAGTCCGGTGACCGGCCGGTAGGACGACCCGGAGAGAACCCGTAGCGTGCAAGACCGTGCAAGATAGTGCAGATAAGAGGATTACACACTCCGCTTGTGGAACTCACAAGCGGAGGTGCTTTTCTTGCAGGATTCTGCACGAGTTAGACTGCTAGACCTCATTCTGAACGCAACCCATGACGCCATCGTGGCCGTTGATGCCGCCGGACGCATTTTCGTTTTCAACCCTTCGGCGGAGAAGATCCTCGGGATGAAGGCCAAAGACGCGATTGGCGCGCATGTTCGAGATGTGATAGCAACCACCAGGCTTGATGAAGTCCTTGCCACCGGCGTGGCCGAACTGAACCAGAGACAGACGGTCGGCGAGACGGAGATAGTCACAAACAGGGTACCCGTACGCGACGAAAGCGGCAAGGTTGTCGGGGCGGTAGCGGTCTTCCGTGACCTCACCGAAGTCAAGAAGCTCGCGGAGGAGATCACGAACCTCCGGGAGGTCCAGTCTTTCCTCACCGCAATCATAGGAGCCACTCAAGACGCGATCTCGGTGGCCGACGCAAACGGCAACGGTCTTATCATTAACCAGGCCTATACGAGGCTCACCGGACTTACCGAGAAGGACGTGATAGGGAAGCCCGCCACCGTGGACATCGCGGAAGGCCCCAGCATGCACATGCAGGTCTTGCGGACCCGGCAGCCCGTGAAGAACGTGCCGATGCGAGTGGGGCCCATGCGGAGACAAGTGGTGGTTTCGGTCGACCCGGTTTTCGTAGGCGACGAGCTTAAGGGCAGCGTTGGAGTAATCCGCGACGTGTCTGAGATCATACGACTTACCGAAGAACTGGACCGGATGAAGAAGATCGTGAGGCAACTCGAGGCTAAGTACACTTTCGATGAGGTGGTGTCGGTTAATCCTCTGGTCTCTCAAGCCGTGGAACAGGCACGCAGGGTGGCTTCCACCACCGCGACAGTCCTCCTGAGGGGGGAGAGCGGTACCGGCAAGGAGCTGTTCGCCCACGCGATCCACAGCGCCTCGCCCAGGAGGAACAAACCGTTCGTGAGAGTAAACTGCGCAGCCTTGAGCGAGAGCCTGCTCGAGTCCGAGCTCTTCGGGTATGTAGAGGGCGCGTTTACCGGCGCCAGGCGAGGCGGCAGAAAGGGCCTTTTTGAGGAGGCCGAGGGAGGATCGCTCTTCTTGGACGAGGTCGGAGTCATGACGCTTCCGCTCCAGGCCAGTCTCCTCAGGGTGCTCCAGGAAAAGGAGATCGTGAGAGTAGGCGACTCAAAGCCCACTCCCGTGGATGTCCGCGTGATAGCCGCGACAAACGTGCCCTTGGAGCAACTGGTAGCGGAGGGCAAATTCCGCGAAGACCTCTACTACCGCTTGAATGTCATCCCTATCTTCATACCTCCGCTCAGGCAGCGGACGGATGACCTTCCGCTCCTCTGCGACAGGCTCATCAAGAAGCTAAACCAGGAATACGGCAGGTCCGTGGAAAGCGTGAGCCCTGAAGTCATGGAGGTGTTCAAGGCTTACCGCTGGCCGGGCAACGTGAGAGAGCTGGAGAATGTCCTCGGCAGGGCCATGATGAACATGAAGTTCCAAGACACCGTGATAATGCTCGAGCATCTACCGCCCATGGCCATTGATGGGGACCGTTTCGGAAAACCCGGAAGCCGGGATGGTGAGCCGCCGTGGCTCTCGCCAGGATTTTCCACCACAAGCCTCAAAGACGCAGTGTCCAACGCAGAACGTCACGCCATTCTAAGTGCTCTCAAGAAGACGCAGAACAACAAGACCAAGGCGGCACGACTGTTGGGTATCAGCGTAAGGAGCCTCTACAACAAGCTCGAGCGCTACGGGATTGAGGAAGAAGAGGATCCGGTTTCGTAGTGAGTATCGGCGAGTCACGATGAGTCACGGTGGGAGTCATGATGACTCACGGTGAGCCGCGGATGCCCCGAAACGTCAGTGCACAAGTGTGCCGTAGGGTGCATGCATCATCTTGCACATGTGAACGGTGTTGCATGCTACTCATCCGGATAACCCGTGCTCCCGGCGGTCTTGTGATCAGATTCCTTAGGTAAGCGAGGCTCTGCGAACGTTACCGGATGCGGGACTCTTATGGCTACCGTAGAACTCTTGGCATGCATTTTGCTTGATCCATTGGTGAGAAAAGCTGAGGAGGGATGCGCTTGGACCTGTTCGAGAAGATGGCAGCCGAAGGACATGAGCAAGTAATGTTCTTCAGGGACAAAGCCGGTGGAAAACTGAAGGCTATTGTGGCTTTTCACGATTCCACCCTCGGGCCTCCTCTGGGGGGCACCAGAATGTACCCTTACGCTTCAGAGGAAGAGGCGGTGATCGATGCCCTCAGGCTCGCGAAAGGCATGACCCTGAAATCGGGCGCGAGTGGCCTCAACCACGGCGGCGTTAAGGGGATCATTTGGGGAGACCCGGAAAAAGATAAAGACGAGATCTTGTTGCGTGCTTACGGAAGGTTTATTGAAGGGCTCAAAGGCAGGTTTATAACCGGAACGGATGTAGGCACATACTCAATAGACTTCGTGGACGTCGGCGCGGAGACCAAGTATGTGGTGGGTTTGCCCGTAGAGTACGGCGGCAGCGGCGATACATCCGTGCTCACTGCCTACGGCGTGTTCCTTGGGGTCAAGGCGTGCGTCTCTGAGGTGTTCGGCAAGGACGACCTCAGCGGCATCAAAGTGGCCGTCCAAGGGGTCGGTAAGGTAGGTTCCAAACTCTGCCGTCACCTCGCCGAGGCAGGGGCTTCCGTGGTCCTCACCGACGTGCGGAAAGACCAGGCTCGCGCGCTTGCCGGCGAGATCGGAGCCTCTTACGTGGAGCCCGAAGAGATACTTGCGGTCGAGGCGGACGTGCTTTCGCCGAACGCGCTGGGCGCCGTCCTGAACGAAAAAACCATCCCCCTTCTTAAGTGCAAGATTGTGTGCGGCGGCGCCAACAACCAGCTGGCGACGCCGGAGGATGCCGAGAGGCTATACAAGCGGGGCATCCTTTACGCTCCCGACTATGTGGTGAACGCGGGCGGCGTTATCCAGGTCGCTGACGAACTAATGGGGTTCAACAAAGACCGGGCGAGGCTCAAAGTGGAACGGATCCCTTCTCTACTCAAGACGATCTTTGCGATTTCCAAGCGTGAAGGAATAAACACCGAGCTCGCGGCTACCCGGATGGTAGAGGAACGCATACAAGGAGTGCTTAGGCTCCGGGCAACTATGGCATAACGGGAGAAGAGACGACCTTGGCAGAGGACCACATTCTGGTCATAAATCCCGGTTCGACATCAACCAAGATCGCGCTGTACCTAGGCGAGACGCCCGTCGCGATCGAAACCCTCGATCATTCCGGCGCTCTCTGGGCCGGTTCCAAGGAGATAATCTCGGAGCTGCCTCACAGGGTCGCTCTGGTTAGGCAGTTCCTTGAGGAGCGCGGAATGGCGCCCCACTCATTGCGGGCCGTTGTGGCTAGAGGCGGGCTCCTAAGACCGGTGCGGTCCGGAGTCTATCTCGTGAACCGGGCCATGCTTCAAGACCTTAGGGACCAAGTAGGCGGTAGGCACGCATCTAACTTGGGCGGGCTCATTGCCTGGGAGATCTCTTTGGAAGGCCGGATACCGTCCTTCATAGTCGATCCGGTCTCTGTGGACGAGTACGCGCCCGAAGCCAGGTTGTCGGGGCTGCCCGAGGTCCCAAGGAAGAGCCTCCTGCACGCGTTAAACATCCGCGCCTGCGCCAGGAGGGCCGCGAGAGACCTGGGCAGGGACCTTCCTTCCCTTTATCTGGTCGTGGCGCACCTTGGGAGCGGGTTCTCCATTTGTCCCTTCTACCGAGGAGCCATGAGAGACGCCAACAACTCCAACGAAGAAGGTCCGTTCACGGTTGAGAGGGCCGGGACGCTTCCTGCCGTTTTCCTGCTGGACCTTTGGTGGGAAACGAAAGCGGGCGAACTGGGGCGCCACCTCACGTCCCAGTCTGGGATGTTCGGTTACCTGGGAACCAAGGACGCCCGAGCCGTTGAGGGCCGAGCCGCCGTAGACAAGCGGACAAACGCAGTGTGGCAGGCGATGGCCTACAGGGTGGCCCAGGAGATCTGCGCCATGGCGGCGAGTTTCCCCGAAAGGCCCGATGCAGTGGTCATCACCGGAGGGCTGGCCAAGTCGAAGGATTTTGTGGCCAGGGTCACGGAGTACACGGGTTTTCTCGGGAGGCACCTCATCTACCCGGGGGAGGATGAAATGGAGGCGCTTTTGGCCGGAGCCCTACGAGTGGTGCGGGGCGAGGAACCGGCCCGCGTTTATCCCGACACGGAGGCGGTATCATGAGCGACCTATTCCACGCTTTTCGCGAGAAGGTAAAGACGAAGGGGAGCGTAGGCGTCAGCCTGGTTGAGGCATTTGACGAAGAAGCCCTCTTGGCCCTAAGCGAAGCCGAGAGAGAAGGGTTTGCGCGGCCTTTCCTGGTGGGAGATCCCAGGAAGATAGAAGCGGCGATGAGCTCCTCAGGAGCGCGTTTCCAGAACCCCGTTATAGTCGAGGCGCTCGATCCCCTAGATTCGGCGAAGGCGGGAATACGGCTCGTCCGCGAAGGCACTTGCGGGATCCTCATGAAAGGCAAGATCGGCACCGGGAGTCTCATGAAGGCCGTCCTGGACAAAGAAGAAGGCCTTAGGACCGGACGGATACTGAGCCACGTGGCCTGCCTGGAAGTGCAGGGCTACGACCGCTTCGTATTCGTTACGGACGGCGGCGTCGTGCTACACCCCGACCTCCAGAAGAAAGTGCAGATCGTGTCCAACGCCATCGGCGTCGCGCGCCTCATGGGAGTGCAGACTCCCAGGGTGGCGGTCCTCGCGCCTTCGGAAGTGCCGAACCCAGATTCCGAAGCCAGCATGCATGCGGTTGAGCTTGCCCGGATGGCGAAGGAGGGCATGTTCGAGGGGGCTTTCGTGGAAGGGCCTATGGCTCTGGATGGGGCCGTCTCGCTTGAGGCTGCCCGCATAAAGGGCATGACGGGAGAAGTACCGGGACGGGCGGACATACTCGTCGCGCCGGATGTTGTCTCAGGGAACAGCATCGCCAAGAGCATGCAGTATTTTGCACGCGCCGTCATGGGCGGAGTGATTGTCGGGGCTGCCGCTCCGGTCGTGGTCATCTCGAGGGCCGATACCGCCCAGGTAAAACTCAATTCCATAGCTATGGCGCGAGCCCTGGTCTAGGGCTTGTTCCATGCGGTGAAACGATCAGGCAGGGAGAGGTTTCCGACTTACAAGTCAACGGATTTAAGGAGGAAGAGAGCTTTGGAAGTACTGGAGAGCATGGCTAAGCACGGACATGAGCAGGTTGTGTTCTGTTACGACAAGACTTCCGGACTCAAGGCGATTATAGGCATCCACGACACTACCTTGGGTCCCGCGCTCGGGGGCCTCAGGATGTGGCCGTACAAGAGCGAAGAAGAAGCTTTGTTCGATGTCCTCAGGCTTTCCAGGGGGATGACCTACAAGAGCGCTGCCATGGGTCTCAACCTCGGCGGAGGCAAAGCCGTCATCATCGGCGACCCGCGCAAGGACAAGACCGAGGAGATGTTCAGGGCTTTCGCTCGCTTCGTCCACTCGCTGGGCGGAAGGTACATTACCGCCGAAGACGTAGGCACCACCACGGACGACATGGCCATTATCAGGACCGAGACGCCTCACGTGAAAGGCCTTTCAGACACGAGCGGCAACCCCTCTCCGATGACGGCGTTTGGAGTCTTCAGGGCCATGCAGGCTGCTGCCCTGAAGGTATACGGGACCGATAACCTAGCCGGAAGGAAGGTGGCCATGCAAGGAGTCGGTTCGGTGGGGTATTCCCTGGTGGAGCGGCTCCTCGAGGCAGGCGCCAAGGTTTGCGTTACGGATATATTCCCGGAGAAGGTCGAGAAGGCGGTACAGCTCGGGGCCGTCGCCGTGCCTCCCGAAGAGATATTTGACCAGGAGTGCGATATCTTCGCCCCGTGCGCGCTGGGAGCGGTGCTTAATGACGACACCATACCCAGGCTGAGGGCCCGTATCGTTTGCGGCGCGGCCAACAACCAGCTCCTCGAGCCCAGGCACGGAAAGGCCCTTCAGGACAGGGGCATCCTCTATGTCCCCGACTATATCGCCAACGGAGGCGGCGTCATCAACGTAGCCGACGAGGTCAACATAGGCGGCTACAACCGCGAGCGCGCGCTCAGGAAGGTGTCGACCATATACGACATCACGCTCAAGGTCCTAAGCACCGCCGAAGAGAAGGGTGTCTGCACTCACGAGGCAGCCGACATGGTGGCCGAGGACCGTATTGCCAAGGCCCTCGCCCAAAAAGGAATGTACCTCCCGAAATGACTTGGGGTTTGAGTATCGACCCGGGCTTCTCTGAAGTCCGGGTCGCAGTCCTTGCTTCCTGCGGGGAAGTGGAGCTTCGTTCCCTTCCCCCGGAAGATGATCCCTTTGAATGGTTCGAGAGGACGTACGGATCGCGCCCGGAGTGCGCAGCTATAGCGGGAGGCTATTACGCGCCGTGTCCTCCGGGCGTTTATCTCATCGATGAACGCATGACCGGAGACGCAATGCGACTTGCCCCTTGGCATCCCAGAAACCGGATGACCGTCCGGGCCTTTGAGTACTGTCGCGACTCCGGGATCCCGGGTGTGGCGGTGGACCCCATGTCATCCGCCGCGCTTTCAGAGGAAGCGACGCTTTCCGGCTATCCGGCACGTGAAAGGCGCGGGGTCTACTACGCTTTCCCGCTGCGCCAGGCGTTTCGTTTGGCCTCTGAGTCCTCAGGGCTCAGTCCTGACTCAGCACGGGGGATCACCGTGTACTTGGGGGACGAGGTGTCGGTAGCCGCTCACGATGGGCCTCGTGTGGTGGCCACATCAGATCCAATAGACTGCGAGGGCCCCTACGGATTTACGAGCGCCGGCACGGCCCCGGCCATCTCGTTCATCTCATGGCTCGAACGGGGCGGGAAGGGCTCCGGTTCGAGAGACGAAATCCTGAAAACCCTAAAGGCGCGGTCGGGAGTCTTCGCCTATGCCGGGGTTGCCTCGTTGTCCGGGCTCCTCAAAGAAATCGAGGATGGAAACGATGACGCGGCGCGTGCCGTGAGGGGGATGGCGTACCAGGTCTCGAAAGAGATCGGCCGCGCCATGGCCGCACTGAAAGGGACCGCCGGCGCCGTCGTGCTCACAGGACCCGGAGTCTGCGTGGACCTGCTTGTTCGGGGAATAGAGGAACGTGTGTCCAAGTGGTGCCCCGTGATCCGAGTATCCCAGGACGACTGCATGCGGACGCTGGTCCGAGAGGGTTTGGCTGCGGCAGCTGCGAAGCGCTTCTTACGATATCCGGAAGAGAAGAGGTCTTGACGTTGTCTCAAGTTACTGTATTCTACGGCCTCTACGGAAGCGGTAAGTCGGAGGTGTCCATAAACTACGCGCTCTGTCTGGCGCGAGAAGGACGGGCCGTGACCATCGTCGACCTGGACGCCGTAACGCCCTACTTCAGGGTGAGGGATGTAAGAGAACGGCTTCTTGAGGAAGGCGTGCGGGTTGTGGCGCCCAAAGAGTCCGTCCGCCATGCCGATCTCCCCGTCCTGCCCGAGGGCATCCGCAGGATCCTCATGCACGGAGAGGGCGATATCGTGGTCGATGTTGGCGGCGACCCGACAGGCGCTAGGGTGCTGGGCGGGCTCAAGGATGCTCTGAGGCCAGGCGCCCGGGGGCTTTTTGTCGTAAACGCCAATAGGCCGTTTTCAAGGACTCTGGATGAAGCCGAGGAAGCCGTACGCCGCGTGACGACGTCGGCCGGGCTTCCCCCTCAGGGACTGGTTTCAAACACTCACATGGGCGAGCTCACCCAAATAGAGCACATTTCGTACGGCCTGGAGTTTGCCGAGGCTCTAGGCCGGCGTCTGGGCCTCCCCGTAGTCATGGTTGGAGTCCCGGCATGGCTTAAATCGCAAGAGGAAGAACTGGCTGGGGCCCTTCACGGGGCCGAGCCCCTGTACCTTGAGCGGTACCTGCTCAAGCCTTGGGAAATCCCAGAATGAACCGGCGGATGGGAGGGAGACGTGTGGAAAAGAGAGTCGTTTTCAAAGAGGACCACTGCAAGAGCTGCGAACTCTGTATCAGTGTCTGTCCAAAGAAGATCATCAGGCTCAGAACCGAGCTGAACAGGCTGGGATATCATCCGGCTTATGTGTCCGATGAAGATCAGGAAAAGTGCATTTCGTGCGCGCTCTGTGCCAGGATGTGTCCTGACGCCGTCATACAAGTCTGGAGACCGTAACGAGGAGGTGGAGGAAGTGAGCGAGTCACTGCTCATGAAAGGCAACGAGGCTTTGGCCGAAGCGGCGATACGAGCCGGTTGCAGGTTCTACTTCGGATATCCTATTACGCCGCAGAACGAGATCTCCGAGTACATGGCGAGACGTCTCGGTGAGCACGGCGGTGTCTTTGTACAAGCCGAGAGCGAGGTTTCTTCCATTAACATGGTCTACGGGGCCGCCGGAGCCGGCGGAAGGGTCCTCATTTCGTCATCGAGCCCCGGGATCAGCCTCATGCAGGAGGCTATTTCCTACATCGCGGGAGCGGAACTGCCCTGCGTTATAGTCAACATGTCGCGCGGAGGCCCGGGCTTAGGCGGTATCCAGCCATCCCAGTCAGACTACTTCCAGGCCACCAAGGGCGGTGGGCACGGCGATTACCGGATGATCGTCCTCGCGCCCGCGACCATCCAGGAAGGCTGCGACCTAATGGCTACCGCTTTTGAACTGGCCGACAAATACCGGAACCCGGTGATGGTCCTGGGAGACGGGATGATCGGTCAGATGATGGAGCCCGTGGTTTTCCCTGAGGTCCTGGACGCGACAGAGCTTCCTCCCAAGCCGTGGGCCACTACAGGCGCAAAGGGACGGAAGAGAAACATCATAAGCTCCATCTACCTCGACCCCGAGGAACTCGACGCCCACAATTGGAGGCTGGAGGAGAAGTACCGGAAGATACGGGAGAGCGAGGTAAGGTATGAGGTCCTCCACGGAGACGATGCCGAGTGGTTCTTTGTGGCTTACGGCACTGTCGCCAGGATCTGCACCGCAGTCATCCAGAGGCTCCGGAAAGAAGGAGTGAAAGCCGGTCTTATAAGGCCGATTAGCCTCTGGCCGTTCCCGGACGAAGCGTTCGAGAAGGTAGCTGACCGGGCCAAAGGGTTCCTCACGGTGGAGATGTCTACCGGCCAGATGGTTGAGGACGTAAGGCTCGCGGTGAACGGACGGAAACCCGTCTACTTCTACGGAAGGACCGGAGGAGCAGTACCGACGCCCAGGTCGGTCGAGCGTCGCCTCAGGGATATGATGGACGGAAAAGTGCCGAGCCAGACCGACTACTTTGACAGGGTAGGAGGTGCCAAGTAATGATCCCGGTCTACACGCGACCCAAGTCACTGACCGATGTCGTAACCCACTATTGTCCCGGGTGCCCCCACGGGATCGCCCACCGTCTCGTAGCAGAGACCATCGATGAACTGGGCATCCAGGAGCGGACCGTCGGAGTAGCGTCGGTAGGGTGCTCCGTATTCTCCTACAACTACTTCGATGTGGATTTTCAGCAGGCAGCTCACGGAAGGGCCCCCGCCGTGGCAACAGGCATCAAGAGAGTGAACCCCGAGTGCATCGTCTTCACATACCAGGGAGACGGCGACTTGGCTTCCATAGGCATGGCCGAAATAGTGCACGCGGCCGTGAGAGGCGAGAACATCACGGTGATATTCATAAACAACGCCATCTACGGTATGACCGGCGGTCAGATGGCGCCGACCACCCTCGTCGGCCAGAAAACCACCACCTCGCCTTTCGGCAGGGACCCGAGCACCCAGGGATATCCGGTCAAGATAAGCGAGCTCCTGTCTACTATCAAGGGAGCCCATTACGTGGCCAGGTTCTCCCTGCACAACCCGGCCAACATTCAAAGAGCGAAACAGGGCATTAAGAAGGCTTTCCAGAATCAGATCGAAGGGAAAGGGTTCTCATTGGTCGAACTACTCTCGACCTGTTCGACCAACTGGGGCATGACTCCGCAAAATGCTCTCAAGTGGCTCGAAGAGAACATGATTCCGGAGTATCCGCTCGGCGAGTTCAAGACAGGGGAGGGAGAGTAAGTCGTGGACCACGAGGTTATCATGGCAGGTTTCGGCGGTCAGGGCATCATGCTTATCGGCACTCTCCTGACCTACGCCGGCAAAGAGGAAGGCAAGGCCGTGTCGTGGCTCCCTTCCTACGGGCCCGAGATGCGTGGAGGTACGGCCAACTGCGCAGTGTGTGTATCTGATGACTCAATAGCATCGCCGGTTGTCGTAGAACCCACCGCGGCTGTGGTCATGAACAGACCGTCCTACGAGAAGTTCAAGAACATGGTTCAGCCGGGCGGCGCTCTGATAGTTAACTCGTCGCTGGTTCCTGACGAAGAAATAAGAGGGGATATCGAAGTCTACAGGATTCCGGCCAACGATGTTGCGAGAGAGCTGGGTTCTGACCGCGTCGCTAACATGGTCTGTCTCGGCGCCCTATTGGGGGCGAGAGAGATCGTCAAGGTCGAAACGGTCATAAGCGTGCTTCGCAAAGTGATCAGCCAGCGGCACCACAGCCTCCTGCCGCTTAACGAAGAGGCGCTTTGGAGAGGTTACCGCCTGGTCAAAGCGTAGATGGCCCGGGGCTCCTGAAATCGGAACGGTCCCCGATGGGGTGAGCCTTAGTGAGCGAAAAGAAAACGGTGAGCGTGAGGGATATAGAGTCTCTCCTGGTGTGTCTTCCGGGCATACAGAAGGCAAGGGTAGTTGTAAACGACTGGGGAGCCATAGAGGAGATCCATATCCTCACCGGACTGGGCAGAAACCCCAAGCAGATCGTGCGAGATGTTCAGAGCGCCTTAAAGGCCCAGTGGGACATCACTGTTGATCGGCGGAAAGTGTCGGTCGCCCAGATCCAGACGAGCCTGCCCGCTACTCCCGGACGCCTGCGATATGTGGGCTTGGAAGTGAAGACGAGCGGACGGACAGGCAAGTCGGAGATAGTGGTCACGCTTGACCGGGCGATCGAGAACCAGAGCGCGGTCTACATCGGCAAGACCGTGACGGATTCATCTGAAGTGGGGACGCTGTTGGGGGTGGCCAGGGCGACTTGTATGGCAGTCAACCTCACCCTGGCTCCTCCCAACGCGTTTTTTGTCGACGATGTGGCCACCTTCACCATAGGGCAGAAAGACGCCATTGCCGTCATGGTAGACTTGCTAACCCCCAGGGGGAACCAGGAACAGCTCGTCGGCTGCGCCCTGGTAAAGAGGGACATCAGAGAAGCGTGTGTGAGAGCGACTCTGAATGCCATGAACCGGCGCCTGGAAGTGCTCCCCCATAGGGGCATGTCATCGAGCAGCACCGAGACTGCCGGCGGCGATGCCGGAGGAGACAAAGACAAGCCCGTGGCCGCACCCTCAGGGGAAAGGCCCGGCCAGATGGAGCTCCCCGACCTCACCCCCTTTGACAAGGCGGAAGACGAAGAAGGCCAGCCGGGACCCCTCAAACCGGAGACCTGACCGGGTTTATGTGACGGGCTCTTAGGGTAGCGGTGTGTTACCAGTAATACCCGGCCTAGCTTCCTCATAGTGTTGCATATGGCAAGACGATGCGGAGGCTAATCGCCATGCGTACAACCCTCAGGTTTTCTCCGTTGCTCCTCATGCTCGTGCTCTTTACGTTTGGCTTGGTTACAGGCATCTTGGGACTTCGCGTGCTCTCGCCCGATGAGAAAGCGGAGCTGGTGGCCTACCTCGAAGTCTTTATGCGGGGTGTACGCAACCCCGGACTTGATCCGAAGGCGATCTTCCGGCTTTCGCTGGAGCAAAACGCCCGCACGGCCCTTTACATCTGGGCCTTTGGCCTGGCCGTCATCGGAGCGCCCCTTACCTGTATCCTGGTTTTTGTGCGCGGGTTCGCCGCGGGCTTTGGGTCAATGTTCCTCCTCAGGGAGGTTACCTCAGGCGGCGTGACGATGTTTGTCTCCGGGATGGTGCCTCACAACCTGATCTCAGTACCTGCCCTCCTTATCCTCTCGGCCATGTCGGTTTCTTTCTCGGCACGGCTCCTCAGAGAAAGGCCCTGGAACTACGGCGGTCTTTGGAAAATGGTAGTTGAATACACGTGGCGCTTCTTCGTGGTGGCCCTGGGGCTCGTCGCCGCGTCGGCCGTTGAGGCATTTGTCTCACCGCTCCTCCTCTCACGTTCAGTCGGGCTATGATCTGAGAAGAAGACCTACGACCTCGGATTGTGATTAGGAGCACAATTTCGCTCTCTTACGGGCATTTCCTGAAGGATCTTGCAAGCCTTTGTGGAATTGGATGCGTGGGCATTTTAAATGCTGCTTTTCCCCAATGTTAAGGAGGTTGAGTGGTTTGATAGTCGGAGTACCCAAAGAGATTAAGCCTGATGAGAACCGGGTCGCGTTGACGCCCGCAGGAGTCAATGCATTTGTGGCCCAGGGCCATCAGGTGGTTGTGGAAACCGGCGCCGGGTTAGGGAGCGGTATTGAAGACGCGGACTACATAAAGGCCGGAGCCACCATCCTTCCCAATGCCGACGAGGTTTGGAAAGCCGCGGACATGATCGTGAAAGTTAAGGAGCCCCTTCCGCCCGAGTTCCCGAGGATGAAGAAGGGTCTCTTGCTCTTTACCTATCTCCACCTTGCCGCCGAACCCGAGCTCACCAAGGCCCTCATGGAGAAGGAAGTTGACGCGGTCGCATACGAGACCGTGGAGCTCCCGTCGAGAGCGCTTCCGCTTCTCACTCCCATGAGCGAGATCGCCGGTCGTATGTCGGTCCAAGTCGGAGCCCACTTCCTCGAGAAGAGGCATGGTGGGAGAGGTGTCCTCTTGGGCGGAGTCCCGGGAGTCATGCCCGGTGAAGTAGTGATCATCGGTGGAGGAGTTGTCGGCACCAACGCGGCCAAGATGGCGGTCGGTCTGGGCGCCAAGGTTACCATCCTCGACGTCAATCTGGACAGACTGCGGTACCTCGACGACATCTTCGGCACGAAGGTACAGACCCTTGCCTCCAACCCGTACAACATAGCCGAGGCCGTAAAGAAGGCCGACCTGGTTGTTGGCGCGGTCCTCATCCCCGGCGCCAAGGCGCCCAAACTCGTGACCGAGGAAATGGTCAAGGAGATGAAGCCCGGCGCGGTCATGGTGGACGTGGCTATCGACCAGGGTGGGTGCATCGAGACCATGGACCACACGACCACCCACTCCAACCCGACCTTCGTGAAGCACGGCGTCGTCCACTACTCGGTGCCCAACATCCCGGGCGCTGTGCCGCGTACCTCGACGTTTGCACTCACGAACGCTACCCTGCCGTACGGTCTCCTTCTGGCGAACAAGGGCTTCAAGGAAGCCGTGAAGTCGAACCCGTCTCTCGCCAAGGGTGTGAACGTCACCGCCGGAAAGGTAACTTACGAGGAAGTAGCCAAGGCGCTCGATCTGCCGTACACCCCGCTTTCCGAGGTCATAGGCTAAGCGAGCCTTATAAGGGATTTAAGGAGAGGGGCCCTTTGCGGGGCCCCTCTCGAAGCTCTCTAAGGGCTGCATAATCAGCGTCAACCTGACATAAGACTTTGCAGGAAGGTATTTCTTCAAGTAGGATATTTCCCCCACGCAAGGGAAACATAGAAAGCGAATAAGGCGTGCGGTGGCCGGTCGTACTTTCCGGCAGTCCCTAGACCTACGGGGGAGGATGGCGCGAATGGAAAGCCTGATACAGGAATTCATAGATTACCTGGGGCACGAGAAGGGGCTTGCTACCAACACACTTGAGTCCTACAGCCGTGACCTCAAGCAATACTACGGCTTCCTATCCGGCGATTCGACGGCTTCTCTCGAGAACGCTTCCCAGTCGACCATCGTGGCTTACCTCATGTACTTGCGTAAACAAGGTAAGGCTACTGCCACCATCGCGCGAAGGCTCGCGGCGCTCAAGGCTTTCTACCAGTTCCTGGTCAAGGAGAACTACGTTTCCTCGGACCCGACCAACGACCTTTCTTCGCCTAAGCTCGAGAGGAAACTGCCGAAAGTCCTCACAGTGAGTGAAGTCGAGAGGCTCCTGAACCAACCAGACCTCAGCACTCCCGCGGGTAAGCGGGATAAGGCGATGCTGGAGCTCCTTTACGCTACCGGGATCCGTGTCTCCGAGCTTGTGAACCTCAACATCCTGGATGTAGACCTCAAGGAAGGGTTTGTCCGCTGCATGGGTAAGGGTTCCAAGGAGCGCGTGGTGCCCGTCGGCGACATAGCCGTCTCGGCGCTCAGGACCTACCTGGAGGGGGCAAGGTCCAAGCTTGTGGCAGACGCTAAGGAGAAAGCCCTATTTGTGAACCACCACGGCAAACGCCTGACCCGCCAGGGCTTTTGGAAGATCGTCAAGAAATACGCGACTCAAGCGCAGATCAGGAAAGAGATAACTCCCCATACCCTGCGGCACTCGTTCGCCACGCACCTTTTGGAGAACGGCGCCGACATAAGGGCCGTCCAGGAGATGCTTGGCCATGCCGACATATCGACAACCCAGATCTACACCCATGTCACGAAAGACCGCCTAAAGGACGTTTACGCCAAGAGCCATCCGAGAGCATAAAGCCGGATGTGAGCGATTGATAAGGGTACGGATCAGGCGGGAATCCTAAGTGAAGGACATTATCACTTGGAGGAACGCCATATGAACATGACCCGGCACCCAAAGCATCTTCTTTCCACGGTCGCACGGCGGCTTTGTCCGGCCATCTTGGCCTTCGTCTTTGCCTTTACTCCTTCTTTCTCGCGCGGCCATGCGGCTCCCGCGGAATCTGTACCGCCGCCCAGATGTGACTCGCCTTCCTGCGTTGTGATGGATGCCATCTCCGGTGAAGTCCTCTTCGAGAAAAACGCTCGCGAGAGGCGCGCGCCGGCAAGCGTGACCAAGGTAATGACGCTCCTCCTCACGCTCGAGGATGTCGCAGCCGGGAAGGTGAGCCTAAGAGACAAGGTTGCTGCTTCCACGAACGCCTGGGAGATGGGAGGTACCGAGGTCTGGGCGGAGCCCGGAGAGATAATGGAGCTGGAAGAGTGGATCAAGGCGGTGGCAGTCGCTTCCGCCAACGACGGGGCAGTGATACTCGCAGAATACATCGCAGGTACTGAGGAAGCGTTTGTGGCAAGGATGAACGAGCGGGCCAGGGAACTGGGGATGCTTGATACGACGTTCCAGAACTCCCACGGGTTGGACGCCGAGAACCACCTTACCACGGCCATGGACCTGGCCATCTTGTCCAGAGCTGCGATTAACGTGCCCCACCTTCTGGACTACACGAAGATCTACCAGATGCCCTTCAGGGGCGGTAAGAACGAGCTCACCAACTTCAACAAGCTGGTCGTCCTGTATCCCGGGTGCGACGGCCTGAAGACCGGATACACCGATAAATCGGGTTACTGCATATCGGCGACGGCAAAGGACGGAGACTCCCGGTTCATCGTGGTGCTGATGGGAGCACAGACGCCCGACCAGAGGCTAGCCGATGCCAGCCGCCTCCTCGACTGGGCGTTCGCCAACTTCCGCTCTCTCCCCATCCTTGACGCGGGCGAGGTAGTTGCCCAGGCGAAAGTCCTCAAGGGTAAGTCCGACACCGTCACCGTCGTCCCCGAGCGTTCCTTCGCCGTGACTTTGAGGAGGGGACAGAAGGGCGAAGTTAAGCAGTACGTCGATATCCACAAGGTCATCGCTCCCGTCGCCGAAGGAGCAGCAGTGGGGACCATTACGCTGGAGGTAGATGGGGAGAAGGTAGCCCAGATACCGCTCGTCGCCAAGGAGAGCGTTGAGCGGGCCGGTTTCCTCGATTACGCCCTGAGGTATTTCCGGGCGTTCACCGTAGGTAGATAGAAGACCAAGAGTAGCAGTCCGGGCCGCTTTGATATGAAGCAGGACCTCTCGTGAAACTCAGAGAGGTCCTCCTAGAGGAAATGCCCTCGCAGCCGTAGAATGTGAAGGAAATCTTTGCCAAGGACGGTGCGAGGGCATGAACTTGTCATTTCACCGGTCATCTTCGTGCCTCATAGTCAAGATGTCGGGTGAGCTGGACCTGTCTTCTGCCTCCGTTTTCAAGGAGAGAGTGGACGAGGAACTAAGGAAGACGGGAGCCGCGAACCTCATCCTCAACCTCCAAGGGCTAGACTTCGTTGACTCGACGGGACTAGGAGCCATACTCGGCCGGCACCGTCAGATAACGCTGGGCGGGGGCAAGATGATACTCACCTCTGTCCCTCCCAAGGTCCAGTCCATGTTGGAGATGGCAGGGCTTTTCTCCGTTCTCCAGTGCGAGAGGACAGATAAGGATGCCTTGCAGGTCATAGAGTCGCCCTTCCAAGGAGGTGCTCCCAGGTGAAGAACGAGATGAGTCTCACCCTTCTATGTGTCCCGTCCAATGTTGCCGTGGCCAGGATCGCGGTAGCCACGTTCGCTGCTTCCCTGGGTTTTTCCGTGTCGGAGATTGAGGAGATCAAGGTCGCGGTCTCCGAGGCCGTGTCGAACTCCGTACTCCACGCCTATCCACACGGAGAGGGAGAGGTGACCGTGCGGGCTACGACCGAGGACAGCGAGCCCCACGGAGGCGAGCTTGTAGTAGAGGTAAGAGACACCGGCGCCGGCATACCGGACATCGCCAAGGCCAAAGAGCCGGGCTATTCCACAATCCCAGAGCATATGGGCCTCGGCCTTTCCTTCATGGAGTCTTTCATGGACAGTCTGCTCGTGGAGTCGGCTCCGGGGAAGGGTACGACGGTCAGGATGGTTAAGAGGCCGTGCAGGCAGTAGACCCGGGGCTTTTCGCGAGGGCAAGACAAGGCGACAAAGAAGCCCGTGAAGCCCTCTTTCAGGCCAATACCGGCCTTATCTGGGCATGCCTTCGAAAGTATACAGGACTACTTGAGAAAGAGGATCTTTACCAGCTCGGAGCCATCGGTCTACTTAAGGCCCTGGACAGGTTTGACCCATCCTACGGCGTCATGTTTTCCACCTATGCCGTCCCCCTCATTTTGGGTGAGATCCGCAGGCATCTCAGAGACAACACGCCGATAAAGGTAGAGCGTCGTCTCAAGGAAATCGCCTACCGGGCAGGGCGTATCATCGATGAGCGAAGGGCCCGGACCGGCGTCGAGCCTACCGCGATGGAAGTGGCCGGGGAACTAGGTGTGTCCGTGGATACACTCATGGAAGCGCTGGAGGCGACGTCTCCACCCGGTTACCTCGAGGACCTTGCTCCCAACGGCGAGAGAGGCCTCAGGACGGAAGGCCCGGGCGTCAAAGAAGATCATATCGACTCCATAGAACTCAAAGACGCCCTGACGAGGCTTGATCGTGAGACGCGGCACATCATTGAGGGCAGGTTTTTCGCCGGCAAGACTCAAGCCGAACTGGCCCGTGAACTGGGAGTGTCCCAGGCGCATGTATGCAGACTTGAGAAGGCCGCGCTGAGGAAGCTCAGGGTGTACCTCTCGGCTCAAGAGGAGATACTACCTTAGGCATGGTTCCACAAAACATCGAGGAGTGGTCATTGTGCCGGTAGTCAAAGTACTTGAGCTTGTAGGTACTTCCAACAAAGACTGGAGCGATGCCGCAAACCAGGCCGTGAAAGAGGCGGCGCCCAAGCTGCAGAACATCGTAGGGGTAGAAGTACTGAACTGGACCGCCAACGTGAAGGACGGGGCCATCACGGAGTACAAGGCCGACGTAAAGATAGCCTACCTGGATGAGCCGAGATGACACGGGCGCGGACAAAGGATAGGGAGGAGTACAACCGGCTTGCCCAGTCCTTTCACCCACCGCGCCCGGTCCTTCGGAACGCGCTGAAGGCCTTTCTGGTGGGAGGCATCATCTGCACTGCGGCGCAAGTGATCTTCGGTTACCTTAGCGCCAGGCTGCCCAGAACCCAGGCCTTCGCCATGACGTCATCCCTCATGGTGTTCCTGGGCGCGTTTCTCACCGGACTCGGCGTCTATGACGAGATCGGCAGGTTTGCGGGCATGGGGGCGGCGCTCCCCATAACCGGCTTCGCCAACTCGGTGGTTTCTCCCGCCATGGAGTACAAGAGGGAAGGTTTCGTGCTGGGCGTTTCGGCCAGGATGTTTCAAGTGGCCGGGCCGGTTATCGTGTACGGCTCTCTTTCGGCTCTCCTAGTCTCCATACTCCGTGTATATGTCTTCAAGTGATATCCGGAGGCGGTACATTGGCTTTGAACCGAAGAGGCACCTCTACCTGCGTATTCCCGAATATGCCTGTGATAGTGTCGGCTGCGTCGGTGGTAGGACCCAGGGAAGGCAAAGGGCCTTTGGGACCTCTTTTCGATCTGGTGTGTGGAGACACTCTTTGCGGTGAGGTTTCCTGGGAGAAGGCCGAGACCAAAATGCTCAGGCAGGCCACAGACCTGGCCGTGGCTAAAGCAGGTCTCCAGGATGCCGAAATAGACTTCTTCCTGGCCGGGGATCTCCTGAACCAGATCATCTCGTCGAGCTTCACTGCCCGCGACAAAGATATCCCGTTCTTGGGCCTCTACGGCGCGTGCTCGACCATCGGCGAGGCGACGGCCATAGGGTCGTTCCTCATTCACGGGGGATTTGCGTCGAACGTCTTGGTCGCTTCCTCAAGCCACCACGACACCGCCGAAAGGCAGTACAGGTACCCCACGGAGTTCGGGTACCAGCGGGTCCCGTCAAGCCAGTGGACGGTCACTGCCGCGGCGGCTCTTGTACTGTCATCGCAAGGAGAAGGTCCGAAAGTCGAGGCGGTTACCGTGGGGAGGGTACTGGACTTCGGCATCACCGACGCCAATGACATGGGGTCTGCCATGGCTCCGGCGTTTGCCGATACCGTCTGGCGTCATCTGAGTGACCTCGGACGGACGCCAGACGATTACGACGCGATATTCTCGGGAGACCTAGGCAGAGTAGGTTCCAAGGCTGCCCTGCACCTTCTCAAGCAGCGGGGCATCGACCTAAGCAGAGTGCATGAGGACACGGGGCTCATGATCTACAACATGGAGCCTGAGATATGTTCCGGCGCCTCAGGCTGCGGGTGTGTAGCGTCGGTATTTGCGGCCAAGATCTATCCTGAGCTTAAGTCCGGCCAGATGAAACGGGTGCTTCTCGTGCCGACGGGAGCCTTGCACAGCCCGACCACATGCCAGCAAGACGAGTCCATTCCGTCGATAGCCCATGCCATCTCACTCGTCTACCCGGGATGGGAGGAAAAGGGATCTTGACTCTCCTGTACGCGTTCTTGGTGGGTGGAGCGCTCTGCGCTCTTGCCCAGATAATAGTCGACCTGACCAAGACCAACCCGGCCTTTGTGATGGTCTCTGCCGTCAGCCTCGGGGCCGTTTTGTCGGGGCTGGGTCTTTACGGGCCTTTGGTGGAGATTGCCGGGGCGGGGGCGACCACGCCTTTACTGGGCTTTGGACACAGCCTTGTAACGGGTATGCTCGAGGACGTGGCGCGCCTGGGGTGGTTCGGTCTCTTCACGGGAGGACTACGCGCTACTGCGTCGGGCCTCATGGCCGCCATAGTGTTCGGCTACCTGATGGCGGTGCTCTTTAACCCCAAGGGCTAGAGCAGGGCGGAGAGCGTGGGGCTCAGGGGGGGGAGGCACTTTCTCATTTTTCAGCCATAAGTCCGCTGAAAGTGGAAAAGCAGGATAGGCCGTTGTAGACTAGAGATACACACGAACTTGACCGGAGGGAACCGATGAAGAAGACCCCGCTTTCCATGAGAGCCGAGACCTGGCTCATTTTCTTGGCCGTCCTGGGGCTCGTCCTGGGGGGACTCGCGACTCTGGGCCGGAACCTCACGGCCGGCGCTTCTCCCGACGACGCCTTTCCCGCAGCCACGCTGCCGCCCTTTGACGGCGAAGAGGAATGGCGCGTAGAAGACGAAGAGAACACCATCTCCGTGTATGAAGCCGTGAAGTACGGAGTGGTCATGGTTTCCACCGAACGGGCCGCGGGAGGCTCGTCGCTCTATGAGCGCTATTCAACAAGGGGTAACGGTTCCGGCTTTTTCGTAGACCTAAATGGCCACATTGTGACCAATTACCACGTTATCGAGGACGCGACCAGGATCCTCGTTCACACTCATTCAGGAGAAGCCTATGAAGCCTCCGTTGTCGGTTCGGACAGGCTTACTGACCTGGCAGTGCTCAAAGTTAACGTTCCCGCAGGCAAAGTGGTCGCCCTCAGGATTGCCGACTACGAGAGCATTAGGGTCGGGCAGAAGGCCATCGCCATAGGAATGCCCCTGGCCACCGGCTCCAACATGGGGCTTGACAAGTCTCCCACCGTGACCACCGGCGTCATTAGTGCCAAGGACCGGTCGCTGCCCATTGAGAGCAAGACGAGGCCGGGAGTCAATGACTTCACCGTTGAGAACCTGCTTCAGACAGATGCGGCGGTCAATCCGGGAAACAGCGGCGGGCCACTCCTAAACTCCCGAGGCGAGGTTGTGGGAGTCGTAACCGCTATCATCGATTCGGCCAGCGGAATCGGCTTTGCCATCCCCTGTAACGTTGTGGCCGAGGTTGTCCCCCAGATCATTTTAAAGGGCCAAGTGCAGCGCGCTTACATGGGCATTTCCTATCTGCCCTTGGACGCGCTCAGGAAGGCATACGGTGATGACGTCATTTCGGCCCTAGACCTTCCGGCTAAGGAAGGAGCCCTCGTGACAGAAGTGGAGGCGGGTAGTCCGGGAGATCGGGCAGGTATAAGAGGCTCGACAAAGAAGACTACCGTAGGGCAACTTGAGTTTCAGGTCGGCGGTGACCTCATCGTCGCCGTGGACGGGGTACCGGTCTCAGGTTCGGACCTCTCACGTATGATCTTGGAGCGGAAGCCCGGCGACCGGATCACCGTGGAGATCTACAGGGACGGCCGGAAACTCAGCGTCGAAGTCACGCTCGGCTCCCGTTAGCGCCGAGGGGGAGGGTCTCTTCTGACAGCTTTTAGAATCCTAGACATGATCCTCAGGATACCCGGATTCCTCCTGGGGATAAGCGTCCACGAGTATGCCCACGCCAGAATGGCTTACAAGTTGGGCGACGATACCGCCGCCAGGGCCGGGAGGATGACCATCGAGCCTTGGGCGCACCTCGACCCTATAGGGGCCCTCATGCTCTTGTTTTTTGGGTTCGGGTGGGCGAGACCCGTACCCGTAGACCCGTACCGGCTCAGAAATCCGAGGAAGGATATGGCCAAGGTGGCGCTTGCCGGCCCGGTGGCTAACCTACTAGTTGCCTTTGTACTTGAGACGTCAACCGTGCTTATTTTTAGCAGGCTGCGCCTCATCGGCACCCGGTGGACATACTTGACCGACATCCTCCGTTCCGGCGCCATGGTGAACGCGGCCCTTGCGTTTTTCAACCTGATCCCGCTCCCGCCACTTGACGGGTCGAAGATCCTCAGGGTCTATCTCCCGTATTCGTTTGAGGGGATATGGGACTTCATCGAGCGGTACGGTTTTCTGATACTTATGGGACTTGTGTATCTCGGAGTCGTGGGCGCGATCATACAGCCGCTCATCCGCGTCTATATGGCCGCTGTATACCGGGTCGCGATCAGGCTATCGCTCCTTATATTTCCGCTTCCGGGCTAGTCTATGGATATCCTACGCCTTGCGCCGCTTGTAAGGCGGCTCAGAGAACAGGTTGAGGCAGGCACGGTCCCCCTTGAGGAGTCGGTCCGTGACTTGTCCATTGCTTCGGAGCTGGTCCTTTTCAAAGTGCGCTGGCTCTTGCCTATTCCTCAAGCCGAAACGCCCGAGGAAGAGGAAGAGATAGTGGAATCCGAAGGACTTCTGGAGGCCGCCACCACCTTACAGGTGATGGAACCTTGGGAGGTCGCTAAGGCGACGGACTGGCTCAGGGAGGCCATGGACACGAGCCGGCTGCAGTTCACCAGAGGGAACGCAGCTTTGGTCGGAGACAGGCGCCGCGTCGTCGTTTCGAGCATCGACCCCGGAGAGCTAAGGAAGGCAATGCTCGGCGTCATGGCCAGACAAGCTCCAAAGGAGCCCCGAATCGTGCTTCCTCGCTGGAGTTTCGTGAGCCACCTCCGGACCTTCTGGCGAGAAGTGCGCCGTCTGGCATCGCGCGGCGGCGTCCTGAGGCTCTCGCGGTTTTTGGGCAAGACCAGGATGGAGGCCATCTTGAACTTCCTTGCCTTTCTAGAGCTGGTCAAGAGGCGGAGGTTGTACGCCCGCCAGCGGTCGCTCTTTGGGGAGATCCTGTTCTCGCCCGACCGTAAGGATATCTTGGACGAGGAGGTCGAGTCCGGTGAATGAAAAGGCGGAACGGTCTTTGGCCGTGTCGGTCCTCCTTGAGGCCATCCTTTTTTCTGCCGATGAACCCGTGCCCGTCGCGCGACTTGCCGAAGCCATCGGAGTTACTGAGCGTGAGGTTTTGGATGCAGCGGCAAAGCTTGACAAGATGTACGAAGATAGGGGCATTATTCTGGAACGAGTGGCAGGAGGGCTGATGCTCCTCACTCGCCCGGAATACTCCGACTTTATCGAGCGGGCTCTGTCCAGGAAGATCTCGATGTCGCTTTCGAAGGGCACTTTGGAGACCCTGGCCATCATCGCCTACAGGCAGCCTGTAACGAGACGAGACATTGAGGCGGCGAGGGGCGTTAACCCAGAAGCCAGCATTGAAACCTTGTTGGAAAAAGGCCTTATCCAAGAAGCCGGAAGGAAGAAGACCTTGGGCCGTCCGAAGCTTTATAAGACTACGGACGAATTCCTCAAGAAGGCGGGGCTCAACTCGATAGAAGACCTGCCGCCCCTAAGCGAGGAGAAGACTTCTACGCCGAAACTGGTGCCTGACTCGTAGGTTTCCCGAAGACATCATCCTTTTTGTGGACATGCTATTACCGGGAGGAAGCGATGGATGCGCGTTTCAGCCCCGGTAATTTTGCTTCTGGCGGTACTTGTTCTGTTGTCTTTGGCCGGGCTTTTCCTGCCCGTTAGGGTGAGAGTCCGGGCAAACGGCGGGCCGGGCGACCTCTCCTTGAAGGTGTCAGTCAAGCCCCCTCTCTTGCCGCTATACATTCCATTGCCAGGCTTGAGCGGCACGATTGGGAAGAGACTAAGGCGCAGCGCCGGAGACGCCGTACGAGAAGACGCTGCCTCGCAAGACGAGAGGCCGGACGAGACACGGGATGACAAGCCGGACGAGAGTGACGGTGGCATAACCGGCGCTCTTGGGCGGGCTCGCAGAACCTTGGCCGCTGCACGCAGCCGTTATCCTGATATTAAGGAAGCACTTACCCTAATAATAAAGGCGGTGACTTTCGAGAAGATCACCATCATAGCCCGGACCGGTACCGGCGACGCCTATGAAACGGCGATGCTCTGCGGGGCCGTAAACGCTTTCGCGGGTATTGGATTGAGCATCGCGAGGCGCTCAGGCGCCCACTTTCGCGAAAAGCCGCAGATACGCGTAGACCCGGTGTTTGATGATGCCTGTTTTTACCTCTATGCCGACATCGAGACTTCCTTCACTTTGGCCCGCACGTCTTATGTTGCCGGGAAAGCCATGCGTCTCCTGAGGACACGTGGTCCCGCGCGAGGGAGGTTGACGCTTTCTTCTCGCAAGAGCGTGGAATACTAGAGCAAAGTGTACGAGGAGGTCCTTTTCATGATGGGACACCCCATTGAAAGCCTGATGAAGACGACCATGGAGAGCCTGAAATCCATGGTCGATGTAAACACGGTAGTCGGAGAACCTGTCGAGACCAAGGACGGGACAGTGATAGTCCCCGTGTCTAGGGTGTCCTTTGGGTTTGTCGCCGGAGGCGGCGACGATGCCGCCATTGGAGGCGGCAGAGATGATGGAGAGGGACAGGAGGACGATTACTCTTCGTCCGGCAGCCAGGCTACTATGCCCTTTACCGGCGGCTCCGGCGCCGGCGTTTCGGTCCGGCCCGTCGGCTTCTTGATTGTGGACCCGAGGAAGGTTAGGTTTATCCCCGTTGACAACAGGGCCATATACGACCGCCTGCTTGACGAGGCGCCGGAACTTCTTGAGAAGTTCGCGCACGCTTTGGGCGGCCGCGAATGCGTCAAGGAGATCGCGGACCGGGTAAGGGCCGTGGCGAGGCGAAAGAGCAGCGTACCGGAACGTGAGACCGGGGACGAGCGATAATGCGCCCCCTTTGGAACGGGACCCTCACCTTCGGACTTGTGGTCATCCCGGTAAGGTTGTACGCCGCAACTGAGAGGAAATCGGTAAGTTTCCGTCTCCTCCATAAAGAGTGCGGCGTGCCCGTTAAGTACATGAAATGGTGTCCAAACTGCGAGAAAGAGCTGGCCCAGGACGATATCGTCAGGGCCTACGAGTATCAAAAGGGAGAGCACGTCATTATCACGGACGAAGACATGGAGGCCATTCCCGGTCCTTCGGCCCATGTCATTGAGATCCTGGACTTCGTCACCCTGAAAGACGTCGACCCCGTCTACTACGAAAAGAGTTTCTTTCTCGAACCTCAAAAGGGAGCCGAAAAAGCTTACTCCTTGCTCCTTAAGTCCATGGAAGACCAGGGAAAGGTGGCCCTCTCGCGAGTTGCCATAAGGGCCAAAGAGACCCTGGCGATCGTAAGGACCTATAAGAACAAGTTTCTCCTCCTGGAGACCATGTACTGGGCGGACGAAGTGAGGACCGGCGAGGAGCTCAATATCCCCGAAAGGGCCGAAGTCGGCGAACGGGAACTGGCCATGGCAAAGACCCTCATAGAGACTCTCTCGGCGGACTTCGAACCGGACAAGTACCACAGCAGGCAGCGGGAAGCCGTAGCCGAGCTCATCCAGCGGAAGATCCAGGGCAAGGAAGTCGTAAAGCAGCCTGAGGTCAGGGGAGAGGTCATTGACCTCATGGAAGCCCTGAGACGCAGCGTCGAGAAGGCCAAGGGCGAGGCGAATCCGCCCGAAGAGCCTCCGGCCAGGCCCAGGAGGAGAAGGAAAGCGTCGGGGGAGACGCAGGAAAGTGCAGCGCCGCCTCCTTCTTGAGGAGACGATCCTGGGAATGCCCAGGCTCCGGCCGATGCTCGCGACGGCCCACGGCGAGCCTTTTGATGATGGCGAGTGGCTCTTTGAGCTGAAGTGGGACGGCTACCGGGCCCTGGCTTATGTGTCGGGAGACGAAGTGTACCTCGATTCCCGGAACCTAAGACCCCTCCTCCCGCAGTTTCCGAACTTGCGGGAGATCTCCCGGGCCGTGAGAGCCGGGCCTGTCATCTTGGACGGCGAGATCGTAGCGATGAGGGAAGGCCGCGTTGACTTCTCCTACCTCCGGAGCGGCCCCCGATCGGTCACCTTCGTCGTTTTCGACATCCTCTACCGTGGCGGATGCCTCCTTACAGACAGGAAACTGGTTGAGCGTAAGGAAGAACTTGCGCGCGCCGTTTGCCAGGAAGGACCGGTTGTCATTTCTCAAGCGGTGGACGGCTGCGGCAGAGCCCTGTTTGACTGGGTTAAAGAGCAAGGCATGGAAGGCATCGTGGCCAAACGAAAGGACAGCGTCTACCGTATAGGTGAAGAGACCCGCGACTGGCTCAAAGTCAAGAACCTGCGCGAAGGACGTTTCTGGGTCCTTGGATATGCCCGCTCGCCGGGAAGGCTCTTGGGTTCACTGGTCGTTGCCGAGAAAACGGGCGACGGTTTTCTGGTGGTAGGTCGCGTCTCGTCGGGGCTCAACCGGGACTACGAGAAAAGACTCCTCGGGGTCCTGGAAACCTGCTCTTTCGAGGACCTTATCTCACGCGAGGGCGTCATCTACAACGCTCCGTCCAGAAAGGAAACGCAGACAATCCGGTGGGTGAGGCCCTTCTTTGGGGTTGAGGTAAGCTACACCGAGATGACGCCCGACAAAAAACTCAGGCACCCTGTTTTCAGGGGCATAGCTGCGGGTGATGGATATGACGCCTGAAGAGGCCACTTTAGCGAGAGTTGGAGAGCGGGAAGTCCGGCTCACCCACCTGGATAAGGTGTACTGGCCGGAGGACGGCTACACCAAGAGGGACCTCATCGACTACTATTACAGAGTGTCGCCCTACCTTCTCCCTCATCTCAAGGACAGACCCCTATCGCTGGTGCGTTTTCCCGAGGGCGTGGACTCTCCGGGCTTCTACCAGAAGGACGCGCCCCAGGGGATGCCGGAGTGGGTGCGCCTCGCGCCGGTCATGTCGAAGGAAAGGGAAGACTACGTAAACTTCATCCTCTGCGACAACGTCGAGACACTGGTCTGGATGGCCAACTCGGGTGTTGTTGAGATAAACCCTTGGCTTTCCCGGTACGACCGTCTGGATTATCCGGATTTTGCCGTCTTCGACATCGATCCGTCCGAAGGCACGACTTGGGAAGATGTGAAGATCGTGGCCAAACTGGTTAGGAGCCTCCTTGACCAGTGGAACTTGCGGGGATTTCCCAAGGTGTCAGGGGCTACCGGACTCCACGTCTACGTTCCCGTAGAGCCCAGGTATACCTACAAAGAGATCCAGGTTTTCGTGAAGTACGGGGCGCAGATCATCCAGGGGGCTTATCCCGAGAAGGTTACGCTGGAGCGCAAAGTCAAAGACCGTTACGGCAAGGTGTACATAGACTTTCCTCAGAACGCAAGAGGCCAGACCATAGGGTCGGTATACGGCGTCAGGGCTTCTAGCGGCGCGCCTGTATCCATGCCCATCCTCTGGGAAGAGCTGGACAATGTCACTCCGCAGAAATGGAATATGAGGACCGCCTTGGCCCGGCTTGAGGAGACAGGCGACCTGTTCTTACCCGTGCTTTCCATAAAACAGAGCATAGACGCTGTTCTGAAAGGGGCTCCGGCAGGGAAACATAATTAGGCTACCGCCCGAAGGAGGGAACCATCCTTAGGTAGACGACGTAATAGGCCGGTTAACCCAGACGCAGCTCGTGCTCTTCAAAGGCTGAAGTACGAAGTCGCCCAGGAGATAGGGTACGTCCAGGGCGGAGGTCCGCCGGATGAGGACCTCAGACGTCATCTTGACCGGATGAAGTTCGAAGTAGCCGGAGAGCTCGGCCTTCTCGACAAGCTGAACGCCGTGGGCTGGGGCGACATGACCTCAAGGGAATGCGGTAGGATCGGCGGTCGGCTCGGAGGCCGGCTGGGCGGACAGATGGTCAAGAAGATGATCGAGTTCGCCGAGGCCAACATGGCAAAGGACCAAAGCAGGCGGTAGCAAACCACCCCCCGGTTTCAGCCGGGGGGGATCGTTCTTACCCCCTTATGCCCGCTCATAGATTCTAATCGCGGGGTGAGAGCAATGAACTTCGTCTGGATATTTCTTGTTTCCGTAGGTTGTGTGGTCGCGGTCTTGACCGGAAACGTGGATGCCATGATGACGTCCGTCCTGGACAGCATCTCGGCGGCCGTAGAACTTGTTATAGGGCTGATCGGCGTTTTTTGCCTGTGGGTGGGCATCGAGAAGCTGGCCGAAGAGTCGGGGCTAATCGATGTCTTGGCCCGGGCGGCCGGATCGGTCTTCTCAAGATTGTTCCCGTATCTAAAGGGCCGCGGCAGGCCTCTCGGTACGGTCACGGCGTCTGTGCTGTCCAATGTCCTCGGGCTCTCCTCGTCAACGCCTCTGGGGCTAAGGGCTATGTCTGAGATTAAGGAGCTGTACGATGACCGGCTCGAGGGCCTTGATTCCATGGCCCGGCTGGTAATCCTGAACGCTGCCGGGTTCTGCGTTTTCCCGTCAGGCGTCATCGCGCTCCGGGCAGCGCTTGGTTCGAGGGCGCCTGCCATCATTGCGGGTCCGACCGCCGTCGCAGGCCTGGTCGCAAGCGCCGGCGGGCTCTTGGCCTATCGTCTGCTGCAGCGTAACGGAAGGGCGGGTGATGACCGGTGAGGGTCCTGTCGGCAATCGGTACATACGCATTCCCCGTCATCCTGCTGGGTGTGCCCCTTTATGCGGCGGCAAAGGGCGTCAAGGTATATGAGACCTTTGTAAGAGGCGCGGAAGAGGGGTTCAAGATCGCCCTCGGCACCTTACCCTACTTGGTCGCGGTTTTCGCGGCGATCGCCTGCTTTAGGGGCTCAGGGGCGCTCGAACTCTTCGCGTCGGCCCTGGGAAATGTGCTGTCGCCCTTGGGCGTGCCCCTGGATATGGTTCCGCTCCTCCTCATACGTCCGGTGAGCGGTAGCGGGGCTCTGGCGCTTACCGGTGACCTCTTGAGGCGCTTTGGTCCCGATTCGCCCATGGGGATACTAGCGTCCATACTTCAGGGCGCCACCGACACGACGTTCTACGTGGTCACCTTGTATTTCGGGTCGGTAAGAGAAAGAAGAACCGGCCGCGTCCTCGCATCGTGCCTGATAGGAGACGCATGTGGATTCGTGGCCGGATTTCTTGTCTGGCGTCTAATGGTGGCCTAGCCGGCCAACCTGGCCTCTCGCACGCTGAACCCGTTGGCCGTGAGAGTGCTTATGAGGCCCTTTAACTCATCTGTCCTCACGGTGAGCTCAACGAACTTGAGGTCCGCCACTTCGGGATCAAAAGTGACGATGCCCAGTATATCGGCATTCTGATTCGAGATAAGCGCAGTAAGTCGCGCAAGGGCGCCCTTGAAATCGCTCACCACGATGGCGATGCGGTGGGCCTTCTTCGTAACGCCCGCGTTCTTCAGGAAAGCGCTCAGCATGTTGTTCCTGGTCACTATCCCGAGGAAGCGGTCTTCCGCCAGGACGGGCAAGAAGTCGTACCTCGAGTCCAGGAACTTGTAAAGCACCTCATCCAAGAGGTCGGTGCTGTGGGCAATCTGGACTTCGGTTATTATGTGGTCCTTAACGAGGTTCGTCTTGAGGAAAAGAGACCTTTCTGCTTCGGACCCCTTGAAGTAGCGCTCGAAGATCCTGCGCCTTGTGATAACGCCGAGGAACTTATTGCCGTCCAGGACGGGAAGAGTAGTGAAGCCCAGAGATTCGAGGTCTGCCAGAGCCTTCTCCAAGGTATCGTCAGGTCGTACAAAGTGAACGTCGCTCCTTGCCGTCATGAGCGCTTGGATGATCATAGGTCCATTCCTCCCCCGTCTTCTCGCACAAAAGTTCGTCGTTAACCCCCCGATATCCTGCTTGCGAGAAGGGAGGTGTTGTCCCTACGGCTCGGGAAGCGATATCATTAGGTGATCTTCTGTAAGGAGGCGTGTTCATTGAAGGTTGAGGCCAGACTCAAGGAACTGGGGATCGAGATACCTGCCGTGGCCAAGCCCGTAGCAGCCTACGTGCCTGCGGTTCAGGCCGAGAAATGGGTGTACATATCGGGCCAGCTTCCGTTTAGGCAGGGGAAGCTTGAGAAAACCGGCAAGGTCGGTAAGGAAGTGACCCTTGAAGAGGCTCAAGTGGAAGCAAGGCAGTGCGCCATAAACTGCATCGCGGCCTTAAGGAGCGTCGCCGGCGATCTCGACAATGTGGAGAGAATAGTCAAGGTTACCGGGTTTGTGGCCTCGGCGCCCGGGTTCAACGATCAGCCCAAAGTCGTAAACGGGGCCTCAGAGCTTCTGGGCCAGGTTTTCGGGGAAGCGGGAGCGCACGCCAGAGCAGCAGTCGGTGTCGCGGAGCTGCCCCTTAACGCGTGCGTGGAGGTAGAACTGATAGCCCTCCTGAAGTAGAGGGAGCAGAGTGAAAGAGGGTCAGGGCAGGCAGATTGGGGCCGGTGAAGAACGCCTTTCCAGGTTCCTAGCGCGCTCCGGTATAGCTTCCAGGCGTCATGTGGATGAGCTCATAGCCGCGGGGCGGGTGACCGTAAACGGCCAAGTGGCCGTCTTGGGTCAAAAGGTCCGTCCGGGCGAAGACAAGGTGCTCGTAGACGGCCGGGAAGTCGGCGGGGTGGAGGAGCACATTTACATAATGCTTCACAAACCACCCGGCTACCTATCTACCTGCGCTGACCCTAGAGGTAGGAGGACCGTGCTGTCGCTCTTGGAAGGTGTGCCGGAGAGGGTGTTTCCGGTCGGCCGGTTGGACTACGACGCGGAGGGGCTCCTTCTTCTCACGAACGACGGCGATCTTACCTACCTGCTCACCCATCCCAAGCACCGGGTAATCAAAGAGTACGCCGTTTGGGTTGCAGGACCGAAAGATGAAAGCAAGATTCGGGACATCCTTTCAGGTATAATCATTGGCGGCAAGAACGTCCAGGTAGACTATGCCCGGTTCACAGGCGGAAGCGGCCTTATGCAGGAACTCATAATCGGCGTGCATGAAGGGCAGAAACACCTGGTAAAGCACATATGTCATTCCGTCGGGTACGAGGTTAAACGGCTTAAGCGCCTGAAGATCGGGCCCCTTCACTTGGGGTCTCTGAGGAAAGGCGAATGGCGGTATCTATCCCCCGGCGAGGTGGAGGCTCTTTACGAAGAAGCACGGAAGGGTTGGGAAGGGGAGCACGATAAGTGATGGAAACCGAGAAGGACGATGTGGTGTTCAAGACGTCCCAGGACGTCAGGGAGTACAGCCCCAGCCGGAACAGGCTTTTCTCGGCCACTCACGAAGAGATACGGATGGGCGCGACCGCCGACGTCTACTTCGTGAGGACTCAAGAGATCCTCGAAAAAGAAGGTAAAGGCGACACCGTTGTAACGGTGGAGATATTCTCGGGGCGACCCGGGGTACTGGCCGGGACTGCGGAATGCCTCGAACTCCTGAAGGGACTTCCTCTCGAGATCTGGGGGATGGACGAAGGAGAGGAGATCTCCGAGAAGGAGACGGTAATGAGGATCACGGGTCCCTATTCCGTCTTCGGCCCTTACGAGACTGCCCTCCTCGGCATACTGGCCAGTTCGTCGGGCTGGGCCACAGCCGCCCGCGATTGTAGAAACGCTGTCCCCGACGCTCCTTTCTACTGCTTCGGAGCAAGGCATATCCATCCGGCCGTGGCTCCCGTGATGGAGCGCGCGGCGGTTGTGGGTGGAGCCAACGGCGCTGCCTGTATCCTCGGAGCCAAACTGATGGGGCTCGAACCCGTCGGCACGATCCCCCATGCTTTGGTGCTCATCCTGGGCGACACCGTCAAGACGGCGGTGGCCTACAATACCTACATGCCTCCCGACGCGCCGCGCACCATTTTGGTGGACACGTTCCACGACGAGGCCGAGGAGGCCCTCAGGGTAGCCCAAGCCCTGGGCAAAGATATGGGCGCGGTAAGGCTGGACACCCCCGCCGAGCGGGGAGGAGTAACCGTAGGGTTGGTCCGAGAGGTGCGCGCGAGGCTGGACCTGGCAGGGTTTGGCCACGTGAAGATCTTCGTCTCGGGCGGTCTTAACCCTGACAGGATGCAGAAACTCAGAGAGGCCGGCGCCGACGCGTTCGGAGTGGGGCACTACATCTCGTCGGCCAAGCCTATAGATATGACCATGGATATCAAGGCCATCGAGGGCCGTCCCGTCGCCAAGCGGGGAAGGATACCCGGGCTAACCCCCAACCCGAGGCTTAAGAGACTGGTCTAGTTCGGGGGACCCGGCGGCCAGGTGATGATGGCCACTATGCCGTAGGCTATTACGGCAAGAGACGTGTACTTGAGAAATGAAGAGAGCGCGGCAAGGAAAGCCCTGTTTAGGTGCGCGTTTGCCAGCACGACGGGGTCGGGCAGGCTTGAGGGGACGCTCCGGAACGCGGAAGAAGCTATGGCCGAAAGCAGGAAAACGAGGAATGCCGTGAAAGTAATAACCCAAGCAAGATCTTTGTTGCGCTCAAAGTGCATCTTGTGGTCCTCCTCATGGTCCTAGAGGTCAGTATTCCAAGAGGGGGGTCACCCTAACCTAGAAAAAAGCTGAATATTCGCAGGCGTTCAGGTGCCCGCAAGGGAGAATAGGGAAGTCCGGTGATGCGCGTATTATGCGCGAGTCCGGCGCGGTGCCGCCACTGTAACCGGGGAGCCGACCGCCAAAGCCACTGAAACGATGTTTTGGGAAGGCGCGGGAGGCGTTGATCCGGTAGCCAGGAGACCTGCCTGAACGTTCCGTTACCTAGCCTTCGAGCGAAAGGGGGGAACGCTTTGGTGCGTACGCGTATACCCCCGGCCAACGGCCGGGGTTTTCCGTAAGGATGGGGTTCTGGGCGATCCCACTCACCCGTTTCTCTGAAGAGGAATAAGGAGGCTCACAGTCGTGACACATATCACTAAAGCCCCGAAAGGGGTTTTCCGCAGGTCTCTGGTCTTGCCCTTGGTCCTTACCCTGGTCTTGGCGATAGGCCCGGTTCTTGCCGCCGGTTGCGCCAAGCGCCCCAAGACCTACACGGATGGTCTGGGAAGGACCGTAACCCTGGAAGGAACGCCAAAGAGGATAGTGTCTCTCTCTCCCGCGCTGACTGAGGCAGTGTTTTCTCTAGGAGCAGGTGACCGTCTGGTAGGCGTAAGCACGTTCTGCAACAGACCCGAAGAAGCTCTCGACATAGAGAAAGTCGGAGATGCCTTCACGCTGAACACCGAAAAGCTGGTGGCTCTAAAACCCGATCTGGTCCTCGTGGCCGGTTCCCGGGATTACGAGACTCAGGTGGAAAAAGACCTCGCTCGATTGGGGATCCCGGCGTGGGTCTCGGGACCGTCCACGGTGGCAGAGGTCCTCGAAGACATAAAAGCCCTCTCGGAAGTGTTGGGGGTCAAGAAGAAGGGCGACGAGCTCGTAGCGGCCCTAAGCCAGGAGTTGGACGCCGTAAAGGCCGCCATCCCCGAAGGGCAGGAGAAGCCGAAGGTGTTCATCACCTTTGACAGCGAGCTCTGGACTTCGGGCGGCGATTCCTTCATCGACGACGTCATAACCGCTGCGGGCGGCCTAAACATCGCGGGAGATGTGAAAGAGCAGTACCTGCAGCTCAGCATGGAAGACCTCCTGGCGAAAGACCCCGATATCATCCTCGTGGCCATACCTGAAGAGATGGCGGAGGCCCTCACGACAAGGCCCGGTTGGTCTTCGCTTACGGCGGTTAAGGAAGGGAAAGTGTTCTTCCCGAATCCGGACCTGATATCCCGTCCCGGTCCGGCCGTTGTCGAGGGCATCAAGGAGATCGCCTCATGGCTTAGAGGCCAGTAACTGACGTTTGATCCCTTAAGGAGGTGGAGGCCTATGGCAACTGAACGTGCCGCGAGAAACCAGAGGCTGGTTGCCGCAGGCCTCCTTTTCTTGCTGGTCGGGCTTGCCCTGGGCCTTTCGTTGGGCTCCGTATCCTTGCCCCTCAGGTATGTGATTAGGGCGCTCGCCAAAGGGCCGTCTAGAGCCGCGGTTCCTTCTACAGATGAAACCGAGGCCCTGGCCGGAGCCATCCTTTGGACCTTGCGGTTTCCCCGGGTTCTCCTTGCCTTTATCGAGGGCGCAGGCTTGGCCGTAGCCGGTTCCGTCATGCAGGGGCTCTTCAGGAACCCGATGGCGGACCCGTATGTCCTGGGAGTGTCGTCCGGGGCCTCGTTAGGCGCGGTGCTGGGCATTGCATTAGGCCTGGGAGGGGTTTTCGGTATGTGGTCCCTGCCTGCCCTAGCCTTCGCAGGTGCCCTCGGTTCGGCGGCCCTGGTCTATGCCCTCTCAACTCACCGTAAGCGCACGGACACGTGGACGCTGCTGCTCGCCGGTATCGCGGTCTCAAGCCTGATCTCCTCGCTCATAGCGTTCATCATGGTAATCGCGCGAGAGCGCGTGGATGAGATCGTGTTTTGGACCATGGGGGCCCTGTCGCGGGCGTCGTGGATGAGCGTCGCCGCTTCACTCGCCTACACCGTCCCCGGCCTCATCGCGCTCTTCAGACACGCGCGGGCCCTAAATGCCCTCTCTTTCGGAGAAGAACCGGCTTTCCACATGGGAGTGCAGGTTGAAGAGGCGAAGAGGACTCTCCTTTGGACGAGCTCCCTCGTGGTGGCAGGCGGAGTCGCCTTCACGGGACCCATAGGCTTCATCGGGCTGATTGTACCCCACGCCGTGAGACTAGTGGCCGGCCCGGACCACCGGTGGCTCATGCCGCTCTCCGGGTTATTCGGTGGAAACGCGCTCCTCTTCGCGGACCTGGTGGCCAGGGTGATCGCGCCGCCCAGAGAGATGCCGGTGGGAGTTATCACCGCCCTCTCCGGCGCTCCTTTCTTTCTCTACCTGCTTGCGCATTCGAGGAGGCGGCGAGAGTGAGCGGAGGCAGAGTAACCGTACAAGACTTGGTTTTCAGGCGCGGAGGGCGAGAGGTCCTGAAGGGCATCTCATTTGAAGTTGAGCCGGGCCGGGTGGCCGCCGTTGTTGGGCCCAACGGCGCGGGGAAGAGCACTCTGCTCAAGGTCATCTCCGGGTACCTGAAGCCTGCAAGCGGCAGCGTTACGGTATGCGGTGTCGACCCTGCTTCACTTCATCCTTCTGAACGTAGCCGGCTGGTTACTTACTCAGGCGACGAACCGGACCCTGCATTTGCTTTTACGGTGCAAGAGACGGTGGAGATGGGGAGGGTTGCCGCAGAAGCGCCTGTGTCACGGGCCGACCTCGCAGGAGCGCTCGAGGAAGCCTTGGAGGCTCTTCAGCTTGCCGGCCTGCGTGACCGCCCCATAACATCCCTTTCATCGGGCGAACGGCAGAGGGTCTACCTTGCCCGCGCACTGTACCAGGACCCTCTGGTCATCCTCCTGGACGAGCCGACGACCCACCTCGATATGGCATACGAAGTCCATGTGGCCGGGATGACCAGGGATCTTGCACGACGTGGAAAAACGGTCCTCACTGTGGTTCACGACCTGAACTTGGCTTTGCGCTGCGCAGACCGCTTGGTTTTCCTGAGAGACGGGAGGCTTCTCTACAATGTAGCACCCGGCGATGTTACCTCGGAGATCGTCGGAGACATCTACGGGGTGGAAGTCCGGGTGGCTTCCCACCCGGTGCTTGGAACACCCTTCGTTACACCGCCTTCTTCAAGGAAGGCCTAGCCTCACCTAGATGCGGTTCACGAGGTCCCTGCGCGCCTACCGCAGGGGTCACCGGATGAGGGGAGTGAACCTCACACGGGAACCGGGCCTCAGCTGGGCCGCAAGAGAAAGGTCCTCATCTATGACTGCTGCTATCCGCCTGTAGCCGCCGCTCGTTTGGGCGTCGTGGAGAAGCAGGACCGGGGATCCGCCGGACGGCAGCTGCACTATGCCGGGTACCACCGGCGATGACAGGATATCTCCGCCCCCAATACCTTCTTCAGGCAGTTTTCCTTCCAGCCGGATGCCCATGCGGTCTGAGTCGTTCCTCACGGAGAAGACGCGATTGCACAGTGAACCCAGCGCGCTCTGTCCTCCTAAAGACTTGGACTCCGGTCCGGGAGCGACTCTTAAAGAGGGAGAATCCTCCGCCAAGAAGCGGCTTAGCCTTTCCGGCCACTCCGTCAGGTAGCGCGGTGCCTTTGCCGGAATCCCCTCTCTGCCCTGAGACCAAGCTCCCGGTCCTATGTCCAACACGTCTCCGGGGCGGAGCGGCCTGCCCCTGAAACCTCCAAAGGAGCCGCGGGTGTATGTGGACGCGGAGCCGAGGACTTCGGGCACACTGAATCCGCCTGACACGGCCAGGTACATCCTACAACCCGACGGGGGCGAGCCTATCTCAACCACCGAACCTGCGCTCACCGTTACGGGTTCGTACATGGAAGCCGGCATGCCGTCGACGCTTACCGGGCAAGGGGCCCCTGTCACGGCTATGACTACGTCAATAAGCGCCCTCATTCTTGCTCCCCAGAGCGTCATCTCCAGGGCAGGTGCGTTGGGCCTGTTGCCGCACAGCAGGTTGGCCAGGATAAACGAGAATGCGTCTGCTGCCCCGGATAGGGGGACCCCCAGTTTTCGATAGCCTCTACGGCCGCCGTCCACAATGATGGAGAAGAGGCCGGGGCTCTCTACTTCGAAGGCAGGGACTGAAAGACAGGGCCTGCACTCACGGGCAAGTTCTTGCGGAAGCCTAGGTCCCGATGGCGGCAGGGATCCGTTGTCCGGCTTGAGTCCGTCCGAGGCCAGAAGAAAACCCTCGTCATCCACCGGCACTTCACCCGCCGGCACACTATCTACCGGAACAAACCGCACCGTGTCTCCCGGATGCAGGAGAGACGGATCTTTGCGGAAGGGATCAAAGAGCTTGAGCGGCGTCCGCCCGATGATCCGCCAGCCTCCCGGGCTCTCCCAAGGGTATATGCCCGTCTGGCGTCCGGCGATGCCCACTGAGCCCGCCGGCACGGATGCCCGGGGCACCGGGGTCCTCGGCAAGGCGATCTCCGGGTCCAGACCTCCCAGGTAAGGAAAACCGGGTGAAAAGCCAATCATGTACACCCTGTAGCCGGGCTTTGAGTGGCGGCGGACTATCTCTTCGGGGCTCATCCCGAGGTGCTCGGAGGCCCACCTGAGGTCGGGCCCTTCATCGCCCCCGTACTTAACGGGGACGCGGACCTCGCGGCTACTAAAGCTCTTTGTCTGTCCGTCGAGGGCCTTGTTCGAAGAAGGCTCGTGTATGCCCGAACTCCCGGATCCCGTGAGGCCCAAGAGGATGCCTTTCGCGTACGCGCCCAGCCATGCGGCGCTTATCTTAGCCGGATCGAAGTGTATGCAGAAAGACGAATACGCCGGCTGGACCTCTTCGACGCCAGGGACTCCTGCCGCTTCGATCCTGCGGCAGGCGCGGAGGACGATCTCATTGACTTCTTCCGAGATATCTTGAGAAAGAGTTACGAGGAGCGCTCTGTCGCCCATGGGGCTCAGCACAGGGCTATCCACCGCGTATCCCTCCACCTAGACCTCTGCGTTGCAGAAGACCCGCTTCTTAGAAGAAATCACTCTATCCCGATTGCTTTCCGTATGCCTGTTATTTCGATTCCTGCTTCTTTCAGGGCCGAGCAAACGCAAACTGCGATATCCAGAGCTCCAGGCGTGTCGCTGTGGATGCAGATGGTGTCTACCTTGAGGGGTACGTGAGTGCCGTCCATCGAGGTTACCTTGCCCTGCGTGACCATCTGCACGGCGCGCTTCGCGACTTCCGAAGGCTCAGAGATGAGAGCCCCGGGAGTCCCGCGCTTGGCCAGGTTCCCGTCGCTCGTGTAACCCCGGTCGCAGAAACCTTCGGAAGCGACAGGTATGCCTATTCTCTTGGCTGCGTCGATCATTAGCGAGTTGGCCAGACCGACGAGCACCAGCGTCTCACCTTTTCGCATAGACCTTGCCACGCCTCTCGCCACCGCCATGGCTATAGACTCATCCACCGAAGCCATGTTGTAGAGCGAGCCGTGGGGCTTCACATGTGTGAGGGGCTGTCCGTGATACTCTGCGAACACCCGGAGCGCCCCGATCTGGTACATCATGAAGGCTTCGATCTCCGCGGGCGACATCCGCATTTCCCTCCGGCCAAATCCCTGGAGGTCAGGGAAGCCGGGATGGGCGCCTATGCCTACTCCGTGCCGGGCGCAAGCCGCGGTTATGCTCTCCATGACCAAAGGATCTCCGGCATGGGTGCCGCAAGCCACGTTGGCCGAGGACACGTATGGGAGCAGGGCCTCATCGTCGCATATCTTCCAACGGCCGAACGCTTCCCCCGTATCGGTGTTCAGATCAACCCGCATGGATACGTCCCCCAATCCTTAAAGACCGTCACAGAAAGCATTTATACTCCACGGTCATCAGAAATCCTGGAAAAGGGGAGAATAGGAGATAAAGAGCGTGTCCATGTAACGTGTCCACGTAAAGAGATGGCGGTGGGGAGCCTTTGCGCGAGCGTGCAACTCGTGATGACTGGGCCGTACGTATCGTCTTGGCCCTCATCGTCCTTGTAATAGGGGTCCAGATTTCCCTGCGCTTTGAGAACCTGAGGCGCTTCCTCAACGTGTCCATACGCATGGAGGGAGAGGCGCTGTCTGAATCCGTGCCCGGTCTTTCGGAAGAGGCTTACCCTTGGCTCGAATGGCCGCCTCCCGATGCTTCGTCTCACAATGAGGCGTGGGCTACGCTGTATCTCAGGTTCCTGGGCGAGCCTCCTTCCACGGCCTGGGTGCTCCTTGATGGAAGGGTCGCCAAGAGGCTCGGGCCGGAAGGCGGGACGGTGACCGTAAAGAGCTGCCACGTGATAGAAGTCTACAGCCCCGGTGCCGAGGTAAGCGTGCTCGTTTCGGCGGCAACTCCAAACCTGCTGGAGCCTGCCCCGGGGAGGTGGGTCGTCGCCCGGGAGAGGGTGGAGATCGGCGAGGTCCGGCTGCGTGGACCTCAGGATACTGAGTGATCTCGGAAGGAGATCTGTACCTCCTCAAAGAACCGTACATCGTTATGAGAGAACGACGTCTACAAGTGGCTATTGACGGTCCGGCCGGCGCGGGGAAGAGTTCGGTCGCAAAGACAGTAGCCAAGAAACTGGGCTATACCTATCTAGACACGGGGGCCATGTACCGCGCGCTGGCCCTTACTGCGGTTTCACGGGGGATCCCGCTGGATGACCCCCGGCGCCTCGGCGAGATGGCCCGGTCAATCCTGATGACCGTCCGAGATGAAAAAGGGCTCTTCAGAGTATGGGTGGACGGCGAAGAACTCACGGACAGGCTCCGCGACCCCGGCACCGACAAGGCGGTCAAACTCCTGGCAATGCACCGTCCAGTGAGGGAGGTCCTGGTCGAGATCCAGCGCTCTCTTGCAATCGAAGGCGGCGTGGTGATGGAGGGCCGGGATATCACGAGCGTTGTGCTTCCCGACGCGGAAGTCAAGATCTTCCTAACCGGCGATGTAAGGGAGAGGGCCCGCAGGAGATGGCAGGAGCTTCAGGCGAAAGGTGTGAAAATCCGCTGGGAAGAAGTCCTTGACGAACTCATCCAGAGGGACCGCAAGGACTTGGAGCGCGAGTGGGGTAAGCTGGTGAGAGTCCCCGACGCCCATCTTGTGGATACCACCGGGAAGACGCAAGATGAGGTTGTGGCCGAAATCCTGAAGCTGTGCGAGGAGAAAGAGATTGCTCTACGAAGTCGCTAAACATGTTCTGGGGGCGTTGGCCCACCTTCTCTTCCGCGTGACCATACGAGGTGCGTCGAGCGTCCCTGCCGAGGGCCCGGTAGTCCTCTGCGCGAACCACATCGCCTGGTGGGACCCTGTGCTCATGGCCATTGCGGTGAAACGCCCGGTGTATTTCATGGCCAAGAAAGAGCTCTTTCGCTATCCCTTCCTCGCGTATCTTTTCCGGAAGCTTAACGCTTTTCCCGTGAACAGGGGGAAGCCTGATTTAGGCGCCGTCAAAGCGGCGCTCGGCGTACTGCAGCAAGGTAACATACTCGGCATTTTCCCGGAAGGGACGAGACAGAAGAATAAGGAGCAGCTCGGCGAGATGCACGCCGGAGCGGCTCTCTTCGCGCTAAAGACCGGAGCCCCCGTTGTCCCAGCCGCGATCCGGGGCACATATAGGATCGGCAGGCCGGTTGTCCTCGTGTTTGGGGAAAGCATCAGGCTCGAGCCCCGGACCGGCAAGACATCGGTTGACATGGAAGCGGGCGCGCGTGTAATCGAGAGCGCTATTTTCCGGCTGTGGGAAAGCACAAAGGAGGAAAGCGGCGTAGCGGCTCGCGAGGTTGGGTCATGCTGAGAATCAAGGTGATGGAAGGGGCCGGTTATTGCCGGGGAGTCCAAAGGGCCATAGACCTTGTTGAAAGGGCTCTCCAAGAAGGGCCGCACCCCGTGTGGACCCTAGGTCCGGTCGTGCACAACCCGGTCGTAGAGGCCGACCTTGCGGCCAAAGGATTGAGAAAAGCACGTGACCCCGAGGACGCCCACTGTGGCACCTTGATACTTAGGAGCCACGGCACGTCCCTCGAGGAGATGGCCCGGGTCCCGGACGGCACAGAGACCATCGATACCACCTGTCCCTTTGTAATGCGCAGCCAGAGGCTCGCCGAAGAATATGCGGCTAAGGGATTTGCCGTCGTCCTAGTCGGAGACCCGGATCACCCAGAAATGAAGGCCGTTATTTCTCGCGCGGGAGAAAGCGGAGTCTGCGTCCGCGATCCTTCTGAGATCGAACCGCTCATATCGCTTCTTAAGGGCCGCCAGGTTGTAGTCCTGTCGCAGACGACAGGCAGAAGGTCAAATGTTGAAAAGGTGCTTCAGGCCTTAAGACAAGCAGGTATTTCCGCTCAATCAGAGAATACTATCTGCACCGTAACCCACGAAAGGCAGGAAGCCATCGCCGAACTGGCAAGAGAGTGCGATGTGGTCCTCGTGGTCGGAGGAAGGACAAGCGCCAACACGAGGCAGCTCTTGAGAATTGCCGGTGAATGCGGGGCCCAAGCATATCTCGTGGAGTCTCTTCAAGACGTTTCCCCGGAGTGGTTCTTGGGGAAGCGGACGGTCGGGATTGCCGCTGGCGCTTCGACTCCCGACCGGGTGATAAAGGAGGTTGTAGGCAAGGTGGAGGAAATTGGAAAATCCATCCCAGAGAAGGAGCTCGAAGACCGCAAGAGCGAGCCTCAAGTAGAGGCGGCACAAGAGACCAAAGAAGCAGTTTCGCCCGGAACCGACGCAAGCCCCGAGGGTTCCACGACTACCCAAGACTCGGGAGAGTCTCTGCCTGAGGAGAACAAGGGACCGGAAGAAGCCCAGGAAAAGGGAGAAGAAGCTCCTGCAGGCGGAGAGCCCAAGACGAAGGACGAGGGCGGCGAAAAAGAGGTAGCCGACGCGAAGACGGCAGAGGAACTGTACGATGAGTCCTTCCGCTCCCTAGAACCCGGCCAGATCATTAAAGGGCGCGTAGTGTCGGTTGACGACAACGGCGCTCTGGTCGACGTGGGGGCCAAGTCGGAGGGTATCATCCCCGCTTCCGAGCTGAACAGGAAGAGCGCGTTTGGCAACGTAACGCTGTCGCCGGGCGATGAAATTATGGTCTATGTGGTAAGCTCCGACTCCGCCGAAGGCGGCCTGCGACTCTCCAAGAGAAGAGCAGATGAGGACCTGAGCTGGAAGAAGCTAGAAGAGGCTTACCGGGAAGGTACTGTCATAGAAGCTCCTGTATCTCAGGAAGTAAAGGGCGGCCTCGTCGTGGATGTGGGGCTTAGGGGCTTTGTGCCCGCCTCGCAGGTAGAGAGGGGCTATGTCAACGACCTCTCCAAGTACGTCGGCAAGACCTTGAGGCTCAAGGTGCTCGAACTGGACCGCAGCAAGAACCGTGTGGTGCTTTCGCAGAGAGTGGTCTTGGAGGAAGAGCACGAGAGGCTCTGCAAGGAGACCTGGGAGAACATAGCCGAAGGCCAGGTAAGGCGCGGGGTCGTGAAAGGCATCACCGATTTCGGCGTGTTCGTTGACCTGGGCGGCGTTGACGGCCTCCTGCACATTTCCGAGCTCGCCTGGGGACGGGTGAAGCATCCGTCGGAAGTCGTCCGCGAGGGTGAGGAAATAGAGGTCAAGGTCCTTAGGGTCGACAAGGAAAAGGGCAAGATCTCTCTCGGGCGGAAACAGGTGCTCCCAGATCCCTGGTTGGATGTTGAGCGGAAGTACCCGATAGGAGCAGTGGTTACCGGCGAAGTGACCAGGACCGCTCCCTTCGGCGCCTTCGTCCAGCTGGAGCCCGGAGTAGAGGGACTGGTCCACATATCTGAGATCGCCCATCATCACATCGCCAAGCCGGAGGACGCCATCTCGCCGGGAGATGTGGTGAGGGTTAAAGTGCTTAGGGTGAGAGCGGATGAGCGGAGGATCAGCCTCTCCGTGAAGCAGGCCGACCAGATCGTGGTTGAGGGTGGTGAGCCCAAGGAGAGCCCCGTCGAGGCTGAGCCCCGTGAGGAAGAAGTGAAACCCGAACCGGCCGTCGCTCCCGAAGCCCCGGAAGCTTTGGAGCCGCCGGATAAGCTCGAGGCCCCCGAAGAGCCGGGGACGCCCGATCTCGTAGTAGAGGTACCCGGGGCGCCGGAAACTCCGGAAGCGCCCGCAGAGCCGGAGACCTTGGAGGAGCCTGAGAAGGCCGAGGAACCCCCCGAGGCCTAAGATTGGCCCACACTCCGCATACAGTCTTAAGTCAACCCGAGTGGGAAGGGCCGGAGAAACGGCGCCTTCCCACTTGCTACTTTCGTAGACTGCCGCGGCAGGTTAGCCCACACGAATAGACCCCAAAGCCCCAAGGAAGCCTAATCCCTGACAGACTAAGGGGGGATTGTCCTTGGGTTTACCCGTTGGAACCATTGTCCTCATCATAGTCGCCATCCTGGTTTTCTTTGGCGTGCTGCACCGGGTGCTCGACAGGATGAGGCTTTCAGACAGGGCCGCGCTTGTCATTATCCTCTTGATGGCCGCAGGAACGTTCATTGATATCCCCGTTTCGAGAGGGGCGATACCGGTTTCCATCAACGTGGGCGGAGCCCTTGTACCGCTTGCGGTGGCCATCTGGCTCACTGTGACCGCCGAGGATGGAGGCGACCGTCTGAGGGCCATCCTGGCGCCCGTTATCACCGGAGGAGTCATATGGGGCTTAAGCAAGGTGCTCAATCCCGAGGAGCAGCTTATGTCTGTACCCCCTATGATCATCTTTGGCCTGGCTGCGGGGGTCATCGCTGCTCTCTCGGGGCGGTCGAGACGGGCCGCATTTGTCGGCGGCGTGGGCGGCATTATCGTAGCCGACATAATCCACTGGATCGAGCTTCTTAGCACCGGAATCCCCGGAAGCGTGGACTTCGGCGGTGCCGGCACTTTTGATGCCACGGTTATAGCCGGGGTCCTTGCCGTCGGCCTGATCGAAATCGTGGGAGAAGCCAGGGAGCATGTGGTCAAGCAAGGCGCGGGGGAGCATGAAGACCGCCGGCGCGAGCGTCTAGGAGAAGGCAGAGAAGACGCAGGAGAGAGCAGAGAAGACGGGAGGGATGAGCGTGAGTAGGTTAAGGACCAGGCGCATAATCGCCGTCTTCATCATCATCTCGGCGGTCGGGGCGGGCGTCTACGCCTTAATGAACTCGGGCCGGTCGCTCACGACCGCAGGCCAGTCAACCGCGGGGTTCGATGAGCGCCGGGGAGGCTACTTCACGGTGCTCGATGAAAGCGGGAGGACGCTCTTTACCACGGGCCACATGCTGCATGTGGGAGACGAGTTCATAAGCGAAGACGACACGCGTTATGAGATCACCCGGGTGGATGGAGATGTCGCGCTCGCCAAGTCGGTGGGCAAGATGGAAGCGCTGGCGCCTCTCCCCGTGCTGGGAGCCCAGACGCAGACCGGAAGCGGGAAAGTCGCCATCTACCACACCCATTCAGCCGAGTCTTATGTGCCTTCCGACGGCGCCGAGTCGAAGCCGGGCGCGGGAGGTATCCTGGACGTAGGGGCCAGCATGGCAGAAAGCCTGAAGAGGCGTGGAGTGGACCCTATCCACAGCACCACTTCGCATGAACCCCATGACGCGGCGGCCTATGACCGGTCGCGGAGGACTGCCATCAAACTCCTGAAGGACCGCCCCCTGGCCCTCTTCGATGTGCACAGGGACGCAGGTCCTGCCGAGCCGTACCTTAAAGACCTAGACGGCAAAGAGGTGGCGAAAGCCATGATCGTGGTCGGCCGCACCAATCCTAAGATGAACGCCAACCTCGATTTCGCGCGGCGCCTAAAGGATGCCGTAAACTCGGAGTATCCCGGGCTGGTAAAAGGCATCTTCCTGGGCAACGCCGACTTCAACCAGGACCTCTTCGACCGCGCCCTGCTCCTTGAGATGGGCACCGAGAAGACCTCCAAAGAAGCGGCCGCCGCAGGGGCAGAGCTCATTGGCAGCATAGTGCCCAAGGTGATCGGAGCCTCTACCGGAGGGCCGTCAGGCGGGGCAACCGGCAGGTCTCTCGGGTGGATACTGGGCCTCGCCGTTGCCGGAGCGTTTGTCTACCTGTGGGTTGCTACCGGCAGCTGGGAAGAGATGAGGGCCAAGATCATGGGATGGTTCGGGTCGGGAGGAGTCCGCGTAGGCGAGAGGCGGGGAGGACCTACGGATGAGGGCGGTCCCGGCGGCTCAGCCGGCACCGACGACGCGGGCGGGGAGGACCGTTCGACCACCTGATGGATTACGGCGGAGCGATAGGCCTGGGGCTCCTCGCAGGTATCCTGGCCAGAGTCTTGATGCTCAGGTCCGATTACCGGCAATACCCGACCTATCCTCACGGATACTCGACTCACCTCTTCATGGGGATATTCGCCTCACTGGCGGGGGCAGTTACGGTCCCCGCGCTTCTTGAGGGCGAGTGGACGGCGGTCACCTTCTTCCTCCTGGTGGCCGAGCAGTTCAGAAGCATAAGAGGAATGGAGCGCGACTCTCTCAAGGCCCTTGAGGACAGCGAACTTGTCCCCAGGGGTACGGAGTACATCGAGAACATCGCGCGGGTCTTTGAAACCCGGTATTACATAGTCATCGTCGTAGCGGCCGCCACGGCGCTCGGAGCCATCAAGCAGTCTCCGCTAATGGGTCTTGTTTTCGGCGCCGTGGTCTTTATGTGGGGCGCCATCCTCACGCGGGTCGAGACCATCGGCGAGACGGTGGAGGTCGAGGCGGCGCCGGTCATTGTACGGGGATCAGATGTCTTGGTGGGCGACATCTTCATCTTCAGCGTGGGCCTTAAGGAGTCCCAGGAGTTCATCAAGGAAAGGGCCTTAGGGGCCATCCTCACGCCAAAAAACGACGAGGGGCGCGACACTCTGGCCAGCCAAGGTCAGAGGCAGGCCATGCTTCACGATGCGGCGTCCATCCTGGGGGTACGAAGGGACGCGGATAACCCCGAGTTCGCCCCCCAGGCCAAGCGGGACATTAAGACGGGTAGGGTGGCCGTGTACGTAGTGCCCATGGATAAGGACCAAGGATTGCTCCTTGAGATGCTTAGGCGGGCGCCCGTGCTGGAATCGGCCCGGGGCAGGGCAAGGTTCGTAAGGCTGGGCTATGTGGGGAAAAGACACCTGCATGCAGGGAGGAATCGGATTGGAGGTAACCATCCAGAAGGCGGTCTTGGCGGCCGTCACCGATGACCTTTCAAAAGTATCGGGGGTCCCGGCTTTCCTGGCCGAGGATGACGCTTCGAGGCAGAAAAAGGCGCTGTACCTATCCCGGATCCTCCAGGGGGCGGTACACGACCTGGGAAACGGCGTGCTCATAGTGGTGAAACATTGACGTTGGAGAAACTGGTGATGGCCAAGACCAAAGAGGTCGCGATGCGGGAAGCCGGACTTGATGAGGCTGACCCTCACGTGTCAATCGGTTCCAGGGGCCTCGCCGCCGGGAACGGCAAAACCTTTTGCGCGTGGGGAGTGGTCCCGTCTCCCCTTGCCATGAAGGTCGCCGAGAACGTCTTGAGGATCTGTGAATCCGGCGAGGCGTCCCCGGGCGGGAAGAGGCGCATAGTGATCTACGCCTGCTATGCCGGGACTCACTCTTCCGTCTTGGCGGCCTCTATCCACGTAGGGCTTTTTGGAGACGGGTGTGATGTCTGCGAACTGCCCTTTTTCGATAAGAGGACGTACCCGGACATCGGGGTTCCCGCGTTGGTCGGTAGGGACGAGCACGGCTCGGAGGTGTACGCGCTCGGTACCGGGTGGCTTTCGGCACCCTTGGAACAAGCGGTCTGCGACCTCGTGGAACTGGCCTATCCCAACGTCTACCTATGCATCTGCGCTGTTCGCGGCTTTCTGGACCTCCAGGCCAGGCTCGGAGGGTTTGCTTCGCGCCGGTGCCGCTTGGTGTTTCTGGGAAGGAGGCTCGTCGCGTCATCTCTGCTGCGTAAGGTTCCCGACCTCCGGCGCGCGGTCCTTGATTGTCTTGACCTCTCTTCCCGGTGGAAGGATAATGAAGGGCAGTCCAAGAGGGAGGTTATCTGGCTGGATGGCTCGAAAGCGGGGAGGGTTGGTCCGACAGGTTGAGAGCGGTAGCCTCGCCGAATACCTGGGTATAGAGCCCGGCGACATCTTGGTGGCGGTTAACGGCAGGAGGCTCCGCGACGAGATCGACTTCCGTTACCTTATGTCAGACCCGGAAGTCACCCTGGTTATCCGCAAGCGGGATGGCCGGGAAGAGTCTTACCGCATTGAGAAGGACCCGGAAGAGCCCCTCGGCGTCACGTTCCAAGACCCTCTTTTTGACCGTATGAAGATCTGCAGGAATAGCTGTGTTTTCTGCTTTATACGCCAGATCCCTAGAGAGATGCGGAAAAGCCTTCACGTGAGGGACGACGATTACCGGATGTCCTTCCTCCACGGCAACTTCATAAGCCTCACCAATCTCGATGCCGAAGACTGGGCCCGCATCGAGGAGCAGCGTATATCGCCGCTCAGGGTGTCGGTGCACGCGACAGACCCGTCTCTAAGGCAGGTCCTCATGTCCAATCCCGAAGCGGCGAGGATAATGGACCACCTGAGGAGGCTCGCCCGATTGGGCATAGAGCTTCACGCCCAGTGCGTGGTGCTCAAAGGGGTAAATGACGGTGAACATCTCGTGAGGACCCTGTCGGACCTGGACTCCTTAGGTGAGAACATGGTTTCTGTTGGGGTTGTCCCCGCCATATATACTCGTTACCGTCCCGTTCCCCCGTCGCCGAGGATGGACCCTGAATGGGCCCGAGAGGTGTTGGAGATAATCGAGGGTTACGCGGAAGGGGCTTTTGGCAGGAGAGGGTCCCACTGGGTATACGGCGCCGACGAGCTCTACTTAGTCTCGGGAAAGCCGCTTCCTCCGTACGAGTACTATGACGAGTTCTACCAGTATGAGAATGGGATCGGCATAGTGGCCGACTGGAGGCGAATGGTGGAGGAAGAAGTGCTCGTGGCGACCGGTCCTGCGGGCGATCCTCAGTCCCTCGCCGGTGGCGGACAAAGCGACCGAGCCCGCCCGGTCGAGGGTCCGGCTGCCCGGAGAGTCCTTGCCATCACCGGAGAGATGGCCGAAGGCGAGCTCACGGACGCAGTCAAGAAGCTCGGACTAGAGAAACAGGTTTCCGTGTGCCCCGTAAAGAACACGTTCTTCGGAGACACGGTAACGGCCGCAGGTCTAATCACGGGCCAAGACATCATTTCTGCCGTCCTTCAGTTTGAGAGGCGGATTAACATGCGTGATAGGTGGATAGTGGCCATTCCCGACATCGCTTTGTTCCGCGGGATGTTTTTGGACAACTTGAGGCTTCAGGACATAACCCGCGCGACTGGTCTTCCGGCCGTCGCGGTGAGGCCCACGCCCAGAAGCCTCATAAAGATAGCCGCATGGGGAGAGGAAAGCATTCCTGATGCCGGATAGATTCACGGTTGCCATCGTAGGGCGTCCCAACGTAGGGAAATCCGCCTTGTTCAACCGGATGGTCAAGGCGCAGGCTTCCATCGTCCACAGCCAGAAAGGCGTGACTCGTGACAGGCTGTACGGCAAGGTGCAGTGGGAGGGCGAAGAGTTCACGCTCCTCGACACGGGTGGGCTTGACCTCACATCCGATGAGGACCTTGTACGGGCGATACGCGTTCAGGTCGAGCAGGCGATCAGAGAAGCGGACGCGCTGATCTTCGTTGTTGACCTGCGCGCCGGACTTACCGCGGAAGACATCGAAGTCGCAGGGGTGCTGAGGAAGACCAATAAGCCACTCATCCTTGCGGCCAACAAGGCAGATACGCCGCAGCTTTATGCCAAAACCGCCGACTTCTACAAGCTCGGCTTTGACTATGTATATCCAATATCCGCGGCGCACGGACTTGGAGTCGGAGAAGTCCTGGACCGACTACTTGAGATAATGCGCGCGCGCGGCGCTTACGACGAAACGGTACCCCCCGAGGTGGCCGGGCCGGAGATGTCTCCCGAATCAAGAGAAATTGCAGGGACCGGGGAATCGGACGAGTTTGAGGAAATCAGTGAGTATGAGGAGTTTGAGGACCCCGGCGAAAACCAAGAACTCCCGGATGATGTATCTGCCGGGAGGATCCGTATTGCCATTGTCGGAAAGCCCAATGTCGGGAAGTCTTCTTTGGTGAACGCCCTCTTGGGAGACGCGCGCATGACGGTCTCCAGCATCCCCGGCACTACCGTAGACGCGGTTGACACTCCTTTCCGGTGGCAGGATAGGGAACTCGTCTTGATAGATACCGCCGGACTCCGGAGGCCAAAGGTCATTGGCGAGAAACTTGAGGAGATCTCGGTGGGTAGGGCTTTGAGCGCGATCAAGCGTTCCGACGTGGTCATCCTGGTCCTTGACGGGAATGAGCGTCCGTCATCTCAGGAACGCAGGATCGCGGGTTACATTCGCAGGAACGGGAAGGCTTCGATTATCGCCGTAAACAAAGTCGACCTTGGTCTTTGGAGCGACGTGTCGAGGGACCAGTACAAGAGCGCGGTGCTCCATGAATGCCGGCCCGTGGACTACTCGCCGGTCCTCTTCATCTCGGCCTTGACGCGTAAAGGAGTAGACAAGATCCTGCCTGAGGTGCTGGATGTGTACGCCGAGTACGGCAAGAGGATCGACACGTCCCTCATCAACCAAGCGGTGACCGAAATAACTACCATGAATCCGCCGCCCAGAGAAGCCCGTTTCTTCTACGCTACCCAAGTAGGGCAAAACCCGCCTCGCATCGTATTCTTTGTGAGAAACCCCAAGAAGGTCTCGGCGATGTACGAGAGGTACCTGGAGAACGAGCTGAGGAAGCGTTTCAGTTTCCAGGGGACTCCCATCGTTATGGAGTTCAGGGAAAGGCAGAGGAAACGAAGGCAATGAACTTGGCTTTGGAAGCAGTAGGCGTTAGCGCCGCGGTCTGTCTCGCGTCGTACCTCATGGGAGCGATACCCTTCGGATATTTGGCCGCTCGACTAAAAGGGGTCGACATCACGAAACAGGGAAGCGGTAATACGGGAGCGACAAACGTGCTCCGAACTCTGGGTGCCGCTTATGCCATCCCCGTGCTCCTGCTCGACGCCGGAAAGGGAGCGCTTGCCGCTTACCTCGGGATGAGATTTCTGGGTATGGAGTCTGTGGGAGCCCTTGTAGCCGGAGCGTGCGCCATAGCGGGTCACAACTGGTCCGTGTTCCTGAGGTTCAGGGGGGGCAAAGGAGTGGCGACCTCGGCCGGCGTAGGGCTTGTCGTATTTCCATACCTGCTACTCGCAGCATTGGCCGTGTTTGTCGTCACGGTCGCGGCCAGCCGGTATGTGTCCCTCGGGAGCCTTGTAGCAGCATGGACTGCGTTTCTGCTGTCGTTTACCCCTTCATATACCACAATCCAACGGATAACGGTTTTCTTGCTCGTCGCAGCCATCACAGTGCAGCACCGGTCCAACATCGCACGGCTTCTTTCGGGAACTGAGCGTAAGTTCGGCGAGAAGGTTATTGCCGGAAAGGATGAGCCCAGGTGAAGAAGGCGTGCGTACTTGTCGCGGGCGCATGGGGGACGGCCCTCGCGGTAGTCCTCCTGGATAACGGCTATGAGGTCATGCTCTGGGATAGGAACCCGGAAGCCGTAAGGGCGATAAACGATGAGAACCGCTGCCTAAAGCTTCCCGGCGCCAGTATTCCCAAGGGCCTTGTCGCTACGAACGACTGGAGAGATGCCCTTTCAGGGGCTTCCCTGGTTGTCTCAGCCGCGCCGTCAACTGCTGTCGCGGAAGTCTCGGCAGTAATGGCCCTTTTCATACCCGAAGACGCCCTCTTAGTTAGCGCTACCAAAGGGCTCGATCCCGACACCCTGAGGAGACCCACTCAAGTCTGGGGTGAGGCTAACCCCGCCTTGTCAAACCGGTTGGTGGCCCTTTCCGGTCCCAACTTCGCCGTGGAGATAGCAAACAGGCTTCCGGCAGCGACTACAGTTGCCTCCGTTTCGCCGATCGCCGCTGAGGCGGCTCAGATGGCGTTCATGGTGCCCTACTTCAGGGTCTACACCAGCGAGGATGTTGCCGGGGTAGAACTGGGAGGAGCACTCAAGAACATAATTGCCCTCGCGTGCGGCATGGTCGAGGGTATGGGCCTCGGGTACAACGCCCAGGCAGCCATTGTCTCCAGAGGTATTGCCGAGATAACCCGTCTGGGCGTCGCTCTGGGGGCCTACCCGCTCACCTTTGCCGGGCTTTCCGGAGTTGGCGACTTGGTGCTCACTTCGACCGGGCCCCTCTCGAGGAACCGTCAAGCCGGGATAGCCGTAGGGAAAGGCGAATCTATCCGGGCGTTCTTGGACCGGACGGGCTATACGGTTGAGGGGTTCATTACGGTGAAAAGCGCCGTGACGCTTGCAGAACGCCTCGGCATCTCCATGCCCATAACCGAAACCGTCTACCGCGTGCTCTATGAAGATATGCCGGTACGGCAAGGCCTTACCGTCATCATGAGCCGCGAGAAAAGGTCCGAGCGCGAGTTCTAGCCCGAGTCTTCAGCCTGGGTCCTCAAAACACGAGGCTGGCTGCGCACTACCTGTGATCTCTCTCAATCAGCGTTACGTCTCACGCTGACCGCCAGAACCACATAGAGCTCACCGGTAGACTCCAAACGGCCGGTTTACGCGCAGCCTCGCCCGCGACCACGATCCACGTCGCTATCTGCCCGTTTGCGGCCTGTTCTAATCTTCTTAGTTAACCTCATATTGTTAGAAGTAACTTGTTTCTTTAACTCCATGTCTTTATGGGTCAAGTCATAGAGCAGCTTGGCATATAGATTACCGTCAAGGTGCTATAGGAGGGAGAGTCCAGGTGGAGAAGTTCGATATCTTCATGGATATCGCCCGGCGCACAAACGGCGATATCTACATTGGCGTAGTAGGTCCCATGCGTGTCGGGAAATCCACCTTCATCCGTCAGTTCATGGAACTCTTCGTGCTTCCCAACCTGACCGGCGAGTACGACAGAGAGAGGACCATCGACTCCATGCCGCAGGCTGGATCCGGCCGCACAGTGACGACCGTCGAGCCCAAGTTCATCCCTGAAGATGCCGTGCCGGTGGACATAAGTGACAGCCTCTCTCTGAACGTGAAAATGGTTGACTGCACGGGGTACCCGGTTGAAGGCGCGGTAGGGTACATGGATGGCGATGAGCCGCGGATGGTGAGGACTCCGTGGTTCGAGGAGCCTATTCCGTTTGTGCAGGCGGCAGAATTGGGCACCGAGAAGGTGATTGCCGATCACTCGACCATCGGTATCGTGGTCACGTCCGATGGCAGCATCGTGGACCTACCCAGGGAGAGCTATGTCGAGGCCGAGAGGAAGGTAGTGGAGAAGCTCACCGAGCTCGGGAAGCCCTTTGTCATCGTTCTGAACTGCCGAGACCCATATTCGAAGGAAGTATCCGACCTTGCCACAGAGATGGAGGGCGAGTACGGAGTACCCGTCATCCCAGCTAATTGCCTCGATCTCAACCACGACGACATCACGCTGATTATGGAGCAGGTCCTCTACGAGTTCCCCCTCAAGGACATGACCGTGCGCATCCCCAAGTGGGTGCAGATGCTGTCAACCTCTCACTGGCTGCGCAGCAAGATTGACGGGGACATCCGGAACGCAGTGTCCAAAGTGAAGAGGGTCAGGGACATAGATGCATGCGTCATGATGCTACAGGCTTCTGACAATATCGCCAAGGTGACGGTGGATAAGGTGGATATGGCCACGGGGACGGCCACGCTCGACCTCGAGGTCCGCGACGATGCCTTCCTCAAAGTGATGAGCGAGAGGGCCGGCACCACCGTGAACGACAAAGCCGACCTCTTGAACCTTGTGGGAGAACTGGCGGTTGCGAAGAAGACCTACGACAAACTGCATCTGGCGCTTCAGGAACTCGAGGAGACCGGATACGGCATAGTGGAGCCGACCCTCGACGACATGACTTTCGAAGAGCCCGAAATGGTCAAGCAGGGCAGAAACTACGGAGTAAGGCTGCGCGCCAGAGGACCGGCAATCCACATGATAAGGACCGAGATCGAGACGACGGTAAGCCCGGTCATCGGGACCGAAGAGCAGGGTGAGGAACTGGTTTCGTACCTCGCCGAGAAATTCGAGGATGACCCGAGGAAGATCTGGTCCACGGACCTCTTCGGTAAGCCCTTGAAAGACCTGGTCCTGGATGGGGTCACGACGAAGATAGCCAGGATGCCCGAGCACGCGAGGCACAAGATGCAAGAGACTCTGGGAAGGGTCGTAAACGAAGGTTCCGGAGGTCTCATATGCATCATCCTGCAGCGAATTAGGCGCTGAACAGGTCAGATATTGAACCGGCGTAGCGATTATCTGAGTGTTGAGAGCGGAGCGGAACGGGAACCCGGCCACGCCCGAGAAGAGAGAGTAAGCAGCGGGGCGGAAGGTCGCTGGGTTCTCTGTTTTTTTCGGTGTCCGAATCTGTTATTTTTCTCACAAAGTTACCGGATCAGGGGTGTCAACGGACAGTGATTATGTCACCCTGAAAGGCGTTAACTAGACTGTGATAATGTCACCCTCTTTTTTGGGTTGGGGGCAGCGTGGCTGCCCCCTCCGTCTTCAGTCGAGCAGACTGCTC
>Ga0134103_1000067_pt1 | contig 138765 bp, 130 predicted proteins | sample 14_taG_2_FD_94445 | JGI IMG/M metagenome (GOLD analysis project Ga0134103, IMG submission 94445) | Switchgrass degrading microbial communities from high solid loading bioreactors in New Hampshire, USA - 14_58_20_212_A1 metaG | ecosystem: Engineered > Bioreactor > Semi-continuous > Anaerobic >...
AAATACCGACATGATAAGACTGAGGATTAATAAAATTTTAATAACTTTTTTCATACTATCGCCTCCTTGCTAATAAAACAAACAAAGGCGACATTTTGTTACACCTTTTTATAAATTTTTTATTTTATCTCTAAACTTTCTGCAATAATAATCAAATTTTCTATTTCAATATTTGATATTAAATAAAAGCTAAACTCATCATTATTCCATATCAAAATATTCTTTCCTTCTTTTTTGGCTAAAATAGCTTTTCTGTTGTTAACTTCAACCTCTTTTTTTTCCCCTCCCTCGGTATCCAAACTGAAAGCAGTTCCATTTGGTGTTTGAACAAAAAGAATATACTCACCGCTGTTATTGAAAAACTTTATTTCCCTGACGTTTTCTATTTCTTTTGCATTTTCAATGTAAAAACCATCCGGTAAATATGTCGGGTAATAATAATGCTTCCATTTAATCGTTGTTTTATCTTCGGCAGGTTCCTGCTCAATTTTTATATTTGAATACTCATCATGATCAAAAAACAGTAAATTATATAACTGTATTCTGAAGGCTTCCACGCTGAAAGTGAGAGTGACAAAAGAAAGGAACAGCACCAGCAGAATAACAGCTGTCTTTGAGGATATACTTCGCATTTTTACATTAATTCTTTTTTGATTGTCCTTCTTCCTGGCATTCTTAACATATCCGTCAAACCAGTCATCCAAAGTTTCGGGGATCTCTATTTTGTCTATTTCCTCTTTCAGGCTGTCGATTTCATCACAGATGTTGTCAACGTGGTGTTCGCCGATATAGCCGTAAAATGCGGACATCAGAATATTCTGTTTTTCCTGTTTTCTATTCTGCATTCTCAAAATACTCACCTTTCATAATTTCGTGCAGCGCTTTTCTGGCACGATGAATTTTCACCCTTACATTTCCTTCGGTTGTATTCAGCAAATAGGCTATTTCTTCAATGGTAAACTGGTAGGTATATCTGAAAACCAAAACATCCGCATATTCAGGGTTTATCGATGCCAATTTCCGGGCAATCCACTCGGCATTTTCAACTTTCAGCATATACTCTTCAGGGTTTATATTCTCATCTTCCAAGTCTGTAAGCCTTTCCATATCTATATCAGTAATTCTCCTTTTCTTATTATATACATTTATGGCAATATTTCTTACTAAAATAACAAGAAAGGCTTTAGTTTTGTTACACTCTATTTCTTCTATTTTATCCAAATGATTACAAATTTTAATTATCGCCATATGTACCACATCTTCAGCCTCATGGTAATCCTTGAGAATGCTGTAGGCAGTATAGAATAAAAGCTTTTTGTACAGATTGTAAATTTGCTCTATTTTTTTACGAACATTATCATCATCAATTACAATATCAAAAAACAGCATAACTATGACTCCTGCTTTTCCGGCTATTACTATTGCATGTATAAAATAACATTAATCAACATATTATGTCAATGAGACTACGCTTGTCACGTTATTGTAATTGACCTTTACAGAGTGATGTACTGGAATGGACAAGGCTTAGTAAGCCCGGTTACACATGAATTGAACGGTATACTCTTATTCCACCCTGTTTCACTACATCTTCCACGTTGCCAAAAGTATCTTCCATTACTTTTTTATAAGTAGACCCGCCTTTGTTGTGGTATGCGACAAGCCATAATGCCCCGTTATGTTCCAAATGATCCTTTGCATCGTTTATAATCCGGGTAACCACCTTTTTCCCTGCTGTAATAGGAGGGTTTGTCACTATATCGTCAAAAAGGCGGCTGCCGATGCTTTCATACAGATCACCCTGGACTATTTGCACCCAGAGATTGTTCCTTTCAGCGTTTTTCCGGGCATATGAAACCGCACGCTCGTTGATATCGGTTAACGTTACTATCAGCTGGGGGTACAGGGCTTTTATGAACAAACCTATAGCCCCATAGCCGCAGCCCATGTCAAGCACTTTATGGCCACTTGGCCTGAATGCTTCAATTAAAAGCCGGGATGCTTTATCAATATGACTGTCAAACGCGAAAACACCACTTACCGAAACAAATTCCAGGGTTTTATTTTTATATGTCTCACTAAAAACCTTCTCCTTAATTTCCGAAGTGGGTTTTTCACTGTAATAGTGCTCATTCATCTCTGTTCTCCCTATCCTGCAAGTATTTTTTCAGTGCCTGGTATCCAGGGTGTTTCCTTACTTTTTCTAGCTCTTCATCGTTATCGGCATAGTTAAGAAACTCAGGATTCAATTTGGCGGCCCGGACCACATCAAGAAATGCCTCGTCTATATTTCCCACCAATGCCAAAAAGCATGCCCGGTTGTAATACAAAAACGGTGCGCCGGGATTGCACCTGATACCTTCACTGATGACTACAATGGCCCTGTCCAGCTTTTTTTCCTCTTTATATAATAGAGACAGGTTCAGGAAACTATAAGGATACCTGTTATATCCCCGTATCGATTCCCAGTAGCACTCCTGCGCCTTATGCTCGTATCCCATTTTGGCATATACCACTCCCATGTTGAATAAAACCTTGTGGTGCCCGGGAATGATTTCGAGGGCTTTTCTGAAATAGTTCAGCGCTTCGGTATTCATGCCCAGCTCTTCGCATATTGAACCCGCATTATTATTCGCCCAGAAGTTTGTTGGCTCAAGGGAAATGGCCTTCTTATAGCCATCAAGCGCAGCTTCTTTCTCGCCCAGTTCATAAAGGGAGTTTGCCATAAAAAACCATGCCGGTACAAAATCAGGATTAACGTTTAAAGCTTTTTTAAACCATTCAATTGCATCCCGGTACCTCTTTTTGTTATCGTACAGTATGGCTATGCCGTAATATGCCCTGGGGTCGTCCGGGTATGTTTTTATGGTCCAGTAATAAATCCTGGCTGCACGGAAAACAGCACCCATTTGATCATATGCCAGTGCCAGGTTTAATGAATGCTCCAGGGATTTACCGCCCGTTATAAAATTAACCGTCCATAAAAAGAAAAACTTGATATATAGCTTAACCTTTTTCATATACACTATTCGCCTTCAGAGTTTTTTATACGTCAGTGACTTATGCCACCGATTAAAAGTATTGATATAAATAATACCAAAAAATTCAACTGATTTACATCAAATTATTCCATAATTTCTATCCTTTTTCTATATATTATATCAAAGCATAAAATGTCCTCAAACCGGTTACTGATATATATTTCCCAAAACCAGCTGTCAAACCCCTGTTCCCGCAAAGCATTGATTAACAAGTACTCTAACATGTTTTTAAGGTTGTGTTTACATGTACTTTAAATAATGTTAAATAATCGTCGGTCTGAGCCTTTTTCTCCGCCAAGCCGTTGCCGCTACGGTCGGATGTATGATAAATACCCTGTCCTGCTAAATGATGAATGTCGATATGATGAAAACAATAAAAAACATTACCAGGAACAGATTTATGTTCCTGTCATCCTTCGTATACGCCAGTTCTTTCATCCGGGTACGTCCGATATCACCCCGGTAGCATCTTGATTCCATTGCGGTTGCAAGCTCCTCGGCTCTTTTGAAGGCGCTTACGAAAAGCGGTATCAGAACGGGTATAAAGCTTTTTGCCTTCTCAATAAAATTGCCTGTGTCAAAATCAGCGCCCCGTGATGATTGGGCTTTAATTATCCTGTCGGTCTCTTCCAATAATGTCGGAATAAAACGCAGGGCAATTGACATCATCATTGCCATTTCATGAACAGGTATCTTCAACTTTTTTAACGGCCTCATAAGCTTTTCCAGGCCGTCAGTCAGGGCAATCGGCGTTGTCGTCAGAGTCAGAACCGAACCTATGATGACCATTAATGAAAGCCTCAATGCAATTATAATTGCCTGAAAGATACCTTCAAGGGTAATTCTGAATGAACCTGCCGAAACCAGCACGGTATTTCCCGGGTATGTAAAAATATTAATCAATGACGTTATTATCAGTATTATCAAAAGAGGTTTTATACCTCTCAATGTATAGCTTACCTTAATCTCACTGATGATAAGGATGATACCCACCAATGCAATCATCATTACAAAGCCGTATATATTATTTGCGGTAAAAAGTGCAATCAGCAGCAATACGGTCCAGATTATTTTGGTTCTCGGATCAGCCCGGTGCAGCAGCGAATTCCCCGGGATATACTGACCCATGGTTATGTTTTTAATCATAATTACCCCTCTGATACTTTCGATATACTGTATATTAACACAAAAAACTTTAATCAATAAATTATTTCAGCAATGTCAGCTTAAGTTTTTTCATTAAGTAGTTTTCATGCAATACATATATTCTCTGCTTTCTCAATCAATCATCCGAAGCAGCTTCACACTGCCTTATTTTTCAATACTCTTTTCAGCTCTGCAATTCCTTCTTCTACTGTCAGAATATCCTTCCTGATACATGGATTTTTCCTGTTCAGCCTGTAGAAAAGTTCTGTTATCTGCGGCACGTCAAGCCCTACACCCGCAAGGAAATCCCTGTTGGAAAATACCTCCCTTGCAGTACCTGTTAAAACCAGCCTGCCATGATCCATAACCGCCACCCTGTCGCAGTAATTCGCAATATCCTCCATTATATGTGAAACGATAATGATTGTGGTATTTTTCTCCTCGCGCAGCTTCAAAAGGAACTTATATATTTCCCTGCTGCCGGCCGGGTCCAGACCGGCCGTAGGCTCATCAAGCACAAGGATATCGGGATTCATTGCTATAACACCGGCAATGGCAACCCTTCTTTTCTGTCCTCCTGATAATTCAAAAGGCGATCTGCCGAGAACATCTGCCGGTAATCCTGTTATTTCAGCCGCTTCCAGTACACGTTTTTCTATTTCGTCATCGGGCAGGCCCATTTTTTTAAGGCCGAAGGCTATATCCTTGCTTACGGTTTCTTCAAACAACTGATCCTCGGGGTTTTGGAAAATCAAGCCCACTTTTCTTCTTAATTCCTTAAGCGCTTTTCCCTTCGGAACAATCCCCGAAACATTTATACTTCCGCCGGTAGGCGTCAGTAAGCCGTTCAAATGCTGGATTAGTGTTGATTTTCCCGATCCGGTATGTCCTATAATCCCCAGTATCTCACCCTTGTATACATCGAGATTAACATTCATCAATGCGTGTTTTTCATACGGGGTATTTGGCATATATGTAAATGACAGGTCTTTTATCTCAATAATTTTTTCATTTCCCGCAAATCCGGCGGTGTCATTTATAGCTGAAGGCCGGTACTCTTTACATACAAAACCGTATGTTGAAAGTATTTCTTCCACTTCATCAATGTGAACGGGGATTTTACCACCGTCTATAATCCCTTCGTTAACGGCTTTAATATAGAAAGATGAAACCTGGGGTATATCCATTCCGGCCTTTCTTAAAATTTCGGTATTCGCAAAAACATTTCGAGGTGTGCCTTCCAGCACAAGTTGGCCGTTGTTTATCACCAGGACCCTGTCTGCATGTGCTGCTTCGTCCATATGGTGGGTTATCAGAATTACAGTGATTCCGTCTTCCTTGTTCAGCTTCCGGAGTATACCCATAACATCCCTGCGTCCTATAGGGTCAAGCATTGAAGTTGCTTCATCAAGCACAAGGCATTTCGGGTGCATTGCAAGAACACCCGCTATCGCAACCCTTTGCTTCTGCCCTCCCGAAAGCATGTGAGGAGAGTGGTGCATATATTTTATCATGTTCACCTTATCCAGCGATTCCTCAATGCGTTTACGTATCTCTTCGGGGGACACCCCCAGATTTTCAGGTCCGAAAGCCACGTCCTCCTCTACGGTAGTGGCAACAATCTGATTATCAGGGTTCTGAAAAACCATTCCAACCTGGCTTCGAATTTCCCAAATCAAACCTTCCTCATGGGTATATTTATCGAAAACACAGACAGTACCATTCGTCGGAAGCAGCAGGCCGTTAAAATGTTTCGCAAGAGTTGACTTGCCCGATCCGTTTCTTCCGACAACAGCAACAAATTCCCCTTTATCAATTGAAAAAGAAATATTGTTAAGCGCCCGGGCTGGTCCATTGTCGCCGCGGGCTGCATATTCATATTCCAGGTCTTTTACGACAACTGCTTTCATTTTCTTTTACTCCATTACATGTATTTCGTAAAACGGCAGATGAAATTCCCTTGCAATCTCATCATATGTTGAAAAAGACTTCTTGCCAGGGGGATGCTTCGGCTCCACAAAGCTCTCCTAAAACAAAGGAGAACGAATTCCTCGCTCTCCCCTCAAATTTTATTATTTAACAAGTTCCAGTATTACCATTTCTGCCCCGTCCCCTCTACGAGGTCCTATCTTGTACATTCTTGTAAATCCGCTTGTTCTGTTCTGCTCTTTGTAACGAGGGGCAATCTCGTCCATCAGCTTGTTTACGAGATTAACATTCTTGCCGTTCTCATCCTTCACCCTGTAAAGCCATGAAATCATTAATCTTCTCGCATGAAGCCTTGACGGGCTGTCCACCGGTTTCATTTCTGTCTTTACTTCTCTTTCAACAACTTCATAACTTCTGTCATTTTTGGATTTCTTTGATTTTGTCATTTTATTACCCTTGCTGTCAAGCACCGGTGTACTTATCTTTACCTGCTTTGTTGTAAAATTATCGCATTCCTTCACAGCCAGCGAAATCAACTTGTCTGCAATAGGCGCAACTTCTTTGGCCCTTGCTTCGGTTGTTTCAATTTTGCCATATTGAATCAGTGAAGTTACCAGACTTCTCAGCATAGCTTTTCTCTGATCGGTCGGCCTTCCCAGTTTTCTTTGCCAAGCCATTTTGGTTTCCCTCCTTATGGATTATTGTTAAGTCTCTTCAGACGGGGCCAAAGACAATCCAAGGGCTTCCAGTTTCTGTGTAACCTCTTCAAGGGATTTTCGCCCAAGGTTCCTTACCTTCATCATGTCTTCCGCCGTCTTGCTTATCAGTTCTTCAACAGTATTAATTCCCGCTCTTTTCAGACAATTGTATGAACGTACAGAGAGATCCAGTTCTTCTATGGTCATCTCCAATACTTTCTCTTTCTTTGTCTCTTCTTTTTCAACCATTATTTCAGCGTCTTTAGCATGATCTGTCAGATTAATGAACAGGTTCAAGTGCTCGCTTAATATTTTAGCACCCAGACTGATAGCTTCATCTGGCTGGACACTTCCATTTGTCCACACTTCTATGGTTAATTTGTCATAGTCGGTTACCTGTCCTACACGGGTATCCTCCACCGTATAGTTCACCTTCTTAACCGGCGTATAAATGGAATCAATAGGAATTATGCCAATAGGTTGATTAGGTTTCTTGTTTTTTTCGGCAGGTACATATCCTCGGCCTGTGTCCACCATCAGTTCCATGTATAAGCGGTTGTTTCCGCTGATTGTTGCTATATGAAGGTCGGGATTCAGGATTTCAACATCTGCGTCAGTCTTGATATCGCCTGCTTTTATTTCTCCGTCTCCTTCATAGTCAATATAAATTACCTTTGGACCCTCTGAATGGACTTTTAATGAAAGTTCCTTAATATTCAGAATAATCTCGGTCACATCTTCAACTACACCGGGGATGGTTGAAAATTCATGCAGCACACCGTCTATCTTGATGGAAGTGACTGCAGCACCCGGAAGCGAAGAAAGCAAAACACGCCTCAGAGAATTTCCCAAAGTAATCCCGTATCCTCTTTCGAGAGGCTCAACAACAAACTTCCCATAGGTGAAGTCTTCGGCCATTTCAACACATTCAATTTTCGGCTTTTCAATTTCTATCATCCAATGACCCTCCCTGTTACTCTTAATTACCAGGCGGTTTGCATTGTAAATGCATATCCGCGATACGAGGGCAACCGCAAATTCAGTTGCTTATTGTAGAGGCTATATCGGTTACTTCGAGTACAATTCAACAATAAGATGTTCTTGAATCGGCAGATCAATGTCTTCTCTTTCGGGTAAGGAAACAACCCTGCCTTTCATATTCTCCTGATCAACCTCAAGCCATTTCGGTACTACCTTGCCTCCGGTTACATCCAGAATTTCCTTGAAGCGATCCAGTTTCCTGCTATTTTCAGCCACTTCTATTACATCACCTTCTCTTACAAGGTAGGAAGGTATATTCACTCTTCTGCCGTTAACCAGGAAATGTCCGTGGGTAACCAGTTGGCGGGATTCATCCCTCGATGTTCCAAATCCCATTCTATATACTACATTATCCAAACGGCTTTCAAGAATCTGGAGCAAAATTTCACCGGTGATTCCCTTCCTGCGGATAGCCATTTCATAATACTTTCTGAACTGGCTTTCCAATACCCCGTAAAAACGTTTCGCTTTCTGTTTTTCACGAAGCTGAACACCATATTCGGATAATTTCTTTCTTTGCTGGCCGTGCATACCTGGGGCATAAGGCCTTCTATCTACAGAGCATTTATTGGTATAGCATCTTTCTCCCTTGAGGAAAAGCTTTTGGCCTTCCCTGCGGCACAACTTACAAGATGCACCCGTATATCTTGCCATTTGTATTTACACCTCCGACTAAATTCACAATTTGTTCAGGCCCGCATTTCAATTTCAACCGTAATCTGACTTGAAAATAATATAAAAGGGCCCCTATACTTATAAAATTATCGACAATATTTGTTATTTCCAATCCAATATATTAAACTCTTCTTCTCTTGGGAGGTCTGCAACCATTATGAGGAATAGGCGTAACATCCTTAATCATGCTAACCTCGAGGCCTGCAGCCTGTAATGCACGTATTGCGGCTTCACGACCCGCTCCGGGGCCCTTTACATAAACCGAAACTGTTTTCATTCCATGTTCCATAGCAGCTTTTGCAGCTGTTTCTGCTGCCTGCTGCGCCGCAAACGGAGTGCTTTTCTTTGAACCTCTGAACCCTAATCCACCTGCACTTGCCCATGAAACTGCGTTTCCCTGAACATCAGTAATCGTTACAATCGTATTATTAAAAGAGGAATGAATATGTGCGCATCCACGCTCAATATTCTTTTTCTCTCTCTTTTTTCTTGTTCTACGAACAACCTTAGCTGCTGCCATTTAATTACCAACCTCCTGTTATTTCTTCTTGTTGGCCACTGTCTTCTTCGGGCCCTTTCTTGTTCTTGCGTTGGTTTTTGTTCTTTGACCACGCACAGGCAATCCCATTCTGTGTCTTCTTCCCCGGTAACATCCAATCTCAATCAGACGCTTAATGTTCAATGCTATGTCTCTCCTGAGATCTCCTTCAACAACATATTCCTTTTCGATTGTCTCCCTCAGTTTGCTGATTTCATCATCAGTCAAATCTCTTACCCGGGTATCAGGATTAATACCTGTCTTTTCCAATATCTGTTTTGAACGGGTTCTGCCTATGCCAAATATATAGGTCAACCCTATCTCAACTCTTTTTTCTCTGGGCAGATCAACACCTGCAATACGAGCCAATGTCTTACACCTCCGAAAGTAATCACTTTTTATATATGACCTTTGTCATTACCTTTTAAAATTTCTTGTGCCTTGCATATTTGTCAGTATTTTTATTCAAAAATATTTTTCAAATTATATAATCTATATTAAAGGTTCAAAAGCAACAAATATAAATTTGCTTCAGCCGCACTTTTGAAACCTTTGTTTTCATTTGGTCCCGGTATTCCCGGAACCTTATATTGTTTTATTACACTTGCCTCGACAAAACAACACTTATTAACCCTGGCGCTGTTTGTGCTTGGGGTTATCACAGATTACCATTATTCTGCCTTTTCTGCGTATAATTTTGCATTTTTCGCATATTTTCTTTACTGAAGGTTTAACTTTCATTTCCGACCCTCCCGTCATAGCTGTGCTATTAATTGATTATTCTTATTTCCCTCTCCAGGTTATACGTCCACGGGTAAGGTCGTATGGCGACATCTCCACTGTGACCTTATCTCCGGGTAAAATCCTGATGTAATGCATCCTTAGTTTCCCTGAAATATGAGCAAGGATTTTATGGCCATTTTCAAGTTCAACCCTAAACATTGCATTAGGCATTGCTTCAATAACTTTACCTTCAACCTCGATTACATCTTCTTTTGACAAACCGACACCCTCCTTAAATTAACCCTGCAATAAATTTTGCATCTCACTTATTGTTTTTTGAATGTCAGCGTTTAAAAGCTTTCTGCCATTCTTTAAAATTTCTACAATGTTCTCAGCCACCAAATCCGTATATTTTAAATGTTTTATTCTTTTCTTTTTCGGCCTTTCAACGGGGCGTAAATCCCCATCGGAAATCAGTACAAAATCTTCGTCAATCACACCTATAACAATGAACAGTCTTCCTTTATCCCTGCCTGCTTTTGAGTATGCAACCCTGCCAATAACAGGATTCGACCATTCCATCAAAATCATCCTTTTTTAGGCTTAACTACTATATTTTAAAGTAAGTTAAGCTCTTTTTCAAGCTCTTGGCATAAATTTTTCTATTTAGTATTTAGTAAGTATTTCAGGTTCGTTTTCGGTAATAGCAATGGTGTTTTCGTAATGGGCGGACAATTTCCGGTCCCTGGTAACTACCGTCCAATTATTCTTTAATAAGTCAACTGCCCAATGACCTTCATTTACCATTGGCTCGATTGCCAAAGTCATTCCCTTTTGAAGCCTCGGCCCTCTTTCCCGTGTAACGTAATTCGGTATTTGAGGTTCTTCATGCATCTCTTTGCCAATTCCATGCCCTACAAATTCACGGACTACTGAATATCCGTTTTCTTCAACATACTGCTGAATTGCCAGTGATATATCACGTATTCTCATGCCCTCTCTTGCCATCTCAATACCTTTATAAAAACTTTCCCTGGTCACTGCAATGAGCCTGCGGGCTTCAGGCGACACGGCGCCCACTTCGTAGGTTCTTGCCGCATCTCCATGGAATCCGTCATATATCGCACCTATATCAATACTGACAATATCCCCTTCTTTCAAGGGTATATCATTAGGTATGCCATGAATCACTTCATGATTAACCGATGCACAGATACTGGCAGGGAAATCAATTCCCCCGTATGGATTCGGTACACCTTTAAAAGAAGGAATTCCGCCCAGTTTCACAATAACTTCCTCTGCAGCCCTGTCAAGATCTTTTGTTGTTATTCCGGGCGCTATAAGCTCCTCTATTCTCCGGTGAGCCATCGCCACTATATATCCAGCCTTACGCATCAGGTCAAGTTCCCGCTGCGATTTTATTGTTATCATCAAAACCGCCTACTTTTTAATTAACCTGTCCAATATTTCATTGGTGGTTTCCATAATACCCCTGGTACCATCAAACCTGAGAAGCAAACCTTTCTGCAGGTAATAATCTATCAGGGGAGCCGTTTTCTCATGGTATGTTTTGAGTCTTTCCAATACCGTCTCTTCTTTATCGTCATCGCGGATATAAAGTTCTTCTCCGCAATTGTCACATATTCCCTCGGATTTAGGTGGGTTTGAAGAAATATGGTAGGCCATTCCGCACCCTTTGCACACCCTTCTTCCTGCCATTCTTTTTACAATTACGTCATCGGGTACTTCAAGGTTTATTACCGCGTCCAGCCTTACACCCATATCATTCAGAACATTATCCAGCTGCTCGGCCTGCGGTATTGTGCGTGGAAAACCGTCAAGCAAAAAACCGTTTTCACAATCAGCTTTCTGCAATCTGTCCTTTACTATGCTTATCGTTAAATCATCAGGTACCAATAAACCCTGGTCAATGAACTCTTTTGCTTTTTTCCCGAGTTCAGTTCCTTCTTTTATATTGGCCCTGAAAATATCTCCGGTTGAAATATGAGGTACATTAAGCTTTTGCGATAAATTTACTGCCTGCGTACCTTTTCCGGCACCAGGAGCGCCTAACAGTATAAGTCTCATTTCCTGTTACACCTTCTATATACCAAGCCCATCGGGAGGGGAGAAATATCCCTTCCCGCCTGAGCCCTTAAACTTAATCCAAAAATCCTTTATAATGCCTCATCGTAAGTTGAGATTCAATCTGTCTTACAGTTTCAATTGCCACACTGACCATAATCAGCAGTGAAGTTCCTCCAAACCATACGTTGGAAATCTTGGTGAATGTCTGAAGCAGGCTTGGCAAAACAGTTACCAGTGCAAGGAAGAATGCACCGAACCATGTTACACGGTTAAGAACCTTGGTGATATAATCAGCAGTGGGTTTTCCAGGTCTTATACCGGGTACGAATCCGCCGTTCTTCTTGATGTTGTTCGCAAGTTCCACCGGATTGAAAGCAATCATTGTGTAGAAGAATGTGAAGAACATAACAAGAAGAGCATATACAACAGTAAACCACGGTTTATCATTGATATTTTTCAGGTAAGTCAGGAACGGTCCTGTCTCCTTTGAACCCCATATCAGGTTAATGATTGTAGGCGGGAATGTCATTATTGACATTGCAAAGATGATTGGCATAACACCTGCAACGTTGACCTTAATCGGAATATGAGTGCTTTGCCCGCCATACATTTTCCGTCCTACAACTCTCTTTGCGTACTGTACAGGAATCCTTCTTTCGGCTTCCTGTACATATACAACCAAAGCGATCATTGCCACCATAACCAGTACTATAATCAGCAGTACAATATATCCGACTGCTCCCTCACCAAGAACACCTGCTTTAAGGTACTGGTATAATATAACAACGAGGGAAGGTCCCCTGCTGATAATTCCTGTAAATATCAACAGCGAAATACCGTTTCCAATACCATATTCGGTAATCTGTTCACCCAGCCACATCAGAAAAGCCGTACCTGCGGTGAATGACAATGTGATTGTTAAATATGACCAGAAATTTCTTCTGATGACTGCGTCCCTGATACCTACATACATGGCTGAAGCCTGTATAAATCCTAAGATTACGGTACTGTAACGCGTCCACTCTGCCATAATCTTTCTTCCATGCTCACCTTCCTTGGAGAGCTGCTCCAGCTTCGGTATAGCAATGGTTAATAACTGAATTATAATAGAGGCTGTAATATATGGTTGAATAGACATGGAAAAAATACTAGCATTATTGAAAGCTCCTCCTGAAATAATATTTATAAAACCAAACAGTGAACTTCCAGACTGAGCCAATTCCGATAATGCCGCTGCACTTAACCCTGGTACAGGTATATGTGTACCAAAGCGGAAAACCAACAGCATTAATAATGTCATTAGCATCTTTTTACGAAGATCAGGAATTTTCCATGCATTCCTGATGGATGCCGCCATGTTATTCGCCATATTATACCACCTCTACCTTTCCTCCCGCAGCTTCAATTTTCTGCTGAGCTGACTTTGTAAATCTGGCGGCTTGTACTGTCAGTTTCTTGCTGATATCGCCCGATCCCAACACTACAATACCGTCATTTAACTTCTTTATTATTCCTTCATTTAATAAAAGTTCAGCATTTACTACCGTACCGTCTTCAAATCTTTCCAAATCAGACAGCTTGACTTCGGTGTATGTTTTTCCAAATATATTATTGAAGCCCCTTTTCGGAACCCTTCTATAAAGAGGCATCTGGCCGCCCTCGAATCCGGGTCTTACACCACCGCCCGAACGTGCATTTTGTCCTTTATGGCCTTTTCCGGCAGTTTTGCCGTTACCTGAACCTGGTCCTCTTCCCTTCCTTTTCGGAAGTTTTTTAGGTACACCGGGTTTTAATTCTGACAAAGTCATAGGTCTTCACCTCCCTATATTTCTTCCACTTCAACCAGGTGTTCAACTTTTTTGATCATTCCGCGTATCGGTGGATTATCTTTTTGTATAACAGAGCTTCCAACTTTATGAAGGCCAAGAGCTTTAACAGTAGCCTTCTGGTCTTCTTTTGATTTTAAAGTGCTCTTAACAAGTGTTATTTTTAACTCACCCATGGATAAGCCTCCTATCACAAGATTTCCTCTACTGTTTTTCCTCTCAACCTGGCGTATTCCTCTGCAGTATGCAATTGGGAAAGCGCATCCATTGTGGCACGTACCATATTTGTAGGATTGTTTGAACCAAGAGATTTCGTACGGATATCACGTATACCTGCAAGTTCAAGAACAGCACGTACAGGACCTCCGGCGATAACACCGGTTCCTTCTTCGGCAGGCTTGAGCAATACCTTGCCTGCTCCATATACGCCCAGGGCTTCATGAGGAATTGTCTTTCCTACCAATGGGACTCTCATAAGGTTCTTTTTGGCATCTTCTATTCCTTTACGGATTGCATCGGGTATTTCAGCAGCCTTTCCAGTCCCTACGCCTACATGTCCGTTTTCATCCCCGATAACAACCAGAGCGCTGAAACGGAAATTACGGCCACCCTTAACAACCTTTGTTACACGTCCTATATTTACAACTTTTTCTTTCAGGTCTAATGTGCTGGCATCAATTCTCAGCAAGTGACTTCCCTCCTTTGATCCTAGCGTTAGAATTCCAGACCGGCTTCTCTTGCACCGTCGGCCAGTTCCTGTACTCGTCCGTGATAGAGGTATCCGCCTCTGTCAAACACTACATTTTTTATTCCCTCTTCAATGGCTTTTTCGCCGATTAATTTTCCAACTTCACGAGCCGCACTCTTGTTTCCTGTGTATCCTACCCTGCCCTTCAGAGCTTCGTCCAAAGTGGATGCGGCAACAAGCGTCCGTCCGGATTCATCGTCAATTATCTGGGCATAGATATGTTTCAAGCTCCTGTAGACACAAAGTCTGGGTCTTTCAGCAGTACCGCTGATCTTCTTGCGCACTCTTTCATGTTTCCTTTTCCGGACTTCGTTTTTATCCTGAAATTTAAGCATATGCCACTCACTCCCTTCTACTATTTCTTAGCTCCTGTTTTACCTTCTTTTCTGATAATTACTTCATCGGCGTACTTGATACCTTTGCCCTTGTATGGCTCAGGCGGTCTCTTGCTGCGGATTATCGCTGCTATTTCTCCGACCAGCTGTTTATCGATTCCCTTGACAATAATCTGGTTCGGAGCCGGTACATCGATGGTAATTCCAGCAGGCTCCTCGATTTCAACAGGATGTGACAAGCCTAAAGTAAGATTAAGTTTTTTACCCTGTTTCTGTGCCCTGTAGCCCACACCGTTAATTTCAAGCTTCTTTTCGAAGCCTTGGGTCACACCGATTATCATATTGTTTATAAGAGAACGGGTCAGGCCGTGTAAAGCTTTATGTTTCTTCAATTCCGAAGGCCTTTTAATAATAATCTGATTATCTTCCTTTTCAATAATCATATCAGGGTGAAAAACCTGAGTGAGTGTTCCTTTCGGACCTTTAACAGTAACTTCCTGTCCATTCAATTTTACTTCCACACCGGCAGGTACAACCACCGGCAGTCTTCCTATACGGGACATTAAATTCACACCTCCGTCCTTACATTGAAGATGGAATTTTCATTCCATCCTTTTCAGAACCTTCCTTTAGATTTATTAGTATATTTTCCCAGGTGCTGCTTACCATACAAAGGCAAGTACTTCTCCGCCCACACCTGCTTTTCTTGCTTCCTTGTCGGTCATTACACCTTTTGATGTTGAAATAATGGCAATACCTAAACCTCCAAGCACTTTTGGAAGTTCATCCTTCCCGGCATAAACCCTGAGACCGGGCTTTGAAATTCTCTTTATTCCCGAAATAACATTTCTCTTGTTTTCGGTGTATTTCAACGTAATGCGAATTATACCCTGCTTCTTGTCGTCAATTTCGGTGAAACCTTTAATGTATCCTTCTTCAGCAAGAATTTCGGCTATCCTCTTTTTCAGATTTGATGCCGGAATATCAACTGTTTCATGCTTCGCACTCGCTGCGTTCCTTATTCTTGTCAGCATATCAGCGATTACATCGGTTGCATTCATGGTTACGACCTCCTTTCGGTACTGTTACCAACTGGCTTTTCTCACTCCGGGTATCTGACCTTTATAAGCCAGTTCCCTGAAACATAAACGGCATATACCGAATTTCCTCATATATGCATGAGGTCTTCCGCAAATTTTACACCTGTTGTAATAACGGGTTGAAAATTTTGGTTTTAATTTTTGCTTGTGAATCAATGATTTCTTTGCCAAACTCAATACCTCCCTTAGCGGCTGAACGGCATTCCTAAGAGTGCCAGCAATTCTTTCGCCTCTTCGTCAGTTTTGGCTGTAGTGACAAAAGTAATGTCCATTCCGCGTACTTTTTCCACTTTGTCAATATCAATTTCAGGGAAAATAAGCTGTTCCTTTACACCCATTGAGAAATTACCACGTCCGTCAAATGAATTCGGGTTGATTCCACGGAAGTCACGAACTCTTGGAAGAGCTATATTAAACAGTTTATCCGCGAATTCATACATCCTGTTTCCCCTCAGGGTAACCTTGCATCCTATGCTCATACCCTGGCGGACTTTAAAATTCGCAACTGACTTCCTGGCCTTGGTTACCACAGGCTTTTGGCCTGCTATTAATGTAAGCTCGTTAACTGCCGCTTCCAAAGCCTTAGGATTATCCTTTACATCACCTACACCCATGTTGATTACTATTTTTTCAAGCCTTGGTATCTGCATCGGACTTTTATAATTAAATTTATCCTTAAGTGCCTGAGCAACGTCTTCCTTATACTTGTCTAACAATCTTGGCATTGTCGGTTAACCTCCCTTCAAATTAATCCCCGGAATCTTTCAGGATATCGACAACCTCTCCGCATTTCTTGCAAACGCGGACTTTCGATCCGTTTTCCAGGAACTTCTTTCCTACTTTGGTAGGTGCACCGCATTTATTGCAAACCAGCATTACTTTATCAGCATAAATTGGTGCTTCCCTGTGCACAATACCACCCTGTTGGTATTGATTTCGGGGTTTAACATGCTTTGTTACCATGTTTATTCCTTCAACTATTACCATGCGTTTGGATGGCAGCACTTTAATAACCTTGCCTTTTTTACCTCTGTCCTTACCGTTAAGGACATAAACATTATCGCCTTTTTTAACATGAACCTTATTATTCATTCAAGTGCCTCCCCTCTAACTGGTTTTCGCACAATAAGCAATACAAAAACCGGGCATTACTCTTTCGCTGACCTTAAATTACCTCGGGTGCGAGAGATATAATCTTCATATAATCCTTTTCTCTCAGTTCCCTTGCAACAGGCCCGAAAATACGGGTTCCTCTCGGGCTTCCATCATCCCTCAGAATAACTGCAGCGTTTTCATCGAACCTGATATATGAACCGTCACTGCGTCTTAATCCTTTTACAGAACGGACCACAACAGCTTTAACAACTTCACCCTTCTTAACAACTCCTCCGGGTGTTGCATTTTTAACAGAACAAACAATTACATCTCCTATATTGGCATATTTCCTTTTAGAGCCGCCAAGCACTTTAATACACATAAGTTCCTTTGCTCCTGTATTATCGGCTGCCCTAAGTATTGTCTGCATTTGAATCAATTCAGGCACCTCCCTAAAACCATTTCTAAGTTCCTACCTGCGCTTTTCTGAACCAGAATTTGCAGTCTGACTTTTTTACAATATATTTGTGCCATAAACAATTTTAATCATTTTGCTTTTTCTATTATCTCAACCAGTCGCCATCTCTTTTCTTTTGACAACGGCCTGGTTTCCATAACTTTCACGATATCTCCAACCTTGCAGATGTTTTCTTCATCATGGGCTTTAAGTTTGAAGGTACGCTTTACAGTCTTTTTATAAAGAGGATGTCTAATATTATCCACTACAGCAACAACTATGGTTTTATCCATTTTATCGCTGACTACTTTTCCAACCCTGGTTTTTCTTAAATTTCTTTCAGCCACGTGGAACAAACCTCCTTCCGGTCATTAACGCTTTATACCAAGTTCCAGCTCCCGTATAACTGTTTTCACACGGGCGATATCTTTTTTAACGCTTTTCAGTCTCATCGGATTGTCCAGCTGATTTGTCGCATACTGAAAGCGCAGCTTAAACAATTCATTCTTTAATTCCTGCAATTCCTGAGTCAATTCCGCAATAGTTTTATCTCTCAATTCACTCGTTTTCATTTGCTCCACCTACCTCTTCCCGTGCTACTATTTTGCACTTGATTGGCAATTTGTGAGCGGCCAAACGCATTGCTTCCCTGGCCAGATCTTCCGGAATTCCTGCTATCTCGAACATAATACGGCCGGGTTTTACTACTGCAACCCAGTATTCAGGAGATCCTTTACCGCTACCCATACGGGTTTCAGCCGGCTTCTTTGTTATCGGCTTATCAGGAAAAATCTTTATCCAAACTTTTCCGCCTCTCCTTACATAACGTGTTATTGCTACACGTGCTGCTTCGATCTGGTTACTGGTAATCCATCCCGGCTCCAGGGCCTGAAGGCCATATTCACCGTATGCTACCACGTTGCCTCGCGTTGCCTTACCCTTCATTCTGCCTCTTTGAACACGTCTATATTTAACTCTTTTGGGCATTAACATTATTTGTCTCCCCCTTCCTTCTTGTCTTTCTTAACGGGAAGTACTTCACCCTTATATATCCAAACCTTGACACCAAGTTTTCCGTATGTTGTATCTGCTTCCGCAAATCCATAATCTATGTCGGCTCTCAGCGTCTGAAGAGGTATAGTTCCCTCATGATAATGCTCTGTTCTTGCTATTTCCGCACCACCAATACGACCGGATACAGATGTTTTGATTCCTTTTGCCCCTGCTTTCATTGCCCTGGACATTGCCTGCTTCATTGCCCTGCGGAATGAAATTCTTCTTTCAAGCTGGCCGGCAATATTTTCTGCAACCAACTGTGCAACGATTTCAGGGTTCTTTATTTCTGTAATGTTTATTAATACGCTTTTACCTGTTAATTTTTCAACTTCCTTGCGAAGCTGTTCAATACCTGCTCCACCTTTTCCAATAACAAGGCCCGGTTTTGCGGTATGAATATTCAATTTAATCTTATTGGCGGCACGCTCGATTTCAATCCTGGCTACTCCTGCAATAAACAGCTTTTCCTTAACATATTGCCTGATTTTGTAGTCTTCAACCAAAAGATCTGCAAAGTCCTTTTTACCAGCGTACCACTTTGTGTCCCAGTCCTTAATGATTCCGATTCTAAGTCCGTGCGGATTCACTTTCTGGCCCATTAGAAAACCTCCTTATTTACGCCTTCTCCCTTAACACCAAAGTCAAATGGCTTGTTTGCTTGTTAATCCTGTAAGCACGCCCATGCGCTCTTGGTCGAATCCTTTTCATAGTCGGTCCCTGTGTTGCATAAGCTTCGGCCACATACAGATTATCCCTGTTCAATCCGTTATTGTTAACAGCATTGGCTTCTGCAGATTTTAACAATTTTTCCAAAATTTCAGCTGCCTTCCTTGGTGTATATCTTAAAATAGCATAAGCCTCATCAAGTTCCTTGTTACGTATCAAATCTATAACCAACTTGGCTTTTCTGGATGATACTCTGACGTTTCTTAATACTGCTCTACCCTCGTCTTTCCCAATCCCCAAAGCTTTCCTTTCCTTTTTGGTCAGTATGGGAAGCTTTGCAGACTTTCTGCGTATTTGCTGGTATTGAGCCTTTATCTCATCTTTTCTCTCCAGAATCTCGTCCCTAGACATAACCTTTCTACCCACGCCGATTCCTCCTTTTGGCTTTATACCCGATATTTTACGTGGTTTCAAACACCAACCCGAAATCCGGGTTCCTGCTTTATCATCAATCAAATTACTGAGCTATTATTTCAGCTTGCTGCTTCTTTCATCCTTGCCGTGACCTCTATAGGTACGGGTGGGTGCAAACTCACCCAGTTTATGACCAACCATATCTTCAGATATATAAATCGGAACATGCTTTCTTCCATCATGAACCGCAATGGTGTGCCCAACCATCTGAGGGAATATGGTAGATGCTCTCGACCAGGTCTTCAGGACTTTTTTCTCGCCCTTTTCATTCATTTCCTCAATCTTTTTCAATAGCCTCTCATTAACATAAGGTCCCTTTTTTAATGATCTACCCACAGAACAAACCTCCTCCCGATACCTTAAATGGCATTACGTCTTTTAACAATAAACTTATCGCTCTGTTTTCTCTTCTTCCTTGTCTTATAGCCCAATGTCGGCTTACCCCAAGGAGTAACAGGGCTTGGCATACCTATAGGAGATTTTCCTTCTCCACCACCATGAGGATGGTCATTCGGGTTCATAACAACACCACGAACATGCGGTCTTCTGCCCAACCAGCGGCTTCTTCCCGCTTTTCCGATTCTGATGTTTTCATAATCCAGGTTTCCAACTTGTCCAATAGTAGCCTTGCAATTCAGGCTGATCATACGGACTTCACCCGATGGAAGCCTTACCTGGGCATAGTTCCCTTCCCTGGCCATCAGCTGGGCCATGTTTCCTGCCGAGCGTACAAGCTGTCCGCCTTTTCCGGGCTTCAGTTCTATGTTGTGAATAACAGAACCCAACGGAATATTAGCCAGCGGAAGTGCATTGCCTACACGGATGTCGGCATTTTCTCCCGACATAACGGTATCCCCCACCTTAAGGCCATATGGAGCAAGAATGTATCTCTTTTCACCGTCTGCATAATGAAGCAGGGCAATATGTGCGGAACGGTTGGGATCATATTCAATAGCGGCAACCTTTGCAGGTATGTTATCCTTGTCGCGTTTGAAATCTATAATTCTATAATGCTTCTTTGCGCCGCCTCCGCGATGCCTTACGGTAATCTTTCCATAAGAATTTCGTCCACCGGTCTTCCTGTAAGGAGCTAAAAGAGATTTCTCGGGCTCTCTTTTGGTTATTTCCTCAAAGGTGGACACAGTCATATTTCTTCTTCCAGGAGAAGTTGGTCTGTATTTTTTTATTGACATGACGTTCACTCCTTTTCGTTAATTGCAACTACCCGTTAGCAGGCCGACTGTATAGCCTATTCAACCGAATAGCGCGGCAATCTGTTTACAGTTGTTCGCAATTGTCCTGATTAATTTAAAATTATTGCATTCCACCGAATTCTTCAATCTCGGTCTTATATTTCTTACCTGTGGATACCGGTTTACCTTCTTTATCCAGGTATGTTACAGGTTGAGGATTGGTATCGATTTTAACAATGGCTTTTTTCCATTTGGATGTTTTTCCAAGGTGTACGCCCATTCTTTTTTCTTTTCCGTTGTAGTTGACCGTGTTTACAGACAAAACCTTTACGTTGAAAAGCTTTTCAACAGCATTTTTAATCTGGGTTTTATTGGCCCTGTAATCCACAACAAAGGTGTATTTGCCGTCAGCCATATTGTCATAGGTTTTTTCTGTTATATACGGACGAATGATAATATCCTCAGCAATCTTCATTATGCATACACCTCCTCAACCTTGGCAACAGCGTCTTTCGTGATTATAAACTTCTGATGCTTCAAAATATCATAAGTATTAATAGTATTCACAAGAGCTGTCTTAACATCGGGCACGTTCCTGGCTGACTTTATAACCTTTTCATCAACTTCAGGAAGCACTACCAATGCTGAACCGTCAACATTCAGATTCTTTAATACTTTTACAAATTCCTTTGTTTTGATTTCATTCAATTCCAATTCATCCAGAACAATAATATTGCTGTCCAATACTTTGGTGGTTAATGCACTTTTCAGAGCCAGCCTTCTTATCTTCTTAGGTACTGTGTATCTGTAATCCCTTGGCTTTGGAGCAAAAGCAATACCTCCACCTTTCCATTGAACCGCACGGATACTTCCCTGGCGGGCACGGCCTGTACCCTTTTGTCTCCAGGGCTTTCTTCCACCGCCTCTAACTTCACTGATAGTCTTGGTAGACTGTGTTCCCTGGCGTTTATTGGCCAACTGGTTAACCACCACGGTATGCATGGCTACTTCGTTTACCTCTACGCCGAATATATCATCGCTGAGGTTTATTTCCCCTACGACTTCGCCCTTCATATTATATACATCCACTTTTGGCATTTCAGGTCCTCCTTCCATAAAGTAAGTGCTTTACGCCTTGACCGAATCCTTGATTATCAAGAGTCCGCCCTTGGCACCCGGAACAGCTCCTTTTACAAGAAGCAAGCCTCTGTCGGCATCAACACGGACAACGGCAAGGTTCTGTACTGTTACTTTTTCATTTCCCATGTGACCCGGAAGCTTTTTGCCTTTGAATACACGGCTTGGATCAGAGTTGGAACCCATAGAACCAGGACCTCTGTGGTAGCCTGAACCGTGTGACATTGGCCCGCGTCCGCTTCCAAAACGCTTTACGGTTCCCTGGAAGCCTTTACCCTTGGAAATACCGGATACATCCACTTTATCTCCTGCGTTAAACATATCCTGAACCTTTATTTCCTGGCCGACTTCAAAAGCGTCAATATTTTCAATGCGGAACTCCTTCAGATACTTCTTCGGAGAAACACCGGCCTTATCAAATTGACCTTTTTCAGGTTTGTTAACCTTGCTTTCCTTGATATCCTCAAATCCTACTTTTATTGAATTATACCCGTCGGTATCAACAGTTTTCTTCTGGATTACCGTCATTGGGCCCGCCTTTATGACCGTTACCGGCACAAGGGTTCCGTCTTCTGTGAAGATTTGAGTCATACCTATTTTTTTACCAAGCATACATTTTTGCATTTTCAAGTTTCCCTCCTGTCATTGGTTCGATTAAATCGAACATAACAAATATATAGTTTATAACTTAATTTCAATATCCACGCCTGCCGGAAGATCCAATCTCATCAACGCATCAACGGTCTTAGGTGTGGGAACAAGGATGTCAATAAGTCTTTTATGGGTTCTCATTTCAAACTGCTCACGTGAATCCTTGTATTTGTGAGGAGCACGTAAAATTGTGATTATTTCCTTCTTAGTTGGCAGCGGCACAGGACCCGAAACTTTTGCACCAGTCCTCTTTGCTGTTTCAACTATCTTTTCAGCAGATTGATCCAAAATTTGATGATCAAAAGCTTTCAACCTAATACGAATTTTCTGTTTGCTCGCCATACATATGCCTCCTAATCCATGCTTTCAACAAAAGTGATTTTTTAAATCACTTTATTGTTTGTGCAACAGCACTTTTTTTGATGACGCAACAAGTTTTTCTCTGTACACTCTGCCGGGTGTGTCGTGAATACAAATATTTAAAACCCAGGACATAACAAGCTGACCCCAACTTGTAAACCTAGGCTCTGTAACAAACATACTTCACGCATGTATGTATAAATGATACACGCGTAAATGCAAGATGTACAGTGACTTGTCGCCCGGTTTCTCTGAATCGGACATTCTCCATTGAAGTTCCCCGGCTAAGCCGGCAATCTCCAACTTCATCGTATGCCATGTCACAACAGGCAATATTATACTATAGTTTTTTTAGCATGACAAGTATTTTTTATAAATTTTTTATGGAATTGTGCAATGAAAGTTAATTGACAGAGTAAAGTCACTCCTTGGTTGATATGCCTTTTTTAGCTTATATATTTAATTTACCGGATTTTATCTTTCATAATATGTATTCGCTTATATTTTATGGGTAAATTTTTACCGACTGAATACATTTGAGTTGCATTTACTCTTTCAAAGGTTGCATTTACTGTTTCCAAATTATCAGTTTCACATAGTCTTCGCAGGTAGCATTAATTTTCCGTTAAACATCAAAATAGTGCCACATTATAAATGCGTTTTCATGGGTATCGCTGTAATAATTCTTTCGTAAACCTTCAATCTTAAATCCGAAGTTTTTATACATTGATATGGCTGCTGCATTACTTTCCCTGACCTCAAGGGTAAGTCCCCTTAATCTGTTTTTCCGGGCCAACTCAAAAATTTCCTCCATCAGCCTGCTTCCGATTTTCAGCCTCCTGTATGAAGGATCTACGGCAATATTTGTTATATGTCCCTCGTCCATAATGACCCACAACCCGGCATATGCTACAATAATCCCCGACATTTCCGCGACAATATAATGAGCGCGCGGGTTTTGCAGTTCGTCAAAAAACATTAGTCTGGACCATGGGCTGGTAAATGATTTTTTTTCTATGTCAAGTACCATGTCTATATCCTCATATTGCATCTGTCTTATAACAAGTTCACTTTCCATCAGTTCAGCTCCCCGATAACATGTCTTTCATTCTTTCTGCCTGGGATTTCCTGAGATAATTCGGAACCGAATGAAAAGCATCGGTTACTTTTCCATCCTTCTGCATTAACCAGGCAAGATGTGCTACCGTTGCAGCCCGATGTGTAAATATTTCATCCGGTGCAAAACGCGCATTAATCCCCTGTTCCTTTATATAATCCCTGTACAGCGGCACTGCATCCCCGACAAAATGTACAGGCAAATCATACCCCTTAAGAATATTTACAAGTTCATCCACCGCCAGTCCCGAATCTTCCTTAAGAACCTCGACCGACCCGCTGCCTGTTTTATAGAGACCTGTATAAACCTGGCGGTTCCTTGCATCCATAACCGGGCATACCAATCCGTCGGCTTCATTTACCGTATATGCCAGGGCCATAAGAGTGGATACCTCCACAACAGGTTTATTCAAAGCATAGGCCATTGCCTTGATTGTAACCACACCTATCCTCAGTCCGGTGAATGAACCCGGACCGTTGGCAACCGCCAGCAAATCCAGGTCTTCTGGTTTATAATCAAGCATGTCCAGCAGTGAATGAATCATTGGTATAACTTTTTGCGAATGGGTTTTACCATTTCGGATGGTTATTTCACCCAGCAAATAACCATCCTTGGCAACTGCGGCCGATGCAGCCTGCGCCGAGGTATCCAAAGCAAGTATAATCATTATATTTCCAGCCCCTTTACAGTAATCCTCCGTTTATCTTGACCATCTTCCACCCGTTCAAAATAAACCCATATTGACCGTGGTGGTATAAGGTTTTGTATCAGATCCGCCCACTCTATCACACATATATCTTCGTGGTGCAAATACTCTTCAAATCCTATTTCGAACAACTCATCCTCGTCAGAAATACGGTAAACATCAAAATGGTGCAGGTTAAACCCGGGACCTTCATAGCTCTGTACCAGTGTAAATGTGGGGCTTGTAATGTATTCATCAATTCCCAGTCCCCGGGCCAGGCCTTTTACAAATGCCGTTTTTCCCGTGCCCAGATCGCCGGACAAAGCTACAATATCGCCTTTTTTAAGTTTTCCGGCCAACTTTTCTCCAAGATCAGCCGTATCGGTTTCACTCTCCGAGATCATTACGTACATCATTATCTCCACGCTTTAATATCAGCTTTTTAGTATAAACCAGTTTTACGTTCAATGGCATTCACAATTATAACACATGGAAGAAAAGCTTCAAAATTATATCTTTACCGCCCAGGGAATAATCTTTTCAACGGTATATTCTCCGGCTTCTTCTTTTGTAAGGATTTTTGCCCAGGGTACCCTCCTGTCGGTTTTGCCTCCCGGGCCCGAACTGTTATATTCGGCATAAAAAACGGTATTTTCACTTTCAGGCTTGTTCCAGTTGTGCCATCCTTCACTTTTAATATGTTCATCCATGTAACAGTTTATAAAAACGGTTTTCGCGAAATTTCTCCAGGGCCTGCCGAGATAAACCGTAGAAGGTTTGCATTTTCCCAGCAGTCTGCAGTTGATAAAAACATATCCGTACTTCTCACCCTCCGGTGTAGATGCGGCGGTGATATACCCGTTTACTCCGTTTTCGGGTTCCCCCCTGTCCAGCGATACGATTGTGCAGTCTTTAAAAACCGCCGTTGCCGAACCGAATATAAAATCCACATCGCCTTCAATATAACAGTTTTCGTAATAGTGGCTTCCCATCCTTCTTTCCTTGTCCTGTCCCGGACCTTTGAATCCGTCTTTGATAACAGGGCTTGGCGGGAGCGGTGCGGTAAAAAGGGTATCCTGATGCCCTAAAAACCGGCAGTTCCTGAATACCACATGATCGGCATCCACATATGCGGCAAGGGCTTGTCCTTTAACTAAACCCGAGCCTGCCGAATTTTCAAATGTAATATTTCGCGCTTCAAACCCGTCGCCCGTAACAAGAACGGTATATGAATTGAAGGTACCGTATTCTTCCCCGTTATCGAAAAGCTTCCTTGCATAATCATCATAGGTTATTACCGTTGATTCGGCGTCTTCACCAATCAATGAAATATTTGGTCTGCTTATATGCAGTTTCTCTTTGTAAACCCCTTTTTTAACATGGATAACAACGCGGTCATTGCTGTTATTTTCACTTTCCAGTGCTTTCAATGCCTGTCCAAGAGATGTGTAGTCGCCGCTTCCGTCTGCTGCTACAATCATGATACTTTCTCCTTTCGTTTTATCAGACAATAATTATAATATCTCACTAATGAGTATATTTTATATGGCCTTTTTTTACAATTGCCTTCTGCACCTGACAAAATAAAAATACACGGTGTTTTTATTTTCTGATAATGTTTCCCGACTGGTCCCTTATAAGACCGAATAATTTTATCATAAACTGAGGAACCGGAATACCCAGAATTATCAGTTTTTGTATTATGCTCAGGCCTTCGGTCCCGATAAGGTATATATATACCGCCAGCGTTACGGAATTTTTGACGGGAATCTCAATTCCTGCACCGCTTGTCATATAATTTATCAAAAATTCGATTAAAATTGTAATAAGAATAAGAACCAGGTACGACAGCTTTTTTATAGCTCCCGTTATACCTTTTTTATAGTTGAAGCCCCCGTCTTTTGTAAGTCCGCAAATTAGACCGGTTATATAATCCAATACCATAAACACCGCAAGGATGACGAAAACTTCATCCATTGATTTGGAAATATATGCAAAAATAACTACCAACGAACCAATAAATGTTTTTGTCTCCAAAGCCTGCAGAAGTTTGTACATTAAGCCATTACCCCCCTTTAATTTAGGATTAATTCATTATATGCATATCCAAAAAATCTGACAAAATTAAACCCATGCCGGCCTGTATGTATATCAAAGCAACGGCGGAAAACAAGCCTCACATCAGTTAACGGCCTTTCCAGGGTTTTTATAAAAACAGGAAAGTGTTTTGCAAAGAAAAATATTTTTCGGGGATTTTAAATAAGTTAATGTGCTTTGCTTGAAGAGAAAAGATGACAAAAAAAAGACCGGGAGGCCCGGTCCAAGAACAACAAAAATGAGTATTATAACAATTTATTTGGAATTACGCCATTCATCGTACTGTCTCTGCATTTCAGCAATCAATTCATCAACACCGGCTTCCTTGAGCTCTTTTGCAAACTGTTCCACTGTAGGCTCAACTTCTACAGCGCCTGTAAACAGCTGCTTGTAGTACGCCTGGACCACATTCTTGCAGGATGAAATCTGGGTTTCAACATTGGTTTTGTCAAATACAAAGCCAAGGCTGTTCAGAACCAGACCCTCATCGTTATATGCAAGGAATTTTTCCCACTTCTGCGGATCTTCATTGCTCATCAGGTAGTCCTTGAACTGATCTCCGAACTTCCATCCATGGCCCGGATTATAACCCGAGTTTGCAGGATCAATCAGTTCTATTACATTATCGGAAATTTTCTTGTAATGAACATTTTCAAGACCATAGTTCAACAGGTTCTTCAAGTATTTGTCGGTGTAAAGCAGTTCTATGAACTGGAATGCCTTTTCAGGATTCTTTGAACCTGCAGGTATTGCAAGGAGGGCACCTGTTGTTTCACGGTTTGACATAACCGGACGTGTTACGTCAACCTGTACCCATTCAATACCTGTACTTGCGGTCATTTCGGCATCTTTACCCGGTTTCAGCGATTGTGACGCTGCAAAGTATTTTCCGGATTTCATAAGTTCAACCTGGTTCTGCATCGTTGCAGCATCGGGATGAATGTATCCCTTGTTTGCCCAGTCTCTCATCAGCTTGTAAAGCTCAATGCTCTCGGGTGCAAGGAAATGGTTTATAATCTTGTAATCCCTGTTATCAGGATATAAAGCACCGGGAACATCATCGTCACTGATACGGTCCCAGTCGAGAAGCTGGAAGGGTGCATCCATTGTTGCAATACAGATTGGAGTTATTTCAGGTTCATTTTCCCTGATTATCTTCAGCAATGGTTCAATAGCTTCTATCGTTTTAATATTGCTTACATCCATATTGTATTTTTCTACGAGGTCTTTTTTAAGGAGCCATCCCCAGTTATGCACTTTTTCCTTATTGGTTGGCAGTGCATAGTTCTTGCCGTTGATTGCTGAACCGTTAAGGAAGTCTTCACCGAGTATTTCCTTTATTTTCGGATATTTTGCCAGGTACCCGTTAAGCTCGGTGAAATATCCCGATGCAGCATTAACATTGTAGTTTGCAGCCCAGTTGGCAGTAAATACAATATCAATCGGTTCGCCTGCAGCCAATGCGGTATTTACCTTCTGATCATATTCGTCGCCCCAGCCAAATACGTATAAATCAAGGGTAACATTCAGCTTATCCTTCAGGTACTTGTTTGCTTCTTCAAGAACCTTCGGAGTGTCGGGTTCCTGCCTGTTTCCAACCAGGTACCATGTAAGCTTAACTGCCGGTTCATCAGTCTTTGTTTTACCGCTGTCACCGGAGTCTGAAGGTGTGGTCGTTCCGGTTCCTGAACCTGTATCAGCCGCCGGTAATTTGGCACAACCAGTCAAAATAAGAGTAAGCGCCAGAAGTGTAATCAGTATCATGCTGTAAATTCTCTTTGTTTTGGACATAAAGCTCCCTCCTTAAATAAATTTAATATGTAAACCGCATAACCGGTTTCAACCCTTTACAGCACCAATTGTAAGCCCTTTAACGAAATACTTCTGGAAAAACGGGTAAGCAAATATTATCGGTCCTATCGATAAAACCGCTATTGCCATTCTTGCGCTTTCACTGGGCAGCTCGGCAAGGATTTTGGCAGACTCAGCAAACTGCGCGCTGCCGCTGACAAGATACTGGATACTGTTTAATGTCTGGTACATCAGGTATTGAATGTTATAAAGCCTGTGTTCGGTTATAAACATGAGAGGAAGCCACCAGTCATTCCAATAACCCAGGGTGCAGAAAAGTCCAATCGTTGCAAGTCCCGCCCTGCATAACGGCAGCACTATTACAAAGAAAATTCTGAACTCTCCGGCCCCGTCTATTTTTGCAGACTCGATGATTGACTCGTGGATGGTGGTTTTGAAGAATGTCCTCATTATCATCATGTACCATGCATTCATCAAGTAAGGAACTATCATGACCCAAATGGTATTCTTTATGGGTATTAACTGGGTATACACCATATACCACGGAACAAGCCCTCCGCCGAATATCATTGTGAAATATGCGAAGAATGAAAAGAAATTCCTGTATTTAAAGCTCTGGCGGGACAACGGATATGCGTACAGGCAAATAACCATGAGGCTCAAAACCGTTCCCAGCAATGTTACCAGTATTGAGACACCGTAAGCCCTCCATATGGTATCGCCTGCGGTGATAACATAGTCATATGCCTTGACAGAGTACTTCTCGGGAAAGAAATTGTATCCTTTGACCAGCAGCACCTTTTCGTCGGTGAACGAAATTGCAATTATCAATAAAATTGGTGCTATGCATACAATACTGCACATAATAAAGAACAGGTTAATCAAAATATTGTTAACCGGGGATATTCTGTTTCCAATACTCTTTCTTTTAAAAACCTTCAAAATACTTCTTTTTTTGCCTTCAACCATACTACCCATTGATATTGCCCCCTAAAACAGTGCTTTATCCCTGTCAATCTTTCTTACGATAAAGTTTGCAGTGAACACCGTAATACAGCCTACAACAGCCTGATATGTACCTGCCGCCGCCGCCATCGAAATATTGTTTGTGTTTCTCAAAGCCCTGTAAACATAAGTATCTATAACATCAGTTACAGGATAAAGCTGCCCGCTGTTCCTGGGCACATGATAGAAAAGACCGAAATCGGCATTGAAAATCCTGCCAACCGCAAGCAATGTCATAATTATCATCAGGGAACGCAAAAGAGGTATTGTGATATACCATATCTGGTGCCACTTTGAAGCTCCGTCGATTTCCGCCGCCTCATAGTACTCATTGTCAATACCGGATATGGAAGCCAGATATACAACGGTATTGTAGCCCGTGTATTTCCATAACTGGAAGAACATAATTATAAACGGCCAGTATTTGGGTTCAAAGTACCATTTAACCGGCTCCATTCCCAAAGAAGCCAAAATGGTCCTGTTCAGAAAACCATTTTCAATGCTGAAAAATGAATATGCCAGGTAGCTGACTATAATCCAGGACAGGAAATAAGGAAGGAACATAACACTTTGATAAACCTTTGACGTCCTTTTATTCGTAATCTCGTTCAGCATTATGGCAAAGGCCACCGGAATAACCAGTCCAAGAAGAATAAATGCCAGGTTATAGAGTATGGTGTTTCTTGTAATTTGAAACGCATACGGAGTCTTGAAGAAAAACTCGAAATTTTTGAAGCCGTTCCATTCGCTTTGTATAATACTGTTTATAAAACTTCCATGGAAACGGTATCTCTTAAAAGCTATTACTATGCCAAACATCGGGATATAATTATTAATTATTAAAATAATTACTCCCGGTATTAACATAACGAACAATTGCCAGTTATTTTTAAGTTCGTATAAAAAACCCTTGTTAACAGACGGTTTTATTATTGTTGTGTTACCCTGCTTTATCTGCATCATTTTAACCCCTTTTTCCATACCGAATACCGATAAATCATTTGCGAACAAGTTAAAATGGCACCAAAACCGTTAATACATCAAAATTGCAAAATTACCGTGGTATCGTATTTTTATCATACCAGAGACATATTGATGTATGAATGGAGCATATTGAACTATCTTGCATAATATTGCCTGAATTGACGGCAAAATAATACAACAAAATAATCCACCGGAAATGGAATAAATGGAAGGAAATGCTTTATCATGTGCAAAAAAATACTAAAAGTGTAGTTTATTCGGCAACAGCGGCATCCCTGTATTCGGTTGGCGACACACCTTCATATTTCCTGAAGAGGCGTGAGAAATAGTGGGCATCGGGAATCCCAACCAGTTCAGCTATCTCGTAGGTTTTGTACCTGGGGTCCATCAGCAGTTCTTTTGCTTTTTCTATTCGCAGCCCGTTAAGATAGTCCACGAAATTTTTGCCCAGTTCCTTTTTGAACATTCTGCTCAGGTAGGAAGTACTGACGTAAACATGCCCGGCCACATCATTAAGGGTCAGCTGTTCGTTGTAATGTTCATGAATATAATCTATGGCATTTCGCAAAACAAGCTTAATGCTTTTATTATTATAATTGTTGATTTTTGCAGTAATACTGAGCGAAACTTCTTTTAAAAGATCATTAAGCTCATTTATATTCCCGGATTTGACAATCATATTATGAAGGCTGATTATATTGATGCTTTCCACCTTTTTCTCGTTTGAAGCCATTGCCACAGAAAGCCTGATATTGTTTATATATGTAATAATGCCCCAGTAGAAGTTTTTTAAATAATCCATGTTTAAATGGTCCAGGCTGTTTATGTAACTGAATATATCCTCAATCCTTTTCATCACAATTGACTCGTTACCTGTCTTTATGCCTTCCAGCAACAGCTGCTGGTACTTTTCAAGCACCGAATAGTCCTCGAATTTTAAAAATCCGTTCAAATCGTTGTAAAAGATTACGCTGTCATTTCCAATATAAAATTTGCGCTCCAGAGCTTCAGTGCATTCACGGAACTTTTCGGGCAGCTGTATGATGTCTTTGCCTTCAGAACTGACCGCTATTGTTACCGTAAACCCGAAGCAGTTTATCAGAACTTCCTGGAGATAGTTGCATTTGTCGCTGATTAAATTATAACTGTCATCATTTTTATCCATGCCCTGGAGAATAAATGCCACACCCCTGTCTTTCAGAGGGATGCTTATCACATTGAAGCTGTCCGAAAACACATCCATAAAAGTATTGATTATGCCGAACAGGTATAAATTTTTATCATACTGGCTTAAATTTTTATTATCATCGGTATCAATTTCAACCGCAAGCAGGAAAAACTCGTTTATATTCACGCCAAGCAGCTCGGCACGCGGGATGATTTCTTCCCTGTTAGGATAAATCTCATACATGAGATCGTATAGGAATTTTTCCCTGAGCACGGGAATATTCTGCTCAAAAAGCTTCTTCAGCTTGTTAAATTCCTCTTCCCTGTTTTTCAAACACCTCAGCTCTTCAACCGCTCTGTGGATTATTGTCGTCAAATCCTCTATTTTTGAAGGCTTGAGGACAAAATCAAATACTCCGAGCTTCAGTGCTTCCTGCACATAGTCAAAATTCCTGTAGCCTGTCAGTATTATTATTTTGCAATTGGGAATTAAATCCTTTACATTACTTATCATTTTAAGGCCATCGATCCCGGGCATGCGTATGTCTGTAATCAAAATGTCGGGCCTGATTTCCTTAATCAGCGCCATACCTTCCTCCCCGTCCGAGGCCTCGGCACATATTTCACAGCCAAACTTCTTCCAGTCCAGAATATTCTTGATACCCTTCCTGATTATCGGTTCGTCATCAATGATCATTACTTTGAACATAATATCCCTCCGTTGCCTCACAATTAACGGGTATGCTGACTATTATCCTGGTAAATTTCCCTTTTTCGCTCTCTATCTTAAGTCCGTAACTGTCTCCATAAAACAGTTTTATTCTCCGGTTTACATTCTCTATCCCAATACTTTGCCGTGATTCGGTCCTTAAGTTTTTGAAATATGTATCATTATCTAGGGAAAGCCTCCTGTTTAAAGAGTCCAGTTCCACGCTGTCAATACCAGGCCCGGTATCCATGACAATAATGACAAGGCGCTCACCTTCTATGTACGCCTTTAAAAGGATCTCGCCTTTTCCGCGCAACCGGTCTATACCGTGATAAACGGCATTTTCAACAAGGGGCTGTATTAATAGCCTTGGAATCCTTACTTTTCCCGCTCCGTTTAAAATTTCTTTTTTAAACTCTATTTTATCTTCGAACCTTCTTTTAATTATCGATATGTATTTATCCGAGTATCTGAATTCCTCTTCAACGGTAATCAGCCTGTCATCCCTTCCTATACTGGCTTCCATCAAATCAGACAAATCGGTGACGGCTTCACTGATCTCGGGTACATTGTTGAGTCTTGCCATCCAGTTGATGGATTCCAGCGTGTTAAACAAAAAGTGGGGATTGATTTGTGACTGCAGCGCCTTAAGTTCGGCCTCTTTTCTTGTAATCTGTTCCCTGTACACCCAGTTTACCAGGTGATTTATTTCCCGGGACATTTCGTTGAATGTCTTATTCAAAAATCCTATTTCGTCCTGCCTTTCGTCGTCTATATATACTATGCGGTTGTCCTTCTGAACCATCTTCATTCCTTTTACCAGGCGATTGATGGGGTTTATGAAACCCATTGCAATGGATAAATTAAATGCCGACAGGAATATAACCGTGACTATACATAAAAGTATCAAATTCCTCCTGAGGGTATAGGCGTCACGGTACAGGATATTCAGCGGAACATAGGTTATTATCTTCCATCCTGTTTCACTGATGGTTGTATGGGACACCAATGCGTTTATATCATAATCAATTCTTGAATCCTTCTCATTCTGAAGCTTTCCAAATGAAGAACCGTTGATGAATGAGCCGTAATCACTGTTTCTTGCGGCAATCAGATCATGGTTGTCAGATAAAATAATGATATTTTGCATGCTCCTTGTAAGCCCGTCATAGACTGTTTTCAGAAAATTCCTGTCGATAAGTATGGCCTGAAGGCCGATTTCCTTGAAAGTATCCTGGTGATATATGGTCCTGACAAGATATATATGGTTTACAACACCGTTGCTGCTTTCGGTGTACCAGGCCACCTTCCCCTGGTATTGCCTGGCTTTCTCCAATACTTTATCATAGGGCAATATGTTCTTGATGCTGTTCCTTGAAGAGTTGTCATCGGCATAATAAAACTTGCCGTCATTCCCTACAATTGCTATTGACTGGACTTCGGGCCTTGACAGAATTATTTTTTTCATTGAATTGCTTATTTCATTTTCAATTTCATAGCCCCTAAGCGGATCATTTATATTTTTCTGCGTCAAAGCATTATATATAGTTTTATCATACAGAAGGTCCTGGGAAATAACGCTCAGGTTAGACAGGAAATCATCGAAACGGAGCTCTATCATCTGCAGAATGTCCTTTGCATAATTTGTGGACATTCGCTTTATTGTTTCGGCGGAGTTCCTGTAACTTAAAAAACCCATAAATATCATGGGTATTATTATTTGAATATAGAAAGCCAGTAAAAGCTTTTTTTTAATTGACAAGTCCTTATAGAACTTCAAAATCTTTTTTTTCAACGGATTCACCTGATCTTTTTCGTTTAACTGCACGGCTCTTGCAGTTAATGCATCTTTTTACGGCATTGCACAATAGAACCCATTCGTTATTATCATGGCAGTAAACCCGCCTGTACAGCTTTATTATATAATTCTTCAATTTCAAGCTTTCCTTCAAGTACATACGGCATGCCCGCAACTATTATTTCCTCCCATACGGTCCTGTCAATGAAGCTGTCAGGAGGCCCTATGAATTGCCTGCTGTTGTTAATAAGAATCTGGCCTTTCCTGGTAAGCTTGTTGTAATCTATACGGTATTCCCTGATGTCAACACAGCTCATCATTCCCGTTTGTTTGGCAAATTCCACAGCTGCTTCTTTTGACGTAAGAAACTTCATTAACCTGATGGATGCCTCTTTTTTTATATCATCGTTAAAAGATTCGGAGCTTATATAGAAACATCCGTTTCCAAGGCCATATATCATTGTATTCGGTGGGGCCTTTCCCTCGCTGAATGTCGGGAAAAATATTATATCAACCGAATTGTCATCTGCGGGTATGTTCCCTATAAACCATGATCCCTGCACTATCATTGCAGCTTTTTTCTCAAGGAACATGGTATTTCTTTCATGGTTTGTCAATGTAAATGCTTCATCAGGGAATGCACCAATCTGGTAAAGTTCCTGCATGTATTTCATTGCCTCTTTATAATAATGGCCAAATTCAGGATGAAGCGGATTCTCGGCTATTTCCTTTCCTGCAAGGAGTGCAACCATGTTCTGGTATAAATATGTACCTTCGGCAAGTGAATTATATGCAATGGGAATTATGCCATTGTTTCTGAATATTTTCACTGCATCTTTCAATTCTTCATATGTGGTTGGTATCGGAGCGTTATATTTTTCAAAAAGATCGGTGTTGATAAACAGAGCTTCAAAAATAATCTCAAAGGGTAAACCATATAGTCTTCCGTTAAAGGTGGTATACTTTAACATGCTGCTTTTAAATGAATCCTTCCATTCGGGGTTTTCCTCCATCAATTCGGTCAAATCGGCCACTTTTCCTGCCTGGATAAGGGCCCGAATATCCGAACCCGGCCACATTCCGAATACATCGGGATTGTTCCCCGATGCAAAGTCGGTTTTGATTTTTGGAAGAAAATCTTCTCCAAAAAGAGATTCATTTACTATTTCTATATCGGGATTCTCATTCATAAAACGGACAAACAGGCCCTGCAATGTTTCGGCTTTAGAGTCCACACCGCCCCAACTGCTGATAAAACGCAACATTATTTTATCATTGTCATCAGGTATTACCAGGGAGGTATTCTCCTCTAAACTTGTGCAGGAAATAATGGACAAAGACAGAAAAGTTACAGCAATTAAAAGTAACCATTTATCTTTCTTCATGGCTAGCTCCCGATACCTAATTTGCCAATATTTATCTCAATAATTTTATTATAACTCAACTGACGGGAATATCAAGAATCTATATGCCGGCTGAAGCTATTCCCTTGTCAGTAACCGGACCATCTCAGGGTTTTCCATTATCTCCTCTATTGCATTAATCCCAAGCTGTTTAAGGGTTTTCATTACATTGAGATTATCAAAGGGCGTCATTATAAGGGAATCCTCGGCAACTTCATTAACAATCCGGGTTGCCTTTTCAACATCAATTATTGTCCTGGGACCTCCAACGCAGCCCCCTGCGCAGCCCATGCCCTCTATAAAGTTATAATCGGTAACTTCCCTGTTTGATAATTCATCAAGTATCTTCTTGCAGTTTGCTACTCCGTCCACCTTCTTTGCCTTCAGCTTTATAAGCCTGCCCGGGTTTATCCTGTTGACAACGGTTTTGACCGAAAAACTTACTCCTCCGGTCCTTGCGTAAAATCTTCCTCCGAGAGAGCCCTGGTCTTTCTCTTCCCCGGCCAGCTCCGCCGGATTAATCTGCAACGCCTGGAAAATCTCTTTTAACTCCCTGAAGTTTATAACAAAGTCTATAGCCCCCTTCAATTCCTCTTCCTTTATTTCGGCTTTCTTGGCTATGCATGGAGCTATAAAAATCACCCTGGCACCAGGATAAAGCTTTTTCAATATTCTTCCCGAGGCTATCATTGGAGATACGGACGGCGACATATGCTTAAAAAGATCGCCGTAATTTTTCTTTGTCAAATTGAACCATACGGGACAGCAACAGCTGGTAAGGAAAAAATCTTCAACATTTTTTACCAGGTGATTGAACTCGAATGCCTCCCTGATGGTCAGTATGTCTGCGAACATGGCAACTTCAATCATTTCGGTAAATCCCATTAATTTGAACGCGCTGCGAAGCTGCCCCAAAGTAACGTTATCTCCGAACTGTCCTGCAATGGCGGGGGCAACCACGGCATAAACGGGATTTTTTTTCTCTTTCAAAATATTTATTACCGGTATAAATTCAATTTTGTCGGCCAATGCCCCGAAATCACATTCAGTAACGCATCTGCCGCATGTAAGGCATTTGTCGTTCATAATAACGGGACCTTTGGTCCTTCTGTAAACATGGGATTCAAAAAGACATGAATCTTTGCAAAATCTTGAATCATCATCGCAATACGCGCATGGTCCGTCAACCTTGGAAATTACAGGTCTGTTAATAACATCATATTTTTTTACCAGCTCAAGCTCGTCTTCGAACTCATCTTCACCGGTAGGATCAAGTCCCATGGCAATACGGATGTGATCCTTTATAAATGCCATATCTTCATCGTGAAACCGGTACTGTTCTTTTATCTCATTTGCCAGATCATTTAAATCCTCCACATTGTTTAATCTGCCGTTCCAGTACCTTTTTACAAGCTCTCCGAAAATAATCATTCTTTTCTTCTGAAAATCAGAAAACCTGTTCTCCATAAAACTTCCCGTAAAAACCTTTAAAAAAGGGTATCGTGCAATTATACGATACCCTTTATTCAATATAATTTATTCTGGTTAAAAATATTGTCACTGAACTTTGAGAATTAATATGCCTCTACAAACAGTTCAAAATATGCTTTTGGATGGGCACAGGCCGGGCATTTTTCAGGAGCTTCTTCTCCTTCATGAATATATCCGCAGTTCCCGCATTTCCAATAAACCTTGCCGTCCTTCTTGAATACCTTCTGGTTCTCAACGTTGGCGGCAAGCTTGTTATATCTTTCTTCATGCATTTTTTCAGATCTGCAGATCATTCTGAAAGTAGCCGCAACTTCGGGGAATCCTTCCTGTTCGGCAATATCGGCAAACATCGGGTATAAATCATGCCACTCTTCATGCTCGCCTGCTGCGGCAGCTTTAAGATTGTCCAATGTATTCCCTTTGGCTACGGGATAGCATGCTTCGGTTATTGTAACCGCTGCAGGCAGTTCATTGGCAAAACCTTCAACAAGATAATTATAGAATCTTTTTGCATGCTCTTTTTCATGATCGGCTGTTTCAAGGAAAATGTTCTTAATCTGCTTATAACCTTCTTTGTCGGCCACTGAGGCAAAATAAGTATACCTGTTTCTGGCCTGACTTTCTCCGGCAAAAGCCTTAAGCAAATTTTCAGCGGTTTTAGTTCCCTTTAACGACTTCATAATATAAACCTCCTTATTTAATATGTAAATTATTAGCCTGAAAAAACAAACAAGGCTGTGTTCCGGCATGCAGAAGCAAAAAATTCTTCTCCCGTTGATGCCGGGTAATGAACTTTCGGGTGATATTCCATTACAATGAAATTAAATACACGATTTTCTGCAATAGCAATGCTTACTATTTCAGTCTAAATATAAAGTCAGGCAATGTCAAGATTTACTGTCCTGAAACAAATCTTCCTTTTGACCAAATCATGGGATTTTTATGTGACGCAGCAGACGGTTTGGCAGATTGCTCTGATTTAATCAGTTTATCGGACGCTACTTAAACAATATACAAATTTCTTAAGAGTTTGAACCTGGCATATTGTTTTCGCATACATATGGTCTTAAAACCTCGGCACAGGCCCTGTACCCGCTGACAGTCAGATGGAGGCCTTCAACCGTATATTCAAGCTTTAAATTGCCGTTTTCATCTGTCAGGTGGCTATAAACGTCTATATATACAATGCCCTTTTCTTCCGCAAGTTTTTTTAATCCTTCATTTACGCGGCATATCTTTTCATTGGTTCTTCTGCCTACAATAAACCTGTTTATTTTTTTATCCTTTGCATTTGACACGGGATAAACAGACTGGAGGTAAATTTTCGTTTCGGGGCACCTGTCCCTGATTCTGTCTATTATCTCGGCTATATTGCTGATAACATGGCTTTCACTTTTATTCCCGCCAATATCATTGGTGCCTATCAGGATGAACACCTTTGACGGTGACAGTTCGAAAACGCTTTCCGAAAGGCGTTTCAAAACGCCATCGGTTGTATCCCCGCCAATGCCCCGGTTAATAACGTAAATACCGTGAAAAAATTCATTAAGCCTGAAAAAATCGGTAATAGAATCACCCAAAAACACGATGCTTCCAGGCTTTGCACTTTTGTTCAGTTCAATAAAGGCGTTATCCACCTGTTTTTTGTACAGATTTGTGACTGCATCTACAAGCTTTCTTACCATCCCGCACACCTTTTATTTTGATTCCGGCGTAATTTACCGTTCCGACCAATATTACGAAATGAATCCAAAAATAACCGCTGCCCCCTATTATTTTACTCCCGTGAGTAAACAATCTTTCCGTCTATTATCGTAAAATCCACTTTTGTTTTGTAATCAAAGGGATGGCCGCTAAAAATAACAATATCGGCATCCTTTCCTTTTTCAAGACTTCCAACCCTGTCGTCTATTCCTGCTGCCCTGGCTGCATTGACAGTTACTGCTTTCAGGGCTTCTTCCTCAGGCATTCCTTCCCTGACTGCAATAGCTGCACACAAAAGCAGGTGCTGCACGGGGACACATGGATGATCGGTCATTATAGCTACGGGTATACCGGCTCTTGCCAGGATCCCGGGAGCTGCAAGGCTCTGGTTTCTGAGTTCTATTTTTGATCGATCTGTGAGCATCGGGCCCAGTATAACCCTGGTGTTGTTTTCCTTTAAAATATCTGCAATCAGGTATCCTTCGGTGCAATGATCAATTGTTATTTTTAAATTAAATTCCTTCGCTATACGAATTGCGGTTACAATATCATCAGCCCTGTGGGCATGGATTTTTACAATCAGTTCACCTTTCAATGCGGGAATAAGAGCTTCAAGACGCATATCAAACTCGGGCTTGTCGTTTTCCTCACTGTCTTTCCTGTATTCTTCCCATTGTTCCATGTATTCTTTAGCTTTGTAAAACTGCTCCCTTAAAATAGCCGCCGTAGCCATCCTGGTGCTGGGCGCGTGGTTTTTTTCATGATATACCGTTTTAGGATTCTCCCCGAATGCTACTTTCAGGGCGCAGGGTTCTTTAATAACCATCTCGTCAACACAGCGGCCATAGGTTTTTAATGCAGCAAACTGCCCGCATATAACATTAGCGCTTCCGGGACCGCTAAGAACGGTTGTCACACCCCACTGCCTGGCTTCCTCAAAGGAACGATCGGAATGGTATATACCATCAATTCCGCGTAAATGCGGTGTCACCGGATCGGTCATTTCATTGACATCATCACCTTCAAAGCCAACCGAGTCTTCCAATATTCCTACATGAGTATGTGCGTCTACAAGTCCCGGTAAAATAAATCTGCCTTTTGCATCAATAATTTCGTTGTCTTCAGGGCATTCATCCATCGGCCCTACGGCTGCTATTTTCCCGTCCTTAACCAGGATATAGCCATTATCATATTTCAGTGTTCCTGATTGTGAATTATCCGACATTGTATAGATTTTTCCATTAATTATCAGCATAAAGTCCTCCATTTATGAATACCACAATAAGTATTTATCCGGTTAATCTACAGTTCCTGAAAATCATTCCCATTATAACACAGCATATGATGCTTAACAAATATATTTGCTGAAGATATTGCGAAATGCCGGAAAAAACATTTCAAGCGGCCTCTGGATGAACGCAGCATGGCTTTGTTGTGTGTAAGTTCAAAAATGAGTCGTTCTGTCTGCGATTACACAGCCTTGCATTAAATTTTAACCAATAGGCATAAAAAAGGATGAAGCTCGTAATTAAAGAACTTCATCCCTTATATTTCCGAAGAAACATTAGTGTTCCACTGTTACCGCTGCTTCATCCTTTGCAGTCTGAACATCAATATGCGTACCTTTGCTTTCTTCTTCGATCTTTCTGTTCTCGGCAACAGGGAAGCGGACTAATGCGTTCTTAATAACCTGATCCATGGACGAAACCGAGATCATGTTTAATTTTTCAATAACATTCTTCGGTATTTCCTCGATGTCCTTTTCATTATCCCTGGGATACAAAATTGTATCAATTCCGGCTCTATAAGCGGCAAGGACTTTCTCTTTCAGGCCGCCTATCGGCAATACCCTTCCCCGTAAAGTGATTTCACCCGTCATCGCAACATTTTTTCTTACAGGAATATATGTCAGGGCGGAAATCATCGCAGTTGCCAGTGTAATTCCTGCAGATGGTCCATCCTTTGGTATTGCGCCTTCCGGAACATGGATATGCATATCGTATTTCTTATGGAAATCATTGTCAATGCCTATCATTTCAGCAATGGAACGAACATAGCTTCTGGCGATCCTGGCCGATTCCTTCATAACGTCCCCCAGCTGGCCGGTAAGTTCCAATGCTCCATCCCCGGGCATAAGGTTAACTTCAATACACAGGGTGTCTCCACCGACGGGTGTCCAGGCAAGACCGCGTACTATGCCAACTTCATCCTTTTCATTCGCCTTGTCGAATAAAAATATTCTGCGCCCAAGATACTTCTCAAGGTTGTTTTCGGTAATGCGCACCGATTTCTTCTGCTCTGAAACAATCAACCTGGCAACCTTTCTGCATACCGTGGATATCTTTCTTTCAAGGTTTCTTACCCCGGCTTCACGGGTGTAATAGTTTATAATATCCTTTATGGCACTTTCATCAAACCGTATTTCCGAGGGTTTCAGGCCATGGTTTTTAATTTGCTTGGGTATCAGATGCCGTTTGGCAATCTGGACCTTTTCCTCATCAACATAACCCGATATATCTATTACTTCCATCCTGTCCAATAACGGGCGCGGTATTGCATCCTTGTAATTAGCAGTGGTAATAAACATAACGTCGGACAGGTCGAAGGGCATGTCCAAATAATGGTCATGGAATTCCCTGTTCTGTTCTGCATCTAAAACTTCAAGCAATGCAGCCGCAGGGTCTCCCCGGAAATCGCTCGCCATTTTATCAATTTCATCAAGAAGGATAAGCGGATTCTTTGAACCTGCCTGCCTTATAGCCTTTATTATTCTGCCCGGCATGGCTCCGACATATGTCCGCCTGTGTCCCCTGATTTCGGCTTCATCTCTTACACCACCAAGAGACATGCGCACATAATTCCTGTTCAGCGCCTTTGCAATAGACCGTACAATGGATGTCTTTCCTACTCCGGGAGGTCCTGAAAGGCAGATTATCGGCCCCTGAAGACTGTTTCTGAGTTTTCTTATTGCAAGGTATTCAACTATACGTTCTTTTACCTTGTCAAGGCCGTAATGATCCTCGTCCAGGATCCTTTCGGCATCGCTTAAGTTTAAATTTTCCTCTGTTTTATTATTCCAGGGCAGTTCAACAATCCAGTCCAGGTAAGTTCTTATAACACCGCTTTCAGCCGATGAAGGATGCATCTTTGAAAGCCTGTCCACCTCTTTTAATGCTTTATTTTCCGCATCCTTGGGCAAGCCCAGCTTCTTTATTTTCTCGCGGTATTCTTCTATTTCATCCTCCTGCTGGCCGCCTTCACCCAGCTCATTCTGTATGGCTTTAAGCTGTTCCCTGAGATAATATTCCCTCTGGCTTTTGTCAATCTGCTGACGAACTTTCTTGTTAATATTCTTTTCAACTTCAAGTATTTCTATTTCACTGACCAGTATTTTTAAAAGCTTTTCCATTCGCCTCTTTGGCGACATCTCGTTCAGTATGCGCTGCTTTTCTTCGAGTTTTATTGCCATATTGGCGGCAATTACATCCGAAAGCCTTGCATAATCCTCCATAGTCGACAAGGTAAATGTTGTATCGGGAGAAATACGGTTGGTAAGTTTCGCATATTGCTCGAAATAACTGACAACCTGTCTCACCAGGGCCTCAGTTTCCGAATCTTTCGACTGATGCTTTGGATTGGGGCACTCCCTTACATTTACTTCATAATACGGATCATCTGAAACAAAATCAACGATCTTTGCCCTTTCCAATCCTTCGACAAGCACACGTATGTTTTCTCCCGGAAGTCTTAACAGCTGTTTGATTTTCGAAATTGTTCCCACTGTATATATATCCTTATTGTCGGGTGTTTCCTGTGTAGGATCTTTCTGGGCCGCAAGGAATATTTTCTGATCCTTCATCATCGCCTCTTCAAGAGCTTTTATCGACTTTGCCCTGCCCACATCGAAATGAAGAATCATATGCGGAAAAACAACAATCCCCCTAAGCGGAAGAAGTGGTATTCTAATGATTTGCTGCCTGTTTTTATCCTGTGTCATCGTATCAAATCCTTTCAATAAGTGCTCCATATATGAAATATGGGGGTTGTCCCAAATTTAAATTCGGGATTTGAATAACCAGCCTGCTATAGACCATAATGAAAGCTTTTAAGCGTCATTGGATTATAAAAGCCTGGTTATTATGTACTTCTACAGTTAGATTTCATGTGGATTTGAACGTCGTCGCTTATATACTTATACAAGGCTATTCTATTATAGCGTCTTGCCAAACTAATTTCAATGTTTAATTCTGGACAAGCTAACAGGTTTAGTATAAAAAGGTACCGTTCAGAACTGCGGGTGATTTCGGCGATACAAAGTTACACACTTCAAAGCCGCGCTGCATTCCGGTATATTGGGATCGCGGAGCTGGGCAATCATTTCTAGCCAAATCTCCGAATGGTACGTATAATAATACAGTTTCTGCGTTTTCAGGAGTTCTGCTGAAACCGATCAAAAAGGGCTGCCCCAGGTTTTGCGGCAGCCCTTGAATATGAATTATTTCAAATCTTATTTAAGAACGTCTGCAACACGTCCTGAAGCAACTGTTCTTCCGCCTTCACGGATTGAGAAGGTCTGTCCTCTTTCCATAGCAATCGGTGTAATGAGGTTGATTGTCATGGTGATGTTGTCACCGGGCATAACCATTTCAACGCCTTCGGGGAGAGAAATGTTACCGGTAACATCTGTTGTTCTGAAGAAGAACTGCGGTCTGTAACCATTGAAGAACGGTGTATGTCTTCCTCCTTCTTCCTTGGTCAGAACGTATACTTCAGCGGTAAAATCTGTATGAGGAGTAATGGAACCGGGTTTAGCCAGAACCTGTCCTCTTTCAATTTCATTTCTCTGAACACCTCTTAACAGGGCGCCGATATTGTCACCTGCAAATGCCTGTTCAAGAGTCTTTCTGAACATTTCAACACCGGTAACGGTGGTCTTTCTCTTTTCGGTGGACAAGCCAACGATTTCAACTTCTTCTCCAACCTTCAGGGTTCCTCTTTCTACTCTACCTGTAGCAACTGTTCCACGACCGGTAATTGTGAATACGTCCTCAACTGACATCAGGAATGGGAGATCTATCTGACGTTCAGGAGTCGGGATGTATGAATCAACAGCATCCATCAGATCGAGAATTGGCTTGTAAGCCGGATCATTAGGATCATTTGATTCGCATTCAAGAGCTGCAAGAGCCGAACCACGAACGATGGGTATCTCGTCTCCGGGGAATCCGTATTCGCTTAACAGTTCTCTTAATTCCATTTCAACAAGCTCAATCAGTTCTTCATCATCAACCTGATCGCATTTGTTAAGGAAAACAACAATATAGTTAACGCCAACCTGGTGAGCAAGCAGAATATGTTCACGTGTTTGAGGCATCGGGCCGTCTGCTGCTGATACAACAAGTATAGCACCGTCCATCTGGGCTGCACCGGTGATCATGTTCTTAACATAGTCGGCGTGTCCAGGGCAGTCAACGTGAGCATAGTGGCGGTTCCTGGTTTCATACTCAACGTGAGAGGTATTAATGGTAATTCCTCTTTCCTTTTCTTCCGGAGCGGAGTCAATCTGATCGTATGACTTTACTTCTACGTTTCCGGTACCTGCTAATGCCAGAGTTTTTGTTATTGCTGCAGTTAAAGTGGTCTTTCCATGGTCAACGTGACCGATGGTTCCTACGTTAACGTGGGGTTTAGTTCTTTCGAATTTAGCTTTTGCCATCGAAATTCTCCTCCTTACACAGTTCGGTAACTGTTGATAATTATATTATTAGTTCGCAAAAATTTCAACTGGATGATTTAACTTATAAATTATACTATAACATTTTAATTTTATCTGTCAATATTTCGGGTATTTCCTTATTCCTTGGGCTTTCTGATGCCTGCAATCTGTTCCTGGATATTCCTCGGTACCTCGGAATAATGATCAAACTGCATAGAATAGACCGCCCTACCCTGGGATCTCGACCTTAGTTCTGTAGCATAACCAAACATTTCACTTAACGGTACATAGGCTGTAATAACCTGTGCTCCAGAACGGGCTTCCATCCCCTCAATACGCCCGCGGCGTGAATTCAAATCGCCAATGATGTCACCCATGTATTCCTCGGGGGTTGTAACTTCCACTTTCATTATAGGCTCCAACAAAACAGGATCAGCCTTTTTCATGGCTTCCTTGAATGCCATTGAGCCCGCGATTTTAAATGCCATTTCAGATGAATCCACTTCATGGTATGAACCATCAAACAGCTTCACTCTTACATTAAGCACCGGATATCCTGCAACAACACCGGTATTCATTGCATCCCTTACACCTGCGTCTACGGCTGGAATGTATTCTTTGGGAATAACCCCTCCTACAATGTTATTTATAAATTCATAACCACCTGACTCAAGGGGTTCAATTTCAATCCAGCAATGTCCGTATTGACCGCGGCCGCCTGACTGACGAACAAATTTACCCTCGGCCTTAACTGCCTTGCGAATGGTTTCCCTGTATGCAACCTGGGGTTTGCCTACATTAGCCTCAACCTTGAATTCGCGCATGAGACGGTCGACAATTATCTCAAGATGCAACTCACCCATACCGGCAATAATTGTTTGACCGGTATCCGGATTGGTAAATACCTTAAATGTTGGATCTTCTTCCGAAAGCTTTTGAAGAGCAACCGACATTTTTTCCTGTCCTGCTTTGGTCTTCGGCTCTATGGCAACATTTATTACAGGCTCTGGAAATTCCATGGCTTCCAGAATTATTGGGTGATTTTCATCACAAAGCGTATCCCCTGTAGTTGTGAATTTCAACCCAACAGCTGCAGCAATGTCCCCGGCATAGGCTGTGTCAATTTCTTCACGGTGATTGGCATGCATTTGCAGGATTCTTCCAACACGCTCACGTTTTCCTTTCGTTGAATTCAAAACATAAGAACCAGAATTCATAACACCCGAATAAACGCGGAAAAATGCCAACTTTCCAACGTATGGATCCGTCATGATTTTAAATGCCAATGCCGCCAACGGCTCATTGTCATCCGAATGCCTTTCCAGTTCAACATGATCGTCTTCCCAATTATCAGGATGGACACCTTTTACAGGAGGAACATCAAGAGGTGAAGGCATATAATCAACTATGCAGTCCAAAAGCTTCTGTACCCCTTTGTTCTTGTAGGATGAACCGCAGGTTACCGGAATAATATCAACGTTGATTGTAGCCTTGCGAATAGCTTTTTTCAGCTGTTCCTTCGGAATTTCCTCTCCTTCAAGGTATTTCATCATCAATTCATCATCATGATCTGCAACAGCTTCCAATAATTTTACATGATATTCCTCGGCCAAATCCTTCATGTTATCAGGAATATCTCTCTCTTCAATATTCTTTCCCAAATCGTCATGATAATAATAGGCTCTCATTTCAACAAGGTCGATAATCCCTTCGAAATGATCCTCTTTTCCTATTGGCAACTGTACCGGAACTGCATTGGCATTCAAACGGTTTCTCATCATCTGAATGCAATTGAAAAAGTCAGCACCCATGATATCCATTTTATTTACATACGCCAATCTTGGAACTCTGTATTTATCCGCCTGGCGCCATACTGTCTCGGACTGTGGTTCTACACCGCCTTTAGCGCAGAATAATGCTACAGAGCCGTCAAGAACGCGCAGTGAACGTTCCACCTCAACAGTAAAGTCAACGTGGCCCGGTGTATCTATAATATTGATTCTGGTTCCTTTCCAAAATGTAGTAGTAGCCGCCGATGTTATGGTAATACCTCTTTCCTGTTCCTGCTCCATCCAGTCCATTGTTGCGGCACCCTCATGAGTTTCTCCAAGTTTATGGACCTTACCGGTGTAAAACAGGATTCTTTCGGTGGTGGTTGTTTTCCCCGCATCAATATGTGCCATTATACCGATATTTCTTGTGTTCTCCAGACTATATTCCCGGGGCATTTATGTCCTCCTTTCGAAATGTGTACATGCAGATTACCACCTGTAATGTGCAAATGCTTTGTTGGCTTCTGCCATTTTATGAGTATCGTCTTTCTTCTTAACTGCATTGCCGGTATTATTTGATGCATCCAAAATTTCCCCGGCAAGTCTTTCCTTCATGGTACGCTCGCCTCTTTGACGGGCGAAATTGGTCAGCCAGCGAAGACCTAAAGCCTGGCGCCTTTCAGGGCGAACCTCTACAGGTACCTGATAAGTTGCACCACCAACTCTTCTTGCCCTAACCTCGAGTACAGGCATTATATTGTTCAGTGCCTGTTCAAATACTTCAAGTGGGTCTTTTCCAGTCTTTTCCCGTACAATATCAAACGCACCATAAACTATTTTTTGCGCAACTCCTTTTTTGCCATCCAACATAACGTTATTAATGAGTTTTGTAACAATTTTATCGTTATAGATTGGATCGGGTAAAACATCCCGCTTGGGCACATGTCCTTTTCTTGGCACTTTCTTCCCTCCTTTTCATGATAACTGACAGGTAATCCCATCGTATCACAGGTACTCGTACCGTTATAACGGTACGTCAGCGCTTGGTAAGTTGCTCAGATAATAAAACAGGCACTTATATTGCCTCGTTATATATATGAAACAACGCACAAAAACGCTGTAGCATCCTGTTACTAAAATCAATAATTGTGGTATTTTGCCTTACTTCTTGGGTCTCTTTGCACCATACTTGGAACGGCCTTGCATTCTGTTGGCCACACCTGCCGTATCCAATGTTCCGCGGATAATATGGTAACGTACGCCAGGAAGATCCTTTACACGTCCTCCACGGATTAAAACCACGCTATGCTCCTGAAGATTGTGCCCGATACCAGGTATATATGCGGTAACTTCAATCTGGTTTGACAAACGTACCCTGGCAACCTTACGGAGAGCTGAATTAGGTTTCTTAGGTGTAACCGTCTTGACAACCGTGCAAACACCACGCTTCTGAGGACTGCTTAAATTGATGGTCTCCTTCTTCAGGGAGTTCACACCATACTGCAGCGCCGGAGAAGTAGATTTCTTCATGATCTTTTGTCTTCCTTTTCTGACCAGCTGGTTAAACGTCGGCATTTATTATTCACCTCCTTCATAGGATTCTTTATATTCACCTCCACCATCAGGCGGATGGAATAAACGTATTTGCAGTCTCATTCATTTATTATTGCAGCTACTGCAGTTCCTACATCGATTCCGCATTTTCTGCCTAACAGCTTCATGCTTTCAACCCTGCAAACCTCAACCTCTTTATTGCTGCAAGCATCAAGGACTTTTGATATCAGCCTTTCCTCCGCATCCTGCGCAATATAAAGCACCCTTACCTTATTGGCTTCCAGGGCCCTCATGGTCTGTTTCAACCCCACTGTCTTACTGTGATGTTTTAAATCATCCAGCACGACTATATTCCCTCCAGTTTTTCTTTCTGCAAAGCCTATATAATAACTTAACCATAAAAAGTCTGCTTTATATGTCAAGCAGACAAAAAATTTTTCTCCGATGAACCGGATTGCATGTTCATACGGCATCCGGTCACCTAACCATTGTATAAAACATTCAAAACTTACTTATATGTTAAAATTAGCCTATTCACACAAAAACAGCATGAAACGCCATGCTGATTTAAATACTGAAATATTGTATCACTGCCACCTTCCCTTTGTCAAGGAATTTTAGCCAAAAATCAAATCTCCTGTGTCATAAATTATCCTTAATAGTTAAAACATGGCTCATTTGCTGTTCCGTTCATTTTTCTTCTCATCGCTTTAAAACCTGCTTCCGCATGAATACCGGTACTGAAACAGAATAAAGTAACAAACTATATTGTAAAACTTTTTTCATATAATATCTTTTTCACGCATTATAACCAGGCAGAACTGCTACTCCCTGCCTATTTTGCAGGCCTTGATACACAATCCGCATGAGTGTTTTCTTCCTATCAGAGGTATGTAATCCAGTCTTCCGGCATTACAGGTATATGCATCAAAAAGCTTATCACGCTCTGTATGACAATTCCAGTTACAACCCTTGATTGCATTATACGGGCAGGCTTCCACGCAAAGAGTACAATCACCGCACCTGCTTTCATTTATAGGCTCAGCGACTGTAAATTTTGCATCAGACAGAACAGTGCATAGTTTAATTCTGGGTCCATACTGGGGAGTAACCACAATGAGCTTTTTCCAATCCATCCAAGGCCAGCCCTTGTTGCCGCAAATTTATGAGAAAAACATGCTAAATTTGAGAGCTGTTCATTATCTTTAATATACTCGGCAATGGGAATGACTTTATAGTTAATACCCCATTCATCAAAATAACCGGTAATAATGCCAATCAAATTATTGATAATTGGATTCAATGAAGCTAAGTGCCGGTTAAAAGATTCTTCATCGCTATCCAGATTATCTACTATTGATTTGCAGTATTTTACTCCGAATGAAACAGCAGTGGGAAATAATCGGGACAATTCATTATTTAAAACAGAAATGTCCCCGTATCCAACTATCGAAGCGCCATTGCTTATTAGTGCTTCTGTAAGCGTCTCCTGCTTTTTCAGAATGTCATTATCCATAATTGCCGTTTCACCCCTTATTTACTGCCATAAAGCTTATATATATGATAATCTGGGCTTTAAACATGCAGGCACAAAATAAGTCTATATGAGTATTGCATAGCTGAATATTGAATTAACAAACGACTTCCATATAATGTTTTCCTTTAATATATCAACCTTAATAACAGTCTATTCCATCAAAGTACAACTGTCAATATATGTTATCTTATTAATTCAAAATTACAATTGGACCGCATCGGACAATTCAGCCCAGTTATCATACAGGGCATCTATTTTTTCCTTTAAAATTTCCTTTTGTTTCAAAAGCTCCTGCAGCTTTTCATAATTGCTGGCTTCTTCTTCCATTTGCCTGTCTATCTCTTCCATCTCTTCTTCATACGCCATGATTTCCCGCTCAATCGCTTTCAGCTTCCGTTCCGCATCTTTCGGGTTTACTCTTTTTTTGGTGCTTTGCCCGGCCTGTTTGCTTTCATTTTTACCTTCCTTTTTTACTGCCGGCTGTAAGTTTTTCTCTTCTGATTTCCATAACCGGTACTCTTCATACGTACCGTTATAATCTGTAATCCTGCCTTCATTCAAGTCCCATATTCGTGTTGCAAACCTGGATATAAAGTAGCGATCATGGGATACAAAGAGGAGAGTACCTCCGAATGACTCCAGAGTTTGTTCAATCCATTCCCGGGAAGCAATATCGAGATGGTTCGTAGGCTCATCCAATATCAATAAATTTATTTCATGCTGCATTAACAGGAACAGCTTAAGCCTGCTCTTCTCACCTCCGGACAATGAAGAAACCGTCTTGAACACTTCCTCACCGGTGAACTTGAAAGCTGCCAGCCTGTTTCTTGCCGTATCCTCACTCCACTCCATCTCGTACCTGACTGTATCAAGCATTGTCAAATCAGGCCTGTCGAACTTGACTATCTGGGGCAAAAAAGCCAAATTGACACTGTTTCCTATAACAATTTCTCCTTTGTCGGGCATTAAGTTACCGGTTATTATATTTAACAGTGTTGTCTTACCGCACCCGTTCGGCCCCAGCAAGCCAATGCGGTCACCTTTCCTTACGAGCAGAGAAATGTCTTTTAATACCTGGTGACTGCCGAATGTCTTGCTTACGTTCCGGATTTTTATAAAGTCCTTTCCTGCAAATTCCTTCTCTTTGAACTTTGCCTCCAGGATTTTCTCAAGTAAAGGCTTTTCTGTCTTCTTGAGCCACTCTATCCTTTTCTCCATCGCAAAAGCTCTTTTATGCATGCTTTTATTATCGGCGCGGTTTGCCCAATCGTGCAATCTTTTCGCAGCTTCTTCCAACTGCTGTATTTTCTTTTGCTCCTGCTCGTACATTGCCAGCTGTTTTTGCAGCCGTTCTTCCTTTTCCTTTACATAATGCGAGTAGTTGCCATTATAAAAGACCGCCTTGCCCGCTTCTATCTCTATAATTCTTGTGACAACCCTGTCAAGGAAATACCTGTCGTGGGATATAACCACAACCGTCCCCTTGAATGAATTCAGGTATTCTTCCAGCCACTCGCAGGCATTCACATCGAGATGGTTTGTTGGCTCATCCAGCAAAAGAATATCGGGCTTTTTCAGTATGATCCTGCCAAGGTTGACCCTTGTCTGCTCGCCGCCGCTTAACTTATAAAAAAGCTCATTCAGCATCCTCTGGTCAATTGACAGTCCCTCACAGACCCTCGCCAGGTCGGTTTCCATCATATAACCGCCTTTAGCCTCAAATAATGTGGCCAGTTCCCCGTATTGCTTAAGGACTACAGGATCATGATTAATGCTCATACTGGCTTCAAGCCTCTTCATATCGTCCAGAATGGACAAGAGTTTCTCAAACCCAGTACTGAGCACATCTTTAACCGTAAAATCCGCGGGGAATTCCGGGATTTGATCCAGCACTTCCATCTGTTTGCCTTTAGGTATAAACACCTGGCCTTCTTCAAAAGGCTCGGTACGGTTAAGGACCTTGAATAGTGTGGTTTTACCTGCTCCGTTTTTACCTAAAAGACCAACCCTTTCACCTTCATATATTTCAAAGGAGATACCTTTTAAAATGTGATTGGCTCCGTAATATTTATGAACATCCTGACAAACTATATCTGCCATATTGGTTCGGGGGATTTACTCCCTGTCCTTTCTATAAAATTCTGTTATTGTCCCTGCGTTTTTTTCCTGTATTCAAGCGGAGTCATTCCTGTAATTTTTTTAAAAGTTTCGTTAAATCGCTGCTGCGTTGAAAACCCTACGCTAAGCGCAATCTCGCTCGCTTTTTCCCCGGTTTTCGCCAGTAATTCCTTCGCCCTTTCAATCCTGGTGTTAATTAAATAACTTATTGGAGAATATCCCGTTTCTTTTTTAAAAATGCGGGCAAAATAACTCGGACTTAGAAAAACATACCCGCATATATCGTTTAAGTTTATATCCCTTTCATAGTGATTCCGAATAAACTGTACCGCCAGGTCAACAAGTTCCTTCTGCTTTGGACTGTCTTCCAGGATGCTCCGTTCCCACTCAAGCATTAAAACCCTTGATATCATTACGAACAGTTCAAGTATCAGAAGGTTCACCAGAAAATCGCTTCCGAATTGCTCTCCCGACTGCTCGGTTATAATCCGGTTAAGCAATGTTATTATATCGTTTTTATGATTCACCTTCAGTTTTAAAAAAGGTCCTGTATGCTGCCCCGTATAGAAGTTGATAAAATCTTCAATGGGTATATCCGATGGGTAAGCAATTCCATTGCCGCCGTTTCTTTTCGTAAAGTAAAAATGAAGCACAATAAACTCGCAGGTGCTTCCCTCCTGGACCTTTAAGGTATGTACCTTGTGAGGTTTGATAATAATGATGTCATTCGGGCCAACCGTGATTTTAATGCCTTCTATTTCAAAAACCGATATGCCCTTTTTTACATACACCATTTCATAATACTCATGGTTGCTGTGTGTTTGCGACCAATCATCGCTAAAATGGCGTTCAATGGAATTAATAACAACAGGCATATAGCCCGAGCTGTTCATAAATTCCTGCCATGTTTTCGGGAAAAATTCAGTATCCATCTCATGCGCCCCCTCAAGACATACCTGGAATAATTATAGCATATGACATTTTCGCACCGCAAATCCACATACAAAAACATCCGAACCGTAATGCCTCATACGGTCCGGATGTTTGCAAACAGTCTATATTATTGCGGTTGGGAGATTACATCATCCCTTGCATTCCTCCGCCCATTCCTCCCGGCATTGGCGGTTCCTTTTCGGGAATATCTGCAACAAGGCTTTCGGTGGTCAATACCATTGAGGATACCGATGCAGCATTTTGAAGTGCGGTGCGGGTTACCTTTGCTGGGTCAACAATACCTGCTTCAATCATATTAACATATTTTTCTGCCAATGCATCGAAGCCGACTCCTTTTTCACTGTTTTTAACCTTGTCAACAATAACAGATCCTTCAAGACCTGCATTAGCTGCGATTTGGCGTACAGGTTCTTCCAGAGCTTTAAGGATAATCATTGCACCTGTTTTTTCGTCACCTTCAAGTGTGTCAACCAATTCTTTAACCTTGGGAATTACATTAATAAACGCTGTTCCGCCACCGGGTACAATACCTTCTTCAACAGCTGCGCGGGTAGCTGCAAGCGCATCTTCAATCCTTAATTTCTTTTCCTTCATCTCAACTTCAGTTGCTGCACCTACACGGATAACAGCTACTCCACCAGAGAGTTTTGCAAGTCTTTCCTGGAGTTTCTCACGATCAAAGTCTGAAGTGGTTTCTTCGATCTGTGACTTGATTGAAGCAATTCTGTCCTTAATAGCCTGTGGATCTCCGGCTCCGTCCACTATAATGGTATTTTCTTTTTGTACAACCACCTTGCCGGCACGGCCAAGCTGATCCAAGGTTGTTTCTTTCAGGTCAAGACCAAGTTCTTCGGTGATTACCTGTCCACCTGTCAGGATGGCTATGTCACGCAGCATTTCCTTCCTTCTGTCGCCAAAACCCGGAGCCTTTACTGCTGCACACATAAATGTTCCTCTCAGTTTATTCAGAACGAGAGTTGCCAAAGCTTCTCCTTCAACATCCTCGGCGATTATCAATAATTTCTTGCCCTGTTGAACAATTTGTTCGAGAACAGGAAGAATTTCCTGGATATTTGAAAGTTTCTTATCTGTAATCAGGATATATGGATCCTCAAGAACTGCTTCCATTTTATCGGTATCGGTAACCATGTATGAAGAAATGTATCCACGGTCAAACTGCATTCCTTCAACAACTTCGAGTTCGGTTCCCATGGTCTTTGATTCTTCCACTGTAATAACGCCGTCGTTAGAAACCTTCTCCATTGCGTCTGCAATCAATGAACCAATTTCATCATCGTTGGCCGAAATGGAGGCAACTCTTGCAATATCTTCTTTTCCTTTTACCTTTTGACTGATTTCTTCAATACCTTTTACTGCTACTTCAACAGCCTTGCTGATTCCTTTTTTCAGAATCATTGGATTGGCACCGGCTGCAACATTTTTCAAACCTTCGCGAATAATGGCCTGAGCCAGGAGAGTTGCTGTAGTGGTTCCGTCACCTGCAACATCATTGGTTTTTGTTGCAACTTCTTTAACCAGTTGAGCTCCCATGTTTTCATATACATCTTCAAGCTCAATTTCCTTTGCAATGGTTACACCGTCATTTGTAATAAGCGGAGCACCATATTTCTTGTCAAGAACAACATTCCTTCCTTTTGGGCCAAGTGTTACCTTCACTGTATCCGCAAGTTTGTTAGCACCTGCTTCAAGCGCTTTTCTGGCCTCTTCGCCAAAAATAATCTGCTTTGCCATTAATTATTCCCTCCTCATTCAACTATAGCAAGAATATCACTTTGCTTTAAAATGGTATATTCAACGCCGTCAATTTTAACTTCGGTTCCAGCATATTTGCTGATAAGAACCTTGTCGCCCACCTTAACTTCCATTTTCACTTCTTCGGTGCCAGGGCCAACAGCCTTTACCTCAGCGATTTGAGGCTTCTCCTTGGCGGAGCCTGGAAGGACGATTCCGCTTTTAGTGGTTTCTTCTGCTTCTACCATTGCAACTACCACTCTGTCAGCTAAAGGTTTAATATTCATAAGTTTACCCTCCTTAATTTAGTTCCCTGATATTGGGATTAATACTTTTCTCTTTTAATAAAACAAATATGTATTTTCGGCAAATAATTTATTAGCACTCAATAAGGACGAGTGCTAATACAATATTATATAGATTTCCCTTTTCTAGCAAACATATAATCCTAATAAATTTCCTTAATTTCCGGCTTTGTAAAGGATTACATTATATTGCATTCATATTGCTCTAGTTTCCTTATGTTTTCTCGATTTTTCTCATCAATTCAATAACAGCAAAAAAATATACCTGAACATAAGGCAGCCTGCTCTGTTATCTTAATATATACTTTAATAAACAGGACTATACAATCATCCTTTTGCATTCAAATAATATATTTCTTTAAGGCCTTCCAGGGTAAGCAGTGTGTTAATCTCATCCACGCAACTGCAATGAGATGCAATAAGCCGCGATAAGCCACCGGTTGCAACAACCTTTATGTTTTCTTCCTTCATTTCCTCTTTAATTCTTCCCACAATGTATTCAACCTGTCCTATATATCCAAAAAACAATCCCGATTGAATACTTGTTATATTATTTTTCCCAATTACCGAAGAGGGGTCTGCAATTTCCACACGGGGTAGTTTTGATGCCTTTGCGAACAAAGCTTCAGCCGATATCATAATCCCCGGGCATATGACTCCACCTACATAATCCCTGTTGCTGTTAATAGCGCAAAATGTTGTGGCCGTTCCAAAGTCAACAATTATTACCGGAGCCCCGTATAATTTCACCGCGCTTACCGCATTTACTATTTTGTCGGCCCCCACTTCTCTCGGGTTCTCATATCTTATGTTTATTCCTGTTTTTATCCCTGGTCCGACTATTATCGGGTTTCGCTGAATATATTTTTTTACTGCCGTTACAAGCGAAATCATTACCGGCGGAACAACAGAGCAGATAATTACATCCCTGACCGACCGTATATCCTCATTTATGTGCTGGAACAGTGAGAGAAACATTATGCCTATCTCGTCCGAAGTTTTGTTCGGATCGGTTGAAAAAACCCAATGATACATTATTTTATGCCCGGTAAAAAGACCTACGGTTGTATTCGTATTTCCAACATCAATGGTCAGCAGCAAGATTACCCTCTCCCTCCGGATAAATGGCCAAAGCAATTACAGCCCCAGCTTTGTACTGCGAATTTGCTTGATTTCAAACTGGATCTCCTTTTCAAGTTTTTCTATATCCATTCTGATATCCTCAATGGTCTCTTCTCGCCTGGGGTTGGCTATCCTTGATACAACGGACTCGGAATTATAGCGCTGAGGGTTTTTTTTCTGAAATTCATTTTTGTTGCTCTTTTTATTATAATTAGCCCGCCCGCTGTCCCTTTGAGGTTTGTTCTTCTGGTTGTTCGCCTGCTTTGCCACATTGCTGCTTTTATTATTCTGGTTTGCATTACGTTTGTTATCCGACAACATATTCACTCCTTTTAACATTTATAATTTTTAATATCATGCACAGGGGATTTACCGGTTTATATATCGCAGTTGCGTATTGATATTTCTCCCGAGAGAATAGTCAGGCGTTTTCCGTCAGGCGTCTCCACCAGCAGCCTTCCATCGTCCAGGACATCAAGCGCTTTTGCCCTCCACTTATTATCACCCTGATATACTATAATATCACGGCCGATTGTTATTGAAAAGCTTCTCCAGATGTCCATAAACTCCGAGGTTTTACCCTTTTCAACAAAACCGAAATACAAATCCTCAAGCTCCCGCAAAATATCCGCCACGAGCAAACTGCGCGACAACTCCCTGTCAGTATTGAGACATAATGAAGTAGCAGTTTTGTCAAGTCCGTCTTTAAAATCCTCTTCTTTATTCCAGACATTCAAACCGATTCCAAGAATTATGGCCTGTACTTTATCGGGTTCGGATGTCATTTCGGTTAAAATGCCGCACACCTTCCTGTTATTAATAAGGATATCATTCGGCCATTTTATACCCAACTTGTCCGGAACGTATTTTTCAAGTGCCTTGCACACCGCACCGGACGCCAGGAGAGTTATGGACTGTACGGCACTTGGTGAAAGCTCGGGCCTTAACAGAACCGACATATAAATCCCGACATCGGCGTCCGACTGCCACTGTCTTCCTCTGCGTCCCCTCCCGCCTGTCTGGCATGCCGATACAACCACCGTTCCTTCACTTGCACCGTTGGCAGCCATTCTTTTTAATTCATTGTTTGTTGAATCAATGGTATCGAAGAAATATAGATTTCTGCCCAGCAATTTGGTATTCAGTTTGCTTATGATTGTACTCCGGTCGTATATATCACCGCTGTTAACAAGCTGGTATCCAAGCCTGTTAATTGACCTGATATTATGCCCTTCCTCCTTTAATTTAAGTATGTGTTTCCATACAGCGGTACGTGATATTCCCAATTCTTCGCTAATCTTCTCTCCCGATACGAACCTGCCCTTTCTGCTTGTAAGCATCGTCAGAATCCTGTCTTTTGTATTCAATTTATCCTCTCTGCCTTTCAATGTATAAAAAGTCTGGATTAAGCAAGCCTGAAGTTTTTCAAATCCGGCACCGGAACGGTAATATATCTGCCCGCCCCCTTGTCAAAGAATAACGCCAGCCTGCTGCCATCGCCGAACAAACTTTCCACCAGGCCGTTATTAGACTGTGCCAGAAGAAAGCAATACAATAATTCCCTGTTTATTCCGCTGTACCTGTCGTTATATCGTTCAAGAATATTGTTGATATACAAGGTTTCGGAGTTTTCAAAAAGTATCGGGTCATCCAGCCCTTTTCCGTAAACACTTATCTGATCCCCAAGAATGGTTTTGAAAATAAGGCATTCGGGATTTCGAAAGGAACCAAACAGGTACCTGTCAAGCGGAACCATCGTATCTATGTACTTTTTCCTTATATCAGGGTACTCCATGCTTAATTTATACAAATCCCCATCCGCAATAATGCAATCTTCGGCAGGTATATCTATCTTTACACACCGGTAAGCCGGATCTCTGCTCCTTTTGTCATCATCCGGGTGCAGCAGCGCGCAAAAACATGGCTTAGGCTCCGCATTCCATGGGGTTTGCTGTTCCCTGACCTTCCATTCAGATAACTTCAGACCGCATTCAATAACATCAGTTGCCTTTTCAACCGGAACATAAAAATATACAACTGCCATAAGCTCCTCCTGCCGGCTCAACTATTTTTTGAAACAGCCTATGAAATTGAAAAACAACTTCTTCTGTTGTCAAAAACAATAAAACACTAACCAGGAAGACATGATTATTGCGTATTTCTTAATGTTTATTATATAATACTATTATTATGTTTGCAAAATGTTTTCAAGTCACAGTTGATTTCCTGACGAGTACTGGTTACTGTTCAGAGGTTCGCATAAAAGCGGGCGTTTCGGGTGGTTTGTCGGCACAGGACAACACACTTCGAAGCAACACTGCATTCCGGTTAATTAAGAGAGTAGAACAGAGCGACCCTGGATATGTAGACCACAATGTCAAATTTATTTTATATTGCGCAGCTGTGTTTTAGCAGGTGCTTTGTTGCCCAGGGAGGCAAAACACCCGGAGCAGGATCCTCAGATGGATATTGCAAACTTTATTTCTGAACTGTAACGAGTACTGTAATACATTGCTGTTTGAGGGATGTTTATGTTAAGATTATTCGACATGGATCGAGAGCAGCTGATTGCTTTGGCTGAATATAGAGATGTTTTGGAAACAGGCCAGTTTTTCAGGAAAAACTTCTGGCAGTCTGAAAAAAACAAAACAGGTATCCGGCTCAATTGCCAGGTTATCACAAAATACTGTCTTGAATACATTGAAGGTATAACCGTGGATAAGCTTCCTGAATATAATTTAAAGCAGCTGAAAGAAATTTTTATTAAAAACAGGCTTTCGGGAATGCTTCAAACGGTTTTCGAAAATGATGTGGTTGAAGTATTGAAAAACGCTTACCCGGAGGAATTCAAAATAAGGAAGCTGACCGAATGGATGTGGAGCAAGCACGGCATCTGGGACAACGACAAATATGTTATAGAGGCTGTCCAGTACATGGTTTTAAAGGAAGGTATCCGCCGTGTTGAGCTTATACCCGCATATGACTGGAAAAGACGTTTGCTGAAGTATAACATATACAATGTTTTGTCACGGTTTAACTGGTCCATATTCAAGCTTTTTGATTTTGTATACCCCGGACGTTTCCATCCGGCGGATTTCAAATACAAAACAAAATGGAGAACCGATTCCACCCGGGAATCATATGAAAATGCCTACCGCCTTATGGAGAAGGTCTTTTCCGAAAACCAGCTTGGCAGTGATGAGATATTGCTCCTGAACAATACCGGATTCAGAAGATTAGGACTTATAAGCATGTTATTGACTGTTTTTGACGGTAATCCCCAATATGCAAAGGAATTTTATTTTTATAAAACAGTCGGTAACAGCGAAAACCAGAAAAAATTGCAGGAGAATATACGGTCGGCCTCAGCAAGAAAAGAGGATGAAAATATAAAAAAGCGGCTGTCCGAAGTGTGCACAGGCAAGTTTATATATAACCTTCATTCAAACAACAGCGTATATTCATTCCTGAAGCGCTGCGCCAAAAAAAGAGGGTTGAAGATAAACGAGCTTGTTGAACAGTTTGGTTATATTTATAAAAGTTCAAGAGCCGAACAGAAAGCATTGGAACCAAAACAAATCTGGGATCTTAGAAAGAACGGACTTACATATATTGAAATTGCCGAGAGGCTGGGAAGCAACCCCACTACCATATCCGCCATGTGCAAAAAATATTTCGGTGGTGATCCGTTGATACCCAGGCCCATAGAAGATTATATCACCATACAGGAACTGATGGACCAGCATCGTGTTGATCACAAGACCATAATGAAGCTTGTGCAGCAGAATAATTTTGAAAACCATGTAACTATAAGGAACCGGTATCTTAAAAAATCCGAAATAATACCTTCCATTCTTGAGTATAAAAAGCAAAGCCTGCATCATCAGGCTTTACTGAGCAGGTACTGCTAGGCTATAAACCGAATGTAAACCATTTATTAAAAAAAAGTTTACGTTAAAGTGACAATTGGGTACTTTAAAAATCAAGGGAAATACGATATTATTATATGTGTTCCATTTTTTTATTCTTGCAGGTTGAACTGTAATTTCCCTTGCCCCCCTACAGTTTAACCTATTTTTTTTTATACTGAACATTAATCCACAAGATCATTTCTTACTGCAAAAACCGCAAGCTGCGTGCGATCAGAGGTATTTGTCTTCTCAAAAAGGTCACTTAGGATATTTTTTATTCTTCCTTCACTGAGCCCCAACATGCTTCCGATTTGCTTGTTGCTCTTTCCCTCCACAACAAGCTTGAGTATTTGCAGCTCCATACCGGATAAATCAATTTGAACTTTTGCAGTTTTGCTTTCAGATATGGACTGGATCATTGAAATAAATGCTTTCCTGTGAATAACGGGATATCCCTTGTAAACACTTTTTATTACCATTCTTATATGATCCTGGCCGGAATCTTTCAGAACATACCCTTCGGCTCCATATTTAATTGCTTCGGTAATATAGTCCTGGTCTTCAAAGGTCGTAAACATTATTACCTTTACCTCCGGCATATGTTTTTTTATAAGTTTCGTTCCTTCGATTCCATTACATACAGGCATCCTCACATCCATAATAACTACATCGGGCTTGTGCCGGCGGCACAGCTCAAAGGCTTCTCCGCCGTTCGACGCAAGGGCAACGACTGAAATTTCAGGATCCTGGGATAACAGCGATTTGATGGATTCCCTGAAAACAAAACTATCATCAGCAATAATAACCCTGACTTTACCTTGACTCGTTATAAACACCCCCCAAAGAGATATCATACAGGCAAATTGGCAATGATGTTAAATCCCTTCTCTCCATCGGAGCCAAATGAAATATTTCCTCCCAGTTTCGCAACTCTTTCTTCCATTCCTGTCAGGCCATATCCCTTGACGATATTGCTGCATCCTTTGCCGTCATCAAAGATATAAAGCCTTATCCCTTTAGAATGGCCTTTGATTATTATGTTAACTGTTTTTGCCTGTCCATGACGTATTGCATTGGTTATCGACTCCTGGCATATTCTGAATATGGCCATTGCCCTTGATGTATCAAGTACAGGTAAATTTTCTGATATTGAGACTTCAATCTTCGTACCCGATGAAATATAATCATTGCTCAGATCCTTCAGCCAGTCGGCCAGGTTTGTATTCTTCGAAAATTCTCCACACATTCCCTTCAGGCAGCTTCGGATATCATTTAACGCCTGCCTTGATATTTCTATTATTCTGTCAAGCATATTTTTCAGTTCTTCCTGGCTATTCTCAAGCCGTGTTTTAACATTTTCGGCAAGAGCGATCAGAAGTGTCAGGGTATGACCTACGGTATCATGCACCTCACGCCCTATACGGTTTCTTTCTCTTGTGACCGCAAGCTCTTCCGCGGTTATTGAATACTCTTCCAGCCTGTGGTTTGCATCGGTCAGCATTCTGTTTGCCAGGACAAGCCTTTCGTTTGCATATGTCAATAATACGTTTTTGTTCCTTATCTCGTCCAAAAGCTGTTGTTCTTCACTGCGGTCTTCAATTATAACAATCCTTCCATTATTTGATCTGTTAAAGCCTGTAAGGCTTACTATTTCCATATATGCGCTTATACCGTTTACCTCAAGCTTTCCCTTTGCAGGACCGGCAATTTTCCCCGATTCAAGAGCATTGACCATTATATCCCGTATATCCCCGCTGGCATTGTTTTTTATAAACCCTGATAATTTCAGGACCGAATCGTACATTTTTAAATCCAATCCCGGAAACATCGCGTTGATTGCATCATTCAGGCCAACCACGGTATTTTCATTGTCAATTATAACAATCCCGTCGGACATGTTCTCGATAAAATGCCTGGCCGCGACAGGAATAAGGTTCAGGAATTTTTTCTGGTATACAACTATTCCGAAAATAATCATTGTTATCAGTAATACCTGGGCGGTTATGTCAAATTCCCTGTTGGGTAATACATCGGTGAGCATAAGGACATTTGCCGCGAGAGGAAATAAAAGGGCAATAACGAAAAGAGCTTTACCAACCTTTTTAAGAGTCTTAAGAAAAAATATGGTTCCTGTGATAATGCAAAAATATGACTCAGCTGTATGTATCCAAAAAACAGGACCTCTGATTAATTTTGTTTTAAATATAACATCTATGTAGAACAGGTGGTGAGTTTCATTGGTAAGCAGAAAAACATAGCATATGGCGGGAAAAAGTATTAATATGGACTTGAAAAGTTTATTGTCAATGATCTTATGGTTGGTTATGGTCAGGCAAAAATACAACCAGCTGACACCTATATAGACCACGGGAAGAAATTTTACTTTCAGTGCAATCATTTCCTGCTCTATATTGCCCGACATCAGCAGTATAATCTCGGCAATGTTCCAGAAAAGAAGTAAAGCAATACATAAAATGTAACTGTATGTTGTTTTGCATCTTCTTCCGTTTGCAAACAGATAAGACAGGATCATTGCCGCCAGAATGGCGCACATAACCTGAATTATTATGCCTGCCCGGTTCATAAAACCTACTCCCTTTTCAGTATTATTTCACCATGCATTCGACTAAAGCCTTACCAGCTGAATTTTCCCCCAGGCCCCCATTTGCTCACCGATAATTATTAATACACCGGTAACCCCGCTGATATTCCGGGCTTTATTAATGGATTCCTCAATATCATCCGTACTTTTTACCATGTTGCCAATGGCAGTGGCTGCGGCATCAGCAATGCATGCATCCCTCGAAAGCACGGTAACGGCGTCTGCCTTTCCAAAACTAAGAGAATGGCCAACTGTACCTGACGAGGTACAAATACTTACCGGAAGATCCTCCGGAGGAACTTTTATACCGAGTTTTCCCGACAACCGTGAATTGCCGGCATAAATACCCACTGTCCGTTCCCTTGTTCCGGCGATATATATGTCCCCGCCGTTTTCAACAACCAGTTCTCTCGTGTATTTTAACAGATCATTGGCCACGTACAGGCTGATAGCCCCCGCAATGGCAGCCATCGGGCCTACACCTGCCAGCTCGGATGCACGGCACATATGTTTCACTATCAACGGAGCATCAGGCAATGGTTTTACAGGCGTCAGGCTGGTTAAAAAAACCGGCTGCCTGCGGATATATTCCTCCACCTGCTGCCGGTATTTGATAATGCTTTCAAAAGCCTCCCTGCCAAGATTCCGGGTGGCCCCGATACATAAATCTGTCTGTTTGACTTTTTTCGAAAAATAAACTAAATCAGAACTGTTAAATACTTTTCTATAATGTCGCCTTTCCTCGTTTTTATCCATGATTATCCTGCCCGTATCCAGGTTTTTGTCAGTCCATCAGGCTCCATTCTCCCTGTGAGCCAGATGTAATAATTTAAGAGGGCATGCCTTAATGCACAAGCCGCATACAAGGCACTCTTCCTTGTTGAATCTTAAATAAAAATCCGGTGCGGTTATACTGAGCGCCCTTGAAGGACATACTGATGTGCATGCCCCGCAGTGCACACATTCATTCTCCTGCCATGTCAGCATACCATTAAACAGGTGATAGGCTATATCCTGTTCTTTTATAAATTGCAGGGCATTGTCGATGTTTTCCTCTTCCCCGGACAATTCCACAATCAACTTTCCGGTTTTATTCAAGTGAATATCCGCATGAAGGATGTTTACTTCAAGCCCGAAATTGCGTACCAGCAAAGTCATCAGGGGGAAAGTAACCTTGGAAGGCGGAAATGTTAAACTCACTTTTTCTTTTTTCATATTAAACCCCCCTTATATCCAGTTTATTAAGCCTGTTTGCCTCCCGCGGCAGCAACTCCGCCGGCCTGGTCAGCAAAAACTCGCCCTTTTGTATCCGGGTTTTCAACAGCAGGGCAATTTCTCTTGCTTTTACCATGCTTGATAACGGTGCTGTGGGAACCTTTTTGTTGTTTATCGTCACAAAACCGCTTCTAAGCTCCTGGTACGTAACTGTCTGTGAAAATGAAGTTTTGCCGCTTTTATCGACAATTTTTGTATAAATATCCTTATCAGAAACAGCAGTTTTTACAGCCATATCTTCGTCAAGCACAGGAATGGGTATACCCACTCCTACAAACAGCGTTGTTCCGTATTTCTCATAAACGGCCGCACGTACAAACCTCGTCGACATTTTCTTCATGTCTCCGATTAACGCCAGCGTGCCTGCAGGTCCAACAGGAGTACCGTTAGGCATTCGTTCCTGCCCGGGATCATGCTGGGTACCCTGGAACGCTACATAACCCTGTGTCCCGCCGATAAATACGCGCGTTCCTATACCAATAGTACGGTATTCGGGATCATTCAGCAACGGGCTCAGCTGTCCGGAAGTACAATATGTAACATTACCGAAGTTGGGCAGCAAAGTTCCCATATATGTATATATTGTCCTGTCGGTTGAATTGGTGGCAGCTGCATAATTCTGGTAACAATTCCTAGGGTTGAACATGAAAGCCTGGTTTACATTGTCTTTATTTATGGTTGTTGTAATGCTTTTTCTCGGGTAACAATCAGTTCCATAACTTTCAGCACGGAGCCTTATATCCTTTCCGGCGATGAAATCCTCTATAACATGGGCACCGCCGTAAGCCATTCCCTGGCTTTCGGACAATTCGGTGGCGCCTATATATGCATCAACCGCAGCAATACCGGCATATGCCATAACATCGTTAAGCCATACCCTGGTCATGCGGATGGGCGGAGAAGAATGCCCGAAATTTATAAAAGCACCGCTTGAACACATCGGACTGAATGTTCCCGTTGTAACTACATCTACCATCTGTGCTGCTTTTTTGGGCCCGTTTTCCTCTACTATATCTATCATTTCCTCGGCAGTCACAACAACTGCTTTACCCTCGCTGATTTTTTCGTTAATCTCATCAATTGTTTTTACAGACATATCTATCTCTCTCCCATTGAATCTCAGTAAATTTCAGGTAAGAGGTAAGAGCCCCTTCATTTGAGCTATGAACAATATTATAAAACATTATATCAGCAATTGCAAAATTTTCAAATAAAACCTGTCTTATGTCCCATCTACGGGTTCTGCTCCGGGTGTTTTGCATCCCCGGGCAACAAGGCACGTACTTTTGTACACGCTTTTAGTCCTGAAATAGCTTGGGTGCGGGGTCTCCATCTCAGGGCCGCTCACTCTCACGCTCATAATTACCCGGGATGCAGAACGGCTTCCGAAGCATGTTGCCCTTCGCCGGCAGAATCACCCGCTGTTGCAAAAACCCCTGAACAGTAACCATGCTAATTTCCTTTCAAGACTTTATATTTTATAAGTTCCTGTCTCAAGGTTTCGGGATCTGTGAACACAATTCCCTCTATGCCAAGTTCTTTTGCAGCAGAAATATTTGCAGGTGAATCATCTATAAATATGCATTCGTGCGGGTTTAACGAAAATTCCCGGAGCATTTTCACATAGATTTCCCGTTCGGGCTTCAGCAATCCGTAATGGGATGATATGAAAATGCCGTTGAAAATTCCGAAAAAATCGAATTTTTTAAAAACCATGTCAAAAGCTTCCCTGTGGAAGTTTGACAGGAGAAAAAGCTTATAGCCTTTTTCCTTGAATTCATTCAGCAGCACCAGGTTTGCCTCGATAGGCTCCACTATTTCCAGCCAGTTATTCATAAGGTATCGTATCTCGTCGGCGTACTCGCTGCATTCACCTGTCATTATACGTATGGCGTCCTCATTGTTGACCGTTCCTCTGTCCAGGTCCAGCCAGGTTTTGCTGCCAAACACCGCCTTATATAAAGCCTGTGATTTTTCACCCCTGCCATAAAGCTTATGCAGGTATTCTACAGGCTCAAACGTTAAGAGAACCCTTCCCAGATCAAAAATTATTGAATTAATCATCGTATACCACCGCAATTTTTTATGTCTTGTAACATATTTTATTGTTATCCGGCCCGAAAAGGAACATTTTTTTGCAAAATTCCGTCCAAATTTAAAATAAAAAAAGTGGTTATTGTGGTATATTTTAATGCATTTGTAACGTGATTGCATGGAAAATATGCTATACTTATTTTATTAATACAAATATACCCTTAAGCCATGGTACTGCCAGGCATCATACAAATGAATACAATGAAAGGTGTGATTGGAAGTGTTTGATACTTTAATAAACATTTATCAGCAGGTGCAGGGTTTTGGAATGTACATAATAATAACAACACTTGTAATATTTGTTGTTTCTTTCGTTGCAAACCTGGTAATTCGCAAAAGGTATATCACCATTCTTGACGATTTGCTTGACTGGCACAGGAAAAAAGAAGCCACCTTCCGTTCGGACATTCTGAACAGGATTGTGGAAGAATACAGGACTACAGCAGCTGAAAGCTACAGCGAAGTTAACACCCAGGCAATAATTGAAAAAAATTTCAACTTGCATCTGAGGAGCCTTGCCCTGGGCGAACGGTTCATAAAAAATACAAATACCCTTCTGATCACACTGGGCCTGTTTGGAACATTTGTAGGATTAACCTCTGCTGTTGCCGAGCTTGCCGGGATATTCACAAACATGGATATTTCCGAGCTTATTGAAAATGCAGGTATACAAAAGCTTCTAAGCCACCTTATCGGTTCCCTTGAAGGTATGTCTGTGGCTTTCGTTACAAGTCTTGTGGGTGTAGGATGTTCAATAATACTTACCATTCTTCTTACCATATTCAGTGCAGAAGAAGCACGGGAAAACCTGATGGTGCAGATTGAAGAATATCTTGATAATACGGTGGCGATGGTTGTATCGCAGGATAAGGAAACCGAATATACCATGATGAATAACATTTTAAGAGAAACCTTCATGGAGTTCGGAGATAAAATTCAGGCTTCGCTGAGGGAAACCGTTGAGAATTTCGGGGAAAAGCTCACTACTGTTGTCATGGATGTTAATGTTTCAAGCCAGACCCTTGATGCAACGGTTGAAAAATTCGATGCATCCCTTGCCAACTTTGCTTCAAACATGAAGGACCTGAACGAGTTTAACATTAATATGCGCAACAATATTGAAAGAATGGATGTAAACTTCATTAAAGTAGCCGAAGCACTCACAAAGGCCTCGGATATCGTGGTGGAAAACTACAACAGCATTGAAAATTTCTCAAGGAATATCCGTGAAGCCGCTGATGAAATGACTTCATTCAACCGCCAGCTTGTAAGTGATATCAGCCAGCTTGTGAGTGAAATATCATCCACCGTCCAGGTTGTGGAAAAGCTTGCGGAAGCAATGGATACAAACATGCAGCAGCATACAAGGGATCTGGAGATTTACCAGGAACATTTCACGAAAGTCATGATGAAGATAAACGACGATATCAAGGAATTCGGGCACCTTGCAGCATCTTCCTTCAATGAAGCCCTGGATAAAACCAGCCGCGAAATGAGCCAGAAGGTCAAGTCATCTATTGAAGAAAGCTTAAACGGCATTCTCCAGTTACTGGATCAGTTCCGTGAAAACCAGATTCATTTCGCGAAAACCATTGCATCCCTTCCCGAACAGGTTTTGACGTATAACCAGGTTGCCGCCGCCAGGATAGACAAACAGCTTACCGAATTAAAGGAAATGACTTTAAAATAACAGAAATCACAGTGAAGGGGTGTTTTCAGGATGAAAGTAAGGAACCGGAATTTCAGAAAACCCGAGCAGGCAGCTCATTTCTGGCCGTCATTCACCGATGTTATGTCCACTATTGTCCTGGTATTGTTTTTTCTGATATTTTTAGCATATTTTCAGCAAATGTTTTCGGTTTCCATATGGAATGAAAGGCTGGACAAAGCAAAGTCAGAGCTTTTGGCAACCGAAAATGCATTAAAGCGTGCCGGGGATGAATTGGAGCTTAAAAAGCTGGAAATTTCGGAAAAAGAAAATGCCCTGCGCATAATGGAGAACGAAGCCGAAAAACTTAAAGCAGAAGTTGAGCAGGGAAAACGCGAGCTGACAGTTTCTCTTGAGAAACTGCAGGAACAGGAAAAAATAATAGCCGAAAGCAACAGGGAGCTGGGTGAACTCAGGGGTAAGCTTCAGAACATTTCGGTTTTACGATTAAGTATTCTTGAAGAGGTAAAAAAATCAATCGAGGATGAAATAGGAACATCCACCACCCCCGACGGAGAGCCGCTGGTAGCCATTGACAGCAACGCAAACCTTATTATTAACAACCAGCTTCTTTTTGCGAAAAAATCATCCGAGATTTCCATTGAGGGACAGGCATTGCTAAGCCGTTTTGCCGTGGCTTTTGAAAGGATACTTGATGATCAAAGCATACGGGATTACATTGATTCCATCAATATACAGGGCCATGCGGATATAGACGGATCATACCAGAGCAATTACGCGCTGTCATGCGAACGGGCTTATGCCGTAATAAATACAATGTTCGCAAAAAATCCCAACCTTGAGCAAAAATACGGGGAATATTTTGCGGCAACGGGCTTTTCGGAATTCCGTCCTATAGATCCAGGCACTACCGAAGCGTCCAAGACAAAAAACAGGCGCATTCAGATTTCCATAACCATCAAGGACACACATGTGCAGAATATAATCCGGGAGTACCTTGAAGAATCCAAAATTGGTAATTAATCAGGTTGCGGGAGGATATTAAATGGATCAGAAATTGCGTTTGGATATCCGTATGATAAAATTCCAGGATTTTATACTCAGAAAACCGGATAAGCCTTTCGGTTACTATGGGCTCGGAGTCCAGTACATGCTTGCAGGTATGCATAATCAGGCCGACAAAATGTTTACGCAGGCCCTGAAAAAGGATCCGGGCTATGTTCCCGCATTGATTGGCAAACTTGAGCTTCTTCTTAAGGAGAATAAATATATAACTGCAGTACGGTATTTTGGCAGGAACAGCAACCTGTTGCTTGGAAAAAAAATATTCAAAAAGCGTATACATAATATAACAAGCAATTTATATCTTTCGCGCAGCTTTTCCGCTCATTTGGGGAAACTCCGTTCCTTGCTGGCCTTTGACGAAAAGATAGGTGCGCTGCAAAAAATGTATGACAAGAACAAGGAAAATCCAATGGTAAATATACTTTTGGCCATGTATTTTCTGAAAAAGGGAAGGAATGATGAAAAAGCATTTACGATATACAACTTATGCGTATGCATGGACGGAATAGTCGACAATCTCAGGTGGGATCTCGCGCAGGTTCTGTCAACAAAACAACCTGCAATTTTAAGAGATCCCAAAATTGCAGGTCTTTTTCAATCAATACCTGAAAGCGCATATAAAACCGATTATGTAAATTTCCTGCTCTCCTGTTTTATGGCGCAGCAGGATATGGACAAAGTGGCGGGCGCATTTTCGGAGCTTAATAAAAAGCAGTTAATACCCAGCAAAAAAACCATGTGGGAATATCTTCTTTTCTGCAGCAAAAACGATATCTGGAATTCCACCGTTGCATTGTATTGTCAGAAGCTTATTGAAAGCGGCTGGATTAACAGCTTCCTTTCCTCCACGGCAATACAGCTGAAAAACAAAAGGCTTGTGGATTCCAATAACGGGATCTTTAAAATCCTGTCCCTTTATGGCTATTATGAAGCTTAATGCAATACCCTATCCATTCTGGGCGTTTGCCTTGATAATTTCCACAATTAATGCTGTGGCTTTAACCATGTCTGAAATAGCTATCTTTTCGTTTGTACCGTGAACATTCGTCATTCCCACGCTTAAATTCACAGCAGGAATTCCCTTCGTGTTCAGAATATTCGTATCGCTTCCTCCCCCGGTTGATTCGGGCAATAACCGAAGATTTAATGCTTCTGTCGCATCTTTCAGCAAGCTCATAATCGGGTGGGTTTCGGAAATATGGAAACCTCCATAGGCTCTTTTCACTTCAACCTGGACCGTGGCCTTTTCTTTCTCTATACTGCTTTTAAAAGATTCCACCCACTGCTCTGTAAACCGGTTAAGCTTATGTTCGCTTATACTTCTAAGTTCACCGTCAATAATTACCTCGTCGGGAACAATGTTGGTTGCTCTTCCGCCTTTGATTATGCCTATATTGCATGTGCTTTCCTCATCAATCCTCCCCATAAACGGTAAATTTGAAACAGCAGCTGATGCGGCACGAATGGCATTCAATCCTTCCTCGGGGCAGACACCTGCATGAGCCGCCTTACCCCTGACTATAAACCGTATCTTGTTATGATAGGGAGCTTTTATCGCAACAGTTCCGATTGGTCCTCCTTCGTCCAGTACAAAGGCGTATTTTGCCGGCACCTTGGTAATATCAAGCATCTTCGCCCCATACAGCCCGGTCTCTTCAGCAATCGAAAATACGGCATAAACATCGCCATGGGGTACTTTTTCTTCACCGAGAACATTTATAGCTTCCAGAATGCATGCAACACCTGCAAGGTCGTCGCCGCCAAGCACCGTTGTGCCGTCACTGGTTATAACATCCCCGTTAATTACGGGTACCTTGCCCTTTCCGGGTTCCACCGTATCCATATGTGCCATGAAAAGAATTGCCGGAGCGTCAACATTTCCCGGAACCTTTACAATAACATTGCCTGCGTTGCCGTTAATAGCCTCTCCGGCATTGTCTTCCTCCGGGTTGTAACCCATTTCTTCAAGCTTCTTCTTAACAAGATCGGCCATTTGACGTTCGTTTCCCGAGGTACTGTCCGTTCTGACCAGTTCACAGAATGTTTCAACCAGTCTTTCGGTATTTACTCCCGATTTATTGCTGTTTAAATTACTCATTTTTTCCTTCCCTCCAAATGATATTATACAAACCTGTTTTATCCATTTACTCCGGTGGAACCAAAACCGCCGCCGCGGTTTGATCCTATGCCGGCAACCGAATCGACAATTTTCAGCTTCATCCTGGGCACTTCCTGCAAAACCAGCTGTGCAATCCTGTCGCCCTTTTTTATATGATATATACCCTGTTTGTTTCCCTTGCTGTCAACGGTATAATACTCGTTATTGCCGCCTTGTCCGACAGATGTATTGGTAACGATAATACCCAACTCCTCCCTGTATCCCGCGTCTATCGTTCCCGGTGAATTTGAAATCCGTAAAGGCGTTCTCAGGGTAATCCCGCTGCGGGGACGGACCTGGATCTCAAAACCGGGCGGTATAGCCAGTTTCAGTCCGGTAGGAACAACAGCGGTTTCATTCGGCCTGATTATCACGTCTTCGGCAGCACAAACATCCATGCCTGCATCCCAGTCATTCTGATACCTTGGTAATTTAACACCTTCCCTGCATATTTCCACTGCAACTTCAATTTCTTTCATACCAATTTGACCCCATTTCATTTGTATAGTTTTCATTATTCCACACCACGAAAATAGTGGCCCCTGGTGAGGCTTTTATCCTGAAGCCTTGAAACAATGCCGGTTTTTACTGCGGATTTGCTTTTATCATCAATCCACAGTTCCCTGTAATATTTGCAAATTTCTTCTATTTCATCCGGGCTTTCATCCATTATGCCGATTCTTAATACTTTAACATCGGTATTTTCAAATGGCGTAATATCGTCTATCATCAATATACTGCTGTTGTACAGGGTCGTCCTGTCAAGCACCGGATCGGTGACATATAAAAAACGCCTTCCTGATCTGTCTGTCAAATACCCATTTTTATTCATGCAAGTACCGCATCTCCGGCCGCAGCTTCCATTATTGCTTGCCGGACAGTATTCCAGGGTCATAACCGGTATTACACCATAAACATAGGCCTCAAGAGGGATTTCTTCGGATCTTGTTTCCCCAAGGGCTTCAAAATTCAGCTCCAATGACGGCATTATGCACGATGGCTTATACTTATTAATAATGTCTATTGCCTGTGAATTAAACATATTCATCGTATAGTCAATGACAACGGGAATACCGGGAAACTCTTCCCGCATCCGGTGGAGTGCCCCCAAATTTCCAACAAGAATACCGTCGGGGCTGTCAGATAATGACGCAATTTTCCTGACGTACATATCCATCTGCTTGTCGGTCAAAACTGCCGGAACCGCTGCAAAAACTTCAATTCCCGCCTTGCGTGGTTCTTTCATGATGCCTGAATCATCCGCCCTGAGGTATATCCTGTCCACCATGAGATCTTCCCATGGGATTAAGGGCGACGGCGTATTGTAAAAAATCAGGCTGATTTTTCTTTCCTTTGATAATAGCTGTGCGTTTCCGGGAAAATATTCGTCTTTCGGATTAATATGTTTTTCCGTAACTTCAGCGCGTTTTACCGACAACTTGTTTAATGCATCCCTTCTCATTTCATTAACCATGGAAACGGGAATAAATGATCGGTTGTCTGTCAAAACACTTATATTTTCAAAATAATAAGGTGTATCACCCGTCTTTTTCAATTGCTCCAAAACACGTTCTTCGGTTAAAGGTTTCTTTATCGCCTCCTGGCATTTATCTTCCCCTTCAACATATACAGTGTTCTGATCACGGTCGGTTACGGTTAAGACTGGCTTCTCATCTTTGAAAAAGCGGAATTTCCCCATTACCGGCACAGTGGGAACGTTTTTCGAAGAAAAATCGGAAAGGTACTCCATCAACTTTTTATCATAGGTCTTGTAAACCGGGCTTCCGGGTTTTGCACAGGATTTGAAATTTCCCAACAGTACGGTATCACCTGGATCTGCGCTTTTTACATGTTTTCCGTTACGCATGATAACACTGATGATTGCAGACAGGGTTTCCCTGTCCCATATTTCAATGCCGTCTCCTATACCAACCTTTTCGCTCAGCCTTACATAAACAAGATTATTATCCCTGCCGCCGAAAAACTTCTGCTGACCGTCCCCGTCCTGCTTTACAACCGTACCCGCCGGGACCCCCCAATGTTTTGGGTGTTCAATGCTGAGAAGCTTTTTGTCCTTCCCTTTAAGGTACCCGGTGGTAAAACCGCCGCGGTTGAAAACCTGCTGCAATATCCGCAAATCCTGTTGGTCAACTTTATATTGCGAATAACCGGACATGGCAAGATCAAGATACTTCCTGTATACCATAACCGTTGCAGCCACATATTCAGGAGACTTCATGCGGCCTTCAATCTTAAGCGATGCAACACCCGTATTAATTATATCAGGCAGTAATTCCAGGGTCATAAGATCTTTCGGACTTAACAGGTATGCACCCGAAGTGTTTAATCCTTCAATTTTATAAGGCATACGGCATGGCTGGGCGCATCTCCCACGGTTTCCGCTTCTCCCGCCGATAAAACTGCTCAACAGGCACTGGCCCGACCTGGAAATGCATAAAGCGCCATGTATGAAAATTTCGGCTTCAATACCGGTTTGGCGGATAATACTTTCTATCTCCGGAAGGCTTAATTCCCTTGCCAGTACAACCCGGCTGATACCGAGAGCCATCGCGGCTTTTACCCCATCGGTGTTATGGATTGTCATCTGCGTACTGGCATGGATGGGCAATCCGGGGGCTATCTTCTTCAGCATGTTTACCAGGCCGAGATCCTGGACAATAATTCCGTCTACTCCCTCTTTATATACATAAGAAGCCAACTCCCGGGCTTCTTTAAGCTCTTTTTCCGCTATTAACGTGTTTAAAGTAAGATATATTTTAACACCTCTGATATGAGCATCCTTTATAATACCCGACAGGGATGTGTTGTCAAAATTACCGGCATTAAGCCTTGCATTAAACGACTTCGCGCCAAGATATACCGCATCCGCACCTGCTGCGACTGCGGCCCTGTATGCTTCAGGACTTCCCGCCGGAGCCAGCAGCTCTACCCTTTTCTTTATCATATTCCTGCACCCTGTTGGTTTTCTCCTCCCTTTCGTTTATCACCGGAAACGGTTTCATCAAAGACTCTTTCACTGCCATCCTTTTCAAAATCCTGTTTATTGGATTCTTTATTCAAATTGTCCTGCCCTTCAACATCCTGCTCAACCGTTTCTTTCCCGGGCTTGTATTTATACTTATATATTATTTCCTTTTTCTTTTCATCCTTTTCAAATAATTTTTTAATCCAGTCAATTATATCCAAAATGCCTTTTGCCTTCACCAATATATCTTTCTTAAGCAGTTCGGCCGCATCCTTAGCCGATTCGGAAATTTTTCCTATGTTCTGAACAACCTTCTGAAGCGATTCGGATTCTTTTCTTACTATATCCGCTACTTTTGCCACATTATCGGTTATTTCGGGAAGCTTGTCGAGGGTATTGTCAATATTGGCACGGTTTTTGTCCAACATTCTGTTTAAATTCCTCAATATACCCACAAGATTGGCAACGGCCAGCAAAAGATAAAACAACACACCCGTGGCTAAAAGAAAAAGTACTACTTTAAACAGGTCACCCCAGGTTATGTTCGTATTGAGCATGACAAATTCCTCCAATAACTGTTGGTAATTATTTTACATTATGTAATCTTGGCTTGTGGGGAGTATCGCCGGTGGCTTTTGCCAGTGAATTTCTCACTTCGGCAAGTTCGGCTTCACGTCTTGTAAGCTCCAAAAGAAGATGCTTGTTTTCTTCATTTGCCTTCTGAAGTTGTTGAGACAGCATATCCCTATCCTGCCTGATTTCCTGCAATGCTTTCTTCGCGATCTCCAATTCCTTCTCTAATGCCTCTTTAGCTTCGGTCAGCTTGAACATTTCATCAACTACATTGATCGCCGTTAAAACAGAAGCCATGGAAGTGCTTAAAATATGGTTGGCTTGCATAATTTCAGTAGTCTTTTGGTCCACATACAGTGCCACTCTTTGCATATACTCGGCAGATTCATAACCACAGACAGTGTACTCGTTTCCTGCAATACGTACGCTAACCTTATTCTTGCCGGCCATCTCATCAACTCCTGTTTTCTTTCGTATGATAGGGTAAAGCTGTTTTCAGAAGCATACTTATGTAAGTACTTTTAATAATAAAAGACTTTTTCTCCTATCTTAGTTAACTTATCGGTTTAATATTGATATAACTTGAATATTTTACAACAAGTATACCATAAACAGGTACTTTCCTTCAATAACAAACAAACCTATAAATAGTACTGTTTCCGCACAACAACCGAAGCAATTGCTTGTAATTGCAACATACCGTTGCATCGAGGCCGGGGATATACTTATCATCTGATTTCATTGATTACTGCAGCCAATAAGAATAATAAATAATTTTGTTGCCTCGATACATTGCACAAAAGCAACTTTCATACTCCGCGCATTGTAAGCGATATTCTTTTTCTTTCGGGATCCACGTCCAGAACCTTCACAGTGACTATATCACCAACAGAAACAACTTCCATGGGATTTTTCACGAATTTATCGGCAAGCTGGGATATATGGACCAATCCGTCCTGGTGAACACCGATATCAACAAATGCACCAAAATCAGCCACGTTCCTTACAGTGCCCGTTAGCACCATGCCCGGCTTCAGATCGGTAATCTGCAAGACATCACGCTTTAACATCGGAGGAGGAAGTTCCTCCCGTGGATCCCTGCCCGGCTTTTTCAACTCATCTATAATGTCCTTCAGCGTTGGTTCACCAATATTAAGCTCCCCGGCAAGCTTTTTAAGTCCGGTTTTCTGAACGGCCAAATCGAGCAAGGCAAGATTATTGTTCAATATATCGTCATGGGTATACCCGAGCTTTTTCAACAGCAATTCGCATGCTTCGTAGGATTCGGGGTGGACGGCGGTATTATCCAGCACGTTATCACCGTCGCGAATTCTTAAAAAGCCCGCACACTGCTCAAACACCTTTGGCCCAAGCTTCGGTACTTTTTTAAGTTCCTTGCGGTTTCTGAACCTTCCTATGCTTTCCCGGTAGGCGACAATATTGGCCGCCAGGCTTTTACTTATTCCAGAAACATAGGAAAGGAGTGATACCGAAGCGGTATTTAGATCAACACCAACCTTGTTGACAACATCCTCCACTACCGCGCCAAGAGTTTCGCTCAGACGCTTCTGGTTCATATCGTGCTGATACTGGCCTACTCCAATGGCCTTCGGATCTATTTTTACCAATTCAGCCAATGGGTCCTGAAGGCGTCTTGCTATCGATACCGCACTTCTTAATGATACATCGAAGTCGGGAAATTCCTCCGCTCCAAGCTTTGAAGCTGAATATACCGATGCTCCTGCCTCGCTTACCACCATGTATTTTACATCCCTGTCAATTTCCTTGAGCATGTCGGCAACAAAAATCTCTGATTCTCTGCTGGCGGTACCGTTTCCTATTGCAATAACATCAACCTTGAACTTTTCAATTAACACTTTCAGTACGGCTTTTGCTTCTTCGGTTTTGTTTTGCGGCGGTGTCGGATACACAACATTCGTGGCAAGAACTTTCCCGGTTTCATCAACAACACAGATTTTACATCCCGTACGGTATGCGGGATCAAGCCCAAGAACAACACAATTATGCACCGGCGGCTGCATTAACAAATTTCTCAGATTTTCCCTGAACACCACCATGGCCTGCTCTTCGGCTTTTTCTGTCAATTCGCTTCTGATTTCACGTTCTATCGATGGCTGTATTAACCTTTTGTAGGCGTCCTCAATTGCCATAACCATATGCTTTCTTTTTTCCTTGCTGACTATCTTATAACTGTCGAAAAGGAAGGATAACACCTTTTCCTCGGGTACTGAAATATCCACCTTCAGAAACTCCTCTTTTTCGCCCCTGTTAATTGCCAGTATCCTGTGGCTGACTATCGACCTGACGGGTTCCTTGTAATCATAGTATTGCCTGTATACCGAATCTTCCTCTTTCCTGGCCTTTGATTCCACAATCCCAAACGAATGGAAGATATTGCGGATTTCTTTTCTTATTGCCGCATTATCGGAGATATCCTCGGCTACGATGTCCCTGGCGCCCTGCAAAACATCGTCAACGCTGTTTAAATCCTTTTCGGGATTTATGTATTCAATTGCTTTGTTTTCCAACTGCACATCATCAATACTGTCCAGCAGAATCAGCGAGGCAAGCGGCTCGAGGCCTTTTTCCCTGGCAATCATCGCCCTGGTTCTGCGTTTTGGCTTAAACGGCCTGTATATATCCTCTATTTCCTGCAGAGTCATTGCGCTTTCTATTGAAGCCGATATTTCTTCGGTCATTTTGCCCTGTTCTTCAATTAACCTGTACACATCCTGTTTTCGGGCTTCAAGGTTTTTCAGGTAAGTATAACGCTCGTTGATTTCACGTAACACCTGATCATTCAATGATCCGGTCATTTCTTTACGGTACCTTGCAATAAAAGGAATAGTGTTTCCCGCATCGATCAGATCAATTACATTACTGACCTGCATTTTTCCCAATCCGAATTCTTTTTGCAAAACAGCTTTAATATCCATAAGTTCCTCCTGCAGCCTGAATTGTCCACCATGTTAACAATGCATTGTTACTGTACAGAGGTACTGGTTTGCAATATCCATCTGAAAGTCCTGTTTCGGGTGTTATGCAAACCTCTGGACAGTAATAATACATTCCCGAATAAACATAAGATATTATTAATGCACTTGCCATGATAATAAGACTGTAAATAATTATTACATACAATAAGCATCAGGGAAAGGTTCAAGGTTCAAAAGGCGGGTTATATCAAATTTATCATATTGATTTATTATTAAAAACATGCTTTTCAACCTTTTTCTTAACCCGCTGAAGTGCATTGTCGATTGATTTTACCGGCTTGTTCAGTTCTTTTGCTATCTCTGTGTAAGATTTCCCGTTAAGGTAAAGCGAAAGAACTTCCCATTCAAATGATGAAAGGATTTCACCCATTTTATTCTCTATCCCGCTGGCTTCTTCCTTTGTAATCAGTAGTTGTTCAGGATCCAACACAATTTGATATGAAATCATATCTATATAGGATTTATCAGAGTCATCATCATAAACCTTGCGGTTCAGTGAAATGTACGTATTCAAAGGAATATGCTTCTGCCTTGTTGCGTTTTTTACAGCAGTTATCATTTGTCTTGTAATGCACAGTTCGGCAAAAGTCTTAAAGGCCATGGATTTGTCATGCTGATAATCACGGGTGGCTTTATAAAGCCCTATCATCCCTTCCTGTACAACATCTTCACGATCAGCGCCAATAAGAAAATACGTTCTTGCTTTTGCCTTAACAAGGCTTTTATACTTATTAATAAGAAATTCGGTGGCGTTTTTATCACCACGCCTGCCAAGCAGAACTATCTCTTCGTCTTCTAATTTTGAATATTCTTCAGTTTTCAATCCTGTTACCACTTTAAGGTCTCCCAATCCTATTGGTTTTATTTATGTAAATCTCTCCCTTTATATGGGAAACAGAAAAATCAGAAGCCGATAGTCACCAATATAAAAGTTTATTTAATTACCATCTTATCTAAAAATTATATGTTATTGCTTGTACACTGTCAAGGCTCTGACTTCTCCATAACCAGGCCTTTTGCAGTTATATACATTCCAAGAATGTTTAAAGCGGCAAAATGCTCCAGTTCAACCTGGATCATCTTTTGGGCCTTTTTAATTGCCTCCACCAGATTATACCCGTAAACCATTACAAGATCCATATCCAGAATAATTCCGTCGTCACCTTTGTTTATCCTGAATCGTGTAATCTTTTCCATTTCATCCATTCCAATGATTATGTGATTTACAACCTGGTAAATTGCATAATCGGATATGGTATATTTCCCGTTATAACTGAATGGAGGGCGTACCACCGATTTTTCGCCCATGTTCTGGAAATATCCCTTGGCTTTTCTCTTGAATATCTGAAGAGGATCCAGGAAATACCCCGAAAAATCCTTTTTTAATTCAACGCTTGGCACGGGTATCACATGTTTGCCCTGCCCAGTTCTTGTATTGATAGCCTGTTTTATTTCAAGCTCGCTGGCTACATCCTCTATATATACCTTTTCATCAACCGGACCGATGCCAAGGGTTTCGGCTATCCTTTCAACCATACCGTCCGAGGTTCCCAAGATCAATACAGCCTTTGGGTTATTTCTTTTTATGGCATCCATTACCTGGCTTCTATGCGTTGGATCGGTAAAAAGCGCCGTTTTGATTGAACCCACTTTCGTAGGTTCCTTTTTGGCCGACTTGCCTGCAATAATACGATTCTGGTGAATAAGCAGGCCATCATCAATTATATAGTCAATATCTCTTTCCTTGGCCACCCAAAGTGCCCTGTAGCTTTTTCCTGTACCACTTGCCCCAACGAAACCCACAACGCGCATATGCTCACTCCAAAACCTTTTTTGCAAAACACCGGTGGCTGCAGCCACGGTGAAATTCCCATGCAATTTGAACACACCGGTTCATATAAATACTACCATGACAGCAAAAACATTATACCACATCTCAGCCTGGATTAATTCAGAAAATTGACGTAAAAAACAAAAGCGGGGATAGAAATCCCCGCTTTGATTATTATTAACACATTTATTTTTAATTTATCAGTTAACAATTGTTTTCTCTGTTTCCTTGTCAAACAGGTGCATGCTGTTCATATCGAAAGCAACCTTTACAGTATCACCGGGTCTTGTTGTTGTCTTCGGATGAACTCTTGCAGTAAAGTTAACACCGTTGATAACCATATACAGATAAGTTTCAGAACCAAGCATTTCTGTAACTTCAACCTTGGCTGTAACTGTTGCATTAGCCCATTTTTCAAGGTTTTGTGGTTCATCATGGGTATTTTCAGGACGGATACCGAATACAACTTCTTTTCCTACGTATCCTGACTTTTCAATAACCTTTGCCTTGTCGGCAGGAACTTCAAGCTTATCTTCACCAAACTTCAGGTACAGCTTGTCGTCTTCCTTGATTACAGTTACATTGGCAAAGTTCATCTGCGGGCTTCCTATAAATCCTGCAACAAACATGTTAACAGGGTTGTCATACAGACCTTGTGGAGTATCAATCTGTTGAATGAATCCGTCTTTCATAACAACAATTCTTGTACCCATTGTCATAGCTTCTGTCTGGTCGTGGGTAACGTAAATGAATGTTGTCTGGAGTCTCTGATGCAGCTTGCTGAGCTCGGTTCTCATCTGAACTCTCAGTTTTGCATCGAGGTTTGAAAGAGGTTCGTCCATAAGGAATACTTTAGGTTCACGTACTATGGCACGACCCAGAGCAACACGCTGTCTTTGTCCACCGGACAAAGCCTTTGGCTTTCTGTCAAGCAGGTGCTCAATATCAAGAATTCTTGCGGCTTCATGCACTCTTCTCTTTATTTCATCTTTTGGTGTTTTTCTTAATTTAAGACCAAATGCCATATTATCAAATACAGTCATATGAGGATAAAGAGCATAGTTCTGGAAAACCATCGCTATATCTCTGTCCTTGGGAGCAACATCGTTCATGAGCTTGTCCCCGATATAAAGTTCCCCTTCGGTTATTTCCTCAAGACCTGCAATCATTCTGAGTGTTGTTGTTTTTCCACATCCTGAAGGTCCAACAAGAATAATAAACTCCTTGTCCTCAATGTCAATGTTAAAATCACTTACTGCTGTTACTCCACCGGGATATGTCTTGTAGACGTTTACCAATTTTACGCCAGCCATTTAATCCCCTCCTAAATAAATAGATTATATCATTTCGGCATATCAATACTGTAACATGAAGCGGTCCCGGGTTACCACTACTTTTTTAACCAAAAAAGATTTTTTTCTTTTAGTGACTTTGCATAATATAATTCAGCAAATTATTTAATAATATTATTTTTATACATTATAGTTGCATTTTTATGCATATACATATATAATTATGTATAAAAATGCATGGAGGGTTTCAAGTGTTTAAAATAGCCGTTATTGGTGCAACCGGTTATGTCGGCACCGAAATTATCCGTTTGCTGGTACAGCATCCTGACGTTGAAGTAAGCGCAGTTGTATCAAAAAGCTTTACCGGTCAGGCCTTGTCTGATATTTATCCCAGTTTAAGTAATATTTTTGATGACACGCTTATGGATACCGATTTGGATAAATTATGCGATATGGCGGATATTTTTGTTACCGCCCTGCCTCATGATGCATCTCAGGAAATAATTCCCGGACTTATTAAAAGAGGCGGACGGGTTATTGATCATAGTGCGGCATTCAGGTTCAGGAATAAAAATGTGTATGAAACATGGTACAAAACAACGCATGGCATGGAAGATCTTATAGACAAAGCAGTTTACGGTCTTCCTGAAATATACAGGGAGAAAATAGCCGGTTCGGTGCTGGTGGCAAACCCGGGCTGCTATCCAACCTGTACCGTTTTGGGCATTGCCCCCCTTATACGGAACAGGCTCGTTCACCCGGACAGCATTATTGTTGACGCCGCGTCGGGGGTTTCGGGCGCCGGAAGAAAATCCGACCTTTCATATTCCTTCTGTGAAATCGATGAAAATTTCAAAGCGTACGGCGTTGCAGGCCACAGGCATACTCCCGAGATAGAACAGGAACTGTCTGCTCTTGCGGGTGAAGATGTTGTCATTTCCTTCACTCCCCACCTGGTTCCGATGAAAAGGGGTATGCTGTGTACCAGTTATTTGAATTTGAAAGATAAAAACTGGACTTCGGAAAGCCTTTATGAAGTTTACAGGGAGTACTATAAAAACGAGTTTTTTGTCCGTGTCTTAAAGCCGGGAACATTACCTGAGACTAAAAATGTTTCGGGTTCAAACTTTATAGATATAAGCGTAAATTATGACAAGCGCACAAACAGGGCAATAGTCCTGAGCGCATTGGACAATCTCGGAAAAGGTGCCGCAGGCCAGGCCGTTCAGTGCATGAACCTGATGCTCGGCCTTGATGAAAAAACGGGACTGTATCATCCTGCCTTTTACCTGTAAGCAAAGGTAATATATACATAAAAATAATATATTAATTCAAATAACATTGTATTATGAGGTGCAAAATGAAAGATATTATTAAAAAAGCAGAAATACTTATAGAAGCATTGCCTTACATACAGGCGCTCAACGGAAAAACCGTTGTAATTAAATACGGCGGCAATGCCATGATAAGTGAAGAGTTGAAACACTCTGTCATGGAAGATATTACACTGTTGAAGTATATAGGGGTAAACCCCGTGGTGGTTCATGGAGGAGGTCCTGATATAACCCGCACCCTTAAACGCCTCAATGTTGAATCCGAGTTTGTTAACGGTCTTCGCAAAACCGACAGCACCACTATGGAAGTTGCGCAAATGGTTCTGGTGGGGAAAACAAACAAGGAAATAGTTTCGTTATTGAATCATATGGGCGGAAAAGCCATTGGTATTTGCGGAATTGATGATAACCTGATTGAATGTGAGAAGCTGACTCTTTCTTCAGAAAACGGGGAGGAAATTGATCTGGGTTTTGTGGGGAAGATTACAAAAATCAATCCTCACATTCTGAATGTATTGTCCCAAGGACCGTATATTCCTGTTGTTGCCCCCATTGGAGTGGATAAAAACGGGCAGAGTTATAATATCAATGCCGATACCGTTGCAGCGGAGCTTTCGTGCGCCCTGAAAGCAGAAAAACTTATCCTGTTAACCGATGTTGAAGGCGTAAAATCATCCAGGGAAGCTTCGGAAGTTATAACTTCCCTTACGATAAGTGAAGCCAAAAGTCTTATAGAAGATAATGTAATAGTGGAAGGCATGATACCCAAGGTCCTGGGATGCATTAACGCCCTTGAAAACGGTGTCAAGCGCACACATATTATTGACGGAAGGATTCCGCACTGCATACTTCTCGAGATGTTTACAAACAAGGGAATAGGCACAATGATTGTAAAGGAAAAGGTCCCTTATCATGACAAGGAAAAGTTATAAATACAAAAGCCTCCGGATATTAAAACACTATCCGGAGGCTTTTTCACTGTATTCAAATAAAAATGGTGGGCACAATAGGGCTCGAACCTATGGCCCCCTGCTTGTAAGGCAGGTGCTCTCCCAGCTGAGCTATGCGCCCACACATTACCAGGTGGTGACCCATGGGGGAATCGAACCCCCGTTACCGCCGTGAAAGGGCGATGTCTTGACCGCTTGACCAATGGGCCATAAATATAAGAAGTGGGAGGCGTGCAACTTTCTACACAGCTTCTCACTTCAATTGGTAGCGGCGAGTGGATTTGAACCACCGACACTGCGGGTATGAACCGCATGCTCTGGCCAACTGAGCTACACCGCCATGTTTCGCATCGGTCAAGACGCTTTATTATTTTAGCATGCGCCAGTTATTTCGTCAAGAGCTTGTTTTAAAGTTTTTTCTTCCATAAACCCCTGAACAGTAAACCCCGCCCCATTTAGGAAAAAGCGTATTTCACCGCCCCCTTCGGCACAATAAGACCGTCAGGCAGCGCTATGATACGTTCCGGAAGGAGCCTGCGCTTATAATTTTTCAGGCTCCTTTCGTATTTTCCAGTACTGCCTGCAATCCCTTGTTCTGTCCAGAAAACCATTATCAAAAAGTTCCCGCCTTAAAAGCGGAGCATCATTAAAAACATGCGCCTGGTTTAAAATCCCGTTTACTTCCTTTTCACTGTATATTTTGTTTTGTTCAAACTTTTCCGACAAAAACTCCAGGACCGATAACTTGTCCTTCCTTTTCGAAGGCCATTGCTTCAATTTATTGTCCTGGTTGAAATATCTTTCTATTTGTTCGGGTATCTGTTCCATATCCCATTCTCCCGTGTAAAAATATATTAAATCCGCTGTTGACGATAACGACGGAATGAAGGTACACCTGCCTGCACAGTAATACCGGCTGTAATATGTCTATGTTTTTCAAAAGACCGGCTTAATATACCATGGTATAAATATTCATGCCTGACCGTTTCGCTTCGCAACCAAAGCTTCAGCCTCTTTTACCGCCATATATGCATCTTTCGCATATGATGCCCCTATTTCCCGGGCATAGTCTTCATCAACAGCCGCTCCGCCTATTAACATGCTTGCCTTAATGTTTCGCTCCCGCACTTTTTCGGCTGTTATTCTCATCTCTTCCATTGTTGTTGTCATTAACGCCGATAAAGCGATTATATCTGCTTTCTCATCAACCGCTGTCCTGATTATTATTTCGGAATCAACATCCTTTCCCAGGTCAATAACGTCAAAACCATAGTTTCTAAGCATTAAAGCCACCATATTTTTCCCGATGTCATGAATATCGCCTTTCACTGTTGCAAGAACTATCCTGCCTTTCTTCTTCACCCGACTGCAGTTGTACTCCAACAGCGGTGATAAATATTTCATTGCGGTTTCCATTGTTTCTGCGCTTTGAATCAGTTGTGGCAGGAAATATGTTCTTTCCTGGTACAATTCGCCTACCCGGGTTATAGCCGGGATCAGGTGATTATCCACTATCCTGGCCGGCGGTACCCCGTTGGAAATTTCCTTTCTTATTAATTCTTCGATTTCCCCTTTTCGCCCATCCAAAATGCAGTTGTAAATTCCATCGTCCTGCTTTCTTCCCGCTTTTTGCTCATTTTGCATGCCATAGGTTTTAATGTAATGGATACTGTTATGATCCTTGCCTGTCAGGACATCTGCTGCCCTTTTTATATGCATTGTCTCTTCAGACTGCACGTTCATAATGACGGCGGTAAGACCCCGGGACATCGCCATGGCAAGAAAAGCTGCATTAATCCATGTTCTTTCCGGGTGTCCGAAGGAGACATTGGACAGCCCGATAACAGTGTTTGCACCGAATTCATTCGTACTCCAGTCTATCACCTTGAGTGTCTCAAGGCATGCATCCTGGTTTGCCGCGGCTGTCAAAACAAGTCCGTCCACCAGTATGTCTGATTTCGTATATCCATATTCTGCGGCTTTTTCATATACTTCTTCAATAATTTTAATCCTGTCCTCAGCCTTTTCAGGAACCCCGCTGTCGTCAACGGGCAGCAGGATAAATGCCGCACCGTATTTTGCCGCTACAGGCAGTATTTTTTCAATCTTTTGCCTTTCGGCCGATATGGAGTTAATTAATGCTCTTCCCGGATAAATCCTTAAAGCCGCTTCCAATGCTTCGGGTGATGAAGAGTCAAGGCACAGCGGAACCTTGACCATCGGACTCAGGATGCTGACTATTTTCGTGAGGACTTCCACCTCATCAATTTCAGGGATGCCCGCATTCACATCCAGGACCAGTGCGCCCTGGTCCACCTGATCCATTGCAAGCTCCATGACCAAATCCATTGATCCTTCCTTAAGCTCTTCAGAAAGCTTTTTCTTTCCCGTTGGATTAATCCTCTCACCTATCATGCAGACGGGTAAATTACCACCTATTGATACCGTTCTGCGTGACGACGAGAGCAATAAATCATTGTTTTTCCTAACGTTTTCACGGCACTTTTTCCCTTTAACGGCTTTACTTATACAATGTATATATTCAGGTGTCGTGCCGCAGCAGCCGCCAACCAGGTTTGCTCCCGCTTCCAGGAACTGCCCGGCAAAACTTGCAAACTCACCGGCATCCATATCAAATACCGTTTTTCCATTAACAAGCTTTGGCATTCCGGCATTCGGTTTTGCTACCAGCGGAACTTTCGCGTATGGTTTTATATTATTGATTATTTCAAGCATCTCTCCGGGTCCGGTGGAGCAATTGCACCCCACGGCATCCGCACCAAGGCTTTGAAGAGTTATCAGCGCTGTCAGCGGATCGGTCCCGTTTATCGTGTATCCGCCGTGTTCAAATGTCATAGTGACGATAACGGGAAGATCGCAGCTTTCCTTTACTGCAATCAGTGCCGCCCTGGCTTCCTGGATATCCATCATTGTTTCAATTACGAAAAGATCCACACCGCCATGAAGCAAACCATCAACCTGTTTTTTATAGGCATTTACAATTTCCTCAAAGGAATAAGGGCCAAAGGGTTCCATAAGCTGCCCCGTGGGCGACATATCCCCGGCTACCAGCGCCCTTCCTTCCGCCGCCTGTTTCGATAATCTCACCAGTTCCCTGTTTATTCCTTCAACATCGTCAATGCCGAATTCCTTCAGTTTTAACTCATTTGCTCCAAATGTAAAGGAATATATAATATCCGACCCGCTTTCTATATATTGCCTCTGTATGTTTATAATTGTCGATGGATTATCAAGAACCCACTTTTCAGGACATACGCCTGACGGCATTCCTTGCCGCTGAAGCAGCGTTCCTGTTGCTCCGTCAAGAATCACCACACCATTTGATACCATTTCCTTAAACTCGTGCTTTGTCAAATTAATTCCTCCAGTTCAATTTATTAAAGATTCAATTCCAACAATCGCCGTAACGGTTTTCTCCGGGATCAGCATGTACCTGTCCGTAAGTTCAACACCCCATTGTTCTAAATTAAGCCAGCGGTAAAAAAGTTCCTGATACGATAAATCCAAATCGCCATATCCCGGGCTGTACCTCATAGGGGTCAGTACCTTTCCGCTGCGAAGAAATTGCTGCTTTAAAAAACCCATAAGCCAGTCCAGTCCTGCATCGGTTATTTCAGAAGCAGCAGCGTCATAAACCAAAGCTTTTGTCATTTCCCCCGCCTGCTGAAGCCGTTTTATTTCATTGGTTATACGGTGTCCGGACGTTGCAGCCATTAAAACCGCTTCATTTGAATGCCGAACAAGAGCCGCCAGGGATGAACTGGTTATTTTCTCCTTGCTGTCAAGAATGACTAGATCCCTTTCCCTGCCGGTTATTTCAGCCGTCCGGTATATTATGCATACGTCGCATAAAGCTTCTGCTTCATTTATCCATTTCTCGACCTGCCTTTTCCTGTCATATTCAATCCGGGTATTTGTCTTTTCATACCCCAGGCGGGTGTATATCAGGCTCCTTTTATACCGGGTCGGAATATTTTTGAAAAATTTTATCCCATCCACTTTTATCCTCGATTATAAAATTTTAATTATTTTATCATATTGCACTATGTCCATTCAAGTTCAATTATTTTGCAATTATATTCAGTTCGACCTGTAAATTTAGTGTCCAGCACTAACTTGCAATATCCATCTGTGGGTCCTGCTCCGGGATAGTTATCAAATGATCTTGAAATTCCGTGGTATGACCCGGGATAAACCGGTTTTAACTTTAAAGGCCGGTCTATGTTCTCTGCCCGATGGAGTATTTGCCTTTCGTCGTCAAAATCAACCGAATTGCCCGCTTTATGCAAACCTTTGAGGAATAACCCAATAAACTATAAAAACGCAGGATTGACGAAAGCATTTACAACAATATGATACGGTAAATAAAAATAAAAAGCATAGAATGCGTAATGCAAACTATGCTTTGTGTATCATATTTTTTATGGTTTCAATTTGTCAGTTTTGGTTTATCGGCGGTTTCATCACCTTTAACTTCAGGTTTGTATCCCTCGTTGAATATCCGGTCAAATTCAAATCCTTCAAGTCTTTCCTTATCCAGCAAAGCCTGGGCTACATCGTGCAGACGCTGCATGTTTTCATTCAGTATGGCCTTTATCTTGCTGTATCCTTCGTCAATGATTTTCTTGACCTCTATGTCAATCTTGGACGACATCTGCTCGCTGAAATACTGGGAATGACCGTAGCTCTTCCCGAGGAAGACTTCATCGTTTTCATCGCCGAAATACAGATTTTGAAGCTCTTCGCTCATGCCATACTTGGTAATCATATTACGCGCAATTGTATTGGCATGTTTCAGATCGCTGTATGCACCCGTACTTACCTCACCCAGCACCAGCTCTTCCGCGGCACGTCCGCCAAGGGATATAATAATTTCCTCTATCAGCTGGGACTTGGTCTTGTATGAAATATCCTCTTCGGGTTTATGGGCGGTATATCCGCCTGCAAGCCCTGACGGAATGATAGAAACCCTGTCCACCTTGTTGGTTGTGGACGCAACTTTAACGGCAATGGCATGACCGGCTTCATGATAGGCAGTAAGCCTTTTCTCCTTGTCGCTCATAACCCTGCTCTTCTTTTCGGGTCCAATGACTACTTTAAACGTAGCCTCTTTTATTTCATCCATGGTTATCTGCTTTTTACCCTTGCGCGCAGCCAACAGCGCAGATTCGTTCAGCAGGTTTTCCAGGTCGGCCCCGGTAAAGCCCGGCGTGCTTCTTGCAAGATCCTTCAAATCCACATCGGGACTTAACGGCTTTCCGCGGGAATGCACTTTCAAAATCTCTTCACGGCCCTTGATATCCGGAAGACCTACAACAACCCTTCTGTCAAAACGCCCCGGTCTTAACAGCGCAGGGTCGAGAATATCAGGACGGTTTGTTGCAGCAAGAACAATAACTCCCTCGTTAACGCCAAAACCATCCATTTCAACAAGCAACTGATTCAATGTCTGCTCCCTTTCATCATGGCCGCCGCCCAAACCGGCACCACGATGGCGGCCAACGGCATCTATCTCGTCAATGAAAACAATACATGGCGCGTTCTTTTTGGCCTGTTCGAACAAATCACGAACTCTCGATGCACCCACACCAACAAACATTTCAACAAAATCCGAACCACTGATTGAGAAAAACGGAACCCCTGCCTCACCTGATACAGCTTTGGCCAAAAGAGTCTTTCCTGTTCCAGGAGGTCCAACAAGAAGAACACCTTTCGGAATTCGGGCACCCAGCTCCACAAACTTCCTTGGCTCTTTCAGGAATTCAACTATCTCCATCAAGTCCTCTTTTTCCTCATCAGCACCTGCAACATCATCAAACTTCACTTTGATTTTATCATCGGAAACCATCCTGGCACGGCTTTTCCCGAAAGACATGACACGGCTTCCGCCTCCGCCCTGTGACTGCTGGATAAAGAAAACCCAAAACAGTATAAACAAAGCCACAATAACGACGGTGGGGAGTATTGTAAGCCACCACGGAGCCTTTGCCTCAGGCGGATAATATACATCATCCAGAAGGCCTTTTTCCATTGCTTCATCAACAACCTCGGCTATATGTTCCTGGGAAAGAAAACTAGTACTGTATACAACATTATCCTTGAACGTACCGGAAGGTTCCTTCAATATGACCTGAGCATCAAGGCCCTGGACCTGAAGGCTTTTTACATTGCCTTTATCCAGTTCTTTCTTGAAATCACTGTATTTCATAACCAGGGGATTATTGAAATCATTCCACATGGCTATGATGATTAGAATAATTACAAACAGAATTATATAAAAACTTATTCCCCGTAAATTTTTCAATGAGTTAAACCTCCCGTCAGCTATATACCATCACTTACAGCTGTTACTATTCTTCTCAATAAAAACGAATAATTAATCCCAGAATTATAATATCCGAAGAATTATGTTGTATTCTGGAATGCACTATTTTATGAAAAGAAGTACCTGCTTTCTGATATATTAGCATAATTACCCATAAAACTCAATCTCAAGTTTCCCGTACAATATAAACTTCTGGCAGGTTCCTGTATTTCTCTGCGTAATCAAGTCCATAACCTACAACAAATTCATCGGGAATCTCAATACCAACGTAATCCACCTTCAAATCCACTTTCCTGCGTTCGGGTTTATCCATGATTGCCGCAAGTTTAACACTGGCACAGCCTTTTGTATTGAATAAATCTTTCAGGTATTGCAACGTCAAACCCGTATCAATCAGGTCTTCAACAAGCAGAACGTGTTTGCCTGTAACATCCGAATCTATATCCTTGATAATTCTTACAACTCCCGAAGATTCGGTGGAGTTTCCATAGCTGGACACAGATATAAAGTCTATCTTAACTTCCATATCAATCTTTCTTGCAAGATCAGCCAGGAATATAAATCCTCCCTTTAATACTCCTACAAGTACCAGTTCCTTGCCCCTGTAATCCTCGGTTATTCTTTTTCCCAAGTCAGATACTATTTTCTCAAGTTTTTCCTTTGCAATCAGAACTTCAAGTTTCATAAAGTATTCCTCCAAGGTGATTTATTAAAGTGCCGGTTTTAGTTGCATAATGATTTAATTCTTCTTTCTCCTGATATTAACATACAATAATAATTCGGTAGAACCAGTTACTTTATAATTATCTGCAGTTCTATAACCAATAACCCATATAATATTTTTTCCGTCAGCCAATAAAGGGACACTCCCTCTTATGTATTTCGGTATTTTGCTGTCAATAAAAAAGTCCTTGAGCTTTTTCTTTCCGCTGCTGTTGTATGGAAAGAACACATCTCCCGGCATTCTGCTTCTTATATATATTCCCTCTTTTATTTTACCATAATCAAATAATTGGGTAAGGCTGCTTTCCTTCGCCTTTTTAGTTTCACCGGACTTTTTAACATATTCATCCCTGGCAATCAGCATGGTTTCAATTATCATTTCATAAGCCGGCAATTCAACAGTAGATGGTACGTCCAATCTCAATGCAAATGGTTCCGGGTTTTCACAGGCGGTATCAGTTTCAAATGCCACAGTATCATACTCACAAGTCACCCTGATGCCTTTCGGCAATTCCGACACCTTGTTCCCGTCACCTGTAATAATGTTCAAAGCCATATTCACGTGCACCGATTCAAGCCCGCGCAAACTGCCTGCAATTCTTTCCCATGCAATTCGTATAATCCTTCCGGCGATAGCCTGGTGAAGCTCTTTTACCTTCGATCTTTTCAGTACCACCATGTTCCTGTCTTCTGAAATTAACAGCTCTTTAAACTTCTCTTCCGCGTATTGGGCCAGGAAATCCCTGTCGGTTTTCAACAGGCTCTGCATGCGAAGCAGCGACGCAGGCAAATCCATACCGGTCCGGAGTTTGATCTCAGGAAAAACAACATTCCTTATCACATTTCTTAAATAAGTATTTTCGTAATTACTGCTGTCGGTCCTGTATGAAAGCCCGTTCCTTTTAATATATGCTTCTATTTCGGTTTTACCGGCTTCCAGCAGGGGACGGATTATTTTATCATTAATGTCGGACATTCCGCATAACCCGTCAATTCCCGCTCCCCTCAAAATATTCAAAAAAACCGTTTCGGCCTGATCGTCCCTGTGATGCGCAACTGCTATATGCGCCGCACCCTGCTCGTCCAGGACTTTCATCATGTTTTTATAACGGATTATCCTTCCCGCTTCTTCTATCGAGCAACCGTTTTCATTTGCAAATCCTGTAACGTCTTCTTTAAACACCTTAAGGGGTATCCCGTAGTTTTCACATAAGCTTTTCACAAAACGCTCGTCTTCGTCGGATTCTTCCCCTCGAAGCATATGGTTAACATGAACCGCAACCATCGAAAAAGCCCTTTTACTGCATAGCTTGTGCAATATATCCAACAGGCATACCGAATCGGCACCTCCTGAAACACCAACGACAACAACGGTTCCAGGCTTCAATACATCAAGTTTTTCAGCCCAAAGTTCTACCCTTTCTACAAGTTTATCGTCCATTTGTCATTCATATTCCTTTTTCAAGATTACCGAATTTAGTATATTGAGGAATCCAGGCCAAGTCAACGGTGCCTATCGAACCATTCCTGTGTTTTGCAATAATTACCTCGGTAATATTTTTCTTTTCACTGTCTTCATTATAATAGTCATCCCGGTATAAAAACATAACCAAATCCGCATCCTGCTCTATCGCACCCGATTCACGCAGGTCGGACAGAACCGGCCTGTGATTCGGCCTTGAATCAGGCGCACGGCTGAGCTGTGAAAGCGCTATTACAGGAACCTCAAGCTCTTTGGCCATGATCTTCAGGGACCTGGATATTTCCGATATTTCCTGCTGCCGGTTTTCGGTCCGCCTGCTCCCCTGCATCAGCTGCAGGTAGTCTATCAGTACAAGACCAAGTCCCCTCTTCATTTTAAGCCTTCGGCATTTTGACATCATTTCCATCACGTTTATTCCTGCGTTGTCGTCTATGTACATCGGAGCCTTCGATAACGGGCCCATTGTTTGCGCCATCTTCACCCAATCCTCGTCCTCGAATCTTCCGCTTCGCATTTTTTCCATATCCACAAGGGCTTCCGAGGAAATAATACGGCTTACCAGCTGTTCCTTACTCATTTCAAGACTGAAAATGGCCACGGGTATATGATGGTGAATGGCAGCATATGAAGCAATATTCAGCGCAAAAGATGTTTTTCCCATCGCAGGCCTTGCCGCAATCAGGATCAAGTCTGACCTCTGGAAACCCGACGTTTTTCTGTCCAAATCAATGAAACCGCTGGGAACACCGGTCAGTGAGCCGGCATTATTGTACAATTCTTCAAGCCGGGAAAATGTTATGTCAAGCACGTCATTTATGGGTACAAGACCTGTATTATTTCGTTTCTGAACTATGTCATATATGCTTTTTTCAGCGAAGCTTAATATATCCAGGGCACTTTCAGCCGATTCAAAGCTCTTTTTTGATATCTCGTTGGATGCCTGGATCAATTTGCGCAGTAAGGACTTTTCCTCGACAATGGTGACATAATGTTCCGCATTTGCAGTAGTAGGCACTGACGTGGCAAGGTTTGACAGGTATTCATAATCACCGACCCTTTGCAGTGTACCCCTTTTTACCAGTTGTTCGGAAACAGTTATCAAATCTACGGGCTGGTTCTGATCATACAAATCCAGAACAGCTTCGTAAATTTCCCGGTGCTGCTCCATATAGAAGTCTTCACTTTTCAATCTTCCGGCAATATCCGGCAATAAATCCTTATCCAAAAGAATGGACCCAAGCACCGACTGCTCCGCCTCGGTACTATGCGGCGGCACTTTGCCCACAAAATCAATATCCATTTCAGCACCCCTAAAAATTCAGAAACTTGTCAAAGAATTTATTCCTGGTTTATTACCTGCACCTTGACGGTCGCTGAAACACCAGTGTGCAATTTTAATTCTATATCATATGCACCAAGGGATTTTATTGCGTCAGGAAGCACAATTTTTCTTTTATCAATCTGGATTTTATGTTCCTTTTCAAGCTTGTCGGCAATGTCCTTTGCTGTAATTGATCCAAACAGCTTGCCATTGTCCCCTGCCTTTGTTGCAAAAGTTATCTTTACCCCGTTTAATTTATCAGCCAGTTTCCTTGCATTTGACAGTTCATTTTCTTTCTTTGCTTTTTCAGCATTTTCTCGTATTTTCATTTCATTGACTGCCGAAGGTGTGGCTTCCACAGCCAGACCCTTTGGAATTAAAAAATTCCTGGCGTATCCGTCACTTACATTGACAAGAGTATTTTTTTTGCCTAGATTTTTTACGTCCTGTACTAATATGACTTTCATTTCTTTCCCTCCGGTTTTATTTATATTAACCGGGCTACCGTTTCTGTACTTCACCCGAACGCATACGAGCCAGTTCAGACAAATCTCCGAAATATTTTTCTATTTCATTCTCATTAATAAGTCCCAGCCGTATTTTTTTTGATATATGCCTGTCCATTGTTGAATAATCAACTCCCAGGCGCTTTCCAAGCAAATAGCTTATAACTATCATTTCTGAAAGGGTATCTGCCGCAACATCCCTTGTATCCTCCAGCACTGGATCGGCAAGGTGCCTGTATAAAGCAGCGATACCTTCCAACAACTCACTTTTCAGATTTTCAATAATTCTTAAGTTTCTGGTTACATCAAGGCCACTACTCATAATACCACCACTTTCATAAATATTTTTATAACAAATGAATAATTGATAAGCAATTCCAAAATACCGTATGAACGAGGCGGGGAATTTTGAATCACCGGCTGATACTGCAGCGCTAACTCGCATTATCAGTACATAAACCTCGATATTCAACAGCCTGTCCTCAATATGATTATAACACCGGCAGATTATTTGCTTAAATTTCCCAAGTGGCCTTTTATGCAATTATTGAAATGGCAATATTTACATACAGCCTATAGAATCAATCTATAGGCTGTAACTGTTAATCGGTTGTATATGGCAGAAGTGCAATATGTCTTGCCCGTTTAATAGCGGTAGTCAACTGACGTTGATGCTTGGCGCAGTTACCGCTGATTCTTCTGGGAAGGATCTTACCCTTTTCAGAAAGAAATTTCTTAAGTTTTGCTGTATCTTTATAATCTATATGTTCAACCTTGTCTACACAAAACTGGCAAACTTTCCTTCTGGTCTTTCTTTTAAAGGGCTTTACAGCTTTCTTATCGTTGACTTCTTTATTATTATCTCGCTTCTTTGCATCTGACATCGTTCCAATGCCTCCTTCCGCTAACAACCATTCACACACGATTCTTTTATATATAAATAATCACACTACAACTCAATTAATATAACATATTCGAATAATACTGTCAAACAGATTTAAGTTACTGTTCAAGCAAACCGCTTTTCGCTTTAATTGCCGGTCAATGATCTCTACCCGGTTAAAGCTGGAAGCAATATAAGTTTTGCGATATGTTCAAAAAGGATCCTGTCTGTGATATAATAAGCCATTGGTGGTATGCATGGTTTTTGATTATAAACATAAAACCCCTTCAGCGGATATCAATATCAGGTTGTCATTGAAATCAATATGTGCTGATGAACTGGTTCAATACGAGAACAAATACCGGTTCAGCAAATTATGTGAAAGACAATGTGTGAATTATGACAGGAAATGGTCCTGTCCTCCCCACAGCCCTGCATACACCGATTATTCAAAAAACTACAGATATTGCCTGCTGATTTTACTGTCGTGCAGATTATCAGATTTTGATCATGTAAAATCCGGGTATATGAAGGTCAAAACATCCAACTCCATATTAAAATCTCAATCGGACAGACTAACCCGTTTTCTGGAATCCGAACTGGCGGGCAGGATGCTTTCAAATGGCAGCTGCAGGCTTTGTAAGCCATGCTCGAAAAAGACATCCGGGGATAAATGCAAGAAGCCGGAAAAACTGAGATATAGCATGGAATCGCTTGGGTTAAACGTGGCTGGAATTTCACAGGATTATTTTAACCACCCCCTGCTCTGGTACAAAAACAAAACAATACCGCAATACTCGACCGTAGTCTCAGCCGTCCTGACCAACAAGCCATTACAGAACGGTGATATTGAAAGCCTGATCATGAAGTATTTCCCGGCCTGCAAAATCAACCCGGTAAATAATCATTGATTCAGTACTTTTGAAAGTCTCCATTGCGCCGGGCAGGAGCGTAAGCCTTGCTGCGGCTGATACATGGCAGCATACTTCAGTATGTGATTTATCTTGCTTAAATACTATTCAATTACCATAAAAAATATATTCAACATTTGCTTAATTGCTGTTAAAATACTGTTGTATAGCTCCGGACAGGCTGCTGTTAGCAGCTTGTTCAGCAGTTTCATGGTGAATTAAAATGAAGTACTGCAAAATATCAGGTAATAATTTGGAAATAAAGCAGAAATGCTTTTATATTGGATGAGGAGGATTTTACTTGCAAACAGAAATGGTTTTTCAGAAGCTTTTGGCCCGTGTACGAAAAGCAGTTGAGGATTATGACATGATACAGGAGGGTGACCGTATAGCCGTAGGTGTTTCAGGCGGTAAGGACAGCATTTCCCTTTTGCATTGCTTGCAGGCACTCCAAAGGTTTTATCCCAAAAAGTTTGAGGTGGCAGCAATAACTATTTCACTGGGAAATGAAGGATTTGACATACAGTCCCTGGTTAGTATTTACGAAAGCCTGAATGTCCGGTATCATATTGAAGATACGTTGATAGCAAAAATTGTATTTGACGTCCGTAATGAAAAAAATCCATGTTCCTTATGCTCCAATATGAAACGCGGCGCAATGTATAATGCCGCGAAAAAACTCGGGTGCAACAAGGTTGCCTTTGCCCATCACAGGGATGATGTTATTGAAACCCTTTTAATGTCATTGTTTTATGAAGGGAGAATTCACACCTTTTCACCTGTCACTTACCTGGACAGAACAGGTGTTACATTGATCCGTCCGTTTATTTATACCGAGGAAAAAATGATACGCTCCTATATAAGCAAAAAAGGAATTACTCCCATAGCCAGCTGCTGCAGGGCCGAAGGAAAAACAAAACGCCATTATGTCAAGGAACTAATAATGAATTTAATGAAGGAAAACAGGTTTATCAAGGACAACCTGTTTGGAGCAATCCAGCGCAGCGGGATCAACGGATGGCATCCGCCGCTTTAATTAAAACAGGTGTTTAACTTGTTAACACACAGCCTGAAGGACGAGAGGACAAATACAAAATAACAAATGTCCTCTCTTTTTACAACCTTGCTCATATAATTCCTGTTCCTGATATACATAATATACCAAACAGCTTTCGGATATAGTTTGCAGGAAGGACAGATTTATCGTTGATATTTTCACATCAATTACCAGAATAGGTTACATTCCATTCTCCTTCCTTGTCTGCTAAAACGATAACAAACGATAATAAATGTATTTAATCCATCAAAGGGCGATCGGCATTTTTATCTTCGACTTCATATTATGAAGTTACCGATTCACCCGATTTTTCCAATCAGTCCCAGTGCTTTTGCCAGTTCCAGCACCACCAGCGGAACCAATGATAAACCTATGGCTTCAAGATACAATGCATATGGAAGCCTGGTTAAGCCAAATGCAGTTGTTACCGGTGGAACAAAACAGACCAAAACCATAAGGACGACAGATACCAATGCAGCGATATTCAACTTTCGGTTTGTGAACGGTCCGATTTTAAACAGGGAGTGGTTCGACCTCATATTGAATGAATGTACCACCTGGGTAAACGCCAGGATAATAAAAGCCATCGTTCTCCCGCCCAAGATGCTGCCGGAAACCCGTTCTCCGCGGACAAAACCAATCAATGTCAGTGCAGCAAACATGACACCTTGTAAAATAACCCTCCATAACAGGCCATGGGCAAAAATACTTTCATCCCTGGGTTTTGGCTTGCGGTTCATCACATCGTTTTTTATTTCCTCCATGCCTAAAGAAATGGCAGGCAAACTGTCTGTAACAAGGTTTATCCATAACAGCTGGATTGAAATAAGCGGGGTTTTCTGCCACATAACCATGGCAAAGAATACTGTTAATATCTCGCCTATATTGGTTCCCAGGAGAAAAGCAACCCCCCTCTTTATATTGTCGTATATACCGCGGCCCTGCTTGACTGCTTCCACGATGGTTGCAAAATTATCGTCGGTTAATGTCATATCCGCAGCACCCTTGGCAACGTCTGTTCCGGTAATTCCCATTGCACAGCCTATATCGGCGGCTTTAAGCGCTGGCGCATCATTTACGCCATCACCTGTCATTGAGACAATCTCACCTTTTTTCTGCCATGCCTGAACAATCCTTATTTTATCCTCCGGGGATACACGGGCATAAACCGAAATCCTGTCAACCCGGTCAGCCAGTTCTTCATCGTTCATTGATGCAAGTTCTGTACCAGATATCGCCATGTCGCCTTCCTGCAAAATCCCCAGTTCTCTCGCAATCGCAGATGCCGTGATAACATGATCCCCGGTTATCATTACGGGCTTGATTCCCGCCTTTCTGCAAATTTGCACGGCCTCGTAAGCTTCGGGGCGAGGAGGATCAATAATGCCGACAAGTCCCATGAAATTGAGTCCTGTTTCCAACTCATCAGGCTTCGGAGATTCAGGCACTTTGTCAATTTCTTTAGAAGCTATTGCTATAACCCTGAGCGCATCCTTGCTTAACCTGTCATTAAGTTCCCTGGCCCTTTCCAAATTACCGCCGATGCATTTCGGAGCCATAACATCAAATGCCCCTTTAACAATTACGGTTATTTTCCCGTCCATGTCATGAACGGTGGACATAGCCTTACGTTCGGAATCAAAAGGAATCTCGGCAAGCCTCGGGTATTTCCTTTCCAATTCCTTCTTCTCCATCCCGTTCCGGTAAGCGGCAAGAACAATGGCTGTTTCGGTGGGATCCCCGATATGCTTCACCCCATCCCCTTCCACTTCAATAACACCATCGCTGCACAATGTTCCGTACAATAATAATTTGCGTATATTTTCACTGTTTTCGGTACCCACATCTTCTGCAGCTTCCATTCCATCATAATATGCCTTGACCAGTGTCATGCGGTTTTGTGTAAGGGTTCCGGTTTTATCCGAGCATATGACCGAAGCACTGCCGAGGGTCTCCACTGCAGGAAGCCGACGCACAATGGCATTTTTCTTCGCCATTTGCTGGACCCCGATAGCCAGCACTATTGTTACAATAGCCGGAAGACCTTCGGGAATTGCCGAAACAGCCAATGATACGGCAATCATGAAAATATCCTTTACACGCATTCCCGAGACAATACCAATTGCAAAAATAACGGCACATGCCAGTAAAGCGGCAATTCCAAGGTATTTCCCAAGCTGAGCCAGCCTTTCCTGGAGCGGTGTTTTTGCTTCTTCTGCATTTTCAAGAAGATTTGCAATTCTGCCCATTTCGGTTTTCATACCCGTGGCAGTGACAACGGCAATACCGCGGCCATAAGTAATGCTGCATCCCGAGTAAACCATATTGTGCCTGTCACCCAAAGGTGCATTTTCCTCCGGTGTCTTGCCTGCATCCTTGTCGGTCGGCATCGATTCACCGGTCAATGCGGATTCTTCGGATTTTAAATTTACCGATTTTATAAGCCTGGCATCTGCAGGAATAAAATCCCCTGCTTCAAGCAAAATGATATCACCCGGTACGAGGCCGGCAGCATCAATCACCTGCTCACGCCCGTCCCTGATGACTTTGGCATGGGGAGCCGAAAGACTTTTCAAAGCTTCAAGGGCTTTTTCGGCCTTATTTTCCTGGAGTACTCCCATAATTGCGTTTAATACTACAATCAGCAAGATCAAAAAAGGCTCAAATAATTCAGACCTGTTTCCCTCAATCACGGCTATGACAAAAGAAACAACCGCGGCCGCAAGAAGAATTAAAATCATTACATCCTTGAACTGATCCAGGAATTTTTGCAAACTTGTCTTTTTTCTGCCTGCTTTTAACCTGTTTTCTCCATATTCCAGCAAAAGCCGCCTGGCCCGGCCGGAATCAAGTCCTTTGTCATAATCGGTATCAAGATGCTTTTTCAAATCATCCAGGTTACAGCTATGCGGTATCAAAAACATTCCTCCCGTCATAATGTTGTATGACTTAAATCAACCGAATGGAAAAAACTACCCCTGAATGAATAATATTTACCTTTTGGCTTTTTATATTCCGGGACAGTGTATAAATGTAATGCAAAATTCAAAAATCCGGAGATGAGCTTTATGAGATATAAGAATGTCCTGAAAATACAATATGCCCCTGTATTCTACAAAGGGCATATTTTTTATATTTAATGACGGGAATTATTCTATAGGGGTAAACAGCATCCGTACCATGTCATATTAATACATGGCTTATTTCATTCAGATCGTCCCATCAAACTTTTTTATCTTTAATCCATGTTATCTCAACCGCATTAAAACAAGGATTTTCTGCAATCCTTTTAATTGCTTCAGATATCGGACCATCTCCACTCATTACGGCAGGGCATGATATAAAATGAATGTTCCCTGCCTTTAAATGACGGAGAATTGTTTCCTGCATTCAATATCTACCTGCTTTATGCAATATTAATGATTAATACCATCCTTCCAATTGTTAAAATGTTCTTTAAGAGCTTCAAAGGTCTTTGTACTGATAACATGCTCTATTCTGCACGCGTCTTCCAGTGCAGTATCTTCATCCACACCAAGCCCGACAAGCCATCTGGCTATAAGCGTGTGCCTTTCATACATGGTTTCGGCTATTTCTTTTCCTTTTTCGGTCAAAGTAATAAAACCGTCGCTGTCCATTTTTATATATCCATTTTCCCTTAAATTTTTCATTGCCACGCTGACACTTGATTTTTTATATCCAAGCTCGCCGGCAATATCGATGGATCTGACGTTTGGCTGTCTACGAGACAAAACCAGAATGGTTTCCAGGTACATCTCTGCAGACTCTTGAATTCTCAAATTTATCATCCCTTCTTGGCTGGTTTGGTGTCTCTGCTTATAGAATAACATACAAAACAAATATGAACAAACATCTGTTTATTCAATGAGCAATCATACCAGCCAAAAACACTTCCTATCCCTTTATCGCTCCTATCATCATTCCCTTGGTAAAGTATTTCTGCAGGAAGGGGTACAAACATAAAATGGGTACTGTGGATACCAATATTGTTGCATATTTAATTGTCTCGGATACCAGTTCCTGATCCTCGCCCACGCCCATTTCACTCATATCATTGATAATAAGAACCTGTCTCAGCACCAGCTGCAATGGTTCTTTCGACTTATCTTCTAGGTATATCATTGCAGGGAACCATGAGTTCCAATGTGAAACACCGTAATATAGAACCAGCACCGCAACCGTTGCCTTTGTCAGCGGAAGCATAATTCTGAACAAAATAGTAATATGACTCGCTCCATCCAGTCTTGCCGATTCTTCCATGCTGTCATCAACCGACGCCATGGACGTACGCATGACTATCAGGTTAAAAGTGCTGATAGCACCGGGAAGAATAAGTGCTGCGCGGGTATTATACAATCCCAGGGACTGGATGTTCAGAAAAGCTGGAATCATACCGCCCGAAAAGTACATCGTGAACATAATGAATACCATTATAATTGTTTTACCGGGGATATTTTTACGTGACAAAAAATACGCCCCTATAACTGTCATGAAAATATTCAGCGCTGTTCCAACCACAACATAATAAATTGTATTTACGTACCCTCTCCAGATTGATGAGTTTTCGAAAACTTTCTGGTATGATACCAGGCTGAACCCAACAGGTTTTAAAAGCACACCCGTATGGGACATGAATAGCGAGGGTTTGCTAAACGATGCGCAGATAACATGCCAGAACGGGTAAAAGCAGGCAATTACCAATAAAGTCAGCAGTATTACATTAACAACGTTAAAAATCCTGTCCGAAAGGCTTTCTTTTATTTTATTCTTTTTAGCTGTCATTATTGCCATATTACCACTCTCCCTACCATAGACTTGTTTCGCTTACTTTTTTACTGATTTTGTTGGTTAACACAACAAGTACGAAATTAATAACCGAGTTGAATAAACCCACGGCCGCGGAGAAGGAATACTGGCGATTAACAATACCCATTCTGTATACGTAGGTTGATATTACATCCGCCGTTTCATAAATACCTTCATTATACAGCAAAATGATCTTCTCGTAACCAACACTCATTATTTGTCCCATTCTCATAATGAACATTATGATTATTGTGGGTAACAGGCAAGGCAGTGTAATATGTATTATTTTCTTCCACCTTGTATTAACACCGTCAACCTCGGCAGCTTCGTACAGCTGCGGATCTATGGCAGTTAATGCCGCCAGATAAACTATTGATCCCCAACCTACGCCCTGCCAGATGTTTGAAATCACGTATATAGGCACAAAGGCATTGGCTTTGCTGAGCAAATCCTTTCCTTCATATCCAAACAGAACCACCAGTAATTGCGTAATGAAACCGGTTGATTTTACAAATTCACGGATCATCGCACAAATTACAACCAGGGAAATAAAGTGGGGCATATATGTAACTGTTTGCACAAACCGCGCAAAACGTGAACTCTTTAATTCATTTATCAAAAGAGCCAGTATTATTGGCGCCGGGAAACCGAATATAAGCGTTGACAGGCTTATTCTAAGCGTATTGCGAATTAAACGGTTGAAGTATATGCTTTTGAAGAATGTTATAAAATGTTCAAAACCTACCCATTCGCTTCCTGAAATTCCCTTCCTGGGCCTATAGTCCTGGAATGAAATTATCAAGCCATACATCGGTTTATAATGAAAAAGCAGATAATATAAAATAACAGGAAGTATTAACAGGTATATTTCCTTGTTTCTCTTGATTCTTTGCCATAGGATATTTCTTTCTTTCTTGGCCTGGGTCTTTGCGTTCAGCGAAACAGTTCGAAGCTGCATTGCTTTTTTCATGTACTGGTTTTGCCTCCTTCAAATCTTAAAACTACCATGTCACTTCTGAATGATAAATATACCGGCGTAAAGAAAAAAACAAATGAAAAAATATATTTGGATAAGTCTGCTTTAGCAGCAGACTTATCCGTTTATTTTTCAAGCTTTGCATTAACGTGCGTTATAACGATCGAGAGCTGCCTGGTATATTGCTATCATTTCCTCTACTCCCATGTCTTTCAATGTCTTGACATATGTATCCCATTCAGCGGCAATATCACCTTCCATGGTGTAGAAACGTGCACGCTGCTCTTTTACAAATGTTTCAACCTGGCTGTTCAGAGTAGCATATCTTTTACTTTCTTCCTGGGTCAGGGTAACAGGAGGAATAAGTGTCTTCTGGCTGTCACTTTCGTCATTCCACATTAACAGGGCTTGTTTCTGCTGTTCGGTTTCATAATATTGGAAAATGTAGTTCGGATCCTGTACGAATGCACCCGACATGTTTGCACGGCCCCAGTGAGCCATTGCTACAGCGACACTCAAGCCTTCGGGATTCTTCATGATTAAATCGGTATAAACAGGTTTTCCGTTAACCATAGTATAGGCTTTGCCTTCTTCACCAAAGTTGATGGCGTAGTGACCTTTTTCACTGTAGCTGAAGTTAAGGAATTTAGCAGCTATTTCGGGATATTTGCAGTCTGCTGTAATAACGGCTGAAGCCTTTGATGTTGTTGCATAATCATATGAAGCTCCGCCATACATTACAACTTCGCCTTCTTTAAGTACCGGGAAGTTTGCTGCTGCCAGATCAAAGTCCGCTCCATAAGTTTCGGGAGCAGCTTTTGCGGTTGTCAGGAATGTTCCCATGTATCCGCCGCCTGCACCATAGCAAACTGCGCCAACACCGGTCATAATATATGTTTCCAGTGTTGTTCTGTCACAGGTTAAAACATCGGGATCCAGAAGTCCGGCTTTAACCCATTCGTTCATTTGAAGCATCCACTGTTTATATCCCTCTTCCATAAAGCCGTATTTAACTTTTCCTGTTTCATGATCAACATACATACCCGGACGAATCTTATATGCGTTCATTGTTCCGTTCATCAGGCTATCAATACTTTGCTGAACCATAGGCTTTTGTACTCCTATTGCTTTCAGCTTCGTAAGAGCATCGGTCCAGTCTGCCATTGTTACCGGGGTTTTGGTTATACCGGCTTTTTTGAACAAGTCTGCACGATAAATAAGTCCGGATGTACACTGCAGATATTTATCTCCGCGAATGAACGGGAAGCAGTAATAGCTGCCTTCATCGTTTTTAACTTCGCGATCTATTGTGAGATTGTCCTGCAGGTATTGCCACAAGTCAGCTGCAGCTCCTGTCGGAGAAATGTATTTATCAAGGTTAATCAGAACGCCTTCTTCTTCAGCCGCTGCAGGTCCGCCCGGGTAACTTGTCGTCCATTCCCATTCAATAATATCAGGTAAAACATTACCTGCAATCAATACTGAAAATTCTTCGTTTTCACTACCCTGGGTCGGATGGATGAATTCAACGTTAATTCCCGTCATTTCTTTCCACAATCTTGCCCATTCGGTTTCATTTACCGTTGCCGACTTCTTTGAAACGTTGCTGGGAAGAGGCATCCAATAACGAAGTGTAATACCCTTGGCATCCTCGACAGGGTATTTTATGTAATTGCTTCTCGGTGTTGTTAATTTTCCAGGCTCTTTCTGAAGTGGTTCAAGCAATGTCCATGATGAATCATCTTTTTTTGAATCACTTGGCTGCTGTGTATCTGTTGTTCCAGAGGTTCCGGAACTGCTGCCTGTGCCTGCAGGTCCCGTTGTACCGCATCCACTTAGCAGGAAGACAAAAAGCATTGTTAGAACTAGTAAGTAAGATACTGACTTCTTTACTTTCATAAAAACCCTCCTATAATATATTAATTATATTAGTTAATCAGTCCGGGACTGAATAACATACATCGGTTCATATCAAAGTCAATAAAAATATATCTCACTACTATTAGTACATATAGGTGATTAATACGAAAAAGTTTATTTAATTTAACCATTTGTTTGATTGGTTTCCTATATAAAATTGTATAATCTGTACTAAAAATTTAGAAGGGACAGTTTTTAAGTTTGATAAGACAAAAAATATTCTCTGTAACCCAGTGTTAATGCGGCTTTCTTATATTATTAGAATAAATGTCCTAATATACTAATAATGCAATGATAAATTTTGTCCCTGGCATAAAAACGTTAAAAAGATATTAAACGACACATTTCTGCCTTTCTCTCCATTGTCCCGGTGTGCATCCCTCTATTTGTTTAAATGCCCTTGTTAAAGTTTTTGTGCTTCCGAAACCAGCCTTGTTCGCAATGTTTGCCAGGTTTTCATCGCTTCTGAGCAGCAGCTTTTTTGACTCCTGTACCCTGATTTCAGAAATAAATATTGAAATCTTTGAACCGGTAATTTCACGAAATCTCTTTGATAATGTTACAGGAGACATGGAAAAATACTCTGCGATTGAAGCAACGGACAGATTTGGATCCCAATAATTATCCTTTATGTATGATTGAACCTGGTAACACATGTTTTCATCCTCATTTGTTACCACCTTAAAGAAGTCACAACAGTGGGACAATATCTCTTCAAAAGTTTTTTTCATACTTTGCAGATCTGCACAGTCCGATAGTTTTTTGGCTGGTTTCAGCTGTTTTATGAACTGCTGGCTTTCCTTGTTGGCATCGAATGTTTTCATAACCGTTCCAAGCAAATCGAACATTAAGCATCGTATAATATCCCTGGAGATATATTTCTTTATGTTGCTGTTTATAACCTCCGAGATAATTTCCCTTGCATTTTCATAATTCCCCATCTGTATGGCTTTTATCAGTTTTTGCTCCATCTCATATGAGAAATTGTAACTGGAACTGAAAAGTTCGGAGATATCGTTGTAACAAACAAAATTCCCCAAGTCGTACATTTTTATTGCTTCGAAAGCCTGCATAGCCTCCTGGTATGCTACTGATAACTGTTCCAGGCTGGAGTGTACTGAACTGACAGATACCAGGGATTCTATATTGTAAGAATTTTCTATCGATTTCATGCCCCTTTTTACAGTTATATTAAGCAGGTTATCTTCTTCATGAGGGAAACATATAATCAGGACCAGGATATCATCTATTTTTGTATGGTTTAAAGTCCAGCCTGTTTCCGAGGCAAGTTTACCGAATATTTCAATTATTATTGATTGCGCGTGATCCAGGTCCTCTATTTCCATTGGATTGGAATATAACTCATTATTTTCGGTTTCATAGCTAAAATCCTGGACATATAATAAAACAACGGCAAAATTGGAATACTTGAAATCCAAATCGTATAATTCCTTCAACTGTCCATCGGGAAGAAGCTTTGTTTTACCCTGCAATATCCTTGACAGATAGAATTCCCTTAAAAGCTTGTTTTGCCTGTTAAGGGCCATTTTTACTCTGTGATAGCTGCTGCTGACCTGCGTCACACCTTTTTTTACAATTGCAAATTCGTTCTCATTTTCAATAAGAGGTTGTTCCTCATGCTCCGCTGATTGAAAAATACCTGTGGAAAACAGTGTTCTCAACAAATCCTTCACAGGCCTGTAATTATTCTCCACAAAAATAATTATTAAAATTAAGCTGAATACAATTGAAATCACAAATATGAAACTGAAAATAAGCTGAAAATTGCTGATTGTTTTTTGGTAAACGCTTTCAGGTGTCAATATGCAAATGGAATACTGAACCTTGTTTTTTAAATAATATAGTTTGACTGCTTCGTTGTTCTTCAATTCAATCGCTTTTTTCCCGGCTTTGACTGCTTCAATAATTCTCTGCTCTTCTTCCCGGTCTGTAATAAGTGATGCATAGTCGAAGCTAATTAACGGCTTTCCGTCCTGATCAAGTATTAACATCGATATATCTTTATAATAGCGGTATTCTCCGAGTAAATCCTCCCAATCCTCTTTTGTGAAAATTACAAAAAGGTTGACTTTCTGCCTGCCCAGCTGTTCAGACTGAATGGTTCTTGCAAATATTGTACCTTCCGTATTGTTTACTTTTATACCAGTGGCATAAAAACTGTTATATGTGCCGTTAACTATACGGACCCATTCGTCAAAATCCAGCCCAAGCGTTTCATTGTATATTTCCCAATATGGGGCCGAATAGTTGACCGAACTGTCTGATATTATTTTATCATCGTTCTTGAAATACAGCATTATATGCGAATAACTGTTATTAAGCTTCAAATATGTATTAAGATCCCTGTACAGCAGGTAATGCTTGTATGGAGTTGATATAAAGCGGTCCAATCCTGCCTTGTTTAAAGAGTTATAGCTGTCATTGACAAGTATTTCCTCCCGAAGCTTTTCCATCATTAGAATGCAATCCTGTATTTGCTTGGAAACCTGCTCCAGCAAAACCTCGTTTATTTTCTCCTGTCTTTCGTTTATTACATTCTGGCTTCGGTCGTATATCACCAAACTGCTTACAGCTGATATCAGAATAATGCAAATGTATGAAATAACCCATTTCCATATAACACTTTTCTTAGACAGTCTTGGCATTCTATATCTCTCCGTCTGTGCGCATGAATTATATTTTCATAAACATATCAATTTTTTTATTGTCCGGGCTCATAGATGGCCTTCCAGATTTCCTCCGTCGCTTAATGTTAAGGAGTGTGCATTAAAGAAAACTTAAATATAATAATATATTATATCATACTATTATCTAATATTGTTAATCCAATAAATTTCATCCGTATTCTGATAACAGATGTTCCTTTCAGCCAATTATTGATCTTAAATATCTCTAAAAAATGCAATAAACGCAAGGCCTCTTCCAATAAATTAAAACAGTTGCTTAACGCCTGCGATCGCTTTTTAAACCGAATACATCCTGCAATCAAAGAAAGAACCTGCCATCCCCACGTATTGCCTTAACGTGCCTTCATACATCATACCGGCTTTCTCCTATTCAGGCAGCCGAATTTACAATGCCAAGGAAATTCCGTTCACATTGCAGGTAAAAGCATTAAAATAAATAATGAAAAGAAATATATTGTGAGCTTTCCACGCTTCGGGGTCTATTTTCGCTATAAGCCATGTAATAAAGCAATCTCTTATTAACAGGTCAACGGGAAACATCACCATGTAAAACTACGCGTCCAAATCAACGACGGGTCAATATTCCTGATATCGGGTGAGCAGGTTCTGGCCATCACTCCCGCCAGTTCTTCTGTCATTTTAACAATCTGATTTTTTACCCCTTCAGCCCCTTTTTCCCGCAAAGGCTCCAGTAAAATTCGCCCGGCAGATACTGCATCAGCTCCTAATGCCAGAGCTTTAAAAACATCCATGCCATTTGAAATTCCACAGTCTACAAAGATTGGTATCCGACGGTTAATCGCCCTGGCAATCTTAGGCAGTATCATCAACGGTGGTACTGCATAATTCATAATTCCATGATGGTGTGAAACAACTATACCCCTGACACCGGCTTCAAGGCATTTATATGCATCCTGCTCGCTTAGTACTCCCTTTATTATAAACGGAAGCTTTGTGGCCTTTACAAAGCTCTTTATCTCGTCAAGGGTTTTTGGCGCCATTTGCATCCCATGAATATTATCATATTGCCCATTTCGGGCAAAAGCATGATCAACATCAATACCCACTGCCATTACTCCGCACCGTTCGGCATGCTCAATCCGGCGGAAAATATAATCATTGTCAGCATAGGGTTTAATGATTTTGATTGTCCTTGCTCCTGTAGCCGTTATTGCCTCCAGCTCCGCTTCATCACCCATGCCTGCCCAATTCACCGCGTTTGCTGCATAAGCCCCTTTTGCCGTTTCCACCATACCGTTTTCATGTATACTGTTTAAATGAGACAAGGCAGCTGTCATAATCGGAGTATCAAATACCTCTCCATATAAGTGCAACTTTGTAGAAGGCATGACCGAATCTATGTGTCTCATCTCAACCAGCAGCGAATCAAAATACTCACGGGTTATTTCGTTGGAATCCCACTTATTTTTCATCTCATCCGCTCCTTCCCCGAACACCGGAATAATACCTGTATTTCAGCAAAATAACACATCTTTTTTTCTTTGACCTATATATTGCTTGGTACTGCTCCCGATATTTATCATATCACAAATACAGGAACAAATCTTCATGCAGAAAAGTAAATTCAAATCTTATTTCTTGGGGTTATGGATATAGATATCAATTATGGAACATGAACACTGCTGTTACTGGCTTTACTTATACCCGTGACTGCCGCCATTTTTACCATCGCCCCGGCAGTAGCCATAGTAATCGGAGTTATAACACTGTCCAAGGATCTGGGTGTACCGCTTCCCTGGCTCAGACTGAGCGTAGTGGGCTCTCTGTCTTACGAGACCATAGCTGCAACCAATGCAGAAAATGCCATGGGCCTTACCTTCGGTTCGGTCACAAACCTGACCGCCAGTCAATATGTCACCATTGCCACTGTCATGACCATCAGTATAATGGTGGGAGTATGGCTGGTTCCCCCGGTGGCTAAGAAAACACTTGGGGGTATGATAAACCTTGAAAAGCATGACAGGAAATGGGCTGAAATATTCTCGAACTCCATGTTCATTGGTATGATTGCCGCATTCCTGGGATTTATATTCAGTGACGTTTCCAGTGTGTTTAAAGGCCATACGGCAGGCCTGATACACGTCTGTGTGATGGCAGTGTCGGCTGTTGTCATGTGCCTTGCGGGCTTAGCTGCGAAAAAGTTTAAATATTACTGGATTTCAGATTATGCATTGCCGGCAAGCCTGATACTGGGAATGGCGAGTGAAATTCCCATCACGGCATGGTTTGGTTAGGAGGTAGAATAATTGGAGGACTGGGTGTGGTTTTTATATCTAAGTCCCATTACGACGTGGTGCCGGTGAATGAGGAAGGCTGGACAAAACCTCCTTTTGATGCCGTTATAGATGAAAACGGCGTGCTTTGGGGAAGGGGCTGCCTGGATACCAAGCTTACCTTCAAGCACAACTGTGGCCTTTACACAGGCTTCGGGAAGCCAGGCCCCCAATGTTATCCCGCCTACAGCTTCGTTTGTGGCTAACCTTAGGCTCAACCCTCATGATACCGTAGACAGCGCCGTGGAATATATCAAAAATATAGTAGCCGACGAAAATGTGCATCTCACTGTAGGTAACGGTGCAATGAACCCCAGTGTCATTTCCGAGACCAACTGCCCTGCCTGGGAGAGACTTGCCGAGGCTGTATCCGAGACCTGGCAGGGGTGTATCGTCAGTCCGTACTTGATGGTGCAATGTTCTGACAGCCGCCATTACGGGCGTATATCCAAACACGTATATCGCTTTTCGGCTGCAGACCTGACTAAGGATGAGCGCAGCAGCATTCATGGCAACGATGATCACGTCAGGGTGGATGTTATAAAACGTGCCGTTGAATTCTACATCCGCCTTATGCGTAAATGCTGAAGAGACTGATTATAAGGTATATATAAAATATGATTAAAGGACTGTCTCAAGTTAAAACTTGAGACAGTCCTTTTTCATAGTAAAACAAAAGATATTTTCAATGCTATTTTAAAATGTCGAATTTCCCGAATATCGGCAACCTCTTGGCCTTGCCGCTGAATCCGTTGATCAGGCCCATAACGGCAAAAACGAAAACAGCCAGACCAAAGAGAGGCATCAGTATCCAACCAATGATTGGAATGATAGATAAAACGATAGTACCAGCAATTGAAACAATCAGCAATAACAGCGACTGGTTGGCATGGAACCTGGCATAGCTTGACTGCGGACAAACCAGGAGAGGCAGAAAGAAAATTATGTAGGCAAGGCCGGCCATTGTCTTGTTGTTATCAATATCGGACTGTTCAAAAATACCTGTTTGTTCTTGCATTAATTCGGACATTTCAAAACCCCCTATTTTCTTAATCAGCTTTAATCTAAATTTCAACTACCAGGTTTCCTATGCATATTCCCGGTAACGGTTCACAACAGGTATAACCGGTTTTATCCGGAATATCGATCAATACCCTTATTAATATTTTATAGACCAGCCGGCCGGGAATATATGCTGAGTAAACTTATATTCAGTAAGAATATCATTATTTTGAAAATTTTTTGATTTAAGACTGCCAGGACATTACAGGCATTCATATTGAACTGATCGGCACGAAATCAAAACTTTTCAAAAAAGAAAGCCACCTTATCGGTGACTTTCTTCAACTTTTCCTGGTCTGATATTTCAATTGGCCCTGGGAAGAGTAAAATCATCTCTTTTTATATGCAAGCACCCTGATGCATTCATACAGGATCTTGGCTGTTTCTTCGCGGGTAATATTGCTCCCGGGACGGACTCTCCCGGTGCCGTCACCCTCAACAATTTTGATGTGGGCAAGGTAGTTTACGGCATCCACCGCGTAAGCAGAAACGCTGTCCATATCCAGGAAGTTTGCTCTTTCTATATTTTCAGGCATTTCCTTTACAAAGACCCTGAAGATTAGTGTAAAAGCTTCTTCACGGGTAATCTGGCTGTTCACGTCAAGATAGATCTTGCCATTGACTGCCCTGCCTTTCACCCAGCCTTTCTCCACTGCCTTTCGAACATACGGCGTTACCCAGTCGGGTATACTGCCGGCATCCTGGTATACCGACAGATCGAATTCGGAATCCAGCGGTTCGCTTGTTGAAGCCACCAGCAGCTTAATAAACTCTCCACGGGTTATATCCCTCTTCGGTGCATAGTACAACTGACCGTCACTTCCGTAGAAGCCGTTGATGATACCGGCAAGTGCAAGTGCATGACAATTTCCGGCTTCGTGAGCTGATTTGGATTGCTGAATTCGATGACTTTATCCTCACCAATATCCACAAACTTCGAGGTATAGATCAATCCGTTGATGGATTGTACTTCCACCTTCAATTTATATTTTCCGCTTTCTATACTTGTTGGTATCTTGTAACTTCCTTTAATCTTTTTCACGTCGACGGTTTCAGATATCGGGAAACCTACATGCTCTACCTGGACTTCCCTGAACCTGGTACTGCCCTTTTCATCGGTATATGTTTCGAGCATAGGTGTTCCGTCCTCATTCCTGAGTGTTTCCTTCAGCGGCTCACCGTCTGATCCAACAGGCACTAACGTAAGAGTTGCAGTTGCATCAGTTATTCCGTTCAATTCTAATTCAGAAATTGTGATTTCACTGGCTGACTTGTCATAGCTGGCAGTAACTTTTCCAATGCTTGCAGGCAGAGGCATGGTAAACAGTGTACCTGTAATAGGTACAGGTGTACCGCCTTCTTTCGCAATAATCTGCCAATTTCCTTTCTCAATTTCGTCAACCGGTATAGTAATATATGCATATTCCTTATCCGACTCGGCCATGTAAACCAGGTTTGCTTTATTATTATCATTCCATTCCTGGGACTTGCTTCTGTCATATGCACGAAGGATGTATGGCGAACCGTCTGGTTTAATTACTTCGAATGAAGGTTTCCTTCCATTCTCATAATCAATCCTGATTGCAAGATAGCGGCTTTTGTCCTGGGCCATTGCATCTGTCACAGGAGCCACGAACACATTGTCAGCGGGTGCTTCGAGCAGAACATATGACACCTGTCTCCCGTCAGCAGGCATGTAATCCTTATTTGTTGTGGCAATAGCTTTTGCACCAAGACCAAAACCCAGGTATCCTGTTTCTCCGGTTTCTGGGTCCACAACCTCTGTAACGGCGAGGAAAGTATTTGCTCTTGCGTCTTCACCACCAAAATCATCTGATTCCAGAACTTCAAAAGACGTCGTTACAAGGTTGTCGATTTCGGAGAATGTTGTAAAGTGGAATTTTTTCGAATCAAAGTAAAATACTACTCCACCTTCAAAAATCAGTACTTTTACAGCACCGCCGAGGTATTTGTCCGATATGGCCACCTTCGCCGATGCCACATCACCAAACTCCGGAATGCTCAGACTTACAGTGCCTACACCAAGGAACGAAAATTCCGGCCTGGTGACCACTCTGAATGAAGCTGAGCCCTTAATTATTTTCAAAATATCCACATTGGCTCCAATCACAATCCTGAAGCCTTCGCTCCAGTTCATGTTCAGATACCCTCTCGCCTGTATCTGGTCAAAACCTACAGGAGCACCTGTTATTGACATATCCAGGTGGGTTCCCGACACCGATACTTCTCCTTTGAGATACAGGACCCCTGCAATGGTTAGCATGAGTGCGGCATATACCGCTATCGGAGGCATATCGTTGCCGCCGTTTATGGTTTCAGCAAGTCCGCTGATACCAAATGCAAAGCCGTTCAACAATACGGCCTCGGTAAAAATTGGTACGGCGAAACCTGCAACCTCAAAATAAAATTCATCAAGCATTATCGAGTATCTTTCTATTTCTCTGAATGCTACTCTCACGGCAAATTTGACAGGTCCGATACCCGCGCCAAGATCCAGTGCATAAAAGCCTTCAATAGTATTTACGGTAATACCTAATTCAAAAGCAGACAGTTTTTTGGATGGTTTTTGAGTGGTACTGCCGCTGCCCGAACCTGAACTGCTTCCGGAACTTCCCGAAGAGCCGCCTGAAGATCCACCCGATGAGCCGCCACCTGAAGAGCCGCCTGACGAACCTCCAGAAGATCCGCCCGATGATCCGCCGGACGATCCTCCACCCGAAGATCCACCGGATGAACTGCCTGATCCTGAACTGCTCTTTCCAGGGTTGGCTGCTTTTGCACCGGATGTTACAGTCGGGTCATTGTCCTGCTTGCCGCCTCCGGGCAGAATACCTTCCGGCAATTCGAACTCCACCGTTACAGCCACACCGATAAAGCCCGGATCCTCACCCGGCCGTTCTCCGAACAATACATCTTCAATTTCAGCAGAGAATCCTCCGTCAAATGGATCAAGCCTGTCCTTATTTTCATTTGCGAACTCCTTAAATGATTTTCCTTTTGAGGAGGATGAACCAGATGAAGAAGACGAACCTGAAGAAGGTGCAGAAGTGGGTGCAGGGGTGGTTGACGTACCTCCGGACCCGGTGGTTGCCTTCTGTGGCAGAGCTTCCTTCTTTATTCCCAGCGGAATGTTCAGCGAACCGCCGAAAGATATGGTATACAGTCCATCATCGGTTTTACCGAGTTCGCCGTATTTAAAATCAAAGAACAGACCCTTAAGATTCTGGACCACATAACCCAAACCTGTAAGCTCCAGTCTGGGTACCATCAACATATCATTGGATGTCTGGTAATCATTGGGGTCATAAGTCATAATCCTGGTACAGTCAAGATCTATTTGAAATCCCCATTTCCAGATTGTTGTAGCACCTACAACGCTGAGATCTCCATCACCCTTAACCAGGATACGTTTGAATTTGTCTCCCTCTTTTTCCCAGGTGACCGACAGCGGCGTACTGCTCTTATAATACAGAATTCTGTTAATGGTTATCGGACCACCTGATTCAATGGCGTTATAGCCGACAAGTATCTCATCGTTATTTTGATTCCTTACATAGGCGGGAGTAAAAACGCCCCTCAGTTCAAGAAGCAGTTCACCCTGTCCAGATTCCTGATTCTCCAGAGCCTCCCTATATTCCTGGAACTGCTGTTCAGCGCTTGATTTTCCGCTTGTTGTAAACCACCTGACATCATATATGAACTCATCATCCAAGTCAAACCGGGCAATTGAAACTACGGAATACCCCCTGTTCTCATACTTCTGATCGGTAACCGATTCTATATACTCGGAGGATACATAGTTTGGCACATCACCCAGTGCTCCGTCTTTTTTAAAGTCCACATGCACCTTGTATCTTCCGATATCACCATTCATATTCACTATGAAAGTAATTTGCCTGTTTATAGTATCAACACTTATATTCTCGGTATCCACCGGGACAATACGATTATCACCCTGCCGGACAAGGTATACGCTCCATAAACTCTTGTCCTGGAGAAGTTCGAATGCATTATCTGAACTGTTGGACATCGACCCCGTCAGCGTGATTACTGCCGCACCGTTATAATATATCTTCTCGGGCGATACCGAAAGAAAACTTATTTTCGGCATCTCGTTCGTTATTGAAGGAAGCGTTACCATCCTGCTTGCTATGGCAGGCGCGGTCTGCCCTTCGTATGTAAGCTCAAGCAAGACTTTTCGTACGGTGCTTTTTTTCTGGGGCTTTGCTTTAAGTTCGACCGAAATTGTCTTGCTTACCATGCCTTTGGGTATATCTCCGATACTGATGACCTCATCCTCTTTATTGCCTGACCACACATACAAATCGGGCCATTTGGTTACCTCCCCGGTTTCTTCGTCATATTCCCAGTCCTGGAACTTCAGGGCTAATTTTCCGTTCCGTATATTAACAGCATAGGCCGAAGTATTGTCGATGACCAGGTTCAAAACAACCTTCCCGTCATCTTCATACGTTTTCCCGTCTCCGCTTGCCTTAAGAGGTTTTTCCTGTGTAACGTTAATAATAACATCATTTTGCTGCACATCTGTCCCGGTGAAAGCTCCTATACCATAGAGAGCTTGCACATTGCCATTTTTCCCTTTTTCAACCGATACCAGATTCCAGACAAATGCCACTGCACTGTCAGCATATTTATACATGTTATACGAATTCGTAAAATTCAGCGATGTATTTGGAGTAAAATCCCACAGTGTATTGGCGAGGTTGAACCAGTGGCCCACCTGGACCATGTCGGGCTTCCTGATATTATTCCCGGCAGCCGATCCGTATGCAAGGGTTGACGGTGTCATAACCTTATCCTGGATACGAAAACTTCCCGGTACATAATCACCGAAGTACAATGTTTCCACAGAAACAGGCTCAAGGCTGTTGTCAGCGAAAAAGCTGCCGCCGTCATTCTCGGCAATCTGTGTATCCAGCATGAGCCTTATACCTATTTTAAGATCCTGGCCGGTATTGTTTGTATATTCGTATCTTATAATTGTATACCCGGCATCACCGTTGGCCGCATTTGTTGAAAGCTCAATTGTCTGCCTGATGGCCACGCCCTCGATCTCCCAGACTGAAGTTATGTAATATGAATTACTTGCGCTTCCTGTCCTTGGCGGTTCCACAAATTTACTGCTCAGCCCCATGAAACCGTAAGAGTTGCCGTAAATATAGTCCCTGACTTTGCCGTCGGGATACTCGATTCTTACGGTGGCATAGGACGTTGCGAAACCGTTGTCGCCATCGTACAGCAACGGCTTGTTGTTGACCGTAAGCGGTTTTCCGTCCAACTGGAAATTATAGTAATACAGGTTGGGATTGGTTCCGGTATTGGCAACGAAGTATACCTTATCCCTCTCATCGTTTTTAACGGTAAGATCGGTCACTTTTATAGAGGTATCCCCGTCTTTCAGCACCAGTCCTAAAGCGCCGGACGGAAAACTTGGCGCATTCGCAGGATTAATATTTTCAATCCTGATATTAATCTTGGCGGCCTGACCGTATTTGTTGACGGCATACAGTACTTCGGTCGTATTATAATTGTAGATTACCACGTTTTCTGTCTTGTAGGACTGATCCAAAGAACCGATATCAATATATGTCGCCAAAAACCGTGTCAGGGCATCTTTTCGCTGCTGTTCAGTTTCAGGATTGTCAATGTCATCGGGATACTCGAAGAATTTTACAGGCTCGGCCCCTTCAACATCCAACTGGAATATTTCTTCGTTTATGCCGTCTATACTCCCCTCATCGTCATAGATATAATAGCCCCTGACTCTCGCTTTTATTTTTTCCTTATTGCTTCGTCGTACTCCTCGTCAGTTTCCCCATCAAAATCATCAGGAGGATAGTAATAGTAATCATCTCCCTCATCACTTAAAATATAAACTCCCAGTTCTTCAAATAGGCTCTTAAAAAGCTTTAATTCCTGAAGCTCTTGCAGATCTCCGGCTCCTTCCAGTAAATTACCGAATAAATAGAAATCTTCGCCCAAGCCTTTTCCAGATAATATCTTTTTAAACTCTGCCACTAAAATGTGATAATTCTCGTTAAAGATACGATCTTTTGTTCCTTCATATTCATTCCGATATTCCTCATCATCAAACCATCTTTCTCCATCATATGGCCCCATAATTTCATCTAAGCGCGGGTTAACAATTTCGTCCATAAATTTGAAGTAAGCATCCCACAGTTCTTCATCCACTTTGCATTTCTGCCAGTAATCGAACCGCCTTAGTTCCAGTTCCTCAAGCGTAAGCGTTTTAAATTGGCCATCATACCAATATGTAAATCCATCCAACAGAAAATCCTTTATCTTGTTCCGCATATAATCCAACGCAGAACCCTCTCTGACCGAAGGTGACTTCTGTATTGATACAGGTTGATCTGTCACTATTTTAACGCTTACGGTGCCTCCGGTATACTGAACATTACCCGATGCATCGGTTCTCTTGACCGCATAGGTGTAATATGTGTTTTCCGGGTTGCCATAATCAATATTGCTTTCTCCCTTGTCATCACTTAACTGAAACGCGATGACAGGATTCTTCGCATATTTATCCGGGAACTGCTTAAAGACAACACTTGGCGGCACATTGTCAAAGTAATGCTGATGCCATCCCAGGTCCACATCATTAATCAGCTTTAACTCGCCATCCAGTTCGGAGTAAAGCTCCACTTTGGTATAGCATGAATAATTACCCTGGAATACCTCGCTGTCCCTGATTTTCAGCTTTTTGAGCCATTCCTGCTGGAATCCTTCGGGAGTAAGAGAAACGGTTATTTCATCATTCTTTGCCTCTTTGCTGTCACTGGTGATTATAATTTCTTCAAATTCAATACTTGCATCGTTTTCCCTTTCCTTCGGCACCCATTTGTAACTTATTTTCAATATTCCGGCATCTGCACCTGCTTTCAGGAACGGATTCCCGATTTTAACCGATAAGTCATATGTCTTCCGGTATCCGCCGGTTACGCAGTCGGCGCAGACATATTCGGCATCAATCCTTCTTGTGTCAAAATTAATAGGACCTGCAGGTATATAATTACTGTTTGTATTTCCGAGTCCGTCTGTAAATTTGGCATATACAGTCTTGCTTGTTCTTGTGTCCTTGTCTGTTGTGACGGTAGCGGTTGCCTTCTGTTCTTCCGAGGATTTATCAATGTTGGATGTAATAATCCTGTTGTCTCCCGGCTTGATTGATGCGTTGCTGTCGTTGAAATCTACCGTGTAGTAGGTAAAAGTATCCGAAAAGCCTGAAGGATCCTCCACACTAAAGGTGATATACGCAGTTTCACCAGTTGACGTTCTTTCTACGGTATACCACTTCCCGTCTTCACCCATGACCGGTTGGGGAGGAAGTATATCAATATTTAAGGGAATGCCGTTCCCTTTATTTGTTGTCATGTTTTTTACATTGTCATAAACCTCATATACAAGATAGTATTCGTCTGATAGAGCAGGGGATGGATCAAATATCGACATGCCGCTTATATTAACAACGTATTTATCATTTCCCACTCTATTTGCAGCGGTAACTGCACTCCGTATTCCTGTTATATCTGCATTACCCTTGCCTGCTATTGTTGTATCAATGGGCATAGAGACGGTTAATTTCCCTATCTTCCTTTGTTTAATAACCTGGAGCTTTACGTTCAGGTAACTCGACAGCCCGCCTTTATCCCGGAATACAAGCTGTATGCCATTTATTTCATTCGCTGTCTTGGAGGGCAGCTTGCTCTCGTCTTCCAAAAACTCCGGTGCCGCCAGATCGATATTTACCAGCAAATTCGCAGGAGCTACCTGATAATCGTCGGCCTGGCATTGCAACTGACCTATCCTGTTTCCTGCAAAGTCACTCAACTGTTTATTGAAAAGATCAGTATCAAAAATGAAATATTTTCCACTCTTACTGGCAGCTATATCAACCTTATATACATGAGGCTCCAGCCCCTCGAAATCCGAAGCTTTAGGTGTATAGGCAAAAAACAGCTCTGTATAGCCCTGGTTCGTTCCCTGCTGGCCTTTTGTGTCTTTATCCACGAAATCCTGGCCTATATACCGGTATGCGATAAGTTTTGCATAGGCATTTCTGCCATTAATTTTCACATTATTAGAATTAAAGATATTCAGCTTCAATGTTAACGGATCGGGATCATTGGCCATTTTCAGAAGTTTCTCATCTATCATGTCGTTAAGAACAATTCTGAATACGGCCTGACCGCCGGTATTCAACGAGAAATTGGTATCCTGCTTTTTTGCCGTGTCGCCGGGTCCACTTTCACCCATTCTCAGTGCGCCTGGTATTCCTCCATCAGCGCTCCTTGCTGCTACTACCGCTTCGTCCTTGCTGTTCCATTGGTTTGGCTCTATTTTTAAAGCATAAAATCCGCCACCTGCATTATTCTGTATTAAATCATAAATACCGGGTGTGCTGCTGTCTACGATAACATTAAACCCCTTGCCATTGCTTCTTCTATTGCTATATTTATCTTCAGGTATAGCAGAATATTTAATTCCGTTTTTCTCAGCAACCTTGACCGGATTTTTCCCTACATCCACGAATTTATCAGCATTGATAAGATTAACTACCTTTCCGCTCTCAAGAACACCGTCGCCTTCTTTCAGGGTGTACTGGAAAGTGAAACTTATATCATATTCATCAAGCTTGCTCTTATCTTTGTCAAGCTCTGCATAAACCTCGCCCTTGGTTGATTCTATCTGAAGCTTGACACTTGCAGCATCCTCCTTCTTCAATCTTACCGGTTCATCAAAAGTGACAACATACTCTATAACATCTCCGACTTTTGCCCTGTACCTTGTGCTATTTCCGTCATAAACGCTGTTGGTGCTTCTCGTGAACTTATCCGAGGCCTGAATCTCCACCAGTTTAACAGCGGGCGGGTTGATATCCCTGATAAACACACGGGGCAGCATAACTTCAGCGTCATTTGCGTCGGCACCCTCACCCTCTGTTGAATAGAAGCGGGCTTCCAGACCGAATGTGTTTTTCGGTACAGACTGCCATTGGCCGCGCCATGTTACCCACTGCCCGTTCTTGCCTGTATGCCCCAGTTTTATTTTTTCTTCATATGTCTCGAAGTAATCTTTGTCAATAAGAGCTCCAAGTTCCACATGAGCGTGATCGCCTTCTGTATCCAGCACTTCAGCAGCAATATTAATTTGCAGGTTATCCGGCTTCTGTGCGGCCTGCCTCAATATATCGTCAAACTCACCACGGAAAGAAAAATAAAAGTCATGGTCGGTAAGGTCTTTACGTCCGCTGCCATCCCCGGGATAATCAAAGAAATGATAGGCATATCCTCCTTTTCCGGATTTGGCACGATAACCATTGACATAAGGCATATACTGGGAATAACTGGTATCCGGCAAATATCCAATCATACCGTAAGAATTAGCGCTAAATAGCGTAAACTTGCTAAAACAGCTTAAATCAAAATATAATCTGTGCCTTTCAGTCCAACGTTTTTCCAATGTCTTATCGATATTATCATAATTCTCCAGATTAATAGCAACATTTTCATGAGTCAATTTTACAGGTGCTTCATACCTGGCATAGAAATACGGTATACCTATCGCAGGTTTCTCTGCCTCCTTATAACTTGTTTTCCAATCGTAATGCAACGGCCATGTCTTGTCACCCCGCGCAAAGGCGATATTTGGAAATGCCATGAACAACACCACGATCACCGTGAACAGCCTGATAAAAACACACCTGTTTTCCGGCTTTCTGAAACCATGACTTTTGTTAACCATGCAATTAACCATCCTTTCATATTAAATAACATCCTTATGGATTTTAATTTTCATTTGAATAGTACCGGTAAATTATGTCCAACCTTATCATTGAACGATTTGCGTAAAAACTGCCTTATTTTAGCTCTGAACTTTAATATATTATAGCCAACAAAAAATGGTATTTAAATATGAATGTCGAAATTGGACAGTTTTTCGCCGAAATTGGATTTTTTTATGAATGTGTTTTTCAGAGCGTTCGTTTGGCACTGTCAAATGGTTTCACGGAGCGCATTTTCTGCTTTGCAGGGGAAAATAAAAAGCCTCGGCTGAAATGGGACTGAGTTTTCCCGCCTGTAATATGATAAGAGCAATCAATATATCAGGAATTAACAGGTTACTGGCAGCAATGCAGCTGGTAATTCCCTTTTTCATTGAAATCTGCGTTATTTTCAACGGCAGGAATAACAAAAACCCGCTAAATTAGCGGGTTTTCGGACAAATTTTGGCGGAGAAGGAGGGATTCGAACCCTCGCGCCGTTATTAACGACCTACACCCTTAGCAGGGGCGCCTCTTCGGCCAACTTGAGTACTTCTCCAAAGTTATATTATAAACCTATATAATATTATAATGGCGGAGAGACTGGGATTCGAACCCAGGGTGGGCGTGAACCCACGCCGGTTTTCAAGACCGGTGCCTTAAACCAGCTCGACCATCTCTCCACGTTTTGCTATGTAAGTATAACATGAGGAATGAATTATTGTCAATACCTGAACAGTCGGTAAATTGCGGAATTCAGGTCAGCAAACAATGGTGCGGGAATCTGTTTTCGAGCCGCCTGGAAATATCCCGTTACCATCTCTCATGGTCAGGGTAAACCACCTTTGCTGAACGAACAACAAAAAAGAGCATTTTTCTATGCCCTTATATAATACGCCGGGGAGTTATAAGTCCCGGTTGTATTCTATTGTTGCAATACTAAGAATTTATTAATGAAATAAACTCATACCGGGTATTGCAACAATTACGCCTGATGGTTCTGAGCGGAATTGCGGTTAGCCATCTCAATAGCTTTCTTAACCATGTTTCCGCAGTCTCTGGATGTCACTGCACCCCAACCATCATTCTTAACTATATCATACACACCGAGTTCCTTGGCAATTTCTTCCTTGAGGTGTTCTGACATGATGCGGTTTCTCCTGCTCATGATATCCCCCCTCAATTCTCGGCAAAAAACCCTGCAAGCCTTGCTGTAACTCCCCGGCGTACATTATTATTCTGTCCTGCCTTATTAAAATCTATACTTGTATTAATTGGGTGCAATTGTTTTTAATGGTTTTGACGGCTTGCTTATTTCAGATAATGCTTCGGAAGCCTCCATTGTCAGCTCTGTCCTGCCTGTGGTAGCAATATCGCCAAGTGAAACCATTCCTATTAGCTGCTGATTTTCAACAACAGGTACCCTTCTAATCTGCCTTGATGCCATAAGTCTTGTAATTGACTGAACATCCTCGTCGGGAGTAACCGTAGTCACCTGTGATGTCATAATGTCTCTTACGGGAGTTGAAAACGGATCCTTTCCCGATGCAATATTTCTGACCACAAGATCCCGGTCGGTGACAATTCCTTTAAGGCCATTTTGATCTACCACGGGTATCGCACCAACATTATGCTGCTGCATTAACTGGGCAACTTCTTTTATTGTTGTGTCCGGACTAACGGTAACAACGGATTTTGTCATTACATCGCGTGCTTTCATTGCATAATCACTCCTTTTAAATTTTCAGATATAGTTAACCTTTCACATTTTACAAATACTTATTCAATACTTGTTTTCAGCTTCATTTTTCCAAAATCGGTATGGTAACTGGTATTAATCTTCAGGGTATCGCGGAACATTATAAACTGCATTCCGGCGAAACAAATCATTTATACTGGAATGTAAACATGGTAGTTATATAATGGCAATGTCACAAGGTTTTAATGCATATCGTTGCCGTCATCAAACCACGCTGACAGGGATTCATTGCCAATATTCCCGGATTCCAGTTTGCCGAAAACACGGAATTTTATGCAGGTATGATTATATCGTACTGTGGATAAACTTAACCTGTAACCGCGGTAATTCATATTAATGTGACAAATGTTTTCACATATCCACAAAAAAAGATAATGTGCTTTTGATAAAACTGTGGATAAAATCATGGTTTTGCAGTGTTACCAACAGCATTTTATATAAAAATACCCCTGGATCATGCCGGATATCCACAAGGCTGTGGATAACTTTTTGCATGTAAAAACCCTTGCAACTCTTTATTTGCAAGGGTTTCAGCGTTTAACAATTTTTTTGTTACCATTTTATTCACTTTTTTGTGGATATTTTTACGTTTTGTCCACAGGATGTCAATACAACTTAACTTCATGTCATGCATTGACAAATTACAACATTATCCAAAAGTCATTCAAACTTCATGCTTATATCCATTGCCTTTACTGAATGGGTTATTGCACCAACAGAAATAATATCAACCCCTGAAGCAGCCACATCTTCAATATTATCAAGGGTAACGTTTCCCGATGCTTCGGTTACGGCTCTTCCTCCAATCAGCCTTACAGCCTGTTTCATAAGTTCCGGCGGCATATTGTCAAGCATGATAATATCTGCACCGCTATCCAGGGCTTCTTTTACCTGGTCCAGGGTTTCGGTTTCCACCTCAATCTTAACGGTATGCGGAATTGAGGTTCTTACCGCTTCAACAGCCTGTTTTATTCCACCGGCGGCCTTTATGTGATTATCCTTGATTAATACTCCGTCTGAAAGCGAAAAGCGATGGTTGGTTCCTCCTCCAACCCTGACCGCGTATTTTTCCAATAATCTAAGCCCCGGGGTTGTTTTTCGCGTGTCTACAACCTTTGCTTTATAGCCTTTTATTTTTTCCACATACTTATGTGTTTCAGAAGCAATTCCGCTGAGCCTTTGCAAAAGGTTTAAAGCCGTTCTCTCAGCCTTCAGCAGCGCCCTGCTTTTTCCCTCAACCAGTAAAAGCTTCTGACCCTTTTCAACATTGTCGCCATCTTTAACCAGGGGCTGTAATTTAACGTCAGGATCAAGCATTCTGAAAGCTTCCATGCAAATTTCAAGCCCGGCTACAACACCGTTCTGCTTTGCCATAAGATAAGCCCTTGATACATTGTGTTCGGGAACGGTATAATCAGTTGTTATATCCCCAAGCGGCATATCTTCGCGAAAAGCTCTTTCAAGTATATCCCTGACAACCCAAAGTTCCATTTTCCGTTCTTCCTTTCATTCCCGTATTGCACATTATCTAAATTCATACAACCGTATTTCTCTTAAAATTCACATCATCCGTCTGCGGATAATCCGTCCTGTAATGAGCTCCCCTGCTTTCCTTCCTCATCAATGCAGATTTGATGACCAATTCCGCCAACGTCAGCATGTTTACAAACTCCCAGTGTTCAATTGCAGTAAAGGCTTTTCCTGCTATCTGCTGTTTCATTTCCAGTACCTGTTTCATTGCTTCCTGTAAATTTTCTTCATTACGGATTATGCCGACTTTTTCGGTCATAAGCTTACGGAGCTTTAATTTTAACTCGTCTGCATTTTCAAGCGGCTCCCTGCATGTTTTTTCATAACAAAGCTGCATTGGAATAACTGCTTTACGCCGGGTTTCGCTTAGTATCCTGTTGTTTAATTCAGTTGCTATCCTCCTGCCGAAAACAAGACCTTCCAGAAGGGAATTGCTTGCCAGGCGGTTGGCACCGTGTATCCCGTTGCATGCCGCCTCACCGCATGCATAAAAACCTTCCAGCCCGGTTCTTCCATAAGCGTCGGACATTATACCTCCCATGCAGTAATGAGCTGCAGGAGCAACCGGTATTTTTTCCTTCGTTATATCTATCCCGTATTGCAAACAGGTTTTATATATGGTTGGGAACCGGTTTTTAACATATTCGGGCTCTTTATGCGATATGTCCAAAAATACATGGGTTGAACCGGTTTTCCGTATCTCCTGGAAAATTGCCCGTGACACAACATCCCTTGGAGCAAGCTCGGCCATTGGGTGATAACCGGGCATAAAACGCTCACCCCGGGCATTAAGCAGGATGGCTCCTTCACCCCTTACCGCTTCGGTAATGAGGAATGATCTGTTTTCAGGATGATACAAGACAGTGGGATGAAACTGTATAAACTCAAGATCCATAAGCCTTAAGCCGGCACGATATGCCATGGCTATACCGTCGCCGGTCGTTACAGGTGGATTGGTTGTATAGTTATACAACTGCCCATATCCTCCGGATGCGCATACAATTATATCGGATATAAACAGTTTGTATTCCTTCAGATCTTCCATATAAGAAAGAAGACCGATACAGTTGCCTTCATCTGTAAGAATATCTATGGCAAAGGTTCTCTCAAATATCTTTACATTCTCATGCTTTAACAGGGCACGAATCAACGTGTCACATACTTCTTTTCCGGTTGCATCTCCTGTATGAACAATCCGGTTCTTGCTATGTGCCCCTTCACGGGAAAGCAACAGCTGTTGGTTTTCGGTCCTGTCGAAATTAACACCATATTTGCACAGGATATCTATATTTTCAGCTGCCTCGCTTACAAGAGCCCATACCGTATCTTCATTGCATAAACCGGCCCCTGCATATATAGTGTCTTTGAAATGATATTCCGGTGAATCATCCTTGTCCAGGGAAACTGCAATGCCGCCCTGCGCAAGTTCGGAATTGCTTATATCAAGAGTTTCTTTTGTAATAACGGCTACCTTTATTCTTTTGTCTATCTGAAGCGCGGTATAAACCCCTGCAATACCGCTTCCCATTATGACTACATCATAGTGCTCTGCAGGTATGTCCCTTGTATTAAAGTTTACCAAATATCTGTCCACGATGTCCTTCCTTTGGGCAATCAATGCTATAACAGCCCATAAATATATTAATGATACGTAATTTGTTTAACCATAATTGTAATACTGTATATCCTTTTTGTAAAGCTCGCAGTTAAGACATTCACAGCATCCCCCTGAACGCAGCGTTACAAGGCGCAATCCGAGGCCTGTGACCTGTGCGGGGATATGCATGCAGCCTGCTGCATAGCCGGTTAAATATAAGTTTTTGATAAGGCACTTTTCACACTTACACCGGGCAAATTCCCCAGTTTGCCTGTAAGGGCTCCAATCTGATCGGTGGTTCCCTCTACTATAAGTGATATAACACTAATTTTTTTCTCCCTGTATGGAACCCCCAGCCTGCCCAGTATTATATCCGCATGTTCGTGCAGTATTGCATTCAGCCTGGCGGTGGGATTGTTATTCTCCACGATAATCCCAATAACACCTATTCTCTTTTCCATAAATACTCCTCCGAACCCATACACAAGTCAAATATGATTATACCTTCTGCACCGAATGCTGAAAAGTACTCTTTTATTCACATGTCGGGCTTGTCACTTAATCATTTTGATTAACATAAAATATAGAAAAAGACTAAGATGGGGGTGATTATAATGCCTAACGGGTACATTTATCCATACCGTTTTCGACCACGTTTCAGACGCCGTTTTAGACCCCGATTTTTTGTACCGGTACCGTTTTTCTTTTTATTCCGTGGATTCCGCTAAAGAGTTGAATAAAGAGAAAGGCATATTAATGGGGAGCTTACCGCTCCCCTGTCAGCACCTGTTATAATTCAACCTGGTTTTCTTCCTCTTCGCTGCCATCATCTTTCTGATTTAATCTTGAAAGCTCTTCCCTGATTATCCGCCTGATTTCATCCCTGGTTACAGGACCATCGTCATCCTTGGCTTCCTTATTAGCCTGCATTTTGGAAAGCTCTTCCTGGATGTAACTCCTGATTGCTTCCTTTTGTTTTTCTCCCTTTTCAATCAACTCATTTACAAGTTTTTTCGCATCCTCCGATGCTACCTCGCCCTTTTTTACCAGTTCATTTACCAGTGCCTCTATCTTTTCAGCAGAATAAGTTATAAGCCCAAGTCCAAAGTGGAGTGTTTTTTCCAGGTATTTCATCATCTTTATCACCCTTTCTTATATAATCCTTACCAACTTCCGTGTTAAATAAACACCTTCATTTAATACTACGTTAATTTCGGGCGGAAGTATGATCAAAATTCCAATAATCGGCGAACTATTTCCTTTATATCGTTCTCTTCTAGTTTAGCCTTCTTATTTGGTTCTTATTATGTCAAAATAAACCCCGTCTATTTTTTTAGGATCCTCACACTCGATTAATGAAGATTCCTGCGTATATTTTCCGGTTAATGCCTTTCCCAGAAGGCTTACATACGTACTTATTTTTTTAGTATCGTCAATACTGGTTAAAACATTCTTGTTCAGCAATTTGATCAAATCATCAACTTTACCCAGGTTTTTAACGCTTACATGCTGCTTGAAAAACGCTTTTAAAAACTCATTTTGATTCTCTTTTCTGAATTGGTCGGAGTAATTTTTAAACTCGCCGTTTTCATCATATCCCTGGCGGAATCTTACAAAACCTTCAGCCTGCTCCCCGTTCAGATGCTGCATCCCCTTTTCAATATCTATATGCAGATTCTGCAAAGGATCATCGTACTTCATTCTGACCGGGACATATATATCCACACCGCCAAACATGTCTACAATTTCCCTGAAACCCTTTGTATTAACATAAGCATAATCATGGACAGTTATTCCAAAAACCTCCTCGATCAGGTCGGCCAGAAAGTCAAAATTACTGTTGCCGAATCTGCCCTCTCCGTTTTTGTACCCTATTCTTGCACCAACCGTATGAGCCGCATTGATTTTCTGAAACCCCTTGGCATTATATAAAGCCGGAGATTTTTCCTTTAACCTGTCAAGTATTTCTTCACTGTAGTCAATATATATATCCCTCGGAAAATTAAACAGTTGTATCTTTTTATTTTTCTCCGATATGGATGCTATGATTATAGTGTCATAGTTACCGCTGAAATAATCCTCCCCGATAAGCAGAACATTTCTGTCCGAATCGCTGACAAGCGGTTTATAATACCTCTGGTTTGCGGTTATGTTATAGTCTTTCGGATTCTCTTCATTATTATTATCATTATCCTTATTGCTGTCATTGTCGTTACCTAAGTCAATTATATCGTCCTCAGCAGAAACGTCTGATACTTTGGAAGCATTGTCAGCCGATACAACAGACGACAATAAAAGACCTGTTAATATTCCTGTCACTATTGCAAGCACTATATAGAAAATAATTATTGTTTCCTTCTTCATAAAATATCTCCCGGTTCAAGTCTTCATATAAGTTTGTTAAAGCCTTGCTATAATAATATAGCTCTTAAACTTCTTTTTGTGTAGATCCAAAAATACGAAATTTAAGGCAGATGAATCACTTCCGCTGATAAAATTAATAAAAACTCCCCCTATAGAATACATACGTTCAAAATCCAGGAAAGTCCGACCGGGATAAATGGTATCGCATGTAAGAACTCAAACTGACAATCATTTTTTTGCAGTATTTGATTTATTTCATTAATATTTGGTTCCAACCGGGGCATAATACATTTATAGCCTGAAAGCTTAAAATCTTTTCTTTTCAAGCCTAATTACCGGGTTTAATTTAACCCGGATTAAAAGGAAAGTTTTAAGCAGGCTTGAACCATAACATATATAAATATTGAAAGTGTGATGCAATGCGGGTTGGAATACCGAAGGGGTTATTATACTGTAAATACCATCCCTTTTTCGAAACTTTCTTTCGCGGTCTCGGAGCCGAAATCATAAATTCTGACAATACAAATAAGAATATTCTGGACTTGGGTGTCAAGACCTGTGTTGATGAAGCGTGCCTCCCTGTAAAAATTTATCACGGGCACGTTGCTTCAATAAAGGATCAATGCGATTTTATGGTTATCCCGCGTATTATGCAGGTATATAAAAACGAATATATCTGCCCAAAATTCTGCGGCCTTCCCGAGATGGTCGTTCACAGCATACCCGGCATGCCGCCCGTTACCACCGGGCCGTTGTATATGCATAACAAAAAAACCCTGTTTAAATGGTGCCTTGAATCAGGTTCAATGATAACCCGGAACAGAAACCGAATCAAAAGTGCCTTTGAACTTGCACTTAAAGCACAGAACAATTCCAGGTCAGGGATACTTCAGCAAAAGGATATCACCGTCATGCTTGCAGGCCATCCCTATGTTGTAAACGATGCTTTTTTAAACATGGATATTGTTAAAAAACTTATGGCAAAAGGAATAGGAATCGTAACCGAGGAATTCGCCCCCGGTCCGGATTCGGAGAAACAGGTTATGAAACTGATCAAAAAGCCGTTTTGGACATTCCAGCGCAATTTGTTCGGGGCTTCGACAGCTTTTTTCCAACAGGGTAAAATACATGGGATTATATATCTGTCATCCTTTGCCTGCGGCATTGATTCGGTGGTGATAGATCTTATCCGCTTCCATATAGGGGAGTTCCCGATGCTGGTTATCAAGCTTGACGAGCATACCGGGGAGGCAGGTGTTGATACCCGGCTGGAAGCATTTACAGACATGCTTGAAAGGAGAGTTGCAGATGAAAATAACCGTTCCGCACATGGGAAATGTTTATATAGCGGTTAAAATTCTTTTTGACGGACTGGGGATTGATTATGTAATTCCTCCGCTGAACAACAAGGAAGCGCTGTCCCTTGGTTCAAAATACTCGCCCGATGAAATATGCCTTCCTTTTAAACTTATGATTGGAAATTACATTGCCGGAATAAAAAATGGTGCGGATACCATTCTCCTGGTAGGCAGCTGCGGCCCCTGCCGGTTTGGTGAATACTCCGAACTCCAGTTTAAAATACTTGAGCATTTAAAATATAATGTTGATTTTATCGTAATAGATGCTGTCAAAAGCATTGGACTTAATGAATTGTCTAAAAGGATTCAAAGGGTTGGAGCCGAAAGCAACAAAAAGTCCATTGAGAAGATTAAATCATTTGTACGGGCATATAACGCCATGTGCCTTTTGGATGATATTGAAAGCCAGGCACATTTCAAGGCAGGTTATGAAAAAAACAAGGGTGAGTGCAAAAAGCTGCTTAATGCGTGCAAAGAAGAAGTTTTTGCATGCGATGAGCCCGATAAGGCATTGAAATTGCTGAAGTATTACCTTGACAGGATTAAAAATGTACCTGCCGATTACTCAAAAAACCCTGTAAAAGTGGCCATAATCGGTGAAATCTATACGGTTATAGAACCGTTTACCAACCTTTTTATAGAAGATATACTTATGGACATGTCGGTTTCAACGAAAAGGAACCTTACCCCTTCATGGTGGCTGAAAGACATGCTTTTAAAAACCATTAAGCTTAATTCAAGAGAACTGCTTAAAGCGTCAAATGAATTTCTGCCGCTTTACATAGGCGGGCACGCACGGGAATGCGTGGGTGAAGCGGTACTGGCTTCAAAAGAAAACTTTGACGGTGCCATTCAGATTTTTCCTATGGGATGCATGCCAGAGATAGTTTCAAAGGCAATTCTTCCCACAATCTCCCGGGAAAAGAAACTGCCCGTGCTTTCCCTGATAGTTGATGAAATGACAGGAGAGGCCGGTTATATGACCCGTATCGAGGCTTTTATTGATTTGCTTGAAAGGAGACGGGAACATGTATTCGCTTGGAATTGATGTAGGCTCTGTCAGCACAAATCTTGTATTATTGGACAGCAACAGCAACGTTGTTGAAAAATTATATATAAGGACCAGGGGCAGGCCCATGGAAGCAGTCCAGACGGTCCTTGCAGAAATAGGAAAAAAGTATGACGACAGGCAAATATACTCGGTCGGTACAACTGGCAGCGGCAGAATGATAGCTTCAATCCAGGTTGGCGCCGACATAGTCAAAAATGAAATAACAGCCCATGCTGTAGCGGCAATACAAACCGAGAAGGATGTGAAAACAGTCCTTGAAATCGGAGGCCAGGATTCAAAAATAATAATAATCAGGGACGGCGTGGTAACCGATTTTGCAATGAACACGGTATGCGCTGCCGGAACAGGCTCATTCCTTGATCGGCAGGCCGAACGCCTGGGTATTCCCATTGAAGAATTCGGGGACCATGCTTTAAGGGCAACCGTTCCGGTGAGAATTGCGGGACGCTGTGCCGTTTTCGCCGAATCGGACATGATCCATAAACAACAGCTTGGATATGACACTTGTGACATTGTGGCCGGACTGTGCGATGCGCTGGTAAGAAATTACCTGAGCAATGTGGCAAAAGGAAAGGAGATTCTGCCTAAGGTCATTTTCCAGGGTGGTGTGGCTGCCAACAAGGGAATTCACCGTGCCTTTGAAAATGCTTTGAACATGCCAGTATTGGTCCCGGAGCATTATGATGTAATGGGAGCCGTAGGCGCCGCGATACTTGCAAGGGAAAAAGTATCCAGGGAAAGGAGCAAAACTGCTTTTAAAGGTTTTTCGGTTTCAGAATCAATTTTTCAATCCAGGAGTTTTGTATGCAATGGCTGCCCGAACCAGTGCGAAGTTGTTTCAGTCATTGAGAATCAGCAGCCTGTGGGCTATTTCGGCGACAGGTGCGGCAAATACAACCAGTATGTCATGCAGCCCTCTCTTGCCGTCCGGTGATTCGAGACAGCATGCCCATGTTACTGCTTTTTATTCATAGCAAATATTATCCCAGGCATATTATGTGCAATATTTGAAACCGCCCTTCAACCTGTTCGGATAAAGGGCGGTTGGTGCTTTTTTCAGTTTGCCTGTGTTCAGTCGGTATGATGAATAATTTGCACTCAGGCTTTTTCGTCATCTGCCCAGCCAATTGTGCGAGACACTGCCTTTTTCCATCCGGCATACAGTTTTTTGCTGCGGGTTTCATCCATTTGCGGCTTAAAAACCCTGTCAATCTGCCATCTTTCAGATATTTCTTCCATTCCTGACCACATTCCTGTCTGCAGCCCTGCCATAAATGCCGCACCAAGGGCGGTGGTTTCCACCACCTTTGGACGCACCACATCAGTGTGCAGAATATCGGCCTGGAACTGCATCATAATATCACTTACACTGGCACCGCCGTCAACCTTAAGCAGGCTTATATCGAAATCGGCATCCTTTTTCATGCATTCAACCAGATCCTTAACCTGGTATGCAATTGCTTCAAGAGTTGCACGGGCCAGATGTTCCCGGGTAACCCCGCTTGTCAGCCCAAATATGGCTCCCCTTGCATACATGTCCCAGTAAGGTGTTCCCAAACCGGCAAAAGCAGGTACAAAATATACGCCTTTTGTATCCGAAACCGATTCGGCAAACTCATCACATTGCCTTGAAGTATTTATTATTTTAAGGCCGTCCCTAAGCCACTGGATGGCGGAACCGGCTACAAACACGCTGCCTTCCAGTGCATAATCCACCTTGTCCCCTATACCCCATGCAATTGTGGTTAAAAGCTTGTTTTCGGAAAAAACAGCCTTATTTCCCGTGTTAGCCAGCAAAAAGCATCCGGTGCCATATGTATTCTTTGCCATTCCGGCCTTGAAACAGGTTTGTCCAAACAGCGATGCCTGCTGATCTCCCACAACCGATGCAATTGGAATCTCCCAGCCAAGAATGCTTTTATCCACAAACCCGAATATTGAAGCCGACGGTTTGACATCGGGCAGTATTGATGCGGGAATATCAAGCATTTTCAGTATATCCCCATCCCATGAAAGGTCCAGGATATTAAACAGCATTGTTCTTGATGCATTTGAATAATCGGTGGCATGGACCTTCCGGCCCGTTAAGTTCCAGATCAGCCAGGTATCTATTGTTCCTGCATATATATTGCCATTTTCGGCTTCTTTCCTGACATCGGGGAAATTATCAAGTACCCATTTTATTTTTGAGCCCGAAAAATATGCGTCTATTATAAGACCGGTTTTCTTGTGTATTTCATCTCCCGCACCGTCTTTTATCAACTTCTCACAAATTCCGGCAGTTCTCCTGCACTGCCACACTATGGCATTATATACCGGCTTACCGGTATTTTTATCCCATAAAACAACGGTTTCCCTCTGGTTTGTTATACCCAGGGCCAGGATTTCCTCCGGGGATATGTTACATTCCTTGATTACACTATGTAATACATCAACCTGGTTGGCCAGGATCTCTTCAGGATCATGCTCCACCCATCCCGGCCTGGGATAAATTTGCCTATGTTCCTTTTTAACAACACCTACCATATTGCCAAGACTGTTGAATACTATCGCCCTGGAACTGGTTGTTCCCTGGTCTAATGTTATTACATACTTTCCCATGCTAATACCTCGCTTTCTTTATGCTTCTATAATTAACATATTATAGCAGCAGTACAAATCAAGCAAGCCATTACTTTTATTGTCGTATAACAAAAGAAGGGCGCTTTGCCTTCCCGGGCAACAAGGCACGTACTTTTTACACGCTTTTGGTCCTAATATGGTTCAGGTATGGAATCTCCATATCCGGTGCCGTTCATTTTCTCGATCATAATTACCGGGATGCAGAACGGCTTCGAAGCGTGTTTCTCTTCTCCGGCAAAATCGCCCGGATCACCCGCTGTTATACGAACATCCGAACAGTAACAAAGAAAAAACCGGTGTGAAACATATTATAAAATACGGGCAGGACCGGCATAAGTCCTGTTATATCCTGGCTACGCCGGATTCCCTGGCAGCTTTCGCAACTGCTTTGGCTACCGCTTCTCCCACTCTTGGATCAAAGGCAGCAGGAATTATATATTCGGGAGACAATTCATCCTCCGATATCAGGGAAGCAATAGCCTCTGCCGCGGCAATCTTCATTTCGTCGTTAATGTCCCTTGCCCTTACATCAAGAGCACCCCTGAATATCCCGGGGAAAGCCAGTACATTGTTTATCTGGTTTGTAAAATCCGAACGGCCGGTACCAACCACCTTTGCCCCGGCTGCTTTTGCCTCGTCGGGCATAATTTCGGGAACAGGGTTTGCCATGGCAAAGACTACAGGGTCCCTGGCCATGCTTCTTACCATATCAGCGGTAACCACATTGGGTCCGGATACCCCGATAAACACGTCCGCACCTTTAATTACGTCGGCAAGGGTTCCTTTCTTTCTCTCTTTGTTTGTTACCTTTGCCATCATTTCCATTTCCGGGTTGAGATTGGGGCAGCCTTCGTAAAGCGCACCCTGCCTGTCGCAGAGAATTACATTCTGAAGACCCACACTCATCAATAAACGGGTTATTGCAATACCTGCTGAACCTGCACCGTTAATCACCACCGATATTTCCTTAAGATTCTTCTTTACAATTTTCAGTGCATTTATCATGGCTGCCAGTACCACCACCGCGGTTCCGTGCTGATCATCATGGAAAATGGGTATATCGCATTCTTTCTTCAGTCTTCTTTCAATTTCAAAGCAACGCGGTGCTGAAATATCCTCAAGGTTCACTCCGCCAAAACTGCCGGCAATTAATTTGACAGTATTGACAATCTCATCAACATTTTTTGAACGAATACAGAGAGGAATTGCATCAACATTTCCAAACACCTTGAATAGAACGCATTTCCCTTCCATAACAGGCATTCCGGCTTCAGGGCCAATATCACCCAGGCCCAGGACAGCAGTACCGTCGGTAATCACAGCAACGGTATTCCATCTTCTTGTGAGCTCGTATGAAAGGTTAACATCCTTTTGTATTTCAAGGCAGGGCTGAGCCACACCGGGTGTGTATGCCAGTGAAAGGTCTTTGCGATCCTTTATTTCCACCCTGCTTACAACTTCTATTTTGCCCCTTAACTTTTTATGGAGCTCTAACGCTTCTTCCTGAATTGACATATAATTAATCCTCCCACCGCTTACTGTACAACTTTTTCTCCATTAATCAAAAAGGAAAATCATAGCCTTTTAAATTGAGTTCCAGGATCAGAATTTTCATTTCTCTTTGCAGATCCTCATTTATCGGAATTCCCTTTTCCTTTCTTTCAAGCCATGCAAGGTATTCCTTTTCCCCGGCGGTATAGATCCTGTCATGGCCGGGAGCCTTCCTGGAATTTCTAAGTTCTCTCAATATGTTGCCGGTGGTCTTTTTGAATTCATCAAGATCTACAAAGGCTGAAACATCTATTGCAATAAAGAAATGGCCAAGACGGTACGGTACTTTCTTTCCATTCTCAATTCCCATCAGCATTTTAAGGTAACTTCCGCTTTGGAGTGCGGCAGAAAGAATTTCAACTACGGTGGCGTAGCCATAACCCTTATATCCGGCGGTATCTTCACCAATTCCTCCCAACGGTGTCAAAGCCGCTTTTCCTTTGGTAAGAGCTTTTAGTGTTTCAGCGGCGTCTGTCATTGTATTCCCGTTTTCGTCAATTACCCAGCCTTCGGGAAGGGGCTTCCCAAGCCTTTCATAGACTTCAATTTTCCCGCGCTGTGAAATTGATGTCGCACAGTCAAGAACGAACGGAAACTCTTCATCGGTTGGTATTCCGAACGTAAGGGGATTGGTTCCGAGCATGTTTTCAACACCGAAAGTCGGGGCGATTGATGGTCTCGCATTTGTTCCCGTAATGCCGATCATGCCCTCCCTGGTAGCCATGGTTGCATAGTATCCGGCAATCCCGTAGTGAGTGGAATTTCTTACCGCAACCATACCCATGCCGTATTTCCTGGCTTTTTCAATTGCCATATCCATGGATTTTTTTGCAATTACCTGTCCCATGCCGTTGTGACCGTCAACAACTGCCGTTGTCGGGCCTTCCTTAACAACTTCAAAGTTTGTAACCGGGCTTTGAATACCGTCCTTAATCCTGTCATAATAAATTGGTTTCAGACGGTTGATTCCATGCGATTCAATTCCTCTTTTGTCGGATTCAATTAAAACATTTGCGCATATTTTGGCGTCCTCTTCCGGAACGCCTGCACCCTTGAATACATCCACCATAAACCTTTCCAGGGTATCAACGTCAATCCATACTGTTTTGTCTGACATATAAACAACACTCCTATCTTAATAAATGTTTTGTATAACGGCTTTAACTTCATAGTTTTTCAAAACTATATATCAAAAGCGGTTGCTCTTGAAATCCATATGCAAATAAACTAATTATTCAACTGGTATATTTCCATTCCCGGTCAGCCAATCACACTGTTATATGTTTTTTTACTCAACACCAGGTACTATTATGTACCATCCCCTTATTATTACTTTTTTAAACGATAAAAAAAGTCACAAAGATCCGACTAATAAATATCGGACTTGGTGACTCCTTTTCTCCAATTACACCTATTTATCTTACAGCTTTACTATAGCATAAAAAATTTTTAAGTACAATATTTATTTTTAAGCATCTTCCATATGCGTTTTTTGTGCTGCAGGCGTTTTTGCAGCGAAACGCGCCATTCTCTGCGGGCATATTATCATATGCTCCATCGGGCAGAGAATACTGACCTGTCATAAAAGTTAAAGTCGGTTTATCCCTAGTCTTCCACGGAGTTTCAGGAATATTTGACATATCCCGAAACCCCGCAGATGATACCGCACACCGGTACCTTTAAACAGTAACTGAAAACTCATTACACGGGTTTCAGCTCCCCGCCGCTCAGGCGGTATACCACATCCATCCTTGGAATAATGCTTAAGTCATGGGTAACTATAATAACACAGTAGTTATCTTTCCGCGCAAGATTAATGAGAATATCTATAATATTCTTGCTGTTTTCCTCATCCAGGTTCCCCGTGGGCTCATCAGCAAGAATCAGCTTCGAATCCATGGACAGGGCTCGGGCAATTGCCACACGTTGTTGTTCGCCACCCGAAAGCATATTTGGAAAACGATCAAGAACGGTTTCGGGCAGGGCCACTTTTCGAACCAGTTCCTTTGCTTTTGCCCGGGCAGGTTCTCCCTTGAAACCCCGCAACTCCATCGGATATGTAATATTTTCGGAGATGGTAAGCAGCGGAAACAGCTTGAAGTTCTGGTATATAACCGCAGCACATTCTCTTCTGTACCTGTCCAGGTCCATTTGGGAAGTGGACACCCCCTCATAAATAACCTGCCCCGAAGTCGGTATGTCCAATCCAGCCATAAGTGACAACATGGTACTTTTTCCGCTTCCCGATTTGCCGACAATGGCATATACCTTTCCTGTATCGAAGCTGCAGCAGATGTTTTTCAATACTTCATGCTCCTGGTTTTTATTCCTGTAACAATAGCGGACATTCTTCAACTCTAAAATGCTCATCATACCTCAATCCTTATCAGATAATATTTCAAAAACAACTTTGCCATTCATTATTGTAATTGATACCGCACTGCCTAAATAATAGCAGATCAGAAATCCAATTATCAGTATCCGGTGCATTGGAATGACTGCTCCCGCGAACAATTTCCATATCACAAGGCCGAAAACACAGCCTGCGGTGGATAAAAAAGCCTGCTCTGTGAAAAAACTGAAAAACGTATGTCTTTTCGTACCTCCAAGACCCCTCATTATTGCGAATTCCATTCTTCTGCTGACAGTCATAAGATACGAAATAATCAGGGCAATGATACCTACCAGCGCATACAGGCAGGGATACAATACATCTATATACCTCATTTGCTGGTTTACATTATTAACCACGTTATTAAACCTTTGATCGCACAGCACGATAAATTCACGGATATTGCCGATTTTATTCACCTGTGAATATCCCTTGCCTTCAAGATAATCTTTAAATTCATCAAGCTTGTATGTATCCAAAAGTTTAAATGCTGCACTCTTAAATGTATACCTGGGTAAAAACCATCGTTGCTCATCAGTTAACGTGTAACCCGTGTCAAAAGTCTCAGACGGAGCTCCCACCAACAGTTCCTTATCATCCCATATGTATCCGGTATCGAATAGCAGGGAAAGCGGCACATATATCGAGTCCTGGTTACCCTGTTTTTCAAAACATCCTACAACCTTTAGATCTACTTGTTTGAATATATTCGCACCATATTCCTCGCTATAGACCACCCAGTCTATAGCAATCCTTATGGTATCTCCAATGGTTATACCTTTCTCCTCCAAAAGGGATGTCGGTACCATGCAATAAAATGCATCCTCACCGGATTTTGCAAGAAAAGATTCGTCAAAACCATTATCAAACTCCATGATTATGTTATCCGAGTAAAAAAACTCAGGAGCCGTCCGTATGTCATTTGTGGCTATCATTGACGGGCCACGCCGGATATAGTTCCTTAATGTTTCAGCTGCAAAGCCCTGGGGAACATATAATGGAGCAACTTCCTTCTCCGTGCCGTCTGCGAGCTTGCTTATGCCCAGGTAGTAATATTTTTCTTCACGGGAAACGGTTAAATCGGTTATATAACCCGAATGATAGAGATCGTTAATGTTATAGCCTTCAACAACCAGGTTTCCCACCTGTTTGGCATTAATGTCGGTAAAATATCCGTAGATAATTGTATTGTCATATATTTCAGAAAGCTGTTTCCGGTAATTATTCGATGTATTTGCCATAAACCCGAAGAAAAAGACAACAGCCGCACCGATAACGGGTACAACTGAACTCCGTGCTCCTCCTCTTGCAATGGAAAGCAACGCATATTTTATCATTCCGCCCGACAATCGGGATGTCCTGCCTGCTTTCCTTGGACCAGACATTTTCCCTTGGCCGGGCTTGTTCCGGGTAAACGTAAGAATGGTAAATACCAGGCAAAACAGTATTGCCAGTGCAAAAACTGCCATTCCCGCGTAAATAAACAGGCCTGGCTCGACTTTCAGATTAAAATCCATGGATTTAACAACTGAAAGATTTCCATCGCTGAATCGCCTGTCAATTACAGTATAACCTTTTGCGATGTCAGACACAAACCTGATGACCCGCTCGTGCAGGTAATACCCTGCAATGGCGCCCGATGAAGATGCAATCAGCGAAATCAGTCCCGAGCTGTATAAAAAGTAGGCGCATACTCTTTTTTTACCCGACCCGAGCAACAGCATAATCACGGATGCATCCCTCTGTCGGTATACGAACAGGAATCCAAACAGTACGAGCATTGCTAATTCCATTAGCGCACAAACAAAGGTAACAATCTTGATAACGCTTAAAATAATTTCAAACGGTTCAGCCACGGCGGAATAACCCTGGTCATACATCGTGAGGTTCAGCCTTCCTGTCATTAATGGTTCAATATGCTCATAAAAAGCCCCGACATCTTTGTTTTTAACAACAGCCTGTCCCACGGTATAACCTATATAATACGGTGATGACGGGATACCTGCGGACTTTGGCACAAAAACATAGTAATCCTTGTCAGGCGCGCTGTTGGTTATTCCAACCACCGTAAATTTATCTTCATACTGAAAACCATTTTCAATCCAGAAGCTGTTTTCAATACCGGGATAATCTGAAACTGCCGCATGCAAATCTATTGTATCGCCAACTCCGATACCAATGCGTTTTGCCGCATTATCGCTTATGATACAGACTTTGCTTTGATTTTTGTATTCTTCATCTGTAAATATCCTTCCTTCAATTATATATAATTCCTGCTGGTTGAACGGCAATAATGACATGATGTTATCTGTTGCACACACAAGCACACTATTGTTTATAACCTTCCAGGTCTCGGCAACCTTGTAAACCGGACAGTCTTCAGGTATTTTATACCATGCCCCGCTTTTCGGATCAGTGGTAATATCCAGCAAATTCGGTACCTCTATGCCCTTTTCCTTTGCAATCATATTCGAATATTCATCAAAGGTAAAATACAAGAAGTTGGATCTTGCACGATAAACACTGCCATATATAAGATAGTAGTGGCCGTATTGAAGCTCCACATCACCGGCATTGATAATTATTCTGGTATTTTCCCTGGCCAAATTGGAATATATAACTTCACTGATAATGGCACTATAGTATCCGTCATCGGAAGGTGTAATGCTGCTGACAACAAGAATTGACGCACCTTCATTGGGCCTGTATGAATCAGTCCGGAAAAAGCCGTCAATATATCCTACCGTCCGGGAAGATTTGTCCCACAGAATTGTGCTTTCAAAGCCGGTAATAGCAGAAAAATCAAAATTTTTCAGAGTTTCAGCCATAGACAGGTCATAAACCGTATCGTTCGGATAATCGGCTCCAATGTATTCTATAAGACCGATGGAAGTATAATGATTATCCATCTCGTCAAGTAAACCTTCTATGGAAGCCCAAACACTGATACCAAGACATAATGACAAGGTAAGTGCAAATACCAGAAGTGTAAATAAAACTGTTTTCCCTTTTGTACGCAATATGCTCAGCATGCTGTTACGAAATATCATATATTTTCACCCGAATCCCCGCAGTTTTTATGCCTGTTATTGACATAATTCACCCAATACTTGATAACATTTATTTTACAGTACAAATTAA